>BNJU01004733.1_pt1 | contig 118707 bp, 145 predicted proteins | sample 8539281 | NCBI WGS metagenome assembly BNJU01 (sample SAMD00202456, study PRJDB9452) | human saliva metagenome | isolation source: human saliva | place: Japan
GTTTTGAAGAGAGTTTGAATTTATTAGATGATGGAGTCTCAGGGAAATTTGCTCAGGGACAATTACCAAGATGCTTTTAAAAAAAGAGCGATTTAGAGGGACAAAAAAATCATATGTTTGGCTGGTAATTCTGACTTTTTCTATTTATAATTGGTCCCAATTGGTTGATTGTATCTTTAAACGATTATTTATTTTACCATTCTGATCCTAGAGATTTAATAGTCCCCTTACCCGCCATTAATTTTCTTCCGTACTGGGTATTTTGGATTTTACTTGCAATATGGACTTTACTGATTATACTAGGGAAGCGATTCAATCAGCAATTTATTTTGATTTATAGGGGCCAATTTCATTTTATGGTTACCTTTATTATATGGTTATTTGTTGAAATGAATCTTTTGTCTCTAAACTTAATTTATGCAGTAACTGGATTTTTGGGGAATGTTCACTTTTGTAGGATTGATATTATTAATAATTATTTCAATGATTCTTTCTAAGTGTGAGTCATTAGGAAAATTGTTATATGGTACAACTCTAAAGAAAAGTTTTAGTAATAGACTATTCAGTAGGATGTTTAGCATACTTGCTAAGTATGGTGGTTTGGTGGTAGCAATTTGGCTAGTCATTCGTATTTTTTTCTCAAGTTCGATAGAGAATCGGAATAATTTGATTGAAGGATTAGGTATTTTGTTTTCAATACTAATTCTTAATATTTTAATTGCTGCTTTTGAAATTTATTTCATGTTCCCCTATATGTTACAAGGTTACTATAAATGGAAATATCCCGAAGAATACCGCGAGTGGGAAGGGAAAACAGTAGAAGAATGGTATGGCTTGAGATATTTGAAAGAGCACTCAGAATTAGTAGAAAAGAAGATTGATAATTAAACTTATGACAAAAAAGTCACTATTTACAGCCAGTTTTGAAGAGAGTTTAAATCTATTAGATGATGCTCTACTTCAGTATTCAAAGAAAGAGTATTATGAACATTTAGGAAAGGGATTACATAATGGAATTCCAAGTATTGGTTTCAGAATTAAGAATATTCTCTTTAGTATTTTCTTTGTTTTTGGTGGAAATTTTCTTTTAGCAATTTTCGCTAATTCTTTGAACAATGCGGATCCTAAAGATCTTACATTACCCATTTACAAACCGCAACTATTGACACCTGAAATTTTCTTGATTGGGTCGTTTATTTGGCTTGCGTTGATTATAGTTGGAAAAATTTTTCGAGAGCCATTTATCCGTCCATATAGACATCGTTTTCATATTTTAACCTATTTAATTTGGTTGGCTATAGAGTTTAATTTATTTGGAATAACAGTAGCTTTACCGACTCTCACATTAGTTGGTATCGCTGGTATCTATTTTCTCATATTTGTTCTTGCTTTGTTCTTTATTCGTACCGAGAGAAGAAGTTTAAAAAATCGTTTCTTTGGTGAGGTGAGCGAGAATACTCTACTTGATAGAGTGCTGCGTTATATTGCTTTGTATGGTTCTGGAGTGCTAGGGATTGCTGTAATTTTAAAGATAATTTTATCCAATACTGGAATAGTTGTTTCTCCTCATTTAACTTTATTAGGATTATTGTTGGTATGGATAGGATCGGATATCGCTCTTTTGGCAATGATTGTATTTATGGAGTTTCCTTTCTTTTTAGAAGGCTACTACAAATGGAAATACACTGAAGAGTACTGCGAGTGGGAGGGAAAATCCGTGGAAGAATGGTATGAAAAAAATATTTAACGAAACGCAAGGAGTTGTCGAGCAAATAGGTAAGAAGAACGATTGGTGCGAGCAACAGAGATAAGTGAATAGACTTTTTAGCAGAACAGCAATTAAAGGAATTTAAGTGGTAAACAAATGGAAGATTTAGGCAAAGTTTTTCGTGATTTTCGTTTAAATGGACATTATTCTTTGAAGGAAGCAGCCGGTCAGGTTTGCTCGACTTCTCAGCTGTCTCGTTTTGAGTTGGGTGAGTCGGACATGACCCTCTCGAAATTTTTAGATCTCTTAGATAATATTCATGTGACCCTTGAAAATTTTATGGACAAGGCCCGGAATTTCCAGCAGCATGAGCACGTGGCCATGATGGGTAAGATTATCCCTCTTTACTACTCAAATGACATCAAGGGATTTCAGGACTTGCAAGCGGAGCAGTTGGAGAAGGCCAAGGCCAGCAGTGCGCCTCTTTACTATGAACTGAATTGGATTTTGCTGCAGGGCTTGATTTGTCAGCGGGACAGTCAGTTTCGCATGAGGCAAGAGGATTTAGATAAGGTGGCTGATTATCTTTTCCAAGTGGAAGACTGGACTATGTATGAGCTGATCCTCTTTGGCAATCTCTATAGCTTTTATGATGCGGACTACGTCTACCGTCTGGGCAAGGAAGTCATGGAGCGGGAGGACTACTATAAAGAAATCGGCCGCCATAAGAAATTGGTCGTGATTTTAGCGCTCAATTGTTACCAGCATTGTTTGGAAGGTCGTTCTTTTGATAAGGCTAGTTATTTTGAGATTTACGTAGAGAAAATCATTGGCAAGGGCATTAAACTCTATGAACGCAATGTGTTCCTCTATCTCAAGGGGTTTGCTGCTTATCAGAAGGAGCAGAAGAAGCAGGGCATCAAGCAAATGCAGGAAGCCATGCACATCTTTGAAGTGCTGAATTTACCTGAGCAAGTCGCCTATTATCAAGAGCATTTCGATAAGTTTGTAAAAGCATAATTTCCCAAATATGGGAAAAAATAAAGAACCTCCCTCTATTCCTGATACAATAGTTTCAGAAATGGAAGGAGGTATTTTTATGAATCGACAGGCAGCACAGCTGATTACACGGGCTGCGATTAATAAAATTGGGAATATGCTTTATGACTATGGAAATAGCATCTGGCTTGCTTCTTTGGGAGCTCTGGGACAGACGGTCTTGGGCATTTACCAGATATCAGAGCTAGTCACTTCTACCTTATTCAATCCTTTTGGGGGAGCCATTACGGACCGCTTTTCCAGACGTAAGGTGCTGATGGTAACGGACTTGATTTGTGCTGGTCTTTGTCTGCTGATTTCCTTTATCTCTAATGACCAACTCATGATTGGAGCGCTAATTTTTGCCAATGTGGTTCAGGCTATAGCTTTTGCCTTTTCTCGGCCAGCTAATAAGTCCTACATCACTGAAATTGTGGACAAGGAAGACATTGTGGCTTACAATTCTCATCTGGAGCTGGCCTTGCAGGTTATCAGTGTCTCAGCTCCAGTTTTGTCTTTTATCGTAATGCAGTATGCAAATCTGCGCATCACTCTTCAGCTGGATGCTCTTAGCTTTTTTCTGGCTTTTGCCTTGGTTTATTTTCTACCTAATCATGAGCCAAGCAAGCAGCAGTCTCCTATTAATCTTGGCAATATCCTAAGAGATATCAAGGAAGGCTTAGTCTATATCCGCCAACAAAAAGAAATCTTCTTTCTGCTTTTGGTAGCTTCTGCCGTCAACTTTTTCTTTGCGGCTTTTAATTATCTATTGCCTTTTACCAATCAGCTCTACGGGAAGACAGGCTCTTATGCAACCATTCTGAGTTTGGGAGCTATTGGCTCGATTATCGGAGCCATTTTAGCCAGCAAGGTTAAGGCCAGTATGGGAAATTTACTCGTCGCTCTGCTATTGACCGGTGTCGGAGTAGCAGTTATGGGTGTGTCTGCCTTGCTACCGGTTCATCCATATTTCTCATACTCTGGAAATCTTATCTGCGAGCTCTTTATGACTGTGTTCAATATTCATTTCTTCAGCCAGGTTCAGACCAAGGTGGAGCAGCAGTATCTAGGCCGTGTTTTCTCGACTATTTACACGCTGGCAATTCTTTTCATGCCTCCTGCGACTTTTCTGATGACGCTGCTGCCGAGTGTTCGCACCCTTTCCTTCCTTCTGATTGGTCTGGGGGTAATAGGACTGGCTTTGATTTCCTACCTTTATCAAAAGAAAATAGAACAAACTAGGTTGGAGTGATTTCCAACCTAGTTTAATGTTTTGTCTTGCAAATCTTCAGCTGAGAATTTTTAAATTCATTACTAGCCTAATTTGGCTTAGAATTTTATTTCCAATCTACCAGCTCAAATCGGCTGAAATATCAGGAGTGCTGGAGATTTGAATAGCTGGTAGAAAAAATTTTTCCATTGGAATGTGCATATAATCATTGTTCCTTGCTAGTAAAAGTAGTATGATGGGGTATAAGCAAAATTAATGGAGTGAGGAATGAAAGATTTTCATTTTGATGCAATTTCAGCATTTGAAAACTATAAAATTGAGGAGGCTAAAGATGGCCATGTTTTAGTAACCACAGAGGTCGTTCCCTCTTCTCTAAACTATTATGGCAATGCACATGGAGGCTACTTGTTTACCTTGTGCGATCAGATTAGTGGTTTGGTTGTTATTTCACAAGGAGCTGACGCTGTGACCTTGCAATCTTCCATCAATTATCTTAAAGCGGCTAAACTAGGCGATACTCTGAGCATTGAGGGGAACTGTATCCATACCGGACGGACAACTAGAGTGGTGGATGTGGATATTGTCAACCAAGATGGGAAGAATGTCTGCAAGGGGACCTTTACCATGTTTGTCACTGGCGAAAGGGGCGAAAATGCACAAGTTAGAATATAAACATTATCTTTTTGACTTTTACGGAACACTAGTAGATATCCGGACTGACGAAGATGATCCGACTTTATGGCTATATCTTTCTCGCATCTATGCAGCATATGGAGCAGATTATCAGCCAGAAGACTTGAAAAAGAAGTATGGACAATTGGTAGCAGAGCAGGAAAAAAAGATAGCTCAAGAGAAAGGCGTTGCCCATCCAGAGGTTGATTTGGTGGCGGTTTTCATTCAGCTTTTGCAGGAAGCTCCAACTAAGCATGAAACCCAGACTCCGCTTCCTGATTTGCAGGCTTGGGGAGAGCAGCTGGCTGTAACGTTTCGGAGTTTGTCCCGTCGTCAGCTCCATGCCTATCCAAATACCCTAAAAGTTTTAAAGGCCATTAAGGACCAGGGGGGCGATGTTATTTTGCTATCAAATGCTCAAAAGGCTTTTACAATGCCAGAAATTGAATTGACGGATTGTGCTGTTTATCTGGACAAAGTTTATATTTCTTCGGATTATCAGATCAAAAAACCACAAGCAGAATGGTTAGAACTCGTACTTGAGGAGAATCAGTTCAATCCAGAAGATACGGTGATGGTTGGCAATGATTTTTCTACGGATATGGCTGTTGCTCAAGCTGTTGGGATTGATGGCGTTTTGCTGAACACCTTTCCATACTCAGCTGCAGAGATAAATAAGCTTAATAAAATGCTGGCCAGAGTCATTACGGATATAGAAGAACTGCTGGAAAATAGGAAGTAAAAGACGACTTCGAGGTCTTTAAATGGTTTATTCACAGCCAAAACTGTGGATAACTCGTAGAAACATTACGATTTGATGAAAAATTGTGGATAACCTTTATTAATTTGCTTTCTTATGATATAATAGCCCATATAAATAAAAATAGAAGAGGTATGTGAAATGTCACGTAAACCATTTATCGCTGGTAACTGGAAAATGAACAAAAATCCAGAAGAAGCAAAAGCATTCGTTGAAGCCGTAGCATCAAAACTTCCTTCATCAGACCTTGTTGAAGCAGGTATCGCAGCTCCTGCAGTTGATTTGACAACTGTTCTTGCTGCTGCAAAAGGTTCAAACCTTAAAGTTGCTGCTCAAAACTGCTACTTTGAAAATGCAGGTGCTTTCACTGGTGAAACTAGCCCACAAGTTTTGAAAGAAATCGGTACTGACTACGTTGTTATCGGTCACTCAGAACGCCGTGACTACTTCCATGAAACTGACGAAGATATAAACAAAAAAGCTAAAGCAATCTTTGCAAACGGTATGCTTCCAATCATCTGTTGTGGTGAATCACTTGAGACTTACGAAGCTGGTAAAGCTGCTGAATTCGTAGGTGCTCAAGTATCTGCTGCATTGGCTGGATTGACAGCTGAACAAGTTGCTGCAACTGTTATCGCTTATGAGCCAATCTGGGCTATCGGTACTGGTAAATCAGCTTCACAAGACGACGCACAAAAAATGTGTAAAGTTGTTCGTGACGTTGTAGCTGCTGACTTTGGTCAAGAAGTTGCTGACAAAGTTCGCGTTCAATATGGTGGTTCAGTTAAACCTGAAAACGTTGCTTCATACATGGCTTGCCCAGACGTTGATGGTGCCCTTGTTGGTGGAGCATCACTTGAAGCTGAAAGCTTCCTAGCTCTTCTTGATTTTGTGAAATAAGAATAACAATAAATGGCTTGTTGCCTTAAAGGTGGCAAGCTTTTTAAAAGTTTGGAGAAAAAAGGTGAAATCAAAGGAACTTATCTATTTAGCCAGCACTGCCATATTGCTAGCAGCAACGGCTAACGTGGTACAGGCAGAAGAAAATACTCCGACAACCACAGACCCTGAAGTAGCTAAAGCAGAACTTCAAGTAAAAAATGATCATCAACCTCAGCAGGGAGCCTTACCAGAAGCGGTGTCTACTGACCGTCAAGTCAAACAAGAAAGCTCGGTCGCAAAAGCTGAAAGCTAGTCCAGTATACAAGGCACCAGAAAATCTGGCACCTGCTGCTAGTTTGGTCAAGGAGAATGTACCAGAAAATAAAGCGAGTGAACAAGCAAAGACAGTTGCTTCTGAAGCGATTCAGAATCCAGTAAAGGCTGAGCAGACTTCCCCAGCGATCAGCGCCAGTCCTGTATCTAAAAAAGGAAGCACTTCTTTTTATAATGCAGCTTCTTCAGCAGGACAAACAGCGCGTGGCAATTCACAAGCAGAAATCAAGGGCTCTACCTTTGTGGATGTGAGTAGTCATAACGGCCATATCAGCGTAGAAGACTATCGCCAATTAGCATCCAAAGGTGTCGGCGGTGTCGTTGTCAAGCTGACAGAAGGAACCCACTATACTAATCCTTTTGCTGAGTCTCAGGTTCGGAATGCGCAAGCAGCTGGTTTGCAAGTATCAACCTATGCCTTCTCGCATTATACAAGTGATGCAGAAGCAAGAGCAGAGGCCCGTTACTATGCTGCTTTTGCTAATAAACTGTCTTTGCCTAAAAATACAGTCATGGTCAATGATATGGAAGACCCTAAAATGCAAACGGGGATCAACCAGCATACTCAGGCTTGGGCAGATGAAATGCGCAAGCAGGGATATGCAAATCTGATGTATTACACAAGTGCTAGCTGGGTTGACCAGAACAACCTACGCCACAAAGGTTCAATCAATACATCTCTCTTTGGCCTTGATAATTTTTGGATTGCTCAGTATCCAGCACCGAAGCTAAGTGCAAATGATGCTAAAAATTTGAAGTACAATAGCAGAGCAGGAGCTTGGCAATTTACTTCTCAAGCGCAGCTGCTTTCTGGTAAGCATGTTTTTGACCAAAGTATTGACTATTCTGGAAGATTTACAGCTAGAGCTACTTTGGTTAAACAACCGCTGACAGGTAAGATTAGTATTCAAAATAATAATCCAAAAACTGGCACATTTGATGTCGTTGTTTCCGAAGTTTCCGCACCGCATGGAGTTCAGGAAGTTAAACTTCCGACTTGGTCCAGTGAGCGTGGACAAGATGATATTGTTTGGTACACTGCAACGAAGCAAGCTAACGGGACTTATAAGCTGACAGTGAATGCTGCCAACCATAAAGGCTCTACGGGCGAATACAATGTTCATTTGTATTACGTTCAAGGTGACGGCAAGATGGTCGGCGTTGGTGGTACAACGACTAAGGTTTCAGTTGCTAAGCCAGAAGGCAAGCTGACTATTGCCAACAACGATCCCAAGACTGGTACATTCGACGTGATCGTATCTGAGGTTTCTAGTCCCGCAAGGTGTTCGTGAAGTCTTGCTTCCGACTTGGTCAAATGAGAATGGTCAAGATGACATCATCTGGCACAAGGCACAGAAACAGTCAGACGGTACATATAAATTTACGGTTCGTGCTAGTGAGCATAAGAACTCTGTTGGCGACTACAGTGTCCACTTGTACTATGTCCAAAACGATGGCAAGATGGTCGGTGTCGGTGGTACAACGACTAAGGTTTCAGTTGCTAAGCCTGAAGGCAAGCTGACTATTGCCAACAACAATCCCAAGACGGGTACATTCGATGTGATCGTGTCTGAGGTTTCTAGCCCGCAAGGTGTTCGTGAAGTCTTGCTTCCGACTTGGTCAAATGAGAATGGTCAGGATGACATTATCTGGCACAAGGCACAGAAACAGTCAGACGGTACATATAAATTCACCGTCCGTTCTAGCGAGCACAAGAATTCCGTAGGCGACTACAGTGTTCACTTGTATTACGTTCAAGGTGACGGTAAGTTAGTCGGCGTCGGTGGTACAACGACTAAGGTTTCAGTTGCGAAACCAGAAGGTAAGTTGACTATTGCTAACAATAATCCCAAGACTGGTACATTCGACGTGATCGTGTCCGAAGTTTCTAGTCCGCAAGGTGTTCGTGAAGTCTTGCTTCCGACTTGGTCAAATGAAAATGGTCAGGATGACATCATCTGGCACAAGGCACAGAAACAGTCAGACGGTACATATAAATTCACGGTTCGTGCTAGTGAGCATAAGAACTCTGTTGGCGACTACAGTGTCCACTTGTACTATGTCCAAAATGACGGTAAGTTAGTCGGTGTCGGTGGCACAACGACTAAGGTTTCAGTTGCGAAACCAGAAGGTAAGTTGACTATTGCCAACAACGATCCTAAGACCGGTACTTTCGATGTGATCGTGTCCGAGGTTTCTAGCCCGCAAGGTGTTCGTGAGGTCTTGCTTCCGACTTGGTCAAATGAGAATGGTCAGGATGACATTATCTGGCACAAGGCACAGAAACAGTCAGACGGTACATATAAATTCACCGTCCGTTCTAGCGAGCACAAGAATTCCGTAGGCGACTACAGTGTTCACTTGTACTATGTCCAAAACGACGGTAAGATGGTCGGTGTCGGTGGCACAACGACTAAGGTTTCCGTTGCGGCAGGGGAAAAACCACAGGGAAAAATCAGTATCCAAAATAAAAACAATGAAACTGGTGAATTTGATATCGTCGTTTCTGGTGTTGTAGCTCCAGAAGGTGTCAAAACTGTCTATTTGCCAACTTGGTCCAGTCAAAATGGACAAGATGATATTCAATGGTATACGGCGGAACGCCAAGCTGATGGTACTTATCGCAAGCATGTTTATGCAAGAGACCATAAAAATAGCCAAGGCGAGTACAATGTTCACCTATATTACTTGAACAATCGCAATCAGCTGCAAGGAGCTGGTGGAGAGAAGACCACGGTTTCTATTAAACATCCTCAATCGCTTAGCAGTCAGCGTGATCGTGTTCTTGCAGCAGCAGCAGCGATGGTTGGCGTCAAGGGAGGCAGTGCTGAGCACCACCGTTTGGTCAATGACTATAATAGTGTTAGACCGCTACCAGTCGGTTATGCTGTGAAGAATTCAGATGATTGGTGCGATATTTTCACGACAGTTATTTTCCAAAGAGAAGGCTTGAGCGATCTTATTGGTCGTGAATGCGGTGTCGAGCGCCATATTCATATCTTTAAACGTCTAGGTATCTGGAATGAAGATGGTAATTCTACACCTAAAGCGGGCGATATCATCACCTTTAACTGGGATAAAGATACCCAGCAAAATGATGGCTGGGCTGATCATATCGGTATTGTCGAAAAAGTCGAAAATGGCATTATTCACACGATTGAAGGTAACAGTAACGACGAAGTTAAACGTAATACTTACCGTATTGGTCATGGAAATATCCGTGGTTTCGCGTCACCTCGTTATAGATAAACACAAAAAAACCAAGGGAAACCTTGGTTTTTTAACGTCTTAGAATTTTCTTTATGAGCTGAAGCAGCTTAAACTTGAGTGGGTTGGGATAATAACGGAAAGTTCCCATTTTTCGAACGATGAAGCCGTTGAAGTTCTGTTTGAAGCGCAGAACACCGTCAGAACCGTCGAAAATTCCCATAATGCCTAGGAAATTATAAAATGGAATGCCTCTCTTGATACTTTCGGTCATAACGTATTCCTGCAGCAGGGCTGGGGCGTAGAATTTGTTAAACTCAGGATAGGAGCCGCTGAAAAGATAGGTTGTTTCCTGAGGAGTGTAGATAAAGAGGCTGGCAGCCAGGACTTGGTCTTGGTCGCCATATTTGTCAATCAGCTCTTGGGCCTCTGCTTTGCGGGTTTCAAAGCTGTCAAACTGGCTGGAAAGCTCTCGCAGCTGATTTTGCTTCTTTTCAGATTGAGGATTGTTTTCCAAGTCCTCCTGCAGTTTCTGGATTTTCTGGCCCAGTTTCTCTCGATCCTTTTGTAAGTTCTGAAGATAGTCCTTGAAGTTAAGGATAGCTATCATGAAGTCAGCCTGTTGACCAAAGCTATCATAAAAATCTTGATAGTAGTCTAGTGGTTTGTCATCATATTCCCGCCTGTCAGAAGTCGCAGCTGTGATATCTTTGAAAACGCTGAGTTGGTCGCGTTCCAGTCTTTTAAGCTTGATACCAAAAGTATTAGCCTTTTTGACAGTCGCCTTGCCGTTTTTACTGAAGGACTTGAGCAGGTTTTTCTCCGTCAGACCAGCTAAATCTTTGACATAATGCCAATCAGGCTCTCCGCCTGGATAGCCTGTCTGTAGGCCGTCAAAGGCAAAGCCTAAGTCAGTCAGTTGCTGGATAAGCTCGCCTTTTTCTTCAGATGTGGGCTGGCCATTGCTGTCAAAGGTCTGATAAGTCTCGTAGGGCTTGATGATGAGCTCTAGGGCGCCTTCTTTTTTAGCGTAAGCCTGCAAAGCTTGGTAGAAAGGAGTCAGGTATTGGGCATCAGTAGAGACAGGGCCGCAGTTGATTTCCATATGGAGGCCGCCAGTCATCGGCATACTGTAGAGGACAGCTGACACAACTACCTGTCCCTGCGGGTCGGTGTAGCCGACATACTGGGTACTGAAGCCACGCTTGCTCAGCAGCTCTGCCATTTCCACGGTCTGCATAAAAGAGCGTTGGGAGCTAGCTGAGGTATGATGTATGATTCTTCTTGGCTGAGAAGTTTAAAGGTCATAGGCTTCCTTTCTGTTAATGCTTGCTGCGCAGTTTCTTTCTGATAGTGTAGGCCAGATTGGAGAGGTGGTAGAGGGGATTAGTTGGCAGGTTAAACTCACCAGCGAATTCTTCAATGGTCGGATTGAACTTGGATTTAAAGCTGTAGAGACCGCCCCTGAGGTCGTTTTCGATTCCGCCCATATTTTGCCAATCTGCTCCGCGCTCAAAAGCATGTTTGGCCGTTTCGTACCAAGTGATGATGGCAGGCTGATAACGACGGTATTCCTCGTCCATTCCGGCATAGATATTTTCCGAGGTTTTGCCGTATTCCAAGACCAGTGTGCCAGACAGGGGAACGACAGTAGCACCTTGGCTGATTTTGTCCTGTAGGAAGTCAATTTCTTCTTGGAGGCGTTTCTGTTCTTGCTGGTTATTCTCAATCTTGCCAGGCTTGGTTTTCTCGGTAAATTTCTCTGCTTCCTTGAGTGTCTTGGTCAGCTGAGCCTGCAAGTCTTCCAATCGTGCCTTTAGATCAATACTGGACAAGGTGATGTAGGAGTGATCAGGATAAGTATCCAAGAGTTTTTGATAATAGTCTTTGCCGCGTAGGTGGATGTTTTTTCTGTTTTCTGTCTTCTTCATCAGGGCTGAAAAGTCATCCAGTAATTCTGCTCCGCCAAATTGGATTTGGATGCCTTTGTTTCGGGCTGTACGAATAGCCTGGCGAGTACTCTTAGAAAGCAAATCCTCGCTGAAATCTTCTTTATGGATATTGGCCTGCAAGCGAGGCTGGATGGTTTCGTCCAGAGACTCAGTCCGTCCGACCCAGACAGCTCCTGCTTGCTGCAGATCTTGAATCAGCTCAATCGTTTCTGCCTTGTCTTGCAATTCGCCACCCATCTTGCTTTCTGCCAGAAAGAGGCTTGGGTCAAACTTGACAAAGAGCGCTTTTTTTTCCTTGGCAAATTTCTTGAGCGACGCCAAAACAAAGGTCAGCAGCTCCTTGTCACCATAGTCCATGATAGGGCCGCGAGGATATAAAGCATGGTCATCCCCAAGGGAAGTGGTTTATCAGGACACTGGCTGCAGCAACCAAGTGGCTGTCTTTGTAGAAGCCCAGACGTTCATTTCCCCAGTTGTCCTTGATTTGAGCCCAAGCAGCGCTCTGCAGGAGATTGGCCTGCGGATGAGCCGTGACAAAATCATCGTGTTCTTGAGCTGAAATTCCAATTTTGTAGCTAAACATTATTTTAAAACCCACTCTCTAATAGCGTGTGCTACGCCGGATTCTTCGTTCGACTTGGTGATGTATTTGGCGATTTTCTTGAGTTCTTCTCTGCCGTTTTCCATGACAACAGGAGAGCCAACGGCTTCCAACATAGCGCGGTCGTTTTCTTCATCGCCGATTGCCATAGTCTGCTCCTTGCTTAAGCCCAGTTTTTCAGCCAGATGAAGGATAGCAGCCCCTTTATTGACAGTTTTTTTGACAATTTCTAGATAGAAAGGAGCTGATTTAACTAGTGTATATTTTTCGGCTAATTCCGGTGGAAGCTTGGCAATGGCTGCGTCCAAAATTTCTGGCTCATCGACATACATGCACTTGACGATTTCTTTATCAGCCATTTCTTCAGGCGTACGATAGAAGATCGGCATGTTGACCAGATTGGATTCGTAAACAGTGTACTTGCCGATGTTGCGATTGGCTGTATAAATGCCGTCCTTGGTGATGGCATGCATGTGAACGCCTAATTTTCGCCCGAGCAGCTCGATATCCAGATAGTCGTCGTAGGTTAGTGTTTCTTTGATTAATTCTTGACCTGTAACAGTATCCTGCACCAGTCCGCCATTGAAAGTCACGACATAGTTGCTTGGCTGATTAAGTTCTAGCTCCTCGAGGAGTTTTTGGACTCCTGCAATAGGACGGCCGGTCGCAATGACGATTTTGACGCCAGCAGCCTTGGCATCCTGAACGGCGCTGAAGACTTCAGGTGTGATTTCTTTTTGGTTATTTACAAGGGTGCCGTCAATGTCAACGGCAACTAATTTGATAGACATATTATTCTCCGTAGGTAAATTGGTCGTTTTTGATATAGTGCATAAAGGTCTGGTTTTTTTCGCTGAAAAGTCCGGTCTCTGCTAGCATTTCCTTGGGGAAGTAGAAGCGGTTATCGCCTTGTCTGGTACCGGCCAGCGAATGGACGATAGGAGACAGGCTGGACAGTTCTGCTAAGCTACCATCTTTTTGTAAGATTTCAATCTGGGTTCGAGGTTTTTCAACATCGGGCCTGTAGAAATCATAGGGCAAATCAAAATTACGATGAATAGCAGTATAGTAATCAGGGTCAAAGCCAACCTGTCCAACTAGGTCTCGCATGATATCCAAATGCGCTTCGTTCTCCTGAGAGAAGACGATAGACTTAAAGACCTTGCGATTGATAAAACGCTGAGCCAAGTCAGATAAAATCTTGTCGGGACTCGTCATCCAAACTTGGAAATAGGTATTCATAACACCATCATCCAAGGCCAGATAATCCTGCAGGGTCACTCTGTTTTCAAAGAAAGGAATGAGATTGGGCGATGACAGCGCAAAATAATCCTTCTGAGCCGGATAGAGAAGCTTGGCCCGCTTGAGCAGATTTTGCAGCAAAACTTCCATAGCCCTGCTGGCCGGGTGGAAATAAACCTGCATGTACATCTGGTAGCGGCTGACAACGTAATCTTCTACCGCATGCATGCCATTGCGCTTGAAGGCGATGCCATTTCTACTGGACAAATCACTCGTAAAATTCTGGTTAAGTCAAATTGCCCATAGGAAGCACCAGTAAAGAAGGAATCCCGCAAGAGATAGTCCATCCGATCCACATCAATCTGACTGGAAATCAGCTGGACCACCTGTTTATTGGGGTAGGTATGATTGATGACGCTAGCCACCTTTTCAGGGAAATCCGGCGAAACCTGCACCAAGACCTGATGAATCTCTGTCTCTGGGCTGGTAATGATTTGCCGCGTAATGTCTTCATGGTCGGTATCAAAGAGGCGTTCAAAAGTATGTGAATAAGCGCCATGTCCCAAGTCATGCAGGAGAGCGGCTGACATGGTTAGCAGGCTTTCGTGACTATCCCAGACATCGCTATATTTTTCATTGAAAATCTTGGTGATGCGTCGAGCAATCTCGTAAGCTCCCAGGCAATGCGAAAAACGGCTGTGCTCCCCGCCGTGGAAAGTATAGCCGGAAGTGCCCAGTTGTTTGATGCGACGCAGCCGTTGAAATTCTTTGGTATTGATTAAATCATAAATGACCTGATGATCCACATGCACATAATTGTGGACTGGATCTCGAAACACTTTTTCAACCATAGTCCTATTATATCATAAATGCTCAGTGGGCGAAATTCAAAGCCTGAAGTAGAAAGGAAGAATTCTCAAGAAATTTTTGGTAAAATAGAGGAAAGAAACAAGGAATGTGAGAAAATCATGAAAATTAGAATGAGAAATCAAATCAAATTAGATGAACAAATGGAGTTGATTGACCAGGTCTACGATGTAGAGTGGACACAAAAAGGAAGCAATCACTATTTGATTTATCAGAGCGAGGAGCAGGAAAAGGTCGTTCTGAAATTTAATGAGGACAAGCTGACTATGACCCGCTTTTCTGAGCCGAAAACCATTCTTCATTTTATCAAGAATGGTCAGCATTTAGTATCTATCCCGACTCCGCTGGGAGCTCAGCAGTTTGTGACGGATACTCAGCACTATCACTTAGATGCAGAAAATCAGGCTTTGGAACTTCACTATGATTTGAAAAGAGGCGACGACGATCAGCTTTTTGCTTCCTATCAGATGAAAATCGAATGGACGGAAGAAAAGTTTGAAAAATAACAGCTCCGCCTTGAAAAATACAAAAATTTTGGTATAATAAATACACTCAAGGGAGTAGCTAACGGTTTTACCGTTACAAGGTCGTCAATACGAAAGAAATTTCCGGCCTTGTATGAAATAGCGAGACTTGTTAATAAACAGGTCTCTTTTTTGTTTATTTTGAAAGAGGCCCATCAAAAGGAGGAGACATTTTGTCAAAAGAACAAAAAGCGCCAAGCTTTTTATACGCAAAGTCCTGAGGAAGTTTTGCAAGCAATGGAAGCTTCCGAACAAGGGTTGACCAGCAGCCAAGCCCAGCAACGTTTGGCGGATTACGGTCGCAATGAATTGGAAGAAGGGAGAAAAAGACTCTCTTGATGAAATTCATTGAGCAGTTCAAGGATTTGATGATTATCATCTTGTTGGTAGCGGCTATCTTGTCTGTTGTGACGTCAGGTGGAGAGGATATTGCAGATGCTATGATTATTCTAGCCGTTGTCATCATCAATGCTATCTTTGGTGTTTATCAAGAAGGCAAAGCTGAAGAAGCCATTGCGGCTCTCAAATCTATGTCCAGCCCAGCTGCGCGTGTCCTGCGTGATGGCCATGTCACAGAAGTGGATTCTAAGGACTTGGTACCTGGTGATATTGTCCGACTGGAAGCCGGCGATGTTGTACCGGCAGATATGCGACTTTTGGAAGCTAATTCACTGAAGATCGAAGAAGCAGCTCTGACAGGTGAGTCTGTGCCAGTTGAGAAAGATTTGACTGTCGACGTAGCTGCAGATGCTGGTATTGGCGACCGGGTCAATATGGCCTTCCAAAACTCCAATGTCACTTACGGTCGAGGAGTAGGGGTTGTTGTCAATACAGGGTATGTACACAGAAGTCGGTCATATCGCAGGCATGTTGCAAGATGCAGATGAGACTGATACGCCACTTAAGCAAAATCTCAATAACTTGTCTAAGGTTCTGACCTATGCGATCTTGGTGATTGCTGCGGTGACCTTTGTAGTCGGTGTTTCATTCAAGGAAAAGATCCGCTTGGTGAACTGATGACTTCGGTTGCTCTTGCGGTTGCAGCTATTCCAGAAGGTCTACCAGCTATCGTTACTATCGTTCTAGCTTTGGGAACACAGGTTTTGGCTAAGCGGAATTCGATTGTCCGTAAATTGCCAGCAGTAGAAACACTTGGTTCAACTGAAATTATCGCTTCAGATAAGACCGGTACCCTGACCATGAATAAGATGACGGTCGAAAAAGTCTTTTACGACGGAGTCCTGAATGAAGCTGGCCAAGATATTGAACTTGGACTGGAGCTGCCGCTCTTACGTTCTGTTGTCTTAGCCAATGATACCAAGATTGACCAAGAAGGGAAGCTAATTGGTGACCCAACGGAAACAGCCTTTATCCAGTATGCTTTGGACAAGGGCTATGATGTTAAAGGGTTTTTAGAGAAATATCCTCGTGTAGCTGAGCTGCCATTTGACTCTGACCGTAAGCTCATGTCTACTGTCCACCCATTGCCAGACGGGAAATTCCTAGTGGCGGTTAAGGGAGCTCCTGACCAACTCTTGAAACGTTGTGTTGCGCGTGATAAGGCTGGAGATATTGCAGCGATTGATGATGCTACTTCACAGTTGATCAAGTCTAATAACTCAGAAATGGCTCACCAAGCTCTGCGCGTACTGGCTGGCGCCTACAAGATTATCGATGCAGTTCCGACTGACTTGACATCTGAAAATCTAGAAAATGATTTAATCTTTACTGGTTTAATCGGTATGATTGACCCTGAGCGTGCCGAAGCGGCAGAAGCCGTTCGTGTGGCTAAGGAAGCAGGAATCCGTCCAATCATGATCACAGGTGACCACCAAGACACAGCAGAAGCGATTGCTAAGCGCCTAGGAATCATTGAAGCTGGAGATACTGAAGACCATGTCCTGACTGGTGCAGAGCTCAATGAGCTTTCTGATGCAGAATTCGAAAAGGTTGTTGGTCAATACTCTGTCTACGCCCGGGTTTCTCCTGAGCATAAGGTTCGTATCGTCAAAGCTTGGCAAAACCAAGGTAAGGTCGTTGCCATGACAGGTGACGGTGTTAATGACGCCCCAGCTCTGAAGACAGCTGATATCGGTATCGGTATGGGAATTACAGGTACAGAAGTGTCTAAAGGTGCCTCTGACATGATTTTGGCGGATGATAACTTTGCGACCATTATCGTCGCAGTCGAAGAAGGACGGAAGGTCTTCTCAAACATTCAAAAGACCATTCAATATCTTCTTTCAGCTAATACAGCTGAAGTGTTGACTATCTTCCTAGCTACCTTGTTTGGTTGGGATGTCTTGCAACCAGTTCATCTGCTTTGGATCAACTTGGTAACGGATACTTTCCCAGCTATCGCTCTTGGTGTTGAACCTGCCGAGCCAGGTGTCATGACTCACAAGCCTCGTGGCCGTAAGTCAAGTTTCTTCTCAGGTGGGGTCATGAGCTCCATCATCTATCAAGGGCTATTACAAGGTGCTCTCGTTCTATCCGTCTATGGCTATGCTATTGCTAATCCTGTTCATATTGGCGATGTAAAAGCGATCCATGCGGATGCCCTTACCATGGCCTTTGCAACTCTTGGACTTATTCAGCTCTTCCATGCTTACAATGTGAAATCTGTTTATCAATCTATCTTTACAGTTGGACCATTCAAGTCTAAGACCTTTAACTGGTCTATTCTGGTTTCTTTCATTCTATTGGTTTCAACCATTGTGATTGATCCGTTGGAAAAGATTTTCCATGTGACCAAGTTAGATGTGACACAATGGGCTGTTGTCCTGATCGGCAGTTTCTCTATGATTATCATTGTTGAAATTGTTAAGTTCATCCAACGTAAATTAGGTATGGACAAAAATGCTATTTAACAGCAAAAAGTCATCTGCGGATGGCTTTTTTGCGTACAAGGCGGTATAATCAAGTTCAAAGAAAGCAACTCGAAAGGGCGGTGAAAGTATGTATCAAAATTTACGAAAGAAGTTGGAAGAAGCTTCTCCTTTATATTATGAGGAAGAAATCTTATGGTTACTGGATCATATTGGTCATCCAGAAGCGACAATCCGTGATGATTTAGTCTTTTCGTCCTTAGCAAGGGGACTTCAGGCTGATTTGTTTTCAGTTGAACAGTTTCGTTTCTTGGCTCAAGAAGCAGTTAAAAGACAAGGACTTTTTTACAAGAGTGACGAAAATGGTCAAGCTACCTTAACACGTTCCTTCACGGCTTTGCTTTATGCTAATCTCTTAAACTGTGATGGTAATCCAAACTCTTTGTATTATCAGGCTTTATCAGTGCAAGAAAGAACCTATTTACTAGATAAGGGGCTAAGCTATTTGTCAGTAGAAAGAGACATAAGGGGTTACTCCAGGAAATACGGTTGGGTTCATGCCTTCGCTCATGGGGCAGACTTATTGACAGAAGTGGCTTGTCATCCGGACTTTCCTTCCAGTAGGATGCCAGAGGTTTTAGAGGTCATTCATCAAGTTTTTAAAAAAGTTTCAGTCCGTTTCGGAAATGATGAGGATTGGCGCTTAGCCCAAGTGCTCTATCAAGCTGTTTTAAAGGAAAAACTGTCCCAACATGAATTGAGACTGTGGCTTCAATCACAGAATTTTCCCTTGGAAAGCAACCAAGACTTCATAGCTTTTTCCAATTTTCGCTCCTCTTTATTAGAATTCTATGTGCAGTTGGACAGTAAAAAGCAGCTCTCAGATGAGCTGAGAACTGCTATTCAAACATTCCATTACTGAACTTCAATCACCGTTAAAGCATCTCGCAGTTCGTCTGCTAGGTGTTTTTTCTTATAGTCTCGAAATTCGACTAAATCTTTAACAGCATTATAACGCTTGTGCAGGCGGTACATCTGGGGAATCTGATACTGAGGAAAGTCGTTAAAAAAGTTCCGAGTCAGTTTCCATTCACGGATATAGCCCAGAGGACGCATATGGTAGCGGACACCTTCTATAACACGGCTTTGGTAGCGGTGATGAAGATGGCCGAAAATCACTGCTTTCACCTTGTATTTGACAAAGAGCCGATGAAAAGCTTGGCTTCCTAGGAAGGCGTTGAAGCGCTGGAAGTAGGGATGGTCGTATAGAAAGTCTTGATGGGGGACAAAATGCAGAGCGACAATAATGGGACCATCTAAAGTCATCAGCAGTTTTTCTAACTTTTGCAGTGTCTGATCCGTAATGCTAAGGTCGTCGAGTTGACGTTCCAATCTGCGGTCAAACCAGAAATTAATCTTAGTTCTCAGATGCTCTTCCTTGCTTTTTTCTGGAACAAAGCTGTAGTCATACCAGCCAGAAAAGCTGACGAGCTTGGTCTGGCCGAACTGCTGGACCTGAAAATCATAGTTTGAAATTTCTTGCTCGGAAAGTCCCAGCATATCGTGATTTCCCAGATTAAAAGAAAGGGGAATCTCTTGCTTCAAAGTTTCAAGAAAGGGCAAACTGATCTTGGTCAGGTCGTTGGACAGGTCCCCAGCGATGTGTAGGTGGTCAATCCTTTCCTCTTTTAAAAGCTGGCGAAGAGCTTGGTGCTCAAAATCTCCAAACTGATTGGAGTCCAGATGGAGGTCGCTCATAAATCCAATTCTTGTCATGATTTTAGTCTAGCACATTTTTCAAAACTTGGAAATATTTAAGCGTCTTATGGAGATCCTTACCTCTATTCGAATACCTAATAGATTATTAAAACCTTGTAATCCGGGATACTTCTTCCAACCCCATGTCATTATATTACCTTTTTAACAATTCCGTAACAAGCAGCTCCCATTCTTGCCTATCCATTAAAAATTGTATAAAATGAAGGTGCTTCATTATCCGATTAGGCAAATGTCTGAAAATGTGTTATAATAAAACGATATATGAAAAGAGGTATTTATGGACATTTCAGAAATTCGTCAAAAGATTGACGCAAATCGTGAAAAATTAGCTTCTTTCAGGGGGTCTCTTTGACTTAGAAGGTCTGGAAGAAGAAATTGCCATCTTAGAAAATAAGATGACAGAACCTGACTTTTGGGACGACAACATTGCAGCCCAGAAGACATCTCAAGAGCTCAATGAACTCAAGCAAACCTATGAAAATTTTCATCAGATGACCGAGCTTTTTGATGAATCGGAAATCTTGCTTGATTTTCTGGCTGAGGACGACTCGGTTCAAGAAGAGTTGGAAGAAAAGTTAACCGAGCTTGATAAAATGATGACCAGCTATGAGATGACTCTCTTGCTGTCAGAGCCTTATGATAATAACAACGCCATTCTTGAAATTCACCCAGGATCTGGTGGTACAGAGGCTCAGGATTGGGGCGATATGCTGCTGCGAATGTACACGCGCTTCGGCAATGCCAAGGGCTTCAAAGTAGAAGTCTTGGACTATCAGGCTGGCGATGAGGCTGGTATTAAGTCAGTAACCCTTTCATTTGAAGGGACCGCATGCTTACGGTTTACTCAAGTCAGAAATGGGCGTTCACCGCTTTGGTTCGGATTTCGCCATTTGACTCGGCGAAACGTCGTCATACTTCCTTTACCTCAGTAGAGGTTATGCCAGAGTTGGACGATACTATTGAGGTAGAGGTCCGTGATGATGACATCAAGATGGATACTTTCCGTTCAGGTGGAGCCGGCGGACAGAACGTCAATAAGGTATCAACTGGTGTGCGATTGACCCATATTCCGACAGGAATTGTCGTACAGTCTACCGTTGACCGGACCCAGTATGGCAACCGTGACCGAGCTATGAAAATGCTGCAGGCTAAGCTCTATCAGTTGGAGCAAGAGAAAAAAGCAGCAGAAGTCGACTCGCTCAAGGGAGATAAAAAAGAGATTTCTTGGGGCAGTCAGATTCGTTCTTATGTCTTCACTCCTTATACCATGGTCAAAGATCATCGAACCAGCTATGAAGTAGCTCAGGTAGATAAGGTTATGGACGGAGACTTAGACGGATTTATTGATGCCTATTTAAAATGGAGACTCAACTAAAAACAGAGTGAAATCGCTAGATAAAAACTCTGATGAAAGGAATTGTACTAATTCATGTCAATGATTGAAATGAAAGACGTTGTTAAAAAGTATGACAACGGGACAACTGCTCTACGTGGTGTATCTATACATATCGAACCAGGTGAATTTGCCTATATTGTAGGTCCATCAGGAGCAGGTAAATCAACCTTTATTAGACTCCTCTATCGTGAAATTAAAATCGATAAAGGAAGCCTTGCTGTAGCAGGGTTTAACTTGGGAAAAATCAAGAAACGGGATATTCCAATGCTACGTCGTAGAGTTGGAGTGGTTTTCCAAGACTATAAACTACTTCCTAAAAAGACCGTTTATGAGAATATTGCCTATGCTATGGAAGTTATCGGTGAGCGTCGTAGAAATATCAAGAAACGCGTCATGGAAGTTTTGGATCTGGTTGGCCTTAAGCACAAGGTCCGTTCCTTCCCTAATGAGCTATCAGGGGGAGAACAGCAGCGGATTGCGATTGCGCGTGCCATTGTTAACAACCCTCAGGTCTTGATTGCTGACGAGCCGACTGGTAACTTGGACCCAGATAATTCATGGGAAATCATGAATTTGCTGGAGCGCATCAACCTGCAAGGAACTACAGTCCTGATGGCGACTCACAATAGTCAGATTGTAAATACCCTACGTCACCGCGTCATTGCTATCGAAAATGGTCGTGTGGTGCGTGATGAGGCGGAAGGAGAATACGGATACGATGATTAGAAGGTTTCCGTCATTTGATTGAATCGCTTAAGAGCCTTAAGCGGAATGGTTGGATGACAGTCGCAGCTGTGAGTTCAGTTACGATTACTCTCAGTTTAGTTGCTATCTTTGCCTCTGTTATTTTAAATACCGCAAAGCTAGCGTCTGATATTTCAAACAACGTTCGTATTGTTGTCTATATGCGTAAAGACATCGCTGACAACAGCAAAACAATCGTTAAAGAAGGTCAGACCGTTAAAAATAATGATTACCATAAGATTTATGACGCCCTAACTTCGATGGATCATGTCTCAAAGGTTACTTATTCAAGTAAAGAAGAACAGTATGAAAAGCTGACAGAGACAATGGGAAGTGAATGGAAGGTCTTTGAGGGAGATTCAAACCCACTTTATGATGCTTACATTGTCGATACGACAGAGCATAAATACGTAGATTCCGTTGCGGCAGAAGCCAAGAAACTGGAAGGCGTTTCGGAAGTGCAGGATGGTGGAGCTAATACGCAAAAACTCTTTGCCTTATCTGATTTTATCCGAGTATGGGGACTGGTAGGGGCAGGCTTGCTCATCTTTATTGCAGTCTTCCTGATTTCCAATACCATTCGGATTACTATTATTTCACGGAGTCGTGAGATTCAGATTATGCGCTTAGTGGGTGCAAAAAATAGCTATATCCGCGGTCCCTTCTTATTTGAGGGCGCTTGGATCGGTTTGCTAGGTTCAGTTTTACCAGTAGTTTTAGTTTATTTTGGTTATAATATGGCCTATCAAACCATGAATAAAAATCTCGTTGCGCAAAATCTTTCCATGATTGAGCCACACTTGTTTGTCCCTGCTATGATTGGGGCTGTATCAGTATTGGGAATCTTTATCGGTTCACTTGGTTCATCCATTTCTATGAGAAGATTTTTGAAGATTTAATAAAAAAAACAGCCTACAAAGGCTGTTCGGATTGAAAACAAACATCATTTGGTGTTTGTTTTTTTATTGCACTAATAAATTGGAGAGAGGGGCAAGGAGTAAAGTAGCATAATTTTATTCATACAAATTACTACTATCGCTTTGTTTTCGATAGGCCGAGGCTGATTATAATGAGGGTAAAAAAGAATGCAGACAGGAGGCCTTTTGTGGTACTGTTTAGAAAAGGCTTGTCAAAAACATAAAAATTATAAGCAGAAAAACCTAATCCAAGGAGAGTTAGTATAGCTGAAATAGCCAGCAGAATTAACCAAATTTTTCTTTTATCCATTATGAAGACCATCCTTTGTTTTCTATGGACTAAGTATATCATAATAAGCAAAAAGCGACATGACATGGAAGTCCGATTGTAGAGCCTATTTCCTGACTTTTTATTCTAATTTCATCTGCAGATGTAGAAATAGTCATTTACTAGATAAAAAATGAGGCAGTCTTGATTTCTGCCTCATTATCAGTTTATTGGAAAAATGGATTGAAATTCTTTTCGTGGCCAATCGTTGTGTCATTTCCATGGCCGGGATAGACACGATAGTCTTTGGGCAAGACAAATAACTCTTCGCGGATGCCAGCAAGGAGCTGGTCCATATTACCAGTCGGTAGATCTGTACGGCCGATGGTTTCACGGAAGAGAGCATCACCAGTCAGGACGACCTGATCTTCTGGGAAAATAATGGAAACTCCTCCAATAGAATGACCAGGTGTCTGAACAGCATAGAAATGAAAGTCGTCTAGTTGGTAGTCTTGGTGATAGGTGAATAATGTTCGGCAGGTCTGAGAATGACGTCTTCCAAATCTGCATGGCGGTCAAGGCCAGATAGATTATCAGTAGGAGTATAGAGCCAGCTTGCTTCGCTCTCCGCTACATAGACGGGCGGATTGGCAAAGTTATCTCGGACCTTATCCAAACTCATAATATGATCGTAATGCGTATGAGTCAGCAAAATAGCAGTGATGGGCTTAGCAATTTCTTCTAGCTTGCGTTGGATCTTCCGCCAGTCGCTGCCGGGGTCAACTACGATAACATGACGGTCATTTTCAAGGAGATAAGTGTTTTCAAAGGCGATGAGATTGACAATTTTGTGAACTTTCATTGGGCTTCCTCTGTGTATGTTTTCTCAATAAAGAGTGTAACAAAAAAGCAGAAATTTTGCACAAAATTAATTTTGGGGCTCAGCTTATTTTCAGATGTCTCAGGCTGGCATTTGTGATATAATCATAGCAGTATGACACAATCGAACTATAAATATGCTGTCATCGACTTGGAGGCTACAAGTGCGAACAGCAATGCAAAAATTATTCAAATCGGCATTGTCATCATTGAAAACGGGGTGATTTGCCAAACGTATGAAACAGATGTGAATCCGCATGAGGATCTGGATGAGCATATTAAACAGCTGACAGGATTGGATGATCAGCGCTTGCGTCAAGCTCCGGATTTCTCACAGGTTGCCCGTGAGGTTTATGAGCTGATTGAGGATGCGATTTTTGTCGCCCATAATGTCAAGTTTGATGCCAATCTATTGGCAGAGGCTCTCTTTTGGGAAGGCTTTGACCTGCTGACTCCGAGAGTGGATACGGTTGAACTAGCTCAGGTTTTCTACCCGACTTTTGATAAATATGCCTTAGGAAATCTATGCGAGCTTCTGGAGATTCCTCTGGAAAATGCTCATACCGCTTTGGCAGATGCTCAGGCGACAGCTCAGTTATTTCTAAAAATCCAGGAAAAGATGGCAGGACTGCCAAAGGCTTTGCTAGAGAAGGTTCTGGAATTTTCTGATAGTCTCATCTATGAGTCACGGCTAGCGATCGAAGAGATTTTTCAGTCGATGCTAGATGATTCTGGTCAGGATTTGCAGGAGACGCACAGCATCTTTTTGAAAAGGCCGAAAATCTTGCCGCCTGAGAAGAAACTTTCGCAGGACTTTCTGACAAATCTTTATCTGCTGGGGCTGGACGAGCGCCCTGAGCAGCTGAGATTTGCGCAATATGTGACTGAGGCGCTTAGTCAGACTGCGGCTAGCTTTTTGGAGGCCCAGACAGGGCTTGGCAAGACTTTTGGTTATTTATTGCCTATTTTGGCTCATGGTCAGGAGAGAGTCTTGGTGACCGTTCCGACGAAGATTTTACAGGACCAGCTGATGCAAAAGGAAGGCCGACTCTTAGAGGAAGTCTTTCATATCTCCTTTCATAATCTCAAAAGTCCCGAAAATTATCTGAAATTAGATTATTTTTATCAAAGTCTCTCGGTCTTGGATGATAATCGACTTGTTAATCGTTGTAAAATGCAGCTCTTGGTTTGGCTGACAGAGACCAAGACGGGTGATTTAAATGAAATCGGTCAGGCTTACCGTTTCGAGTCTTACTTTAGCCAGATACGCCATGATGGGAAATTAAGTAAGTATTCGCTCTTTTATGAAGAGGATTTTTGGCGACTGGGGCAGGTCAAGGCAGCTAGCAGTCGTGTCGTGATTACCAATCATGCTTATCTTTTGACGCGCCTAGAAGATGACCAGTCTTTGCTGGACAATCGGATGTTGGTGGTGGACGAGGCTCAAAAAATGTTTTTTGCCTTGGAAAGTTTTTCGCAGGCCAGTATCAATTTGACCAAGCAATTGCAAACTATCAGTCAAGCTCTACAGACAGAAAAACGGATTTTACAAGAAAGACTCTTGCAAAGCATCCAATTTGAACTGGCAGATGCTGCCGAAAAGCAGCGGGGTAAGACCAGTGAATTGGATTCTAAGAAGATAGCCAAGCTGCGTCAGGATGTGTCTGAGCTGGATGAAAACTTGCTGCCAGAGCTCAGGGAATTATTTTCAACCAAGTACCAATACTATTGGCTAACGGAAGAACAATTTGCAGATCATCGTGTGACAAGGCTTCATGCTGGGCGCTCAGAACTCATGAGATTTAAGGATTTCCTGCCTGATACAGTTAAGGTGATATTAGTTTCTTCTACTTTAGAGATTAGTTCCAAGGTAAATTTGCCTCAGTTATTGGGCTTTGAGGATTATCATTTTTATAAACTTCCTCAGCAAAAGAAGCCCCTACAGAAACTTTTCTTAGATCTAGATTTTCCAGATGTGGTGGATTTATCAACTCAGGAATACGCTGAGAGGATTGTCGCAAGCTTGGAGAATTTAGCTCCGCTGAATCTGCCGATGGTGGTTCTCTTTACCTCTAAGGATTTATTGCTGGCCACTTCAGACCAGCTGACCTTGCCACATTTGGCCCAGTATAAGAACGGCGAGCCAGCCAATATCAAGCGACGTTTTGACAAGGGAGAGGCACCCATCTTGCTAGGAGCAGGCAGTTTCTGGGAAGGAGCGGATTTTGCTCAGCAAGAGCAAATCATTCAGCTCATCACGCGGATTCCTTTTGATAATCCCAAAGATTTCTTTGTGCAAAAAATCAATCATCATCTGAAGGCGGAAGGCAAAAATCCTTTTTACGATTATCAGTTGCCGTCGGCTATTTTACGATTGAAGCAGGCCATGGGGCGAACCCGTCGCAATGAACATCAGAAGTCGGCGGTTATTCTTCTGGACAATCGTATTTTAACCAAGCGCTACGGTCGGCAAATCCAGCAAAATCTAAATCAGTTGGCATCTCTAGAAATGCTTTCGGAACAGGATATTTTAAAGGAATTAAAAGAATTTTTCGACTAAAACTGCTTGAAAACAGTCAATTTTATCTGGCTGTTTTTCTAAATGATTGCAAATTTTCTCGGCTACTGATGCCAAAAATCTGCTATAATGAAAAGAATAGGAAGAAGGTTATGACGTGAAAAAGAATCTACCAGGAATTGGTCTATCATTTACGATAGCAGCTGTTTCCATTTGTTTAGGAAATTGGTTTCCGCTGATTGGATCCAGTGTGTTTGCCATCGTTTTAGGAATTTTGCTCAGTAATTTATGGAAACTTCCAGATGCTTTTCAGCCGGGCTTGACCTATTCAGGAAAGAAACTACTTCAATATTCTATTATCTTTTTAGGATTTTCCATGTCAATCGGCAAGGTCTCTGCAACGGGCTTGTCCTCTTTGAAGATTAGTCTTTTAACGATTTTAATTGCTTTCTTGGCGGCCTATGCAGCTGGAAAGTTCTTCAATATGAGACGTGTTTTAACCATTTTGATTGGCTTTGGAACGGCAATCTGTGGTGGTTCAGCTATTGCAGCAGCTTCGCCTATTTTAGAAGCAGAAGAAGAGGACATTGCTCTATCTATTTCAACCATCTTCTTTTTCAATATATTAGCTGTTTTCATCTTTCCTTTTTTGGGCCATCTCATGCAGATGTCCGATGGATATTTTGGAACTTGGGCAGGAACGGCTATCAATGATACTTCGTCAGTCGTTGCGGCAGGTTATACTTATAGTCAAGCGGCGGGCGATTTGGCAACCATTGTCAAACTAAGCCGAGCGCTGATGATTGTACCCGCCTGCCTCATCTTTGCAGGTTATCGATATGTCCGAGATAAGCGGTCAGCTCAAAAAGTGGACTTGAAGAAAATTTTTCCCTGGTTCATTCTGTGGTTTGTTATGGCTTCTGTTGTGAGCAGCTTGGGAATTTTTCCATCAAATCTAGTTCCTTACACAAAGCTGTTGTCCCAATGGCTGATGGCTATGGCCTTAGCCGGGATTGGAGCCAAGGTTTCATTCAAACAGTTCAAGGAAGCTGGAGCGGGTCCTTTATTAACCGGAGCTTTTGCTTGGTTCTGCGTCGCAGTTTCTAGCTTGATTATCCAATATTTTTTGTAAGAAAGGAAAATTATGCCTTCACAGCAAAGAACATTTGAGTCTCGGATTGATTACAGCTTGCTTTTACCTGTCTTGCTCTTACTATCGATCGGAGTTACGGCTATTTATATAGCGGTTAGCCATGATTATCCAAATAATGTCTTGCAGATTGTTGGTCAGCAAGTAGTTTGGATTTTATTAGGCTTTTCTGATTAGCTTTATCGTTATGTTTTTTAACACGAAGTTTCTTTGGAAGATGACACCTTTTCTGTATATTCTAGGCTTAGGACTTATGGTTCTTCCGCTTGTATTTTATAGTGAGAGCTTAGTGGCTTCTACAGGGGCGAAAAACTGGGTAGCTATCCATGGGGTTACCCTCTTTCAGCCATCTGAATTTATGAAAATTTCATATATCTTTGATGCTGTCGCGAGTTGTAGTGAAGTTTCTGCAGCAAAATAAGAAAATATGAGCGAACCATTGCTTTAGATCTCTTTTTGATTGTAAAATTAGCATTATATACCTTGCCGGTTTTGTTGCTTTTGGCCTTGCAGAGTGATTTGGGGACAGCTCTAGTATTTGCCGCGATTTACTGCGGTATTGTCCTTTTATCTGGTGTTTCGTGGAAGATTATTCTACCGGTTTTCTTGACAATATCCCTTCTTTTTACTGTCTTTATGTTGATCTTTATTTCAAATGGTGGCCGTGCTTTTCTACATGGTTTAGGGATGCCGACTTACCAGATCAATCGAATCTCAGCCTGGCTCCATCCGTTTGAATATGCTCAGACAGTAACTTATCAGCAGGCACAAGGACAGATTGCTATTGGAAGTGGTGGTTTGCTAGGTCAAGGATTTAATGTCTCAAATCTTCTAGTACCTGTCCGTGAAAGTGATATGATTTCACCGTGATTGCAGAGGATTTTGGTTTTCTTGGTTCGAGTTTGGTGATTGTTATTTATCTGTTTTTGATTCATCGTATGCTTCAGATTACTATTAAGTCCAACAATCAGTTCTACACCTATATCTCGACCGGTCTCATTATGATGCTGCTCTTTCATATTTTTGAAAATATTGGTGCTGTGACAGGGATTTTGCCTTTGACAGGGATTCCGCTTCCTTTCATTTCCCAAGGGGGCTCTTCCATCGTCAGCAATCTCATCGGAATCGGTCTCCTACTGTCTGTCTCTTATCAAAATAGCCTAGAAGAGGAGAAGCATGCAGTGAGTCCGACTGTTCGTAAAAAAATTGTACTTAGAAAAATAAAATAAGAAATGGATACCTTGTATCCTAGAAAGGTGTTTTATATGAAAAAAGTAGCTCTCATGTTAGCCAATGGCTTTGAAGAAATTGAAGCCCTCACTGTTGTCGATGTCTTGCGTCGTGCAGGCTTTATCTGTGATATGATTGGTTTTGAGGAGGCTGTGACAGGTTCTCATCAGATTACGGTCAAAGCCGATCAAGTCTGGAATGGGAATCTATCTGCTTATGATATGGTCGTTCTTCCAGGCGGTATGCCAGGATCAACAAATCTGCGAGATGATGACCGCCTGATGGAAGTTCTACAGGAATTTCAAGCAGAAGGTAAATTTGTCGCAGCGATTTGTGCGGCTCCGATTGCCCTTGACCGCGCAGGGCTCCTGAATGACAAGAACTTCACTTGCTATGATGGAGTGGAAGCCAACATTGAGAACGGTAGCTATCAGAAGCAGACCGTTGTCGTAGATGGAAAGTTAATCACCAGCCGTGGCCCATCCACAGCCCTGCCTTTTGCTTATGAGTTGGTTCACCAGCTAGGCGGAGATGCGGATCAATTGGCAAGTTCTATGCTTTTTAAAGATGTTTTTGAGAAGTAAAAAATTCACTCGATTTTCGAGTGAATTTTTTCTGTCTAAGTTGGATGAAAAATCTATGAAAATATGCTATTTCATCATAAATAAAAGCCCTTTTTTTCAAAAAATATGATATAATAAAGGGTATGAATTATCAAGATTACATCTGGGATTTGGGTGGGACTCTCTTGGATAATTATGAGACTTCAACCGCAGCTTTTGTCCATACCTTGCAGGACTTTGGTCTGACTGCGAGTCATGATGAAGTGTACAAGGCTCTCAAGGTCTCAACAGATTATGCAGTCCGCCAGTTTGCCCCTGGAAATAAGGAATTTTTAAAGGCTTATAAGGCGAATGAGGCCAAGGAATTAGAACATCCGATCTTGTTTGAGGGAGCTTCAGAATTATTAGCACAAATTATCCAGCAGGGTGGTAGAAATTTTTTGATTTCTCACCGAGATGATCAGGTGTTAGAGATTTTGCAGAAGACGCAGATTAGTGGTTATTTTACAGAAGTAGTGACAGCTACTAATGGTTTTAAACGCAAGCCAGACCCTGAGTCTATGCTGTATTTAAAAGATAAATACCAGATTGAGTCTGGGCTGGTTATAGGAGATCGGCCGATTGATATCGAAGCTGGTCAGGCGGCAGGATTTAGCTGCTATCTCTTTGATAATATGAGAAATCTTGAAGAATTTGTAGATATTGAACTAGAAAAGGAATAACATGACAGAAGAAAAGCAACAAGACATACAAGCGCAAGAATATGACGCCAGTCAGATTCAGGTCTTGGAGGGCTTAGAAGCCGTTCGGATGCGTCCCTGGTATGTATATCGGTTCGACCTCCAAGGAAGGTCTGCACCACTTAGTATGGGAAATTGTTGACAATTCGATTGATGAAGCCTTGGCTGGCTTTGCCACTCACATTCAAGTTTTTATTGAAAAAGATAATTCTATTACAGTTGTTGACGATGGTCGAGGAATTCCCGTTGATATTCAGGAAAAAACTGGCCGTCCGGCTGTAGAAACCGTCTTTACTGTCCTTCACGCAGGAGGAAAATTCGGCGGTGGCGGCTACAAGGTCTCAGGAGGTCTGCACGGTGTAGGGTCTTCCGTTGTAAATGCCCTGTCTACTCAGCTAGATGTTCGCGTTTATAAAAACGGTCAGATTCATTACCAAGAATACCGTCGTGGTCATGTAGTCGCGGATCTAGAAGTCATTGGCGAGACAGATCGTATAGGTACGACCGTTCACTTTACACCAGATCCAGAGATTTTCACTGAAACTGTAGAATTTGACTTTGAAAAGCTCAATAAACGGGTGCAGGAATTAGCTTTCCTTAATCGTGGTCTCAGAATTTCCATTACAGATAAGCGAGATGGAATGGAACAGACCAAGGATTATCACTATGAGGGCGGGATTGCCAGCTATGTCCAATACATCAATGAAAACAAGGATGTAATCTTTGAAACACCGATTTATACCGATGGTGAAATGGACGACATTACGGTTGAAGTAGCTATGCAGTATACGACTGGCTACCACGAAACAGTCATGAGCTTTGCCAACAACATCCATACCCACGAGGGTGGAACGCATGAGCAAGGTTTCCGGACAGCCCTGACACGGGTCATCAATGACTATGCCAAGAAACAAACTTCTCAAAGAAAATGAGGATAATCTGACTGGGGAAGATGTGCGTGAGGGACTGACAGCAGTCATCTCTGTAAAGCACCCCAACCCTCAGTTTGAAGGTCAGACCAAGACCAAGCTGGGCAATAGCGAAGTGGTCAAGATTACCAATCGCCTCTTCAGTGAAGCCTTCTCTGATTTCCTTTTGGAAAATCCTGCGGTGGCTCGGAAAATCGTTGAAAAGGGAATTTTGGCTTCTAAGGCAAGAATTGCTGCTAAGCGAGCTCGGGAAGTAACCCGCAAGAAGTCTGGCTTGGAAATTTCCAATCTGCCAGGGAAATTGGCTGATTGCTCGTCCAACAACCCACAGGAAACAGAACTCTTCATCGTGGAGGGAGACTCAGCGGGTGGTTCAGCTAAATCTGGGCGTAACCGTGAATTTCAGGCTATTTTGCCGATTCGTGGTAAAATTCTCAACGTTGAAAAAGCCAGCATGGATAAGATTCTGGCTAATGAAGAAATCCGCAGCCTCTTTACTGCGATGGGAACTGGTTTTGGGGCTGACTTTGATGTCAGCAAGGCTCGCTATCATAAATTAGTCATCATGACTGATGCGGACGTGGATGGAGCTCACATTCGGACTTTGCTCCTAACTTTGATTTACCGCTACATGAAGCCGGTTCTGGAAGCAGGCTATGTCTACATCGCCCAACCACCAATCTATGGTGTCAAGGTCGGCAGTGAGGTAAAAGAATACATCCAGCCAGGTGCAAATCAAGAAGAAGAACTGCAAGCTGCTCTCGAGCGCTATAGTGAAGGTCGCTCTAAGCCGACGATTCAGCGCTACAAAGGTCTGGGAGAAATGGATGACCATCAGTTGTGGGAAACGACCATGAATCCAGAACACCGTCTAATGGCGCGAGTTTCTGTCGATGATGCAGCAGAAGCTGATAAGATTTTTGATATGCTGATGGGAGATCGTGTAGAGCCTCGTCGTGACTTTATCGAAAAAAATGCAGTATATAGCACACTTGATGTCTAAAAAGTTAGAAAAAACAACCATTACAAATGAATTTGTGATATAATCAATATGTTTGCTTTTTAGTAAAAGAATGAAGGAGTTTTATATGTCTAATGGACTGATTATTCTCATTATTGTAGTAGCAGCACTATTAATTTTAGGCTATTTTACTGCTATCTATATGAGAAAACGAAATGAAGCGAAGCTTCGAAGTTTGGAGGAGAAAAAGAGGAACTTTACAATCTTCCCGTGAATGATGAAGTGGAAGAAGTTAAAAATTTACATTTGATTGGGCAAAGTCAAGTGACTTTCCGTGAATGGAATCAAAAATGGGTAGACCTCTCTTTAAATTCATTTGCTGATATTGAGAACAATCTCTTTGAGGCAGAGGGCTACAATAATTCTTTCCGTTTCCTCAAAGCTAAGCATGCGATTGAAAACATTGAAAGCCAAATTGATTTAATTAGTGAGGATATTCATGCAATTCGTCAAGCTTTAGAAGATCTGAAAAAACAAGAATCTAAAAATAGCGGACGAGTTTTACACGCTCTGGATCTGTTTGAAAATTTGCAGCATACTGTGGCTAGCAATCCTGACGCTTATGGACGAGCTCTTGCAGAAATTCAGAAGCAAATGGAAAATATTGAGTCTGATTTCTCTCAATTTGTAACTCTCAATTCTTCAGGGGATCCTGTGGAAGCGGCAGAAATCTTAGACAAAACAGAAGATCGTATCTTGGCACTGACACAGATCGTCGAAAAAGTTCCAGCAATTGTAGAAGACTTGACTGAGAAATTACCAGATCAATTAGAAGATTTGGAGTCTGGCTACCGTAAATTATTGGAAACCAATTATCATTTTATTGAGACTGACTTAGAGGCGCGTTTCCAACAACTTCGTGCTAGTTTGAAACGAAATGAAGAAAATCTTGCGGCTTTGGAGTTGGATAATGCCTTGTATGAGAATGAACAAATTCAAGAGGAAATCGATGCTCTGTATGCTATCTTTACTCGAGAAATTGAGGCTCATAAAGTCGTTGAGAAGTTGGTGAACTACCTTCCTGACTATCTAGAACACACTAAAGAGAATAACCAACAGCTTCAAAGCGAAATGGAACGTTTATCACATTCCTTCTTGCTACCAGAACCTGAAATAAATCATATCAAGGATTTGAAATCTGAATTATCTGCTCAAGAAGCAGTCGTTCACTCTTCACTTGAAGATACAGCTGAAATGAAGAAACCTTTCTCATTGGTTAGAGAAGAGTTGGAAGCTATTCAAGATCGATTGAAAGAAATCGAAGATGAACAGATTGAACTTGGTGAGCAACTAGAAAAGATCGAAAAAGACGATGTCAATGCACGTCAGAAAAGTTACGATTTACGCCAATAAATTGCATACGATTAAGCGATTTATGGAAAAACGTAACTTTACCGGGTATTCCAGAGTCCTTCTTAACAATTTTCTTTGGAGCAAGCGACTATATTGAGGAGCTGGCTAGAGAGTTGGAGGCAACTCGTGTGAATATCGAATCTGTTAACCGCTGGTTAGAGATTCTGGCAAATACAATGAATGAATTGGAAGAAGAGACATATCGAATCGTTCGAAATTCTACCTTAACAGAGCAGTTGCTACAATACTCTAACCGTTATCGTTCCTTCGATGATAACGTGCAGGCAGCCTTCAATGAATCCCTTCATGCTTTTGAAGTTGAATTTGACTATGCAAAATCTTTGGAAATTATTTCAAAAGCCTTGGATATTGTTGAGCCTGGAGTTTCAGCTCGTTTTATCAATTCATATGAAAAAACACGCGAAAATATTCGCTTCTAAGAAAGTTCCTTCGGGAACTTTTTTCTTTGCAATCTAGCTTGTTTTGCTATTAAAAATCCTGTATAATACAACAAATCACAGAAAATATGAGGTGAGTAGATGGGTCAGGTCAAAGGTTTATTGGTTATGGATGTAGATAGCACTCTTATTATGGAAGAGGGCATTGATTTACTGGGCGAGGAAGCAGGAGTTGGGCAGCAAGTAGCTGCTATCACCGAGCGAGCCATGCGCGGAGAATTGGATTTCGAGGCTGCCTTACGGGAGAGGGTTTCACTTTTGGCGGGACTTCCGGAAACTATCTTTTCTCGGATAGCTAACAAGATTCATTTCACGCCTGGCGCCAAAAAATTAGTAGATGAGCTGCATGCGCGGGGCTACAAGGTTGGCTTGGTGTCAGGTGGTTTTCATGAAACGGTGGATAGACTGGCTGAAGAGCTAGGAATTGACTATGTAAAGGCCAATCGCTTAGAAATCAAGAATGGCTTGCTTACAGGTCATGTGTTGGGAGAGATTGTTAGCAAAGATACTAAAGTTCAGATGCTGAAAGAATGGGCTCAAGAAAACAGTTTGGAGTTAAATCAAACCATTGCTATGGGGGATGGCGCCAATGATTTGCCTATGATTCAAACGGCAGGCATTGGAATTGCTTTTAATGCCAAGCCAATTGTAAGAGAGCAAGCGCCCTATCAAATCAATGTTTATGACCTCTATCAAGTAATGGATATTTTAGATGGGAAGGAAAAATAGGAGGCATGATGCATATCTTGTTAGCACCAGATTCTTTTAAGGAAAGTTTGTCTGCTATTCAGGTAGCAGAAGCCTTGAAAGAAGGTTTTTCCCAAGCCTTGCCAGAGGCGACTTTTGACTTGCTGCCTATTGGAGATGGCGGCGAGGGACTGTGGCTGCCTTGATTTCTGCTATGAAGCTAAAAGAGTTTCGTCACTGGGTAACTGGACCTTTTGGCCAGCCAGTCGAAATGAAATATGCAAGACAAGACCAGCTAGCCCTTTTTGAAATGGCAGATTTAGTGGGACTGGCTTTAATTTCTAAGGAAAAACGCAATCCTTTAGGCTTGGAAACTAGAGGTCTGGGGGAGCTGATTCTTCATTTGGTCGAACATGGAGTCAAAAAGATTTTCGTCGGTGTTGGCGGCTCGGCGACGAATGATGGAGGAATCGGTATGGCAGCTGGTCTGGGCTATGAATTTTTTGATGAAAACAATCATCGACTGCGGCCTGTCGTCTCTTCTCTAGGGAGAGTTGCCCGAATTTCTGCGGAACGTGTTCCAACTTTCCTGAATAATATTGACATCGAAATTTTGACAGATGTGTCCAATCCTTTATGTGGGCAGCAGGGAGCAACGCAGATTTTTGGACGACAGAAAGGTCTGCCTGAATGGCTTCTTTCATCTGTCGATCAGGAAATGAAGAAGTTTTATGAGCTGGCCAATCCGCAGATTTTTCATCGCAAGCTGGTGCTGGTGCAGGAGGAGGCATGGCAGCAGGGCTGGTCACATTTGCCAAGGGGAAAGTCGTGTCAGGAATTGATACCTGTCTGGATTTGCTGGATTTTGACCGCAGGGTTAAAGAAGCGGACTTAGTTATAGTTGGTGAGGGGCGCATGGATAAGCAGTCTTTGGCGGGAAAGGCTCCAGTTGGAGTAGCAAGGCGGACGCCGAAAGAGATTCCTGTTCTTGCGATCTGTGGCAGTTTAGCTGATGATTTGCCTCCATTTCCTAGGGAGAAATATCCATGCAGCTTTTCCCATTATCTCGCAAGTGGCAGATTTGGACGTAACCTTAGCTCAAGCGAGGGAAAATCTGGTTCGTACAGCTTGCAATATTGGCAACCTATTAGCCATCAAAAAAAGAGAGTGGGACAGAAATCGGTAGCTCGTTGAATTCGATTTCGATCGTCGACCTACACGCACTGGTTGAGTAGGGCTGTAAACGCTGATGAAATCAGCGTAGTAGAGCCCCGACTCAACTGCTGCGTCTTTGCTCGACAATCCAAAGACAATTGAGAGGCTAGGACTTTTGTCCCAGCCTCTTTTTCAGTAAATATTCGATCTCTTTGACAATTAAGTCGTTTGCAAATTCAAATAGATCACAGGAAAGTTCCCCGTGGTTATTAACCAAAATTGTTAGAATCCGACTTTGCTCGGCATTGGTGTGATAGTATTGGCAACAAAACTGTTCGGAACTGTTCTGATAGGCTTCCTGTATCCTGTGGAGATAGGCTCCTTTTCCCTGAATGATTTCTGGGGATTCTCCATGCAGCTCCCAGACGACATGCTCGTCTAAAAAAGTTTGATAAATGTCCCAGTCACGCTGATTTTCCGCCTCAAAAAAGGTAAATAATTTCTCTAAATTTGTCATTTATGAAACATTTTTTTCCAAAGGGAGGTCTTCTTGAGGGGAGATGGTTTACTATCTGCTGGGTGGAGGACATCGGCAAATTGCTTGCTCAAGTCCTTTTCTTCCACAGTCACAGGACGATCACTATGGATCACCAACCCGAAAGGAGAGGATTGGCAAAAAGCAGAGACGATGGTGGCCTCGCAGCCTAAGTCTTTGGCGGTTTTTAGGTAGAAAACCTGCTGGCTGGATATGACTTCAGGCGATATTTTGACTGTGACGGGCTGGTAGCTTTCAGTGATCTTCTCAACTATTTCTTTAAAATGCTGCTTTAGAAGAGTAGAATTGGCATCAGAAATAGAGCAGTAGCCAATCACCCGCTCTTCAAAAGTTTCCAGAAATTTGCGTTGTTCATCAGGATTGAGCTTAGCATTTCCCTGAGATTTTTCCATGATAATGTTATTTAGATCTGTCATGTTTCTAGTATATCATAAATAAAGGATTTCTGATTTTCAAACTGTTAAGAAAAAGATAGGATGTAACCGATTGCATTTCAAAAATTGTGATTTTTCAAGCAAAGGCACTGTTTTTCCTTGAAAAAAAAGCGCTTTTGAGGTATCATAGACTAGTAAATAATTTTAAACAATAAGGAGAGTCAAAATGTCAATTATTACTGATGTTTACGCTCGCGAAGTCCTAGACTCACGCGGTAACCCAACACTTGAAGTAGAAGTTTATACTGAATCAGGTGCTTTCGGACGTGGTATGGTTCCTTCAGGAGCTTCTACTGGTGAACACGAAGCAGTTGAACTTCGTGATGGTGACAAATCTCGTTACGGCGGTCTTGGTACACAAAGCAGTTGATAACGTGAACAACGTTATCGCTGAAGCTATCATCGGTTACGATGTTCGTGACCAACAAGCTATCGACCGTGCAATGATCGCTTTGGACGGTACTCCAAACAAAGGTAAATTGGGTGCGAACGCAATTCTTGGTGTGTCTATCGCTGTAGCTCGTGCTGCTGCTGACTACCTTGAAATCCCACTTTACAGCTACCTTGGTGGATTCAACACTAAAGTTCTTCCAACTCCAATGATGAACATCATCAATGGTGGTTCTCACTCAGACGCTCCAATCGCTTTCCAAGAATTCATGATCGTACCTGCTGGTGCACCATCATTCAAAGAAGCTCTTCGTTGGGGTGCTGAAATCTTCCACGCTCTTAAGAAAATCCTTAAATCACGTGGTTTGGAAACTGCTGTTGGTGACGAAGGTGGATTTGCTCCTCGTTTCGAAGGAACTGAAGATGGCGTAGAAACTATCATTGCTGCTATCGAAGCTGCTGGTTATGTTCCAGGTAAAGACGTATTTATCGGATTTGACTGTGCATCATCAGAATTTTACGATAAAGAACGTAAAGTATACGACTACACTAAATTCGAAGGTGAAGGAGCTGCTGTACGTACTGCTGCAGAACAAATCGACTACCTTGAAGAGTTGGTAAACAAATATCCAATCATCACTATCGAAGATGGTATGGACGAAAACGACTGGGACGGTTGGAAAGCTCTTACTGAACGTCTTGGTGGTAAAGTTCAATTGGTTGGTGACGACTTCTTCGTAACAAACACTTCTTACCTTGAAAAAGGTATTGCAGAAGGCGCAGCTAACTCAATCCTTATCAAAGTTAACCAAATCGGTACTCTTACTGAAACATTCGACGCTATCGAAATGGCAAAAGAAGCTGGTTACACTGCCGTTGTATCACACCGTTCAGGTGAAACTGAAGATTCAACAATCGCTGACATCGCAGTTGCAACTAACGCAGGACAAATCAAGACTGGTTCACTTTCACGTACAGACCGTATTGCTAAATACAACCAATTGCTTCGTATCGAAGATCAACTTGGTGAAGTTGCTGAATACCGTGGATTGAAATCATTCTACAACTTGAAAAAATAATTCCTTCTAATGGAATGAAGCAAATCCCTTGAGGCTAACTCAAGGGATTTTTAATAAATAAGGGGAGACTTTCTGGGGATGTTTTATTTCATTTTGTATATCCTAAGCAGAGAGTGGCTAGCTCTTACCGTTTTATTTATAGGCCTCTTTTTGGCTTATAAACGCAAATCAAGCTCTCTGGCGCTTTTGGTGGTTCTTTTATTTCTTACAATCACCAGTATATTCTGGTATCCTCAGTTCAGCCCATGGTTTGCTTTTCCCTTTTTGTTTCTTGTTTCCTATTTATTTGTAAAAAGATATAGGTGGGTTCTTTATCCTGCTCTTGCTCTAGGAGCCTTGTTAGTGGCATTTTCCCCTATTCTTGGATATCTTTTCACGGTTTATGTCCCAGTGACCCATTATGCCTATCTTGAGGAAAAAGGGCAGACAGTAGTGGTTCGGGAAGATTATTATGGAGCATTCTTTTAGTAAGAGCGATATAGAGATTATGACTTATGTAAATGGTCAACTTGCTTATGCAAATAAGATGGTTTATGAAAAGGTTGACTTACATGATTTTAATAAGGACAAAGATGTCGATAAGGATGTTTTTCTTGCTCAACCCTTGACAAGGGAGCGATTGGAAGAATTACATGATTTTATGAATCGGAAATAGACTAAATAAGGCTCGATCAAATAAAAAAGCTGTTGGATTTTTATCCAACAGCTTTTTTAATTAAGATTTTAGAAAATAGACTTAACTTTGTTGATGACGTCGTTGAGCCCTTTTGAATTTGCGACCAAATCTTAGCCTTATCTAAGTATTCGCCCAGCTCGTCCTTGTGGTCTTCGACAAACTTCTTAGCTGCATCAAAATCTTTCTTTTCAATCAATTCTTTTACTTGGTTAAACAATTCTACTGGATTCATTTTGAATGCTCCTTTGATATTTTCTTTTGATTATTGGAAGGTTACGCAGACAGCTTCTGGCACATAGAAATCATGAGAGATTTCTGTTAATCGGCCTGTTTCAAGATCGCGTTTGAAGACAGTTGCGTTGTCCGAATCTTGGTGAACAGCGATGAGATAGTTTTGGTCAGGGGTGATATTGAAATCACGTGGATTTTTGCCCTTTGTTGGCGTGATTTCAAGGAGCTGTAAACTTCCATCAGCTAGAATTTGATAAACAGCTATTGAGTCATGTCCACGGTTAGAGCCATAGAGGAATTTACCGTCTGCTGAAAGGCGGATGGCTGCAGTTCCGTTAAAATCTTTAAATCCTTCTGGGAGAGTTGAGACAGTCTGCATGTGTTCAAACTGACCAACGCCATCGTATATTAATACTTCAATGGTAGAGTTTAATTCGCAGATAAGGTAGGCGATTTTGTAGTGGTTATGAAAGACAAGGTGGCGTGCTCCAGCCCCAGCAGCACATGAGTAAGTAGCTAATTTGTTTAATTGCCCAGCTTCTGTTACATCGTAGGTGGTGACTTGGTCTGTTCCGAGGTCACAGGTAATCAGATATTGATCAGGTGTCAAGTCAGTGTAGTGGACATGGGCAGAGGCTTGATTGGCATGAGGTCCTTGACCGACATGAGTGTCTGAATCAGCTAGTTTTAGGCTGCCATCTTCTTGCTGCTTGTAGACCAGCACTTGCCCCTTGTGGTAGTTGGCTCCGTAAACGAGTCCTCTCTCCTCATCTACAGCGACATAGCAAAGCGGAGCACCTTCCTCAACCACGTGATTGAGCAGCTGCCCTTCTTGGTCATAGGCAGCAATCCCACCTTGTCCATCTTTTGCGCCGACAGTGTATAGATGACCAGCTTGGTCAAAGGCTAGGTAAGTTGGGCTTGGCTCTTCGGCTACTAATTCTAAGTTTGAGAGTTGTCCCTTTTCAGTATCAAAATCTGCCTTATAAATTCCTTTGGAATCTCGTCGAGTATATGTTCCAAAATAAACTGTTTGAGTCATGTCTCCACCTCATTCTTTTAAAGTCAATCTATTATACCACAAAATGATTTGAGAAGCTGTTGATGCAAAAAAAAGCCTGTATTTTAATGGAAAAGCCTGAATTATTTTCAAAAAACAGACTAAAAACAGATGGTGGGTAGGAAGGGGATAGACCACTTTGATAGAATGGAATTGTTCAAAAAAACAAATACGATCAGGAAAGCTCAAAATTCCTGTTTCTAAAACAAAGGAGAAATCAAATGAACGTAAAAAAATTCGCTATGCTTGTAACTCTTATCGGAATGTCTGTCTTCTTCCTAGCTGCATGTGGTTCTAAGAATGCTGACAATAAAGAAATTAGTGATGGAAAAAAAGTAGATTTTAAGAAAGATGCTGTTGATCAAAAAACGAAAACAGTAGACGGCAAGGAAGTGACAGAGTACACCATGCCGGACGGAAACGTGATTCAAATCCCAGCGGATGGAGAAGAATTACCAACAGATGAATCTGAATCAACTGATAAATAAACGTTAGAACTTGTAGGTTGGAGGCAATATGTTTCAAATAAAAAAAAATGAATCGTAAAACCATTCTATTGGGAAGCACGGTCATTCTTGCTTGTGCAGGGCTGGGAGGCTATGTACTTCTTCATCAGGTTAATCAACAACAAGCCATGAAAATGGTCGATAATAAGATTGATTCACTGACGGTCCAAGACGCTGTTAATAACAGTAAAAAAACAAGCCTAGTTTTATCTGGAGAAGTAGTTGCTAACAATAGTAGTAAGGTCAAGATTGATCCCATCAAAAGGTGAAGTTAAAGAAGCATTTGTTAAAAATGGCGATACTGTTACACAAGGTCAGCCCCTCTTTTCCTATGTGACATCTCAGGAATTGACAGCTCAGTCTGCTCAGTATGATGCTCAAGCTAAAGGCCAATAGCATTACGGCTGCTCAAACTAGCGCATCTATCAAATGGGAAACCTATAACCGAAAGCTAGCTAATCTCAATACTCTTAAGAATAAATACAATTCTAGTAAGGATGAGTCTTTGTTAGATCAGATAAAATCTGCTGAAGACGAACTGGCTCAAGCGCTAAGTGACGCTAAGACTGCTGACAATGAAGTAACGAATGCTCAGATTGAGGCTGAAAAGGCTCAGGTGACAGCTCAGACGGAATCAGACCGCATGAAATATGATACCGTGACGGCTGATACAGCAGGAACCATTACCTCTATGAACGAAGACTTGCCGACTCAGTCCAAAGCTAAAAAGGAAGAAGAAACCTTTATCGAAATCATGGACAAGTCCAAGACTTTGGTAAAAGGTACTGTCAGTGAATTTGACCGTGAGAAGCTGAGCGTGGGCCAGAGAGTAGATGTCGTGGACCGCAAGGATCCTAAGAAACGCTGGAGTGGCACCATCACTCAAGTCGGCACCTTGACAACTGCAAATACTGGAAATAGCAATGGTGGAAATAAACAACAGGAAAACCCCAACCAAGGCAAGTTCCCTTATACTGTCGAGCTGGACCAAGGCGGTGAAATGCCACTTGTAGGCTCCCATTCTTATGTCAATGTCGTAGAAAACGCTCCTGAAGCCGGCAAGGTTGTCGTCAACAAGGCCTATACTTTCAGTAAAAATGGCAAGACCTATGTCTGGAAGGTAGAGGGTAAAAAGGTGAAAATGAAGGAAGTCAAGACAAAGAAAGTCTCTGACCGTTTGGTAGAGATTACAGAAGGTCTGACTATGAAGGATACCATTTCGACGCCTAGAGAAGGCATGAAAGACGGAATGGAGGTAGGACAGAATGTTAAAGCTTAAGAACATCCACAAATCTTATCAACAGGGCAGTCAGGAATTTCCGATTTTGAAAGGAATTGATTTGCATGTGAAAGAGGGGGATTTTCTAGCGATCATGGGGCCGTCTGGATCAGGTAAGTCCACTCTGATGAACATTATCGGCTGTTTGGACAAGGCTAGCGCAGGTTCTTATCATATCGAAGGAACTGACGTCTCTGACCTGTCCGACAACCAACTATCTGATTTGCGTAATCAGAAAATTGGCTTTGTTTTCCAGAATTTCAACCTCATGCCCAAGCTGACAGCCTGTCAAAATGTTGAACTGCCTCTGACTTACATGAAAGTTCCTAAAAAAGAGAGACACGAGCGCGCCTTGGAAATGCTACGATTGGTCGGTCTGGAAGAGAGAAGCGACTTCAAGCCTATGGAGTTGTCCGGTGGTCAAAAGCAACGGGTAGCCATTGCGCGTGCCTTGGTAACCAATCCCAGCTTTATTCTGGGAGACGAGCCAACTGGAGCACTGGATACCAAGACCAGTGTTCAGATTATGGAGTTGTTCAAGCAGTTTAACGAACAAGGCAAAACCATTGTCATCATTACCCACGAGCCGGAAGTGGCTCAGCTTTGCAAGCAAACGGTTGTCTTGCGGGACGGTAATATAGAGACTCGGGCATTAGGATAGAAGGGGGCTATATGGAAGATATTTTTGTAGCTCTAAACTCCATCCTGTCCCACAAAATGCGCTCTATACTGACCATGCTAGGAATTATCATCGGTATTGGCGCTATTATTGCTATCTTTTCCATCATTGAAGGAAATACAGAAAATACCAAGCGTCAGCTGATCGGTGGTAGCAATAATACCATCAAAGTCGTCTACGACAAGAAAAGTGCCATCGATCCCTCTATTCCAGAGAAATCCCAAGCTCAGAAGCCTTCCTACATTCCCTTTCATGGGAGAGGATGTCTTGTCCAAAATCAAGGAAATTCCTGGAGTTAAAAATGCTTTGATGACTTATGGTACGGACGAAAAGATTTATTATCTTAGTCAAAAGTCATCTGGCAAGGTTCAGGCAGTTTCCCAGTCGGTAGCTGACATCAAGCAGCAACGGCTGTTGGAAGGGGAAGGCTTTTGACTCAGAAGCCTTCAAAAATCAAGAACAAGTAACCTATCTAGAAAAGACTCTTTATGATACTCTTTTCCTAAGGGAGATGGTATCGGTAAATATGTAGAAGTCATGGGCAATCCTTTTAAAGTTATTGGCGTCTTTGAGTCGACTGAGCAGAGTGGCCTGACCTCTGGTTCGGAAAAGGTAGCCTATATTCCTCTGCAACAATGGTATCGGATTTTTGATACCATCAATGTCAGTCCAGAAGTCACTGTTCAGACCCACAAAGCCGATGATTTGAAGAAGGTAGCCAAGAAAGTTAGTGATTATCTCAATCAGCAGATGCCCCAGTCAGACTATATGTTTGGTGTGCTAAATCTGCAAGAATTTGAGCGTCAATTGGATAACCTCAACCAGTCTAACTTTGTCTTGCTAGCGGGTATTGCCAGCATCTCCCTCTTAGTCGGAGGTATCGGGGTTATGAATATCATGCTGGTATCAGTGACAGAGCGGACTCGTGAAATCGGGATTAAAAAGGCTCTGGGAGCTCGGCGCAAGATCATTCTCAAGCAGTTCCTGATCGAAGCGGTCATCCTGACTCTGATGGGAGGAATTATTGGTGTGGTAGCGGGTATCGCCTCTGGTTTTGCTATTACCCAGTCTTTAGCCTATCCTTATATTTTATCCCTCTTTTCTGTCTTTGTAAGTTTGCTCTTTTGTTGTATAATAGGAGTAGTATTTGGGCTCTTGCCGGCTGTGAAAGCATCCAAGCTGGATCCAATTGAAGCCCTGCGATTTGAATAAATAAAGGAGAATCAAGCATATATGCACAAGATTTTAGTAGTGGAAGACGATACTACGATTAATCAAGTCATTTGTGAATTTTTAAAAGAAAGTAACTATGCAGTTACACCAGTCTTTGATGGAGGCGAGGCTTTGCTTCAATTTGAAGCAGAGTCTTTTGACTTAGTTATTTTGGACATGATGTTGCCAACTATGAGTGGACTGGACGTCCTCAAGGAAATTCGCAAGACTTCTCAGATTCCAGTCATGATCCTGACGGCGCTAGATGATGAGTACACTCAGCTGGTCAGCTTTAACCACCTCATCAGTGACTATGTGACCAAGCCTTTCTCACCGCTAATCTTAGTCAAACGGATTGAGAATATTCTGCGACGAAATACGGTTGCGTCAGAGATTACTGTTGGTGATTTGACCGTCTCTATCGATGATTGTACCGTTTACTGGCAGGAAGAAAAGATGCCTCTGACCAAGAAAGAGTATGAAATCTTGCAGGCTCTAGCCAAGAGAAAGGATCACTTTAGTGACCCGTGATCAGCTCATGAATACCATTTGGGGCTACAGCGAGCTAGATAGCCGGGTGCTGGATAATCACATCAAGAACATTCGTAAGAAAATCCCAGGTATCCCTCTGAAAACCATCACAGGTATGGGCTATCAGCTTGGAGGAGAAGACACGTGAAGATTGTCAAAAAGAACTTCCTCTTGACGACTTTCATCATCTTTGTTGTTGTGACGATTGTTCTATCCACTCTCTATTTTGCCATGCCGGTTTATTACCAGCAGGTCAAGGGGGGAGAAGCCCAACGTGAGTTTGCTCAGGTAGCCAAGCAGGTCAAGGGAAAGTCCAGCCAAGAAATCAGTGAGCTCTTGAGCAATTATAGCAAAAAAAGCAATCAGATTTGGTTCACCTTGCTGGCTAAAGACAATACGATTCTTTACCCAGCACTTGAAACGAATGGAGAAAGCTCTCTCCAGCTGACCATTGTCCCAGCCATTGCCAATAGCAATTATGAGAGTAAGACCCTGTCAGAAAGTTTTCGGACATCAGATGGAAAAGAAGTGGTCTTACGAGGCGAGTATTCTCTGCAGCCCGTCTCGGATGCCAGTCGGATCTTGCTCAATCTCTATCCCTTTGTATTATTTTTGTCGCTGAGTCTGGGTGGGCTTGCCGCCTATCTCTACAGTCGAACCTCCAGTCAGAGGATTAAGGATATCTCTTCTAGCACTCGGCAAATGACGAGCCTGCTTCCAGACGTTTCCTGTCAGGTGAAAGGGCACGACGAGATTGCTGATTTGGCTCAGGATATCAATCACTTATATGCCAACCTCTTAACCAGTATGGAAGCCCTGCGCTTGGAAAATGAAAAAGTTGCAGAAAGCGAGCGCGAAAAGGCAGAATTTCTCCGAATGACTTCCCACGAACTCAAAACTCCTATCACCAGTATGATGGGAATGATTGACGGGATGATTTATGGGGTGGGCGATTTTAAAGATCGGGACAAATACCTGCAGAAGTGCCGCGAAATATTGGAAGAGCAATCAGGCTTAGTTCAGTCCATCCTAGCTATTTCAAAACTGGAAATGACCATGGAAACAGAGCGAGAAATCTTCTCCCTCAAAGAGTTGCTTGAAGCAAATATCAGTACATACAAGGTTCTGGCGGACCTCAAGCACTATCATTTTAATGTCCAACTCTCAGAAGCAAAAGTCCGAGGTAATAAGACCTATTTACTAAAGGCTATTAAAAATCTGATTGACAATGCCTTTCATTATACAGTGGAAAGGTGGAGAAATCTTGGTTCGTTTAGAAAATGGAATCTTAATTGTAGAAAATGAAGCTGAGCGAGTGCTGGATGAGTCACAGATTCAGCAGATTTTCCAGCCGATTTTATCGACCAGACTACAGTCGCAATCGCAAGGATGGCGGTACTGGGACTGGGACTCTTTATCGTGCAGCAAATTTTAGAAAAGCACCATCTCACTTATCGCTTTGAAGCAGTTGAAAATAGATGGATGCGCTTCACAATTTTTTTACCTCAAACGGAACAGATGAGAGTGGGACAGAAATCGGTAATTCGTTAGAATTCGATTTCGTCGTCCCACCTCCGCACAGTTGAGTAGGGTTGTAAAAGCTGATGAAATCAGCGTAATAGAGCCCACTCAACCACTGCGTCTTGCTCGACAATCCAAAGACAATTTGAGAAGCTAGGACTTTTGTCCCAGCCTCTTTTGCTTGGATTTTTATAGGATAAATATTTGAAAAGCACCTTTATTCAGGTTTTATTTTAAATTTAAAGAAAAAGTGCAAAAAACGCTTACAATATCACAAAATAATTGACTATTACCTTTATTAGGAGTAAACTAATGGGGTACAATTAAAAAATATAAAAGGAGAATTCATCATGAATTTAACATTTTTAGGACTTTGTATTGCCTGCTTTGGTGTCTCATTAGCTGAAGGTTTGATTATGAGTAATCTTTTCAAAGCATCTGCCCGTCAACCTGAAATTATTGATCAACTACGTAGCCTCTTAATTCTCGGTGTTGCTTTTGTAGAAGGTACCTTCTTTGTAACCTTGGCCATGGCCTTCGTCATTAAATAGACCACTCTATTTAGAGAAGGAGGTGTCAAACCATGGAAGAAAGTGTAAATCCGACCTTAAATATTGGACCAATATCCTTTGATTTGACCCTACTTGCCATGTCTCTTGTAACTGTTTTGACGGTCTTTGCCTTTGTCTATTGGGCAAGTCGCAAAATGACCCTTCGTCCAAAGGGCAAACAAAATGCTCTTGAGATGATCTATGATTTTGTCATTAGCTTTACCAAGGGTAACATTGGAGAGCATTATATGAAGAATTATTCTTTATTTTTGTTTTCTCTTTTTATGTTTATTTTGGTGGCCAATAATATTGGGTTGATGGCAAAAGGTCCAAACAACAAACGGTTATAACTTGTGGACTTCCCCAACGGCTAACCTCGGCTACGACTTATCTCTCTCCTTTATGATCACCTTGATCGCACATATAGAAGGGGTTCGTCGTCGAGGCTTTAAGGAATATTTGAAGGCTTTTGCAACACCAGGCTTTATGACCCCGATGAACCTCTTGGAAGAAGTGACTAATTTTGCTTCCTTAGCGATTCGGATTTACGGGAACATTTTTGCTGGTGAAGTATTGGCAGGTTTGCTTTTAACCTTGTCTCAACAAGCCTTTTATTGGTATCCAGCAGCCTTTATCGGAAACATGTTATGGACGGCCTTTTCGATTTTCATTTCATGTATCCAAGCTTATGTATTTACCATGTTGTCTTCGATGTACATTGGTAAAAAAATAAACGGTGAGGAAGAGTAAGTAGAGGAGTAGTAGAAGATGGATTTAACTATTGGTACCATTATTGGTGACTTTATTCTCATCGCTGGTTCCTTCCTTTTATTAATTTTTTTAGTAAAGAAGTTTGCCTGGGGCAATATTACCAGTATCTTAGAAGAACGTTCTAAAAAGATTACGGATGATATTGACGGGGCTGAGTCAGCCCGCAAAAAGGCTGAGGAACTCGCGCAAAAACGTGAGAATGAACTAGCAGGAAGTCGTCAGGAAGCAACGACGATTATCGAACATGCTAAGGAAACAGCTCAAAAAAATAAGGCTGGAATTTTAGCAGATGCAGCTGAAGAAGCTGGACGTTTGAAAGCAAAAGCCAATCAGGAAATTGCACAAAGCAAGGCAGAGGCCTTGAACAGCATTAAAAACGATGTGGCTGACCTAACAGTAAGTCTCGCAAGTAAGATCTTGAGCCAGCAGCTCGATACAGAGAAACACAGCGAGCTCATTGATCGTTATATTGATAAATTAGGAGATGCTTAATGGACAAAAAGCAATATGCGGTAATTGAAAAATATGCCTTGCCTTTTGTTCAATTAGTATTTGAAAAAGGTCAGCAACAAGATGTTTTTGAAAAACTAAGCCAAATTAAGGCCGTGTTTGAGGAAACAAATCTTGCTGACTTTTTATCACATATTGGCGTTGATGAGGGAGAAAAAGAGAAGGCTCTTCGACTTTTTCAAAACTCAGATTCACAGCTGATTGATAACTTTATCGAAGTCGTTATTCTCAATCATCGGGCAGATTTATTCTACGACATGTTGGTAGAAATTCAGCATCAGATTGAGAAAGAAAGCAATGAATTTGAAGTGACAGTTAAATCTGTTCAAGCCCTTGACAGAAAGTCAAAAAGACAGATTGAAACCAATTCTTGAGCAGAAAATGGGCCTCAAGGTTCGTTCCTTCAAGCAGGAATTGGATACCAGCCTGATTGGTGGCTTCGTCATTTCAGCCAATAATAAGACAATTGATGCAAGTATAAAACGTCAATTACAACTCGTAAAAGAAAATTTGAAATAGAAAGTGGTGTGAATTTGGCGATTAACGCACAAGAAATCAGCGCTTTAATTAAGCAACAAATTGAAAATTTCCAGCCAAATTTTGACGTCACAGAAACTGGAGTCGTCACTTATATTGGTGATGGAATCGCTCGTGCCCACGGTCTTGATAATGCCATGAGTGGCGAGCTCTTGATTTTTGAAAATGGTTCTTATGGTATGGCCCAAAACTTGGAGTCAACCGATGTCGGAATCATTATCTTGGGTGATTTTACAGATATTCGTGAGGGCGATACGATTCGCCGCACGGGTAAAATCATGGAAGTTCCTGTTGGAGATGCTTTGATTGGTCGTGTCGTAGATCCGCTCGGTCGTCCTGTTGACGGCTTGGGTGAGCTTGCTACAACTAAAACACGCCCTGTAGAAGCGCCAGCTCCAGGAGTTATGGAACGGAAATCCGTTTCTGAGCCATTGCAAACAGGTCTAAAAGCCATTGACGCACTGGTACCGATTGGTCGTGGCCAACGGGAATTGATTATCGGTGACCGTCAGACTGGTAAGACTAGTATTGCCATCGATGCCATTCTCAACCAAAAAGGGCAAGATATGATCTGTATCTATGTTGCCATTGGTCAAAAGGAATCTACTGTCCGTACACAGGTGGAAACTCTTCGCCAGTACGGAGCCTTGGATTATACTATCGTGGTAACAGCGTCAGCTTCTCAACCTTCTCCTTTGCTTTTCTTGGCGCCTTATGCCGGTGTAGCAATGGCTGAAGAATTTATGTACAATGGCAAGCACGTCCTCATTGTTTATGATGATTTGTCTAAACAAGCGGTAGCTTACCGTGAACTTTCTCTCTTGCTTCGCCGTCCGCCAGGTCGTGAAGCCTTCCCAGGGGATGTTTTCTACCTTCACAGCCGCTTGCTTGAGCGTTCAGCTAAGGTTTCTGATGAGCTTGGTGGTGGTTCAATCACTGCACTGCCATTCATCGAAACGCAGGCAGGAGATATCTCAGCCTATATCGCGACCAACGTGATTTCAATCACGGATGGTCAGATTTTCCTTAGCGATAGCCTCTTTAATGCAGGTATCCGTCCCAGCCATTGATGCGGGTTCTTCCGTATCTCGGGTAGGTGGATCTGCACAAATCAAGGCCATGAAGAAAGGTTGCAGGAACTCTGCGTATCGACCTTGCTTCATATCGTGAGCTGGAAGCCTTTACTAAGTTTGGTAGCGACTTGGATGCGGCAACTCAGGCCAAACTTAACCGTGGACGCCGTACTGTAGAAGTATTGAAACAGCCAGTTCATGAGCCACTGCCAGTTGAAAAACAAGTTGTGATCCTCTATGCGCTGACTCACGGCTTCCTTGATGCAGTACCAGTGGATGAGATTCTTCAGTTTGAAGCAGAGCTTTTTGCATACTTTGATGCTCATCATGAAGACATTTATGAAACCATTCGTCAGACAAAAGATTTGCCGAGCGAAGAAGTGCTGGACGCCGCTATTACTGAATTTATCAATCAGTCTAACTTCAAATAAGAATAGAGGTGTCAGATGGCAGTTTCATTAAATGATATAAAAAATAAAATTGCATCCACAAAAAACACCAGTCAAATCACCAATGCGATGCAGATGGTTTCTGCATCTAAGTTGGGAAAGTCCGAAGAAGCAGCAAAGAACTTTCAAGTCTATGCTTCTAAGGTTCGAAAACTCTTGACCGACCTTTTGCATGGACATGAGGAAGAAAATGTTAGCCATCATCCACTGCTTAAGAGCAGACCGGTTCAGAAAACGGCTTATATCGTCATTACGTCTGATCGTGGTTTGGTCGGTGGCTACAACGCAACCATCCTCAAATCCATGATGGAATTAATTTCGGAATACCACGAAAAAGATGACTATGTCATTATTTCGATCGGTGGAATGGGAGCGGATTTCTTCCGAGCACGGGGCATTCAGCCAATTTATGAATTGCGCGGCTTAGCTAATCATCCGAGTTTTGATGAGGTTCGGAAAATCATTTCCAAGACCATTGAAATGTATCAGAATGAGCTTTTTGATGAACTTTATGTGTGTTATAACCACCATGTCAACAGTTTGACCAGTCAGATGCGGGTAGAGCAGATGTTGCCAATCGTCGACTTGGATCCTAGTGAAGCCGATGAGAACTATATCCTCAATCTAGAACTAGAATCCAGTCGAAATGCGATTTTAGATCAGCTCTTACCTCAGTTTGCTGAAAGTATGATTTACGGGGCTATTATTGACGCAAAAACTGCTGAAAATGCTGCTGGTATGACAGCCATGCAGACAGCAACGGATAACGCTAAAAAAGTTATCAATGATTTGACCATTCAGTATAACCGTGCTAGACAAGCAGCTATCACGCAGGAAATTACTGAAATTGTGGCGGGTGCAAGTGCACTGGAATAGTGTCACAGAAAATAAATAGTATAAAGAGGAGAAAAGAATGAGCTCAGGCAAAATTACTCAGGTTATCGGACCGGTTGTAGACGTAGCGTTTGCAGCTGGCGACAAGCTACCTGAGATCAATAATGCACTTGTAGTCTATAAAAATGACGAAAAAAAATCAAAAATCGTCCTTGAAGTAGCTCTTGAGCTTGGTGATGGAGTGGTTCGGACCATCGCTATGGAATCAACGGATGGGTTGACTCGTGGCATGGAAGTGCTAGATACTGGCCGTCCAATTTCTGTACCAGTCGGCAAAGAAACACTTGGTCGCGTCTTTAACGTTTTGGGAGATACCATTGACTTGGATGCTCCTTTTGCGGATGATGCAGAGCGCCAGCCAATCCATAAGAAAGCTCCAACCTTTGATGAGTTGTCTACTTCATCAGAGATCTTAGAGACAGGTATCAAGGTTATCGACCTGTTAGCACCCTTATCTGAAAGGTGGTAAAGTTGGACTCTTCGGTGGTGCCGGAGTTGGTAAGACCGTCCTGATTCAGGAATTGATCCACAACATTGCCCAAGAACACGGTGGTATTTCGTATTTACCGGTGTTGGGGAACGTACCCGTGAAGGGAATGACCTTTACTGGGAAATGAAGGAGTCTGGCGTTATCGAGAAAACAGCCATGGTCTTCGGTCAGATGAATGAGCCACCAGGAGCGCGTATGCGGGTTGCTTTGACTGGTTTGACGATTGCAGAGTACTTTCCGTGATGTGGAAGGTCAAGATGTCTTGCTCTTCATTGACAACATCTTCCGTTTCACGCAGGCAGGTTCTGAAGTTTCTGCCCTTTTGGGACGGATGCCGTCAGCCGTTGGTTACCAACCAACACTTGCGACAGAAATGGGGCAATTGCAAGAGCGTATCACATCGACTAAGAAAGGTTCTGTAACTTCTATTCAGGCCATCTACGTGCCAGCCGATGACTATACTGACCCGGCTCCAGCAACGGCTTTTGCCCACTTGGACTCTACAACCAACTTGGAACGTAAATTGGTTCAATTGGGGATTTATCCAGCCGTGGATCCGCTTGCTTCAAGCTCTCGGGCTCTTTCTCCTGAGATTGTTGGTGAAGAGCACTATGCAGTGGCTGCTGAAGTGAAACGCGTATTGCAACGTTATCATGAATTGCAGGATATCATTGCTATCCTAGGTATGGATGAGTTGTCAGATGAAGAAAAGACTTTGGTTGCGCGTGCGCGTCGGATTCAATTCTTCCTGTCTCAAAACTTCAACGTTGCGGAGCAATTTACTGGCCAGCCGGGATCTTATGTGCCTGTAGCTGAGACGGTTCGTGGCTTTAAAGAAATCCTCGAAGGCAAGTATGATAAGTTACCAGAAGATGCCTTCCGTGGTGTCGGTTCGATTGAGGATGTCATCGCTAAAGCTGAAAAAATGGGATTCTAAGAGGTGAATGATGGCTCAAATGACAGTACAAATCGTTACACCGGATGGTCTGATTTATGACCACCGTGCTGCATTTGTTTCCGTAAAAACGATTGACGGAGAAATGGGGATTTTGCCTCGCCATATCAATACAATTGCTGTTTTGGAAGTGGATCAAGTCAAGGTACGCAGAATCGATGATGACAAGCATATTGACTGGATTGCGGTCAACGGTGGCATCATAGAAATTGCTGATAATGTGATTACTATTATCGCAGACTCAGCTGAGCGTGAGCGTGATATTGATATCAGCCGCGCTGAACGAGCTAAGCTACGTGCTGAGAAAGAGATCGAAGAAGCCCAAGACAAGCATTTGATTGACCAAGAGCGACGTGCTAAAATCGCCCTCCAGCGTGCCATCAACCGTATTAACGTTGGAACAAGAATGTAATGAAAAAAGAATGGAATTTCCATTCTTTTTTGCTGTCCCATACTCCTTTCCGCTAGAAATCGCTCTTCTTATGGTATAATAAGTCTATGATAGAATTAATGTTTCGATTATGCAATCATCTGCTCTTTATCTTTATGTCTTTTCATCTTTTGTCTACAGTGGTCTGTTGGGAAAGATTGCTAAAAGTAAATGCTGATAATGCCATCAAAATTCGTTTTTTGATTTTATTGCTAAGTATTGCCTTGGGCTACATGGCTAGCCTATTTTTTATCGGTATTTATGATATGAGTCGGGCAATCTTTAATGGAACTTTATAAGGTCAGAATCTTGATTTTATGGTATGATAGTAAGGATGAATTTATAAGGTTTGGAGTAACTATTTAGTATGGAAAAAATTATTATTCAGGGTGGAAATAACCGTCTGGTTGGCAGAGTTAAGATTGAAGGAGCTAAAAATGCTGTGCTGCCGCTGTTGGCAGCAACTGTTTTAGCCAGTGAGGGAAAAACAACTCTTAAAAATGTGCCAGTTCTTTCCGATGTTTTTACCATGAACAATGTTGTTCGCGGCTTGAATACGCAGGTAGACTTTGATCAAGATGAAAATACTGTAGTTGTAGATGCGACTAAACCATTAACCGAAGAGGCTCCTTATAAGTATGTCAGCAAGATGCGGGCTTCGATTGTTGTATTGGGTCCCATTCTTGCTCGAAATGGGCATGCTAAAGTGTCCATGCCGGGCGGTTGTACGATTGGTAGCCGACCTATCGATCTTCATTTGAAGGGCTTGGAAGCAATGGGTGCTCAGATTACGCAGACTGCAGGATACATCGAAGCCAAGGCAGACCGCTTGATGGGGGCGCATATTTACATGGACTTCCCAAGTGTTGGTGCGACACAGAATATTATGATGGCAGCGACTTTGGCTCAAGGTACCACTGTTATTGAAAATGCTGCTCGAGAACCTGAAATTGTCGACTTGGCCTTACTATTAAATAAAATGGGAGCTAAAGTCAGAGGGGCAGGAACGGAGAATATAACAATCATCGGTGTTGAAAAACTTCATGGAGCTGAGCACAATGTCGTGCAAGACCGTATCGAAGCTGGTACATTTATGGTTGCCGCTGCTATGACGGGTGGTGATTTGCTAATTGAGGATGCGATTTGGGAGCACAACCGTCCGCTTCTATCAAAGATGCAAGAAATGGGTGTAGAAGTGACGGAAGAAGACGAAGGAATTCGCGTCCGCTCAGATGTTTCAAAGTTAAAAGCTGTTTCTGTCAAAACCTTGCCTTATCCAGGTTTCCCAACCGATATGCAGGCTCAGTTTACTGCCTTGATGGCGATAGCTCAAGGAGAGTCTGTCATGGTTGAGACGGTCTTTGAAAACCGCTTCCAGCACTTAGAAGAGATGCGACGGATGGGTCTTCACTCTGATATTATACGGGATACCGCTCGGATTTGGGGTGGTAGCAGCTTGCAAGGAGCAGAAGTCATGTCGACAGATCTCCGGGCTAGTGCGACCTTGATTTTGATGGGCTTGATTGCTGAAGGGGAAACAAAGGTTAGCAAGTTAGTCCATTTGGACCGTGGCTATTATAAATTTCACGAAAAATTGGCAGCTCTTGGTGCCAAGGTCAAACGCGTAAAGGAAGAAGATGATGAGTGAAAATTGGAAATATTTGGCTAGACAACTAGGCATCATTGCCTTGGTGCTGGTAGTCGCTTTTATCATTTTTTGTCTTGGTCTGGTTATCGGATATGGCGTGATTGGAAATGCAGAAAATCCTTGGTCTATCTTATCGCTAGATACTTGGAATGAACTTGTTTCTAAGTTCACTGGTCATTGATCTGCTAAGATTCCGAAAATTTACCGACTGTGCAGAATTTTGCGCAGTCCTTTTAGATGGAAAAGAAAAGATGTCAAAAAAGAAATTACAAAAAAAGAGCACTAAATCTACTCAGACTATAGCTGGGCTTCTGGTTGCTTTGACTTTATCACTGGGAGCCTACTTTTTTGGAAATGGCAATCAGTCACCAGCGGTAAATACATCGTCAGTCATTAGTCAAAATAGGAATACCAGTACACCAGATCAAACACTGGCTGAGAGTGTTCTCACTGACTCAGTACGTTCTCAACTTGGTGGAAAAATCGAGTGGAATGGAGCTGGAGCTTTCATCATCAATGGGAATCAAACGAACTTAAATGCCAAAGTGTCGAGTGCGCCTTATGCAGATAATAAAACGAAGATTGTTCAAGGGCAGACGGTCCCTACAGTTGCCAATGCCTTGCTTACCAAATCGACCCGCCAATATAAATCAAGGGAAGAAACGGGAAATGGTTCCACTTCTTGGGTTCCTGCTGGTTGGCACCAAGTCAAACATCTATCAGGTGAATACAACCATGCAGTGGATCGCGGGCATCTTTTGGCTTACTCTCTAATCGGTGGCTTAAAGGGCTTTGATGCTTCCACTAGCAATCCAGTCAATATCGCAGTCCAGACAGCTTGGGCCAATCAGGCCAATAAAGACAACTCGACGGGGCAGAACTACTACGAAACTCTGATTCGTCGTGCCTTGGATCAGAATAAGCGAGTTCGCTATCGTGTCACGTTGATCTATGCTTCAGAAAATGATCTGGTGCCATCTGGCTCGCATTTAGAAGCTAAGTCCAGCGATGGAAGTTTGGAATTCAATGTTTTTGTCCCAAATGTCCAGTCAGGAATTGTCCTTGATTATCGCACTGGCAAAGTGAGCATTAGATAAATATGATTTAAATAATATGATCCATTTGAAGTTAGCAGCTAGGATGATTTGTGTGCTTCAATAGACTTGTCGGTATCTCAAGAGATGCCGATTTATTTTGAGTGAAATAAGCACAAACTAAACGTAAAAAATCCCGTGCAAACCTTTTCACCGTTAAAAAAATCTGCTATAATAAGGGGGAGAACGAATACAGAGGAGAATATCATGTCAAAAAAAATTATTGGGATTGACCTTGGTGGTACATCTATCAAATTTGCAATTTTGACGCAAGAGGGCGAAATCCAAGAAAAATGGTCTATTAAAACCAATATTTTGGATGAAGGAAGCCATATTGTAGACGATATGATTGAGTCTATCCAGCATCGCTTGGATCTCTTAAATCTATCGGCAGAGAACTTTGTCGGAATTGGCATGGGATCACCGGGTGTGGTTGATCGTGAGAAAGGGACTGTTATCGGTGCCTATAACCTGAACTGGAAGACCCTCCAGCCGGTAAAAGAGAAAATCGAAAAAGCGACAGGCATTCCATTCTTCATCGATAATGATGCCAACGTAGCTGCGCTTGGTGAACGTTGGATGGGTGCTGGTGAAAACCAACCAGACGTTGTCTTTATGACGCTTGGTACAGGTGTTGGTGGCGGTATCGTTGCGGAAGGTAAATTGCTCCACGGTGTGGCAGGTGCAGCAGGCGAGCTGGGCCATATCACTGTTGATTTCGATCAACCAATCGCATGTACTTGTGGTAAGAAAGGCTGTCTTGAAACAGTAGCTTCTGCAACAGGGATTGTCAACTTGACTCGTCGTTACGCTGATGAATATGAAGGCGACGCAACTTTGAAACGCTTGATTGATGACGGAGAAGAAGTAACTGCTAAAACTGTATTTGATTTGGCAAAAGAAGGCGACGATCTTGCCTTGATCGTTTATCGTAACTTCTCACGTTACTTGGGGATTGCTTGTGCCAATATCGGCTCTATCCTAAACCCTTCAACCATTGTTATCGGTGGCGGAGTGTCAGCAGCGGGAGAATTCCTTCTACAAGGTGTCCAAAAAGTTTATGATGAAAATACCTTCCCACAAGTGCGTACATCAACTAAATTAGCTCTTGCAACTCTCGGAAACGATGCCGGAGTTATCGGAGCAGCTTCGCTGGTACTTCAATAGTTCTAATTACTTCCTCTCTTAGCATAGCTATAAGGAGGGCTAAAAATGAAGAGAAAAGTTGCATATTTTCTAATATTATTTCCCATTTTTCTTTTGATCTTATCCGCTTGCAAATCAAAGACAGAAGGGTTTTCTGACCATATTGGATAGTCAGAATCAGCAGATTTATCAGACAAGAAACACCAAAACTTTGGATGAATTTGCAGACATTCTGGATAAGGTCGAATCTGAGGAAGATAATGAAGATGCCTGGGTTGATTTACCTGATGATGCAGAGGTTAATTACATCTACAATATTAGTGGAAAAAAGGGAGAAAGTGGCGTCAAATTTACGACCTACAAAAACTACCCCTATGTCACTCTTTCAAATATTCCTGCTGTGTCAGATATTACCTTGAGACTATCAGAAAAGGATGCGAATAAGCTCAATCATCCAGATGAATGGGTCAAATAAAGTTTTCTCCTGCTAAACTTGGCAGGAGAATTTTTATGGAAAATTTGCTATACTAAAAAAAGCTCACTGAACGAAGGAGAAATCATGACGCTAGCAGATACGATTTTCAAAGAGAATATTAAAAAAATTATGGAGCAAGGTGTTTTTTCTGAAAATGCCCGTCCGCGCTACAAGGATGGAAATGTGGCTAATTCCAAATATATCACAGGTTCATTTGCAGAATACGATTTGAGCAAGGGCGAGTTCCCAATCACAACGCTGCGCCCTATTGCCATCAAGTCCGCCATCAAGGAAGTCCTTTGGATCTATCAAGACCAGTCTAATAGCTTGGAACTGCTCAACGACAAGTACAATGTTCACTACTGGAATGACTGGGAAGTTGGCGATACGGGTACGATTGGCCAGCGCTATGGAGCTGTTGTAAAGAAGCACAATATTATCCATAAAATTCTCCAACAGCTGGAAGCCAATCCTTGGAATCGTCGCAATATCATTTCTCTCTCTGGGATTATGAAGCTTTTGAAGAAACAGATGGCTTGCTTCCATGTGCTTTTCAAACCATGTTTGACGTTCGTCGTGTGGATGGGGAGATTTATCTGGATGCGACTCTGACCCAGCGCTCAAATGATATGCTGGTGGCTCACCATATCAATGCTATGCAATATGTGGCTCTGCAGATGATGATTGCCAAGCATTTCGGCTGGAAGGTCGGCAAGTTCTTTTACTTTATCAATAACTTGCACATCTATGACAATCAGTTCGAGCAGGCAGAGGAACTCTTACGCCGAGAACCTAGCGACTGTCAACCTCGGCTCCTTTTAAATGTGCCAGATGGGACCAATTTCTTTGATATCAAAGCAGAAGATTTTGAGTTATTAGATTATGATCCGGTCAAACCTCAACTCAAGTTTGATTTGGCGATTTGATTGTATTTTTCCTACTGAATGATAGTCAGTAGGTTTTTTAATTTTCAAGAGCAAATGATTGAAATATATTTTGTAAGTGCTATAATGACAATAGATATATGTGTTTCGCTAGTGCCTATCTCGGAGGTATTGATATGGAAGCAATTTTTTTAACACATAGAAGCAGGAGAAAACTCTTTAGTCTGGGCATTTGTTCATTTTTGCTTGGCTTATCGGTTTCTGTGACACCGATGGCTGTTGTGGGTGCGGATGAAGTCCAACAGGCAGAGTCCCAACTTGAGCAAATTGCGGATTCTTCAGTGGAAGAAGATGACTTTTCTACAGCTTGTAGACCAAGGTTCGGATGGGGCAAATCAGGGAAAGAAATCCTATACGATTGATTTGCTTTGTCATGGAAAAGGCCCTAAAAACAAAGGGACCGAGCAAAGCAATACTGAGGATTCAACTGAAGGCAAGTCAGTCAAAAGAGAGGGGTGCGATATTGATCCCTTAGCGGATAAAAAAGAGGCTGCCACTGCTGAGCCTAAAAAGACAGACTCAACGCTCTTGAACGTTTCCTTGTTTGGCCTTGTGGCTGCTGTTGTAGGATTTTTCTTTGTCAAAAAGATGAAGAAAGAGTAATTTGCCTAGCAAATGAATAGTCGATAATCTTTTGGGTTATCGATTTTTTATCTGGATTGGCTGACAAAAATAAATAGATAGAAGTGATAGTCCAAACAAGTCTTTTTTAATAAATTTTGATAGAATAGAAATATCAATGTGAAGGATAGAGAAATGACGAAAAAGATTGCGGCTATTTGGGCACAGGATCAAAATGGTTTGATTGGCAAAGACCAAAGCTTGCCATGGCATTTACCAGCAGAGTTGAAGCATTTCAAAGAAATCACGACTGGACATGTGATTTTAATGGGTCGGGTGACTTTTGATGGCATGCATCGGCGCGTGCTGCCAAATAGAAAAACTCTGATTCTGACACGCGATAGGGATTATCAGATTGAAGATGAGCGTGTTTTGGTATTTCATGACCTTTCAGCGGTGTTGAAATGGTACCAAGAGCAAGAGAAGAATCTCTATATTATCGGTGGCGGCCAAATCTTTTCTTTGTTTGAGCATGACTTGGATGAGGTGATTAAGACAGAAATCCATGCTAGCTTGGAAGGCGATACTTATTTTCCAACAGACTTTGATCTGACACAGTTCGAGGAAGTGAGCAGTCGCTTTCAACCCAAAGATGAAAAAAATGAGTATGATTTCACCGTAAAAATCCTTAAAAGAAAGGGTTCATAGGAATGGAAAGAAGTGTTTTTGGTTTTTTTACGGCCTTTTTATGTGCAATTTGTCTGATCTGTTCGCTTCAGACTTTTCGTAAAAAACGTTATGGATTGGCTATTTTATTTTTGTTAAATGCTTTTACGAATCTTGTTAATTCCATCCATGCTTTTTATATGACCCTCTTTTAAAATGTAAAAAAAAATGAATTAGAAATTTAGAATGGGAGTAAAAAATGCCTACAAATCGTAATAATGAGATGATGGTATATTGTTCTTTTCTGTGGAAAGAATCAGGACGAAGTCCAAAAAATTATTGCGGGCAACAATGCCTTTATCTGTAATGAATGTGTCGAGTTGGCGCAGGAAATTATTCGAGAAGAATTAGCTGAGGAAGTTTTAGCTGATCTTTCTGAAGTACCAAAACCGCAAGAATTGCTCAATATTTTGAACCACTATGTGATTGGTCAAGATCGGGCCAAGCGGGCTTTGGCAGTTGCCGTTTACAATCACTATAAGCGGATCAATTTTCATGACAGCCGTGAAGAGGATGATGTGGAGCTACAAAAATCAAACATCCTCATGATTGGTCCAACTGGATCTGGGAAAACATTTCTGGCTCAGACCTTGGCGCGTAGCCTCAATGTTCCCTTTTGCTATCGCAGATGCCACTGCTTTAACTGAGGCTGGCTATGTTGGTGAAGATGTAGAAAATATCCTGCTCAAGCTTTTACAGGCAGCTGACTTCAATATTGAACGGGCAGAACGCGGCATCATTTACGTGGATGAAATCGATAAGATTGCTAAGAAGAGCGAAAATGTTTCTATCACCCGTGATGTTTCAGGTGAGGGTGTTCAGCAAGTTTGCTGAAGATTATTGAAGGAACGGTTGCCAGCGTGCCTCCTCAGGGTGGCCGTAAGCATCCACAGCAAGAAATGATTCAGGTTGATACCAAGAATATTCTCTTTATCGTTGGTGGTGCTTTTGACGGTATCGAAGAAATTGTTAAGCAACGTCTTGGTGAGAAGATTATCGGTTTCGGTCAAAATAATAAGGCAATCGACGAGGGTGCTTCTTATATGCAGGCCATTGTCGCTGACGATATTCAAAAATTTGGAATTATTCCTGAGTTGATTGGTCGTTTACCAGTTTTTGCAGCCCTAGAGCAGCTGACTGTTGATGACTTAGTTCGCATTTTGAGTGAACCGAGAAATGCACTAGTGAAGCAATACCAAACCTTGCTTTCTTATGATGATGTTGAGCTTGAATTTGACGAGGAAGCTTTGCAAGCCATTGCTAGAAAAGCTATCGAACGCAAGACAGGTGCGCGTGGCCTTCGTTCAATTATTGAAGAAACCATGATGGATGTCATGTTTGAAGTGCCAAGTCAGGAAAATGTCAAACTGGTTCGTATCACGAAGGAAGCAGTGGACGGCACAGACAAGCCAATCTTAGAAACTGCCTAGGGGGAAGCTTATGGAAATCAATACACATAATGCTGAGATTTTACTGAGCGCAGCCAATAAATCGCATTACCCTCAGGATGATATCCCAGAAATCGCCTTGGCGGGTCGCTCCAATGTTGGTAAATCTAGTTTTATCAATACTCTGCTCAATCGTAAATCTAGCACGGACTTCGGGTAAGCCTGGTAAAACGCAATTGTTGAACTTTTTTAACATTGACGATAAGCTCCGTTTCGTGGACGTTCCTGGTTACGGCTATGCCAAGGTTTCAAAAACGGAGCGCGCTAAATGGGGCAAAATGATTGAGGAATACTTGACCAGTCGGGACAATCTGCGAGCGGTCGTGAGTCTAGTAGACTTACGCCATGATCCTAGTGCGGATGATGTGCAGATGTATGAATTCCTCAAATACTATGAAATTCCAGTTATTGTTGTGGCTACCAAGGCTGATAAAATTCCGCGAGGTAAGTGGAATAAGCATGAAAGTGCCATTAAGAAAAAGCTGGACTTTGATAAAACTGATGATTTTATTATCTTTTCTTCAGTTGATAAAACTGGTCTTGATCAAGCCTGGGATGCGATTTTAGGCAAGATCTAGATGTTAGATTGTATCGGAATGATAGTTGAACTTTCAGAGTTTAAGATCATAGCCTGATTCCGTATGGGCTGGAGTCAGGTTATTTTTATCTTCAGTTCAGTCTGTATATCTTAGTGATAAGGCTCATTATGCAAGCCAAACGAGGAAGTTTTGAATGGAACAATCGTGGCTTGTGAAACTTATATTTGTGGAAGATCTAAAAAATGTCATATACTTGTAATTTATTGCTAATGTTATTTTGCTTTTAGTATGTTACAATAGTAGAATAAATATTGTATTTAGGAGAAAGACTGTGAAGAAGAGAATTTCAAAAGAAAGAAAAAAACTTTTGATAGGTTTGGCAGTGATGGTTTCAACCGTTGTCTTTGGTCTTGCTTTATCAAAGCAAATCAAGCCAGCAAGTGCAAATGATGCTGTTCAGCAACCATTGAACCAAACAGAATATTTCATTTCACAAATTAGTGAGCCAGCTCGCCAGTTGGCCCAGGATAATGATCTGTATGCCTCTGTGATGATTGCACAAGCTATTTTAGAGAGTGGTTCTGGCCAGTCTGGTCTGTCAGGATATCCTCACTATAATCTGTTCGGGATTAAAGGAGCTTATGGTGGTCAGTCAGCGACGATGGAGACCTTGGAAGAAGATGGTCAGGGCAATACTTACGCGATCAATGATCAATTCCGCTCTTACTCAAGTTACGCTGAGTCACTTCAGGATTATGTCTACGTCTTGAGACAAAGTCATTTTGCAGGAGCTTGGAAGAGCAATGCCCCGACTTATCAAGATGCGACAGCTGCCTTGACAGGTGTGTATGCAACGGATAGTCATTACTATGCAAAATTGAACTATCTGATTGAAGCATACAATCTGACTCAGTTTGATTCGCCTAGCTATCAGACAGGAGCGTCTAATATGGTTTACAATCCTTACCGTGGACAGTACACGACTCAAGATGTTCTGGAAACAGACCAAGCATGGGCATCACATAACTAGATAAGAAAAAAGAGATTGTAGTAATCTCTTTTTTGCGTTTTACTAATGAAATAGACGATCATTTCAAATAAGCAGATTTATTTATCTTTAGCAAAACTGACTAAGCTGTTATTTTAGAAAAAGCTTGAGGAGCAAGAATGGGAGCGTTTAAAGATTTACTTGAAAAGCAAGACATAATAATTCTAGATGGTGCTTTGGGGACAGAGCTGGAGAGGCAGGGCTATGATGTTTCTGGTCGGCTTTGGTCAGCCAAGTACTTGCTTGAGAATCCTCAGATTATCAAAGACCTGCATGAAGATTATGTTCGGGCTAGCAGTGACATTATCACCACTTCCAGTTATCAAGCCAGCATTCCAGCTTTGGTCGAAGAAGGATTGAGTTTAGATAAGGCTTATGAGCTCTTCAAAGAGACGGTATTTTTGGCACAGGCAGCTGTTAAAAATGTCTGGCAGGGATTATCGCTAGATGAGCAGAAGCAGCGCTCTTATCCTCTGATAGCTGGATCGGTCGGACCATATGCTGCTTACCTGGCTGATGGTTCGGAATATACAGGAGTTTATCACTTGAGTGAGGAGAAATTTAAAGACTTTCATCGTCCGCGCATTCAAGCCTTGCTGGATGCGGGCTGTGACTTATTGGCACTTGAAACAATTCCTAACGGAGCAGAAACCAAGGCGCTTGTTCATTTACTATCAGAAGAATTTCCTCAGGTGGAAGCATATTTATCTTTTACCGCTCAAACGGTATCAGCGATTTCGGATGGAACACTGATAGAAGAAGTTGGACGCTTGGCTCAGTCGAGTCCACAAGTATTAGCTGTCGGTTTTAACTGCACAGCTCCGCATTTGATTGCTCCTTTATTGGAAAAGTTGAAACAGGTGTGCGATAAGCCCTTACTAGCCTATCCAAATTCTGGAGAGATCTATAATGGGGTGACGAATACTTGGCAGGACAATCCTGAGCAGCAGCTCTGTTTAACTGATTACAGTCAGCTTTGGAAGAAGCAGGGCGCTCAGCTTTTTGGCGGTTGCTGTCGAACTCGGCCAGAAGATATAAGGCGGCTAGCAAGCGAACTAAGAACTTGAAATATAGCATTTCAAGTTCAAGTTCAAATTTAGAAAAAAACTTACAGAAAACGCTTTCGAAAAATAAAAGTTTGTGATATACTGTACATAGTTTAACTTAGAGGAGAATTATTATGGTCGAATCGACATTTATTCCAAAAATAGAAGCAGCTTGCCGTAAGAAAGAAGGCTTGTTCGACACAAGTAAAGGGAAGTATGCTGTCCGCTCTATCTTTGCGGGAGCTTTTCTAACCTTTAGTACAGGAGCAGGAGCTATTGCAGCCGACCTGACAAATAAGATTGTCCCAGGAACGGGTCGCTTTCTCTTTCCTTTTATCTTTGCTTGGGGATTGGCCTATATCGTCTTTCTGAATGCTGAGCTGGTGACTTCCAACATGATGTTTCTGACGGCGGGCACTTTCTTGAAGAAGATTGACTGGAAAAAAGCGTTGATCATTTTGTTCTATTGTACTTTCTTTAACTTGATTGGGGCTTTGATTGCTGGCTGGCTCTTTGCTAATTCGGCGGCTTATGCAGGACTTAGCAAGGAAAGTTTCATTGCTGGTGTTGTGCAGATGAAACTTGCCCGTTCCAATGAACTTATTTTACTTGAGGGAATTCTAGCCAATGTATTTGTTAATATTGCGATTCTTTCCTTCGTCTTGGTGAAAGATAGTACAGCTAAGCTTTTCTTGGTTATTTCAGCCATTTATATGTTTGTATTCTTAACCAACGAACACTTGGCAGCTAACTTTGCTTCTTTTGCTATCGTCAAAGTTTAGCTCAGCTGCATCACAGGTGGCAAATTTTGGTATTGGAAATATCCTGCGCCACTGGGCTGTGACCTTCGTAGGAAACTTGATTGGTGGTGGTCTTCTAATCGGTCTGCCATATGCTTGGTTCAATAAAAAAGAAGAGCATTATGTAGATTAAAATGTAGCCTTAGAACTACATTTTTTTGAAGAAGTGATGCTCTGATTCCCGTCTAGATTTTCCTAAATTGACAAACATATAAAATTTTGTTAAACTTTATTAATATTTTTATATTTAAGGAGATCTTGATGAATAAACTTACTATTCAAGCACCAGATGGTAGCAATGTTAAAACTTTGTCACCTATGTACTCTATTACAACCTTGCTATTTAACTTTTTCGTTCCTCTTTTTCGTAAAGACTGGAAATACTTTGGGATCATGCTTGGATCACTGTTTGTATTTGCTGTGATTGCAACACTTCTTATCCCAGATGATTTTTTGAGACCTGTAGGAACTGCCTACAACTTGTTTTGGGCCTTTTTCTATAATCGTCTTTGGATAAAAGACCGAGTTTTCACTGATGGTTGGGTGCCTACTGACGATGCTAGTAAAGCCTTGCTTGACAAGACTTTTCCTAAAAATGCATAAAAAAAGTAAAAAGATTGCACAAAAAGCTTGCAATCTTTTTTTTCTTTTGCTATAATTATCAATGGTTTGAAAAAACTGCCTAAGACAGTAGGGGAGCTCGACTCATAAAAATCCTACCGAGGACAAAACGTATCATGTAAAAGAAGCGTATTGTACTTTCGTGTCTAGGTTTGGGCGCGTTTTTCTTTTAGAAAAATTCCCCCAAGCAAAATAATTACGGAGGTGAAACACTAAATGAGTGAAGCAATTATTGCTAAAAAAGCAGAATTAGTTGACGTGGTAGCTGAGAAAATGAAAGCTGCTGCATCAATCGTTGTTGTGGACGCTCGTGGTTTGACAGTTGAGCAAGATACTGTTCTTCGTCGTGAGCTTCGTGGAAGCGAAGTTGAGTACAAAGTAATTAAAAACTCAATCTTACGTCGTGCAGCTGAAAAAGCTGGTCTTGAAGATCTTGCATCAGTATTTGTTGGGCCATCTGCAGTAGCATTTTCTAACGAAGATGTTATCGCACCAGCGAAAATCTTGAACGATTTTGCTAAGAATGCAGAAGCACTTGAAATCAAAGGTGGTGCTATCGAAGGCGCTGTCGCATCAAAAGAAGAGATTCTTGCACTTGCAACTCTTCCAAACCGCGAAGGACTTCTTTCTATGCTCCTTTCTGTACTTCAAGCGCCAGTTCGCAACGTTGCACTTGCTGTCAAAGCAGTTGCAGACAACAAAGAAGACGCAGCTTAATCTTAAGCTACGCAGCGTAGCCTAGCTACAAAAAAATTATTATAAAAATAAAAACTTATTTGGAGGAAATAACAATGGCATTGAACATTGAAAACATTATTGCTGAAATTAAAGAAGCTTCAATCCTTGAATTGAACGACCTTGTAAAAGCTATCGAAGAAGAATTTGGTGTAACTGCAGCTGCTCCTGTAGCTGTTGCTGCAGCTGGTGCTGCTGACGCTGGTGCTGCTAAAGATTCATTTGACGTTGAATTGACAGCTGCTGGTGACAAAAAAGTTGGCGTTATCAAAGTTGTACGTGAAATCACTGGTCTTGGCCTTAAAGAAGCTAAAGAACTTGTTGATGGTGCACCAGGTGTCATCAAAGAAGGCGTTCCAACTGCAGAAGCTGAAGAAATCAAAGCTAAATTGGAAGAAGCTGGAGCTTCAGTTACTCTTAAATAATCGTTTATCGATTGCTTAGGACTGAAAGCCTAGTATTAAAGCCTTTTCGTTGAGTTAAGGCGATTAAAAAATAGGAAGTTTGTTTGAAACTTCCCCAAAAACACCCCCACAAAATATCGTGGGGGTGTTTTGTATTTTTAGGAATAAAGTTTTTACATCAAGATTGAAGAGACTTCATTGAATTAGGGGACTTGAAAGAAATGTTCTAGTTTACTAAAGCTGATAAACTTTAATGTTACGATTTGACAGCGTTTACAAATTGATGTAATATCAATACTATGGGGGAAGCATATATTAATTTAAGGAGGAAATTAGGATGCAATTATTGATTGAACTGCAAAAAATAGATCAGTTTATCTTGCCGGTGAACTATAATTACCTCCTTCAATCGATGATTTATAGTTTATTGAAAAATAAGGAAGACTTATCTGTACAACTTCATGAGAGGGGCTATCAGTTAGAGGATAAACATTTTAAGTTGTTTACGTTTTCATTGTTGCAAGGTCAATATAAAATGCAAGGAAAACGAATAGAGTTTCTTGATAAGGTGCGTTTTGAAATTAGAACGATTGATCAATCCATTTTATTCACTATTGCAGTGGGCTTGTCAAATCTAGATGAATTGCGAATTGGTCGAAACCTTGTAAAAATTTTAAATGTGAAAATTGGAGAGAAGAAATTAACGGGTACTTCTTATAAGATTCGGATGATTTCTCCCTTGGTGGTTCGTTCTACAGATGCTGACACTAAAAAAACATTGTATTACAATCCGTTTGATACGGAGTTTCATAGCAGAATCATGGAGAATTTCGAGAGGAAATATCAAGCTTATTATCATAAAGTACCGACAGGCAGATTCGATATAGAGCCGATAAATTTTTCTTTAAAAAATAAATTTGTTACCAAATACAAAGACTTTCTCATAACGGGTTGGAAAGGAGAATTTGAGATAAGAGGAGATGCGGAGGTGTTAGATTTTCTCTATCAAGTTGGGCTTGGTGAGAAGAATTCGATGGGATTCGGAATGTTTGTGATTGAAGAATAGGAGGATAAAATGGATATGGAATTTAGGAATTGTAAGTTAGAGCTTGACTTAAAATGTCACGCGCCAATTATTCATTTTTAACTTGAAGAACTAATCTTGCTTGCTCGTTCAGTGAAAGCAAGGTTTATTGGGTATTGGATGAAGAAAATTTCAAGTCTGAAAAACGTTTGAAAACTTACACAATGGACTTTATCGCCCAGAATCCTCGCCTTCTTTCTAAGACTAATGAGCCGTAGAAAAATATGATAGACGGATCATTTAGATAGAAGATAATTTTTAATTGTATTTTGCTGAAGAGGGGGAAACTAGAGAAACCATAATCCCGACAATGCTTACTCTATCTTCAATGAGATTCTGAATCAAAGTGGTTTTTCTTTTGTTAAGCGAACCAAGCGGCCACCACGAGATCCTCTGAATGCCTTGATTAGTTTTTGCAATACGATTTTATACAGTCGTGTTCTCCGCTTGATCTGGCAGGCTAGACTGGATCCTAAAATCGGAGTGCTCCATGCTTCAAATAATCGTCCTTACAGTTTGCATCTGGATTTTGCAGATTATATGAAGCCGGTTATCGTGGATCGAGTGATTTTGAGTTTGATCAATAAACATCAAATCAATGCCACAGATCATTTTGAAGAAAGGGAAGATGGCTCGGTTTATCTGAATCGGGAAGGGAAGTATATCGTCTTGAGAAGTTTTGAGGACAAGCTACAGACGAGGCTAGTCATGGGAGGCTCGACCTATACCTATGCCCAGCTCATCCAGCACGACATTCGGCAGTTTAAGAGAATCTTGCAGCAAGATGGTGACTTGAAACGCTTTAAACCCTACAAATACTATTAAAAAGTCGGTCGATCTTTTCGATTTTTTGTCTCTTTTTCAAAAGCTGTCAACCAAGCGGTTTATGAGCGATGGGTACAAAAAGATCGACCGACTTTTTTCATTGAAATCTTGAAAAAAGCCCTATTTTTTGATACAATCAATCTAGAAACAGCGAGAATGCTGTTGTTATACCTTACCTATAAGGAATTGAGACTCTTTAGCGTAGCATACTGCTGTATTTTTCAGTAAGGATCTTAAAAGTTATACCTTACCTATAAGGAATTGAGACATTAGGAAACTTAGCTACAGCATCACGACCAGTATAGTATTTATGAGGGTTATACCTTACCTATAAGGAATTGAGACAATCTTTCGATTCAAATGATGTTTCCATTTTATTCACCTTAGTTATACCTTACCTATAAGGAATTGAGACTCTTTAGCGTAGCATACTGCTGTATTTTTCAGTAAGGATCTTAAAAGTTATACCTTACCTATAAGGAATTGAGACATTAGGAAACTTAGCTACAGCATCACGACCAGTATAGTATTTATGAGGGTTATACCTTACCTATAAGGAATTGAGACAATCTTTCGATTCAAATGATGTTTCCATTTTATTCACCTTAGTTATACCTTACCTATAAGGAATTGAGACTTTTTGAATAAGCACTAGCTCGAACAGGAACAGTATTTTTTGGTTTGTTATACCTTACCTATAAGGAATTGAGACCGACCATAATCAAATCAAATCAACCTTGTGTGTTATACCTTACCTATAAGGAATTGAGACACTTTGTTGCATTCATCCTTTAAGATTACTAAAATCGTTATACCTTACCTATAAGGAATTGAGACATAAGGTTACTAATGTAACGTAGCTTTTCAAAAGTTAAGGCTTTCAAGTTATACCTTACCTATAAGGAATTGAGACTATGCAGGAGTCGAACCCGCGACTTTCCGTCGTGTCTGTTTATTTAGTTATACCTTACCTATAAGGAATTGAGACTCTATTCCAGGCTGGCTCATAGAGCTACCTGTAAAGTTGGCTGGTTATACCTTACCTATAAGGAATTGAGACTTTTTAGCGTGGATAAGTGTACTTTCTGAAATATCCATTTCTACCGTTTGTTATACCTTACCTATAAGGAATTGAGACTTCGCACAGAAATTGCACTTTTGTGCTTCCTCTCCACGCGAATTTTTGTTATACCTTACCTATAAGGAATTGAGACGAAACTACTAGCTAGATACTAACCCTAGAGGATTCAGTTTAGCCGATAAATCGTAATACCTTACCTATAAGGAATTGAGACAAATATTACCTCCTCTAAAGAGAAAAATTTGAGTTCGAAGTCATACATAACTTGTTATACCTTACCTATAAGGAATTGAGACTGTTTTCAAAGTTTGACATAGATTTTTTACCTCTAATTTTTTTATTGTTATACCTTACCTATAAGGAATTGCTTGTGTGTCTTTGTCTGTCTCCAAGGCACCAAAAAAGCGAGCAAATTCATGTCTGCTGGGAAGCCTGAGAATTTGTTCGTCTTTTGTTTGGTAGGATTATTTGAAATTTTCGTCATGATTTGCTATACTGGTAGCAGTTAAAGATTGTAGCAGAGCTGTTGCTCGCTGCATGGATAATCAAGAAAAGTACTCTTTAGTGCTTTTTTATTGTTATAGAAAATGGAGGGATTATGCTTTACATTTGGTCTTATTTGAAACGCTACCCCAAATGGTTGGTGCTGGATTTTGTGTCGGCCATCTTTTTTGTAGTGGTCAATCTAGGGCTGCCAACGGTTTTGGCGCGCATGATTGACGAAGGGATTAACCAAGGCGATCAGGAACGCCTATATTTCTGGGGCTTTATCATGCTGCTGGTTATTATCCTTGGGATTTTGGGGCGGATCGTCCTTTCCTATGCTGCTGGAAAATTAACGACCAGCATGGTGCGAGATATGAGGAATGATCTCTATGACAAGCTGCAGGAGTATTCCCATCATGAGTATGAGCAGATTGGCGTTTCTTCGCTGGTAACGCGGATTACCAGTGATGCCTTTGTCCTCATGCAGTTTGCTGAGCAAACGCTCAAGATGGGAGCTATCACGCCTATCATGATGTTGTCGTCTATCCTCATGATTTTCCTGACCAGTCCGTCCATGGCTTGGATCGTGGCGATTTCAGTGCCTTTTTTGGCAATCGTAGTCTGGTACGTAGCGATCAAGACGCGTCCCCTGTCTGAAAAGCAGCAGAAGACGCTGGACAAGATCAACCAGTATGCTCGGGAAAATCTAACCGGTCTGCGGGTCATTCGAGCCTTTGCCCGTGAGGAATTTCAGGAAGAGCGCTTCGCTAATGAGAAATGAAATCTATGCGGAGAATTCCAACCGTCTCTTTAAACTGACCGGTTTGACGGAGCCTCTCTTTGTGCAGATTATCATTGCTATGATTGTGGCCATTGTCTGGTTTGCTCTTAAGCCACTGGGCAGCGGCGAGCTGAAAATTGGGGATTTGGTGGCCTTTATTGAGTACAGTTTTCATGCCCTTCTGTCCTTCCTGCTCCTGTCCAGTCTCTTTACCATGTATCCACGGACGGCGGTTTCTAGCGAGCGGCTGAAGGAAGTCATGGATATGCCGATTTCCATCGATCCAAATGAGAATGGGATCACGGAAACTGCGACTCGTGGCTATCTGGAATTTGACAATGTAACCTTTGCCTATCCAGGTGAGACAGAAAATCCTGTCCTACATAATATTTCCTTCAAGGCCAAGCCGGGGGAAACGATCGCCTTTATCGGCTCAACAGGTTCTGGTAAATCTTCCTTGGTTCAGCTGATTCCGCGTTTCTATGATGTGACCTTGGGCAAGATTTTGGTGGATGGTGTGGATGTCCGCGCTTATAATCTCAAGGCCCTCCGTCAGAAGATTGGCTTTTATCCCGCAGAAAGCTCTGCTATTTACCGGGACGATCGCTGAAAATATCCGCTATGGTAAGGAAGATGCTAGCTCTGAGGAGCTCAATCAAGCAGCAGATGTGGCTCAAGCTCGCGACTTTATCGAGAGCAGAGAAGAGCGCTTCGAGACGCATTTGGCTGAAGGCGGCAGCAATCTTTCTGGTGGTCAAAAGCAACGTCTGTCCATCGCGCGTGCGGTTGTTAAGGAGCCAGATATTTATATCTTTGACGATTCCTTCTCGGCTCTGGACTACAAGACAGATGCGACTTTGCGCCGCCGACTCAAGGAAGTGACGCAGGATGCAACGGTTCTTATCGTGGCTCAGCGAATCGGAACTATTATGGATGCGGATCAAATCATTGTCTTAGACAAGGGTGAGATCGTGGGTCGAGGCCGGCACGAGGAATTGATGGAAAATAATGCCATCTATCGCGAAATTGCCAATTCCCAGCTCAATAGCCAATCATTAACAGAAGAATAGGAGGAAGAGATGAAAGAAAATAGTTTTATCCGCTTATGGGGCTATCTAAAAGTCTATAAAGCCGCCGTACTTCTTGCAGTCTTCCTCAAGATTGTCAGCGTGGTCATGAGTGTCCTAGAGCCTTTTGTCCTAGGGCTTGCCATCACTGAGCTGACGCAAAATCTGCTGGATATGGCCAAGGGAGTGCCCGGTGCAGCCATCAATAGCAGCTATGTGGCTTGGATCATGCTGCTCTACTTTATTCGTGCCCTCTTTTATGAGATTGGTGCCTATTTCTCTAACTATTTTATGACCAATGCTGTGCAGAGCACCGTTCGCGATATGCGCAATGAGCTCAGTCGTAAAATCAATCGAATTCCTGTTTCGTATTTTGATAAGCACCAGTTCGGTGATTTGATTGGGCGCTTTACCAGCGATGTGGAGACTGTCTCAAATGCTCTCCAACAAAGCTTTTTGCAGGTGGTTAATGCCGTTATGACCCTGATTTTGGTCATCGGGATGGTTCTGTACCTGAATGTCCAGCTGGCCTTGATTGTTATCGTCAGCATTCCTCTGACTTATTTTGGAGCTAGATTTATTCTTAAAAAATCCCAGCCTTACTTTAAGCAGCAGGCGGATGTTTTGGGTGCTATGAATGGCTTCGTTCAGGAAAATCTGTCAGGCTTCAATGTCCTCAAACTTTATGGTCGGGAAGAGACCTCGGCTGAGGATTTTCGAGCTATTACTCAAAATTTGCAGGAAGTCGGCTTTAAAGCTAGCTTTATCTCGGGGCTCATGATGCCCGTCCTCAATGGGATTTCAGATTTGACTTATCTCATCGTGGCTCTGGTTGGTGGTTTACAGGTTATTGCTGGTCAGCTGACCATCGGAAATATGCAGGCCTTTGTCCAGTACGTCTGGCAGGTCAATCAGCCTATCCAAAACCTTACCCAGCTTGCAGGTCAGCTCCAGAGTGCCAAGTCTTCGCTGGATCGGATTTTTCAGATTTTGGATGAGCCAGATGAAGTCATGGATAATACTGTCCAGCTAGACAAGGACTTGACTGGCCAAGTCAGCTTCAAAGATGTAGACTTCCAATATGTGGCAGACAAGCCGCTGATTCGCAACTTTAATCTGGAAGTTCAGCCAGGTGAAATGGTGGCTATTGTTGGGCCGACTGGAGCTGGTAAGACGACCTTGATCAATCTTCTCATGCGTTTCTACGATGTGACCAAGGGCTCTATCAGCGTGGATGGCCACGATATCCGCCAGCTATCCCGCCAAGACTATCGTAAGCAATTTGGTATGGTTCTGCAGGATGCTTGGCTTTATGAAGGGACTATCAAGGAAAATCTCCGCTTTGGTAACCTTGATGCTACCGATGAGGAGATTGTGGAAGCAGCCAAATCAGCCAATGTGGATCACTTTATTCGTACCTTGCCGGGTGGCTACAATATGGAAATGAATCAGGAGTCTAGCAATATTTCGCTGGGTCAAAAACAACTTCTGACGATCGCACGGGCGCTCTTGGCCGATCCTAAGATTCTAATTTTGGACGAGGCGACATCCTCAGTGGACACTCGTTTGGAGCTGTTGATTCAGAAGGCCATGAAAACTCTGATGCAGGGGCGGACGAGCTTTGTCATTGCTCACCGTTTGTCCACTATCCAAGAAGCAGACAAGATTTTGGTGCTCAAGGATGGACAAATCATTGAGCAGGGCAATCACGAGTCGCTGCTGGCTGACAAGGGCTTCTATCATGACTTATATATGAGTCAATTTTCAGATAAGAAAGAAGACTAGATATACAAAAAGAGGAAACTCAGCTGAGTTTCCTTTTTGATTTATAATTTGATGGAGTTTTAAACCAAAAGCTTGTCGGGTGAAAAGGTGCTTAAAGATCGTCTACTTGAATGACATGGGTTTCGAATTCGAGATTTGGCATGGCTGCTGCTAAATCCTGGTGGATGCGTTCAAGCGCTTCTAGACGCATTTGGATAGATGTATGGGCATTTCCTTGGATAATGAAAATGGCATTTAGTGCTATTATCAAATTTATAAAGGTCGCTGTCACGGACATCAAGCCAGGCAAGGATGCCTTTTTCATCTCGATAGACATAGTCGGTCGGAGCCACGTGTTTTTCCTTGGATAAGATAGGAAGGAAAATATCATCCTTCTGACTGACAGTAAACTCGATCTCATCACCGATTTTATCAAGGTCATGACCGCCGATAGCTAGGAGAGAATGCAAGGATTCTACATTATAAATATCAATAACGCTGTTAATCCTTGGAATGGAGCCACGGTGTTGGATATTGCGGACCAGAGCTGGTACAGTTGGCGGGTTCTTTTTAACACTGCGCCCCACTTTCTGTAGCAAATTACAGTAGCCTTGGATAGTCGGATGGTCAGTGATTTCTGCTAGATTGCAATTCAAGGCCCAGTTTTCTGCTTCTTTCTGTTTCTGGAGAAAGTCTTCTGATAAAGGTGCTTGGGGATCGACGTTTCTAGCAATGCCAAGGACGACACTTGTGATGCCAAGTTCTGCTAAACTTTTATCAATGGTAAATTTCATCTTAGACGGACCTCCATTTTGTTCTTACCATCATTATACCTTTTTCTAGGGCTTTTTACAATGAAAAATATGTGTGGAATAAGGAGAAAAGGAAGGGAAGCAGTAGAAATTCCGATGATAAAAGCATGCCATTTCCAATAGATACGGATTAAGCCAGCGGTTTCTCGGATCCATGCAGAAGGAAGGAAATAGAAGGCCGTGCGAGAACCAATACTGCGGCCTTTGAGACCAACTTGTTTCATATAGATGCCAGCACGTAGCGCGTGGAAAGAATTTGTGACTAGGACAACTCGATCTTGCTCCAGTCCTTGTGCGAGCATGAGCTCTTTACTGAATATGAGATTTTCAAGCGTAGTACGAGATTTATTTTCGAGGAAAATACTGTCAGCTGGGACTCCTTTTTCCATCAAATAACCTGCCATAGCCTCTGCTTCGGAAATCCACTCGTCGTCTCCCTGACCGCCAGAGACAATGATGACTGGCTTCCGATTAAATTGTTCATAGATTGCTATCCCTTTATCTAAGCGTTGAGCCAGCAGAGGAGGCACCTTATCTCCAAACAATCCTGCACCGAGGATAATAATAGTCTGAGGCTCTTTCTTGACTGGAAAAATATTTAAAAAGAATGCATAGATGATATAGGAAAGATAGAGAAAGGTTCCGTAAAATAGTAGTAAATCAGCGAGGGAAATCAAAGTTGTAAGAAATGACCGAGGAGCGAGAAAATGCATCAGACCAAGCCCCACAATCGCTAGGCCGTAGAGAAGGGATAGGAGATTGGCTAATCTAAGCCCCTCTAGCTGCAACATTTGGCGACCATTAAAAATCAAATAGGCAGTAGAAGCGAAAATACTAATAGGAATTGCTAAAAGCAGGATATAAAAGCTAATCATAGCTGGTGTATAACCAATAAATCGCTCAAGACTAACAATCGTAAGCCCAGCTAAAACAATGCCCATCATTATAAGAGTGAAGGTCAGGAGATAAGCATTGAATAAACTTCTAGGTTCCCGATAGACTAAAAAAGTAAAGATAGCAGCAGGAATGAGCCAGATTAGATGAAGTAACATATTAGAACCTCGCAATTGAACTTATAACTAGTATAGCATAAAGTCCATCTCAATAAAAAAAGGAATTACGTATATGATATAAATCGAAAACAAATAAGAGTAATTTTGTAATAAATCGAATTAAATATCGTGATTTTATTGGGTTAAGAAAAGGCAATTTTTATTTCAAAATCCTTGCAATGAGTGGTGTTTATCGGTATAATGGAAAAATCTTAAAAAGACTGGAGATGACGATGATAAAAAAAGGATCCTTGACCGGTTTGCTTTTATTTGGAATGTTTTTCGGAGCCGGTAACCTGATTTTTCCACCTCAATTGGGTTTGGAATCTGGTCAAAATTTCTGGCCAGCTATTGGAGGTTTTGTCCTATCGGGCGTCGGTATTGCTATTCTAACCTTGATTATAGGTACTTTGAATCCCAAGGGTTATATTGATGAAATTTCGAAAAAGATTGCCCCTTGGTTTGCGGTAGTTTACTTGGTAGCCCTTTATCTTGCAATTGGTCCCTTCTTTGCCATTCCTCGGACGGCGACCACTGCATTTTCTGTCGGGATTGAGCCCATGTTGCCTGCAGGTTCTCATGCCATTTGGCTTTTTGGGTTTACGCTGGTTTATTTTGCCTTAGCCTATCTGATTGCACTCAATCCATCGAAAATCCTTGATAGTATTGGTCGTTATTTAACGCCAATCTTTGCCCTATTGATTGTAGTTTTAGTTGTATTGGGCGCTGCCAAATATGGTTCCACTGCCCCTCAAGGAGCAACAGCGGAATATGCTGCTTCAGCTTTCGGTGCAGGCTTCCTTCAAGGCTACAATACTCTGGATGCCTTGGCTTCAGTTGCTTTTAGTGTGGTTGCCGTGACGACACTCAACCAGCTAGGTTTCAAAAATAAAAAGGAATATATTTCTACTATTTGGGTCGTGGGTATTCTTGTGGCACTTGGCTTTAGCGTTCTTTATATTGGCCTTGCCTTTCTTGGAAATCACTTCCCACTTGATCTAGCGAATTTGCCGAAAGGTGCAAACGTAGGGGCCTCTGTTTTGTCTTCTGCAACTCAGGCTATCTTTGGTCCGATGGCTCAGATTTTCCTAGCGATTATGGTAACGGTGACTTGTTTTACAACTACAGCTGGACTTATCGTCTCAACTGGCGAATTTTTCCATAATACTTTCCCGAAAGTATCTTATAAAGTGTATGCGACCATTTTTACGCTAGTTGGTTTTGCTATTGCAAATCTTGGTTTGAATGCTATTATTCAGTATTCAGTTCCAGCTCTGGAAATTCTTTATCCTATTACCATTACGATTGTGATGATTGTCATGGTCAATCGCTTTTTGCCACTTTCTAAACCAGGGATGCAGTTGACCATCGCAGTGGTGACCCTGATTGCTTTTGCTAGCATTTTGGGACGACAATTCAAGCCAACTGCCATTCTCAATCTAGTTAATGCCCTGCCATTTGCTCAAGCTTCTCTGCCTTGGTTGCTGCTGGCTCTGGTTGGGATCTTGCTTTCGCTCCTTTTGCCAAACAAGCAAAAAACTGAAGCATTTGAATTTGAAGCATAAGAAGAAAATTCATCACAAAGTGATGGATTTTTTTGACTCATTATCAATTGTAGTAGGTGATCAATGATGATTCCTAGGAATATTTGATGAAGTACTTTAATCTGCCTTTTGATGAGTGATAAGACGATATAATCATTTTATAAGATAGATTTAAGAAAAAAATTTTAACTTTTTTTCTTATCCATTTTTAATCTTAGGGAGATTATACTAAAGTCATAAAAAAACAAACCAAAGGAGAATCCTATGAAATTCAATCCAAATCAAAAGTATACTCGTTGGTCAATTCGTCGTTTAAGCGTGGGTGTGGCTTCCGTTGTTGTTGCCAGTGGTTTCTTTTTGCTAGTTGGTCAACCAAATACCGTACATGCAGATGTTCTCACTACGATTCCGACTGAAGTTCTTCAAACAGATTCATCATCACTAGAAAAGAATGAGATGCCAGAGACAGTTTCTGAAAAGAAGCTGTGGATTCAACTCTTCCTGAAAATCAGTCAACTCCAAAGGAAGTAGTTGATGAAACTAATTCTTCAGACAAGTCTAGCCTAGCTCCTAAGGAAGAAGTTGCAAAACCAAAAGAAGAAGAGGCTATGTCGGAAGTTAACGAACCAAAAGAAGAAGAAGCTATGTCGGAAGTTAACAAACCAAAAGAAGTAGCTAAGCCAGTGGCAACTCCTGATGCAGTTTCAAAACAAGACCGTGAAGCGACTACTCCTCAATCAGTAACAACTCCAGAGGAAGTTAAAAAAGGCGTTGCTGAGAATACTAAAGATACAGTAGACGTTCCAGCAAGCTATCTAGAAAAAGCAAATGTTCCTGGTCCATTCTTGGCTGGTGTTAACCAAGTCATCCCGTATGAAGCTTTCGGTGGTGACGGCATGTTGACGCGTCTCTTGCTCAAATCTTCTGACAAAGCACCATGGTCTGACAATGGCACAGCTAAAAACCCAGCACTCTTGCCGCTTGAAGGCTTGGCCAAAGGTCAATACTTCTACGAAGTAGACTTAAACGGCAACACGACAGGTAAAGATGGACAAGCCCTTCTCGACCAACTTCGCACTAACGGAACTCACAGTTACCAAGCTACTATCAAAGTTTATGGCGCCAAAGACGGCAAAGCAGATTTAAGTAATCTTGTTGCGACAAAAAATGTGACGGTTGACATGAACGGTCTTGTTTCAAAAGAAGCAGTCAAAGATTCAGTCACTAAAAATATTAAAGACCATATCGACGTTCCAGCTAGCTACCTAGAAAAAGCGAATGTTCCTGGTCCATTCTTGGCGGGTGTTAACCAAGTCATTCCGTATGAAGCTTTCGGTGGCGACGGCATGTTGACGCGTCTCTTGCTCAAATCTTCTGATAAAGCACCATGGTCTGACAATGGCACAGCGAACAATCCAGCCCTCTTGCCGCTTGAAGGCTTGGCCAAAGGTCAATACTTCTACGAAGTGGATTTGAATGGCAACACGACAGGTAAAGATGGACAAGCCCTTCTCGACCAACTTCGAGCTAATGGCACTCACAGTTACCAAGCTACTGTCAAAGTTTATGGCGCCAAAGACGGCAAACCAGATTTAAGCAATCTTGTTGCGACAAAAAATGTGACGGTTGACATGAATGGCCTTATTTCAAAAGAAGCAGTCAAAGATTCAGTCACTAAAAATATTAAAGACCATATCGACGTTCCAGCTAGCTACCTAGAAAAAGCAAATGTTCCTGGTCCATTCTTGGCTGGTGTTAACCAAGTCATCCCGTATGAAGCTTTCGGTGGAGATGGTATGTTGACGCGTCTCTTGCTCAAATCTTCTGACAAGGCACCATGGTCTGACAATGGCACAGCGAATAATCCAGCCCTCTTGCCGCTTGAAGGCTTGGCCAAAGGTCAATACTTCTACGAAGTAGACTTGAACGGCAACACGACAGGTAAAGACGGACAAGCCCTTCTCGACCAACTTCGCACTAACGGAACTCACACTTACCAAGCTACTGTCAAAGTTTATGGCGCCAAAGACGGCAAACCAGATTTGACAAATCTTATCGCGACTCGTCAAGTAACGATTCAGCTTCATGGAAAGAAATGGCTACAACACCATCTCAAGAAGGTCAGATGAATAAGAAGCCTTCTGCAACACCATCTCAAGAAGGTCAGATGAATAAGAAGCTTTCTGCAACAGATTCTATGAGTACAGCTAAGGGTACGAAGGAAGTGGATCATAGCATGACTGATGTGAAGGTGGAACGCCCAACCTCTAAGCCGATGGTAGATACAATGAAAAAAAATGATAAGCCTACGTTACCAAACACTGGTGAAGCTCAAACAGCTACAGCTACCATTGGTTTCTTAGGACTAGCCTTGGCAGGAATTCTTAGCCTTCTAGGTTTGAAAGAAAAACAAAAAGATTAAGGTTCAAATCATTTAAAAATTACCAAAAATAGTGTTATACTAAAGCCAGTATAACACTGTTTTTATCAGGAGATTGGCAAATGGGAAAGACAATTTTACTCGTTGATGATGAGATGGATATTCTAGATATTCAAAAGCGCTATCTTATGCAGGAAGGCTACCATGTTTTAGTGGCTCGAGATGGCGTGGAGGGGTTGGATCTTTTCAGAAAGAAATCTGTTGACCTGATCATCACGGACATCATGATGCCGAATATGGACGGTTATGACTTTATCAGTGAGGTTCAGTATATAGCACCTGATCAGCCTTTTCTTTTTACAACGGCTAAGACTAGCGATCAAGACAAAATTTACGGTTTGAGCTTAGGAGCAGATGATTTTATAGCCAAACCTTTTAGTCCGCGTGAGCTAGTTCTAAGGGTCAATAATATCTTGCGCCGACTTCATCGTGGAGGCGAGATCGAACAAATTGAGCTCGGTGATTTGGTGATGAATCATGCGGTTCATGAGGCTCGCATCGGAGAGCATTTTTTGGAATTAACAGTGAAATCCTTTGAACTGCTCTGGATTTTAGCTAGTAATCCTGAGAGAGTTTTTTCAAAGACGGAGCTTTACGAGAAAGGTGTGGCAGGAAGATTTCGTAGATGATACCAATACCCTTAATGTTCATATACATGCTCTGAGACAGGAATTGACCAAGTATGCCAGTTCAGACACTCCTGCCGTCAAAACTGTCTGGGGTCTGGGGTATAAAATGGAAAGGCCACGAGGTATAAAATGAAATTAAAAAGTTATATTCTAGTAGGATATCTGATTTCTAGTCTATTAACCATTTTGCTCGTGTTCTGGGCAGTTCAGCGAATGTTGATCGTGAAAAGTGAGATTGATTTTCTAGTTGGAATGACCTTAATTGCTAGTTTTATTGGAGCAGCAGTCAGTCTCATTCTTTTATCGCCAGTATTTTCTTCTCTTCGGCATTTGAAAAAACAAGCCCAGGATATAGCCAGCAAGGATTTTGGAACAGAGATTGAAGCCAAAGGGCCTATTGAATTTCAGGAGTTGGGTCAGGCTTTTAATGATATGTCTCATAACTTGCAAGAAACGTTTGAATCACTTGATGAAAGTGAGCGCGAAAAGGGAATGATGATTGCCCAGCTTTCTCACGATATTAAAACTCCCATCACCTCTATTCAGGCGACTGTAGAGGGTATTTTGGATGGAGTGATCAAGGAAGAGGAGCAGATTCATTATTTAACAACCATTAGTCGTCAGACAGAGCGTTTAAATAAACTAGTGGAAGAATTGGATGTTTTGACTCTTAATGCCCAGCCTCGATCAGAATCAGATGGAGAAGCTGAAATAGTCTTTCTAGACCAGCTATTGATTGAGGTCATGAGTGAATTTCAACTCTTGATTGAGCAGGAGGAGCGAGACATCTACATTCAAGTGTCTCCTGAGTCAGCGAAAATTAAGAGCCATTACGATAAACTTTCCCGTATCTTGGTCAACTTGCTAAATAATGCCTTTAAGTATTCAGACCCTGGAACTAAAATTGAGGTCGTGGCTCAATTAACTGAGCAAATCTTGACAATCAGTGTGAAAGATGAAGGACAGGGCATTGCTCCCGAGGATTTGGATAAGATTTTTAAACGCCTCTACCGTGTGGAAACTTCACGTAATATGAAGACAGGTGGCCATGGTCTGGGCCTTGCGATTGCGCGTGAGTTGGCTCATCAGCTGGGTGGAGAAATTACGGTCGAAAGCCAGTATGGCCTAGGAAGCACCTTTACATTTGCTCTCAACTTAACATAAATCCTCAGTAAGTGGTGAACGCTTTTAACTCATGGTGTAGAAAAGATAAAACCAAATTCAAGTTTTTTCAAATCTATCTCCCTATTTTTAGGGGGATTTTTATTTTATACTATAGTCAGAAAATGATCGAGAGGTTTTTGAAATGGCTACAAGTTTTTTGTTCTTTATTTCAGTTTTTCTGGCAGGGATTCTTTCCTTCTTCTCCCCTTGTATCTTACCGCTTATGCCGGTTTATGTAGGAATTTTACTAGATGAAGACCAGCCGAGGACGTTCAAGTTTCTAAGACGAGAGATTTCTTGGTATGGGATGGTCAAAACACTCTGCTTTATAGCGGGATTATCGACTGTATTTTTAGTCTTGGGCTACGGTGCTGGTGCTTTAGGGCAAGTCCTATACGCCCCTTGGTTTCGCTATCTTTTGGGTGGAATTGTCATACTATTGGGAATCCACCAAACGGGCGTCATCAATATCCAGCAACTGCAAAAGCAAAAAAGCATCCAGTTTAAACAGAATAGTAAACGGAGTGACTTGCTTAATGCCTTTATTTTAGGGATTACTTTTAGCTTTGGTTGGACACCCTGTGTAGGGCCTGTTCTGAGCTCTGTATTAGCGATTGCTGCTTCTGGAGGAGATGGCGCTCTTCAGGGAGGCTTGCTTATGTTGGTTTATACCCTAGGATTAGCCCTTCCTTTTCTAGCTATGGCTTTGGCTTCTGGCTGGGTATTGCAGCGCTTTGCCAAACTCAAACCTTATATGGGAACGCTTAAGAAAATCGGCGGTGCACTCATCATCCTCATGGGAATTTTGCTAATGCTCGGAAATCTAAACGCTTTAGCGTCACTATTTGGATAAATATTATATAATTAAAGGAGAAATATCATGAAAAAAATTGCTACCCTTACAATGGCTACTCTTAGTATCTTTGCCTTGGCTGCTTGCTCCAGTCAAAAGTCAAATTCAGACATGAAAAAGATGGATGACAGCAGTATGATGAAGAAAGAGGATATGAAAAAAGACGACATGAAGAAGGAGGATATGAAAGACTCCAGCATGTCTGATGATAAGATGAAAAAGGATGACATGAAGGACTCTTCTATGATGTCCGACAATAAATCCGAAATGAAAAAAGATGACATGAAATCCAGTGATTCAAGTATGAAGGATGAGATGAAAGATTCATCTGAAATGTCATCTGAAAAATAAAGTTATCAATAAGGGTGGAAGTCGTCAGTTTTGTCGGCTTTCTCCTCATTTTGAAAGGAAAGAAAACGATGAAGAAACTATCGATTTTGACTGCCAGTCTGCTTTGTGTCGGCTTATTGGGAGCTTGCTCAAATCAGCAAATGAATTCGGAAGCTTCTAAAAATGATAAAAGTTCCATGACTAGTAAGGCAAATTCTAATCAAGCTACAAAAGATGGCTAAGGACTTTAGTCTGCAAGGAGTGGACGGCAAGACCTACAAGCTGTCTGATTTCAAAGGCAAGAAAGTCTATCTAAAGTTTTGGGCTTCTTGGTGCTCTATCTGTCTATCCACTCTTGGAGATACCAATGATTTGGCTAAGGAGCAGTCTGGAAAAGATTATGTTGTCCTGTCAGTAGTGTCTCCGACTTTTAATGGAGAAAGTCTGCTGATGATTTCAAGGAATGGTACAAGTCTTTGGATTATAAAGACTTCCCAGTTCTCATGGATACCAAGGGAGAATTACTGAAAGAATACGGTATTCGCTCGTATCCATCTGCTCTCTTTATCAATAGTGATGGCTCACTTGCTAAAACTCATGTGGGCTACATGAGTAAGGAAGATATTGAGAAAACACTAAAGGAAATCAAGTAGAAAGGAGCAATGAACATGGAAGGTAAATGGAAGATTCTTCTGGTTTTGTTTGGCTTGCTTGCCTGTTTTGGTCTATTTTTCTTAATCAAGGGCTCCATGTCTATTAACCCATCTCAGGCCAATATTGAGCAAATCAAGAAAGCCTCTATGAGCAAGACAGAAGTGACTAAACAGAAGAAAGAAGATGTCAAGGAAGAGGACAAGCGGGAGATTTATCTGGCTGGCGGCTGTTTTTGGGGAGTAGAAGAGTACTTTTCTCGCGTGCCAGGTGTCATTGATGCTGAGTCTGGCTATGCAAATGGTAAGAGCGACACAACCAAGTATGAATTGGTCTCTCAAACTGGTCATGCTGAGACGGTAAAAATTACCTATAACGTTAAAAAGATATCTCTCAAAGAAATCTTACTTCATTATTTCCGCATCATTGACCCAACTTCTAAAAACAAGCAGGGAAATGATCAGGGTACCCAGTATCGGACAGGTGTTTATTATAAGGATGAAGCAGATTTGAATACCATCAATCAAGTTTTTGATGAAGTTGCTAAGAAATATGATAAGCCTTTGGCTGTTGAAAAAGAACCTCTAAAAAACTTTATCAAAGCAGAAGATTACCATCAGGATTACCTAAAAAAGAATCCTAATGGATATTGCCATATCGATGTCAATCAAGCTGCTTATCCTGTTATCGAAGCTAGTCGCTATCCTAAGCCTAGCGATGAAGAGATTAAGGCTAAGCTCTCGCCAGAAGAATATGCAGTCACACAAAAGAATGACACAGAGCGGGCCTTTTCTAACCGCTATTGGGATAAGTTCGATGCTGGTATCTATGTGGATGTGGTGACGGGAGAGCCTCTCTTTTCATCAAAGGATAAGTTTGACTCAGGCTGCGGTTGGCCAAGTTTTACCCGTCCTATCAGTCCAGATGTTGCGACTTACAAAGAGGACAAGAGTTTCAACATGACACGGACGGAAGTTCGTAGCCGAGTTGGAAATTCCCATCTGGGTCATGTTTTCACAGACGGTCCTAAGGACAAGGGCGGCTTGCGCTATTGTATCAATAGTTTGTCAATCAAGTTCATTCCAAAAGCTGAGATGGAGGAGAAGGGCTACGGTTATCTGTTGGATTATGTTTAAGAGCATTTTGATTGAAAATTTGCTATAATAAATCCATCTAAAATAAGGAGTTGAATCTTGTGTATTCAATTATAATTGTAGAGGATGAATATCTGGTAAGACAGGGGATTGCGTCCTTGGTAGACTATGAACAGTTTGGTATGCAGGTCATTGCCCAGGCTGAAAATGGAATAGAAGCTTGGCAGAAATTTCAGGAAAATCCTGCTGACATCCTGCTGACCGATATCAATATGCCACAGATGAATGGCCTTGAACTTGCCAAGCTAGTCAGGGACCAGGCTCCTAAGTGCCATATCGTTTTTCTGACGGGCTACGATGATTTTGACTATGCTCGGACGGCCATTAAACTAGGCGCAGATGACTATCTTCTCAAGCCATTTTCCAAGGATGATGTTGAGGAGATGTTGGCCAAGGTGCGGACTAAACTTGATAAGGAACGTAAAAAAGCCCAGATTCAAAATTTGGTTGATCAGGGACAGCACTCTGAGTTGGAAGAGGCTATTCATGCGCGTCTTGCTGATTCAGAATTAAGCCTGAAAAGTTTGGCTTTCCAATTGGGGTTTAGTCCGTCCTATCTCAGCGTTCTCATCAAAAAAGAACTAGGCCAGCCCTTTCAAGATTATTTGATTCAAGAGCGGATGAAAAAAGCAAAACTCTTACTCCTGACTACGGATTTGAAGATTTATGAAATAGCAGAGCAGGTAGGTTTTGACGATATGAACTATTTTTCTCAGCGCTTCAAGCAGGTGGTTGGGCTGACACCTCGGCAGTTTAAAAAAGGAGAGGAGAAATGAAACGGTATCCGCTTCTTATCCAGTTGATTGTCTATATTTTTCTGCTGGTTCTTTACTCTTGGGGGGTGTTGGGAGTCTTTACTATCAGACTAGCTCGGGGACTATTCGGCAGCTGACAGAGCGGACAACGCGCAATAGTATGGAGCAAAGCGGGCAGTTCATTGCTTCCTATTTGCAAAAATTAAAGCAAACTACATCTACACTGAGCAAGGAAGAAACGATTCGTAAGTTTGCTCAGAATCAAGAAAGTAGTGAAACGTCAGTTCAGGCTTTGATGAAAACCATCATTGAGATAGATCCGGATTTGGTGTCGGCAGTATTGGTTACCAAGGATGGGCGCGTGGTCTCAACAGATTCTCAAATCAGCATGCAGACATCCTCTGATATGATGAATGAAAAATGGTATCAGGAAGCTGTCCATACCAAAGCCATGCCTGTCTTGACTCCTGCTCGGAAGGAATCTCTATCATCAGAGAAGGAGAAGTGGGTTGTTTCTGTCACTCAGGAAGTGGTGGATGAAGCAGGGCAGAATCTCGGTGTTTTACGTTTGGATATCGGCTATAACAGTCTCAAAGCCTATCTGGATCGGCTTCAGCTAGGAAAGAAGGGTTTTAGTTTTATTGTTAATAGCCAGCATGAATTTGTCTATCATCCTAAGAAGAGTGTTTATTCATCCAGTCAAGAAATGAAAGCGATGCAGCCCTATATCTCGGTCAAGGATGGTTACGCAGACCAAAAACAGGCTTTTGTCTACCAGATTGATATCGCGGACAGCGACTGGACTTTAATTGGCGTTGCCTCTTTAGAGCAATTACAGATGCTTCAGTCACAGATGCTTTATTCTTTTATGGGACTGGGCGTTTTAGCACTCTTGATGTGCTTGACTGGTATTTGGTTTGTTCTGCGTTTGTGGATTAAGCCTCTGCAGAATCTGCAGGCTGTCATTCTGAAGATTGGCTCGGGCAACTCAAACCTTCGGGCAGAAGCAAAGGGTTCTCCAGAGTTGGTTGATTTAGCTCAGCAATTCAATAAAATGTTGGACCAAATTGAACAGCTAATGGAAGCTGTCAAGGCTGAAGAACAAAATGTCCGTCGCTATGAGCTCCGAGCTCTCTCAGCTCAAATCAATCCCCATTTCCTTTATAATACCTTAGATACGATTGTCTGGATGGCTGAGTTTAATGACAGTAAACGTGTTGTTGAGGTAACAAAGTCACTCGCTCAGTATTTCCGCTTGGCGCTCAATCAAGGACATGAACAGATTGCTCTTAAAGATGAGATTGACCACGTTCGTCAGTATCTTTTTATCCAGAAGCAGCGCTATGGCGACAAGCTTCAATATGAGATTGAAGAGGATGAATCCATAGCTGATTATAAACTGCCTAAGCTGGTACTTCAGCCTTTGGTTGAAAATGCTATCTATCATGGCATCAAGGAAATTGACAGACAGGGCATGATTCGGGTGACGTCGAAAGCAGAAGAGGGGCAACTGATACTATCTATCTATGATAACGGCCGCGGCATTGAACTTCAAAAATCAGTGGACAAGAATCTCCTTCGCCTAGGTGGTGTCGGTCTGAAAAATGTCGATCAACGTTTGAGATTGCAGTTCGGAGAAGACTACCATATGGAAATCCAGTCCGAACCAGATAAATTCACCCAGATTAGCCTTTATTTGCCACTAGATTCAGATGATTAAGTTTTCGCTATCCTTCAGTACTCCAGCCGGAAAATTTCCGGCTTTTTTGCTGTTTAGGAACGAAATAGGCCTTTTATAGACGGCTTCTCCGATAAATGATACAAAAATGAGGATAGTGTAGCAAAATGTGGAAAAATTTAAATCGTTTGTTATAATAATATTGAAAAACACATCTTAAAGGAGGTTGGGATGGAGTCTGGTTTATTTTTTGTTTCGGTCTTTTTGGCTGGAATTCTCTCGTTTTTCTCACCCTTGCATCTTTCCCTTGTTACCAGTCTACATAGGGATTTTGCTGGATGAAGAAGAGCCTAGAGAAGTCAAGTTTTTAGGCAGAAAGATTGCTTGGACTGGTCTGATCAAGACCCTGTGTTTCATTGCTGGAATTTCTTTAGTTTTCTTCCTACTAGGCTTCGGTGCAGGATTCCTAGGCAGAGTGATTTACGATGAGAAATTCCGTTATCTGATGGGGATCATCATCATTTTGCTCGGAATTCACCAGATGGAGCTGATTAATATCAGGCAATTACAATTCCAGAAAAATGTGGAATTTAAGAAGAACAGTCGTCGGAATGATTTTCTTTCAGCCTTTTTGCTTGGGATTAGTTTCAGTTTTGGTTGGACACCTTGCATTGGACCTGTCCTTAGTTCGGTTCTGGCTCTAGCTGCCTCTGGAGGAAATGGAGCTATCCAGGGAGCACTCTTAACACTGGTTTATACTTTGGGAATGGCCTTACCATTTCTCATCTTAGCTTTAGCTTCTAGCTTCGTTATGCGCTATTTTTCAAAAATCAAACCCTATATGGGGCTAATGAAAAAAATTGGAGGAGCCTTAATCATTTTTATGGGGATCCTTCTCATGCTCGGGCAGTTAAATGCCTTATCAGGAATTTTTGGATAAAAGGAGAAAAAGATGAAAAAAATTCTTTTGTTAGTTGTTGCTTCGATAGCTTTTCTGACACTATCAGCTTGTTCATCTGATGAAAAGGGGATGGATAGTCAAAGTCAGTCCAATACAAGTGTCCAATCGCTAGTTGCAGTTGGCCAGGAGGCACCGGACTTCACTCTTCAGTCGATGGATGGAAAAACTGTCAAGCTTTCTGATTACCGTGGGAAAAAAGTATATCTGAAGTTCTGGGCTTCTTGGTGCGGACCTTGTAAGCGAAGCATGCCAGAATTGGTCGAGTTAGCTGGTAAAAAAGACCGTGATTTTGAAATATTGTCTATTGTAGCACCGGGTCTCCAAGGAGAGAAGTCTGTTGAGGACTTCCCAAAATGGTATCAAGAACAAGGATATAAGGATGTGCCCGTTCTATTTGACACGTCTGGTGCAATCTTCCAAGCCTATCAGGTTCGCAGTATTCCAACAGAAATCCTCATTGATAGCCAAGGAAAAATTGGGAAGATTCAATTTGGAGCAATCAGCAACGAAGAAGCAGAAAAGGCCTTCAAGGAGATGAAATAAAATAAAAAAGAATGGATATAAAAATCCATTCTTTTCATTTTGTTCTGATTAAGCACTAGCGCCAGATGTTGCATCGGCATCTCCACCGCCGTGACCACCGCCAGTATCTGAAGCACCAGAAGTGGCATCGGCGGCTGCAGCTGCAGGAGCAAAAGGACCGCTTCCTCCAACCAAGCGTTGACCAGTTGTTTTTAGATACCAATCTAGCCAAGGCTGGAAGTTGAAGACGATTTCGTTGATACCAGCGTAGGATCCGTCAGGATAGTACATTGCTTGGTAGTTATGGGTATTGATCACGCCTTCAGGAGAACCAGGCACGATTGTACGAACATACTCTTGATCACCGTTACGAAGAACACCAACTACCCATTCTACGTTCTTCATGCGAGCAGCAGGAAGAGAGTTGTGTAGAGTTGAGAGACGACCACCTGATTGGGATGGTACACGTTTGGCAAACATAGTGTCTGGATCTTGATGAGCGTTATTATAGTAAAGGAACTGGTTGTTATCATCTGCGTAAGTCAACTCAAACGGCATAGCCTTTAAGAACATGTCGATTTGGTTAACAGTCAGGATACCATGGTCAAGCTTGACATAGGTATCGCCAGAAACAGCACCAACAGCTTTTGCAGCTTTTTCTACCCATTCTGGATCGTCAGGGTCAACTTCTGTGATGGTTGTTGCGATTGGGTTCGTGACATCTAGGTCTTCAGGAGCAATTGGTTTAGGTTTTTTCAATTTTGAGACTACCTCAACATATTTTACAAAGTTATCCAAGCAAGATTCAAGGAATTTAACAGTTCCTTCGTTTGTGATGTTGCCTTTATTATCAAAAGCTTCTTTCGCTTTACCAAGAAGGAATTCATTTCCTGGTAAAGTATAAGCATTGACACCTGGAGCATCCAAGATCTTACGCAAATGTACTTGGGCACGAGACGTTCCTTGGTCGTAGTAGGAAGCTCCCACAATCATGACAGGCTTGCTTTCAAATGGGTGAACCTCATAAGAGAGCCATTCGAGGACGCTCTTGAGAGCTGCTGTAATGGTGTGGTTGTGCTCAGGAGTGGCAATGATGACACCGTCAGCGCGCGTAATGCGGTTGTACAAAAGGCGCAGCTGGAAGGATTCGTCCCATTTTTCATCTTGATTAAAGAGTGGAACTTCATCAATTTCCAAGACTTCTAATTCAAATTTCAGTTTAAATTGTTTTCTGATGAATTCTAGTAATTTACGGTTGTATGATTGGTCTGCGTTTGAGCCGACAAGTCCAACAAATTTCATGTGATTCTTTCCCTTCTAGTTCTTACAATTTTTCCCAGTCAAAGTTTTCAGCTTCTTGATGAAGAAGTGCTTGGGCACTTGATAACTTTTCTGTAATTTTAACAAACAAACGGAAGTCATCAAAAAGAGCGTCTAATTTTTGAATGGTTTCGAGGTCAATCAAGTCTCCATTTTTATCAAAGGCTTGAAGTGAGTGAGAAAGTAGGAATTCAGAACCTGGCATAACAGAAGCTTTGAGTTCTGGCGAATCCAAAATTTGACGGAGTTGTAGTTGGGCACGAGATGAACCCAGAGTTCCATAAGAGGCTCCTGTAATCATCACTGGTTTACCAAGTAATGGATAGATACCGTAAGACAGCCAAGCTAAGGCACTCATAAGAACAGCGGGAATAGAGTGGTCATATTCAGGCGTTCCGATGATAACACCATCAGCAGCTTCGATTTTCGCAGCGATTTCTTTAACGATCTCTGGAACTTGCATATCAGACGGTTTGTTGAAAATAGGAATATCTTTGATTTCAATCAACTCGATTTCTGCTTTATCAGCGAAATGCTTTGCATGTACTGAAGGAGTTGGCGGTTGGTTGATTTTTTTGAGTTTGTACCAACTAGACCGATAAATTTTAACATAGTAGGTTCCTTTCTGGATTTAGGATAAGATTTCTGGGCTGAGACCAGATGAATAAAAAATTTGATGATTTTCTGTAATAACGAAGGCTTCGATTCCATTTTCTTGTTCGACTTTCTCTAAGATGGAAGTAGGGCTCTCCCCGAATAAACGGGTCGTCCATATTTCACCATCGACGGACTTTGATGAAACAATCGTGAGACTAGCTAGTTGATTGTCGATTGGGTAGCCTGTGGTGCGGTCAAAAATATGATGATAGACCCTGCCATCTACTTGCAGTTTTCTTTCATATATCCCTGAAGTTACGACAGACTGATTCTGAACGGACAGAAGAGCTAGGTTGTTTCCACGTGGCAAGATTGGATTTTGAATGCCAATCCGCCAGCAACGATTATTCTTTTCATTTAGACCGATGGTTAAGATATTTCCACCAAGATTGATGAGGGCGGAGGTGACACCTTGTCCTCTTAAAAAAGCAGCGATTTTATCCGCAATATAACCTTTGGCAAGGGCGCCTAAGTCGATTTTCATGCCTTCCATTGTCAGAAAAACACTGGAGGCAATTGCATCTAACTCGATACACTCAGGGTCAGTGAGTGACAGCGCTTGCTTGATTTCTTCTGGACTGGGAACTTTTGCATCTGCAAAGCCAATTCGCCAAGTTTGAATCAGGGGTCCCAAGGTAATATTGAGATGACTGTCCGGAGCGAGACTATGTTTTTTTCCCAACTCAATCAACTCAAACAAATCAGGATGGACACAAACGGGATGTTTACCAGCAGCGTGATTGATTTGCATGAGCTCAGAGCTGTCATCATTTGCACTAAAACGTTTTTCATACAATCTTAGGAGAGAAAATACCTGGTCTAAAAGACTGTCGGCCTTTTCATGGAGAATCGAAATAGTGATAGTCGATCCCATTAAATGGATGGATCTAGAAATAAGATCCACTTTTATCACAACCTTCCCTATTAAATTTCTTAATCTTCTCTATTAGTATAACAGAAAGATACCGTTTTCACAATTGTAAATATATAATATTTTCAGAAAAAAATTGAAATTTTTGTCTAAAAATCAAAGTTATTTGCCAAATTTTTAAAAAAATTCTGAGCATATATCTTGTAAACGCTAACAGATACATGGTATACTAGTTTTGTAAATTAAATTTTAAAGGTGGATTATTCTATGAGTAAAATCGTTGTAGTTGGTGCTAACCACGCTGGTACAGCTTGTATTAATACGATGTTGGACAACTTTGGTCATGAAAATGAAATTGTGGTATTTGACCAAAACTCAAATATTTCATTCCTTGGTTGTGGAATGGCGCTTTGGATCGGTGAGCAGATCGATGGTCCAGAAGGTCTCTTCTATTCTGATAAAGAAATTGGAAGCTAAAGGTGCTAAGGTTTACATGAACTCACCTGTTCTTTCAATCGACTATGACAATAAAGTTGTGACTGCAGAAGTTGAAGGTCGAGAACACAAAGAGTCTTACGATAAACTGATCTTTGCAACTGGTTCAACTCCAATCTTGCCTCCAATCGAAGGTGTTGAAATTGTTAAGGGGAACCGCGAATTTAAAGCGACTCTTGAAAACGTCCAATTCGTTAAATTGTACCAAAATGCTGAAGAAGTTATTGAAAAACTTGAGGACAAGAGCAAACACCTTGAGCGCATTGCCGTTGTTGGTGGTGGATACATCGGTGTAGAGCTTGCCGAAGCCTTCGAGCGTCTTGGAAAAGAAGTAGTTCTTGTTGACATCGTAGATACTGTCTTGAACGGCTACTACGACAAAGACTTCACTCAAATGATGGCGAAGAACTTGGAAGACCACAACATCCGCTTGGCTCTTGGTCAAACAGTTAAAGCAATCCAAGGTGATGGTAAAGTGGAACGCTTGGTAACAGACAAAGAAACATTTGATGTGGACATGGTTGTTCTTGCAGTTGGTTTCCGTCCAAATACAGCTCTTGCTGACGGTAAGATTGAACTCTTCCGCAACGGTGCCTTCCTTGTAGACAAGAAACAAGAAACATCTATCCCAGGCGTTTACGCTGTTGGTGACTGTGCGACTGTTTATGACAATGCTCGTAAAGACACAAGCTACATCGCCCTTGCATCTAACGCTGTACGTACTGGTATCGTGGGTGCTTACAACGCTTGTGGACATGAATTGGAAGGAATCGGAGTTCAAGGATCAAATGGTATCTCTATCTACGGTCTTCACATGGTTTCAACTGGTTTGACTCTTGAAAAAGCCAAAGCTGCTGGCTATAACGCAACTGAAACTGGCTTTAACGATCTTCAAAAACCAGAATTTATCAAACACGACAACCACGAAGTTGCCATCAAGATTGTCTTTGATAAAGACAGCCGCGAATCCTTGGTGCGCAAATGGTGTCTCGTGACTCTGCAATCAGCATGGGAATCCATATGTTCTCACTTGCTATCCAAGAGCATGTGACAATTGACAAGTTGGCTTTGACAGACCTATTCTTCCTGCCACACTTCAATAAACCATACAATTACATCACTATGGCTGCACTAACAGCTGAAAAATAATCAATGAAAGTCCCGATGAGGGACTTTTTTGTTGCTTGTTTTATCGAGTTGAATTGTCAATACAATACAGAATGAGGCATATATATTATATGTTCATCAACTAGTACAATAATTAATAATCATTCTAATGAGTCTTAAAATTAGTTCTATTTTAGATTTTTTTGTTATACTAAGATGAAAATAAAATTTTAGAAAGTTGTTATATGAAGAAAAACATTGTTCTTTTCACTTTTCTCCTTCTAAGCGCGATTGGCTTGGAATACGAGACGCAAGCTTATACTACTGGCAGTATGTCAGGTACTAGTTATGGGATTGTCGGACTGTCAGCCCTTTTAGCTCTGATTTATATCATTCCAGCTCTGCTTTTGATCCGCAGCTTGGGTAAAAAATGGCAGACACCTGCATTTAGCCTGGGGATTGCTCTGCTAGGTGGGCTATTCATTTCTGGATGGACGTCTGGCTTAGCCAATACTTATATCCACGAGTGGGTCAGCACGAGCTTTCCGAATACAGTGATTAGTTATCTGGAGAATGCCCTTGCAGCTCCGCTGGTTGAAGAGCCGCTTAAGCTTTTGGCAGTTGCTTTCGCTGTCTATCTAGTGCCACTCAAAAAACTTAAAGGCTTTTTACTGTTGGGAATTACAGCTGGCATAGGTTTTCAGATTAGTGAGGACTTTTCTTATATCCTTTCCGACCTTCCTGAAGGATTTTCCTTCACTATCTCTGGTATTTTAGGGCGTATCACAGGCGGGGTGGCTTCTCACTGGCTCTATACTGCTTTGACCACTATCGGATTAGCTCTGATGTTCCGATTTGCTAAGACTCAAAAAACTTATTTTAAAGCTGGCCTATTTTACTTCTTATCAGCTTTTGTTCTCCACTTCTTCTGGAACTCTCCATTGACTTCTATTGAAACGGATATCCCAGTCATCGTTCCTGTCATGACTGCTGTGGCTGTCTTCATTTTCTACCAAGCTTATCGAACAGCTCAAAAGATTGATCAGGAAGATTTGTCAATCTAAACACGAAACGACCTTCAAGGTCGTTTTTTGATGCTCAAACTGCATTTTTGGAATTCTTTTAACTCTGAGAGAGTTGATGTTAAAAGTTTTACATTCAAAAGTAAAATGTTCATGGATATCGCCTTGTTTCTTGACCACATGTTGTGCTAAAATGTTGCTATAAGATCTTTTGGAGAGAGATTATGATCAAACAAAAAGAACAGATTTCTGATACGAGAAAAGAATTTAATTTTATGTCCAGCTCCATCATTTCCCAAGTATCTAGGGGGATTCTGGTGGGTATTTTTGCTGGGCTAGTAGTGGGAGCATTTCGTTTTTTGATTGAGAAAAGTTTTCACTTGGTTCAGGCGACTTATGTGAGGGGCAGAAGTGAATGGTTTTGGCTAGTAGCCTTGCTTTTCTTCTATGCTTTTATTGTCTTTATAAATGCTAGATTGGTAGCTACAGAAAAGGATATAAAAGGTTCAGGGATTCCACAGGTTGAGGCCGAGTTGAAAGGCTTGATGTCACTTTCTTGGTGGAGCATTCTCTGGAAAAAATTCTTAGTTGGTATTTTAGCGATTTCCAGTGGCTTGATGCTGGGACGCGAGGGACCGAGTATTCAGCTAGGAGCGATGAGTGGCAAAAGGCATATCTAAGTGGCTAAACTTTGAGTCCGGTAGAGGAGCGGACCTTGATTGCCAGTGGTGCAGCTGCGGGCTTGGCTGCGGCTTTTAATGCGCCAATTGCAGGTTTGCTTTTTGTTGTTGAGGAAGTGTACCATCATTTTTCCCGCTTCTTTTGGGTTTCAACCTTGGCTGCAAGTTTGGTGGCGAATTTTATTTCGCTGTCTATATTTGGCCTGACTCCTGTTTTGGATATGCCGGATAATATTCCTTTCATGGGGCTGAATCAGTACTGGATTTATATCTTGATGGGCCTGTTTTTAGGATTGGCTGGCTTTCTCTACGAAAAAGCAGTTCTTAATATTCATTTGGTTTATGAAGCCCTAGGAAAATTTTTTAGAATACCAAAAGCTTACTATCCGATTTTTGCCTTTGTTTTAATCGTTCCGATTGGCTATTTGCTGCCTCATTTACTGGGTGGTGGGAACCAGCTAATTTTGTCTCTGACGAGTGCTCATTACACAGTTGGAACCTTGCTTCTCTTTTTCTTACTCCGTTTTGTATGGAGTATGATTAGTTATGGTAGCGGACTTCCTGGTGGTATTTTTCTGCCTATTCTGGCTTTGGGTTCTTTACTAGGCGCATCAATTGGAGCCCTTTGTGTGGAGGCTGGCTTTATCACGCAGGAACAATTTCCAATCTTTATCATCTTGGGAATGAGTGGGTATTTTGGTGCTATTTCCAAAGCTCCGCTGACAGCTATGATTCTCGTGACAGAGATGGTGGGAGATATTCGAAATCTTATGCCACTGGGCTTGGTCACTCTGATGGCCTATATTGCCATGGATCTGCTAAAGGGAGCGCCTGTCTATGAAGCCATGCTTGAAAAGATGCTGCCAGATCGGATTGAAGATGATGGAGAGACAACCTTGATTGAAATTCCTGTTTCAGAAAAAATCGCAGGGCGACAAGTGCATGAATTGGAGCTACCGCATGGCGTTTTAATCACGATGAATATCCATAAGGGCAAGACCCAGACGGTCAATGGAGTCAGTCGTCTCTACCTAGGAGATACGATTTATGTAGTCGTTAAGAAGTCAGAAATTGGCAAAATTAAGGATATCTTGCTTTGAAATGCTCATTTTTTACTCAGAAAGGAAAGTTTTATTATAATTATCTGACAATTCATTGAAATATGAGAAATAAATTGTTATAATTTATATGAATTCGCCCCTTTTAGGGAAAATAAAGGAGTCAAGATGAAAAAACTTGGAATTGTCTTATTGTCAACAGCTATTTTACTGACTGGCTGTGCTGCTAATCAAAAATCGAATACAAGTGCCAGCAGTTCGGAAGCTAAAACAAGTCTATCGGCCTCTGACCAGAAAGCTTTGGATAAGGCAACAGCAGAGTATAAAGCCTTTGTACAGAAAGAAATCGACCAATTATTGACGGATACGGAGAAATTCAGAGATACTCTCAAAGAAGGCAAGCTTGATGAAGCTAAGAAAATGTATCCGCTAATTCGCATGAGCTACGAGCGTTCAGAGCCGATTGCCGAAAGCTTTGGAGAGTCTGATGTGAAAATTGACTTCCGCTTAGCTGACTATGTGGATGAAAACAAGACCGAAGAAGGCTGGTCAGGCTTCCACCGGATTGAAAAAATTCTGTGGGAAAGTAATACAACGACTGGTACAGAGAAATATGCAGACCAGTTGGTCAATGACATCAAAGAATTAAAGGCTAAAATCGCGACTGTTGAGGTTACACCAGATATCATGCTGACTGGTGCAGTCGATCTCCTTAACGAAGTGGCGACCAGCAAGATTACTGGTGAGGAAGAAATCTTTTCACATACGGATTTGTATGACTTTCCGTGCCAATATCCAAGGGGCAGAAAAGATTTTCGAACTCTTTAAACCTTTGATTGAGAAGAAAGATGAAAAACTGGTAAAAAGTATAGAAACTGAGTTCAAGAATGTTAATAGTTTATTAGACAAGCACATGACGGATTCTAAGAATTATAAACTTTATACCGAATTGAGCAAGGAAGATACTAAAGAGCTAGGAGAAGCTGTTACAAAACTGGGCGAGCCTCTCTCTCAAATGGGTATCATCCTAGATGGGAAGTAAGAAGATGACCAAGGACGAAAAATGGTTTAATAAAAAAATGGATCGTCGGGAATTTCTTAAAAAAGCAGGGATTGGAGGCGCAGGCTTAGCACTTGGTGTCTCCAGTGCATCTGCTTTTTTCGCTAATCAAGCGAAGGAAGACAAAAAATTGGCTGACGGTGATGAAGAAATCAGTTTTTACGGTGAGCACCAAGCTGGCATTACAACAGCCATGCAAAAGAATATCTATTTTGTCATTCTGGACTTGCATACGACGGATAAAGAGACCATTATCCAGATGTTCAAGGACTGGACCGCTTACAGTGAAAAGTTGGTCAATGGGGAGCTAGTTAAAAAAGATGGCTCTAATGCCCTCTTGCCACCTACGGATACTGGAGAAACAGTCGGGCTCAACCCTTATCGACTGACCTTGAGCTTTGGTGTCTCCGCTTCTTTTCTGAAAAAAATGGGCTTGGAGGATAAAAAGCCTAAGGAATTCCGCGACCTGCCTCCTTTCCCTAAGGAACAACTAAAAGAGAAATATACTGGCGGTGACATTGTCATTCAAGCTTGTGCAGATGATGAACAGGTTGCTTTTCATGCTGTTCGCAATCTGGTTCGTAAAGCACGAAATGCTGTTACTATGAAATGGAGTCAGGCTGGCTTTTGCTGCTATTGGCGATCGTATGTCTACTCCCCGCAATCTATTTGGTTTTAAAGACGGCACGGCCAATGTCACCAAGGAGAAAGATTTTGATAAGGTGGTTTGGTGTGATAGCAAAGACTGGATGAAGGGTGGCTTCTATATGGCTGTCCGTCGAATCCAGATGTTTCTTGAGACTTGGGATCGGACCAATTTGCAAGAGCAGGAAAATACCTTTGGTCGTTATAAAGGAGAGCGGAGCGCCCTTTGGCAAGAAGAATGAATTTGACGAGGTAGACTTGGACTTGCTTCCAGTTGATGCACATGTACGGCTGGCCAAAGAAGTCGACAAGCCTCTCTATCGTCGTTCCTATTCTTATTCGGATGGTATTGACGAAACAACCGGTCAATTTGATACAGGTCTCCTTTTTATCTCTTTCCAAAAGGATCCCGACAGCTTTTATCAAGGTGCAGACCAATCTTGGAGCACAGGATAAGATGAATGAATATATCACCCATGTGGGCAGTGGCTTGTTTGCTTGCTTCGGTGGTGTCAAAGAAGGAGAATATCTTGGTCAGAAATTATTTGAATAAGATCCTGTTTTTACTTTTGGCGCTCGTACTCCTAGCTCAGCCTGTATCGGCTGAGGATTCTTATAGTAGTCTCTTTATCAAGATTACGGATGCCAGTACCGCCGTTCAAAAGGGTGACCAAGCCAGTGCCAAACAATTGCTGGAAGAAATCCAGACTGAATTTGCGGCTTTAAGCAACCATGACTCAGCTGCAGGGAAAGAAGTCAGCAAGGCATTGACTATCTCGGGCGATGTGACAGAGGACAAGCTGACTAAGGTTTCAGCTGCTCTTTTAGCTTTTGAAAAGGAGCAGAATCCCGTTGATCTAGAGGCGGAAAAAACCAAGCTGGTCAATAAACTAGAATCAAAATTTCAAGCTCTTCAGGCAGCGATTGAGAGCAAGGATCTTGAAAAGATTCGTGAAGCCTATAAAAAAATGAATTCGACTTGGACAGCCAATGAAGGAGTGGTGCGAGATCATAGCACGGCTCATTATGGTAAGGTGGAGACGGCCATTTCCTTTTTACGGAGTGCCATCGAGACAGAGCCAACGGATTTTGAAGCCATTCAAACTTCCTATGATGACCTGACAGCAGCGATTGATAGCTTTGTCAAGGGAGAAGAAGCGACAGCTAGCAGTGAAAATCTTACGCTGGCAGATGGTATCGGTCTGCTGAAAAAGGCTCTGCTTGCTTTCCAAAAAGGAGACGAAAAGCAGGGCAAGGCTGCGATGAAGAAATTTATCACGATTTGGCCAAGTGTTGAAGGAGATGTCAGCACTAAAAATCCTTCCCTCTATACCAAAGTAGAGAGCCAGTCGCCTGTCATCATGGTGAAGGGCAAGGATAAGGAGTATCAAGACCAGCTCGTGTCCTTAATCAGTGAGCTAGAACAGATTGACACCAGCGGATCTTATACTTTCTTTGATGCCATGCTGATTTTGTTGCGCGAGGGCGTTGAGGCTCTCTTGATTGTGATGGCACTTGTCACGACGCTTAAGACCTCCAAGATGAAAAAAGGCCTCAAATGGGTCTATACTGGTGCTGGCTTGGGTGTACTAGCCAGTGCGGTCATTGCTATTTTGCTGCAAACTCTTTTTCCAGCCGTTGCCTCTGGCTCTAATCGTGAAATCATTGAGGGAGCAGTGGGGATTTTTGCGGTTGTCATGATGATTTTGGTCGGCATTTGGCTCCACAGCAAGTCCTCTGTCAAGAAGTGGAATGACTTCATGGAAAGTCAGATGCAGGCAGTGACAGCCAGTGGTAGTTTTATTTCCATGTTTGCCTTGAGCTTTCTCGCTGTCTTCCGTGAGGGAGCGGAGACCATCTTGTTCTATGCAGGAATTTTACCGCGCATTACTGCTCTAGATTTCTTTTTAGGACTGGGACTTGCTATCTTGGTTTTAGTTTTGCTTGCAATTCTAATGACCAAGGCCAGCAGTTTGATTCGGCCTCATCGGATTTTCTTTGGTCTAACTTGGCTGATCTACGCCTTGGCCTTTAAAATGTTAGGTGTCAGCATTCATGCCCTACAATTAACAGCTATTTTCCCTAGTCACTTGATTTCTCATCTTCCAACCATTGATTGGCTGGGAATTTATCCGAGTCTAGAAGTGCTTCTAAGTCAAGCCATTTTTCTTGTCGTTATCCTTTATGTGACCTTTAGAAATCGGAAAAAGGAGCGAGCAGATGCCTAGTAAGGAACAGACCGTTGTTGAACACTTGACGGAATTTAGATGGCGTTTTATATCTGTTTTAATCTGGTTCGGTTTGATTTTTCTGGTCAGTCTGCTTTTTGCAGCGGATATTTACAAATGGTTGACCGCTTCTTTTGAGCAGAAGCTGATTGTATTGGGACCAGACGACATCCTTTGGATTTATATTAGCCTGGCTAGTCTTGTGGCTTTCTCACTGACGCTCCCTTTTATGGTCTATCAGATTTGGGAATTTATCCGCCCTGCTCTTAGAAATAGTGAGGCCAAGGCGATTTTTGCTTACATACCAGCTACATTTTTCAGCTTTATCTTGGGCTTGGCCTTTGGTTTTTACTTTGTCAGCCCTGCTATTTTGCAAATTTTGCTCTCTTTAGGTGATGGTTTATTTGCTGTCCAGATGACAGCGCAGAACTATCTGGCCTTTCTGTTTCACACGACCATTCCGATTGCTTGCTTGTTTGAATTGCCTGTCATTGTGGCCTTTCTGACATCAATCGGTTTGCTCAAACCGCAATTTTTGATAAAATATAGACGCTATGCCTATTTCGTTTTATTGGTATTAGCAGTTGTCTTGACACCGGCTGATTTCATCAGTGACTTGTCAATGACAGTGCCGTTGATTTTGCTGTATGAAGTTAGTATCCTATTGAGTAAAATGATTGAGAAAAGGAGAACATCATAATGGGAATTTTAAAAGACATTGGACTACCGGGGCTTATCGTTATCGTCCTAGGTGCCTTACTGATTTTTGGACCAAAACGTCTGCCAGAGCTAGGGCAGTCGATTGGAAAAATGTTTTCAGAGTTTAAAAAGGCAGTTGATGGAGGAGCAGAAGACTCCAACTCAGAAAAAGATAAGAAAGATTAAAACACGGGCGACTGTGTTTTTTTTAATTTCCGAACATTATGAATAATATATTTGAAATATTTTACAAAATCTGTACCTTATGATATACTTTCTTTGGAAACGTCTGGATAGATGTAGCGATGCTGAAGAGCATAGGTAGGTCATTTTTAAGTATTGATAAGGAGTTTTCCATGCTCAATGATTTTCAGGTTTTTGACTATGAAGATATTCAACTAATTCCAGCGAAATGTATTGTGAAAAGTCGCTCAGAGGCTGACACCAGCGTGAAGTTTGGTAAACATAGGTTTCGGATGCCAGTCGTTCCGTCCAATATGCAGACGATTATTGATGAATCTGTCGCTGAAGAGCTTGCTCGAGGAGGCTATTTCTACATTATGCACCGTTTCGATGAGGAAGGTCGCAAACCATTCATTAAACGAATGCATGAGCAAGGCCTGATTGCATCGATCTCCGTCGGTGTGAAAGACTATGAGTATGACTTCGTTAGCAGCCTCAAAGATGATGCACCTGAATACATTACCATTGATATTGCGCACGGGCACTCAGACAGCGTGATTCAAATGATCCAACACATCAAGAAAGAATTACCAGAGACCTTTGTCATTGCTGGAAATGTCGGAACTCCAGAAGCTGTGCGGGAGCTGGAAAATGCTGGCGCGGATGCAACTAAAGTCGGCATTGGTCCAGGCAAGGTTTGTATTACCAAAGTCAAGACAGGATTTGGTACGGGCGGCTGGCAGTTGTCTGCTCTTCGTTGGTGCTCAAAGGTTGCCCGCAAGCCTATTATTGCGGACGGAGGGATTCGGACGCATGGTGATATTGCCAAATCGATCCGCTTTGGAGCCAGCATGGTCATGATTGGTTCGCTATTTGCCGGCCACATTGAAAGCCCAGGGGAGACCATTGAAGTAGACGGCGATAAGTTTAAAGAATACTATGGTTCTGCATCTGAGTATCAAAAAGGTGCTTATAAAAATGTCGAAGGCAAGAAGATTTTGCTGCCAGCTAAGGGCCACTTGCAAGATACATTAACTGAAATGGAGCAGGATTTGCAGAGTTCCATTTCCTATGCGGGGGGTCGTGATTTGCATAGCCTGACTCGCGTGGACTATGTCATCGTAAAAAACTCCATCTGGAATGGCGATGCTCATTAATGAAATAGAATAACTTATTTATCTTGCTAATGATTGGGGCAAGGTCTCTACAAGATGCCAAACATCTAACAATAAGTGAGTCTAATGACTTTCTGGTACTTTTAGTATCAGGCGATTTGTCGTTAAAAGAAAGGACTTGCTTATCGTGGCAGGTCCTTTCATCATTGAACCAAGATATGTTAAGAGGAGATACATGAAAAAATTAGAAGAGAGAATTCTGCAAGATGGCAACATTTTGGGAGAAAATATTCTCAAAGTTGACTCTTTCCTGACCCATCAGGTTGATTTTTCGCTTATGAAAGAAATCGGACAAGTATTTGCCGAGCATTTCAGGGATGCAGGCATTACAAAAGTTGTGACGATTGAGGCTTCAGGGATTGTACCGGCTGTCTACACGGCGGAAGCTTTGGGTGTTCCAATGATTTTTGCTAAAAAGTCTAAGAACATCACCATGACTGAAGGGATTTTAACGGCGGAAGTATATTCCTTTACCAAGCAGGTCACTTCGACTGTCTCCATCGCTAGTAAGTTTTTGGAGTCAAGTGACAAGGTTCTGGTCGTTGATGATTTCTTGGCAAATGGTCAGGCAGCCAAGGGCTTGATTAAAATCATTGAAGAAGCTGGTGCTGAGGTAGCAGCTGTTGGAATCGTGATTGAGAAATCCTTCCAAGATGGTCGAAGCTTGCTAGAGGCTCAAGGACAAACAGTTCTTTCCTTGGCTAGAATTGACAGATTTGAAAATGGGAAAGTTGTATTTAGAGAGGCAGATCTATAAGATGAACTATAATGAAGAAAAACATTCACAGGCAGCCATTTTAGGTTTGCAGCATTTGTTGGCTATGTATTCCGGATCCATTCTGGTTCCAATTATGATTGCTGGGGCTTTGGGATACTCGGCTGAGCAGCTGACTTATCTGATTTCGACTGATATTTTTATGTGTGGTGTTGCAACTCTTTTGCAGCTTCAATTAAATAAATATTTTGGTATCGGTCTGCCAGTCGTGCTGGGCGTGGCCTTCCAGTCCGTTGCTCCCTTGATTATCATTGGGCAGAGTCACGGTAGTGGCGCTATGTTTGGTGCCTTGATTGCATCAGGGATTTATGTGATTCTGATCGCTGGGATTTTCTCAAAAATCGCTAATTTGTTTCCATCAGTTGTGACTGGTTCGGTCATTACGACCATTGGGTTGACCTTGATTCCAGTGGCCATTGGCAATATGGGAAATAATGTAGACAAGCCGACCGCCCAAAGTCTGATTCTAGCAGCTGTGACGGTGCTGATAATTCTTTTGATTAACATTTTTACCAAAGGTTTTATCAAATCCATCTCTATTTTAATTGGTTTGATTGTCGGTACGGGCATTGCAGGTGCTATGGGCTTGGTGGATTTGACGCCCGTTGCACAGGCTCCGCTGGTCCATGTGCCAACCCCTTTCTATTTCGGAGCACCAAAGTTTGAATTTTCTTCTATCGTGATGATGTGTATCATCGCAACGGTCTCTCTAGTAGAGTCAACGGGTGTATACTTAGCGCTTTCTGACATTACGAAAGATAAAATTGACAGCACCCGCCTGCGAAATGGTTATCGAGCAGAAGGACTTGCGGTCCTGCTTGGTGGTGTCTTCAATACTTTCCCTTACACAGGGTTTTCTCAGAATGTTGGCTTGGTCAAATTATCCGGTATCAAGACGCGGTTGCCGATTTACTATGCGGCTGGTTTCCTGATTCTCCTCGGTCTTTTGCCAAAATTCGGAGCCTTGGCACAGATTATCCCAAGTCCAGTTCTTGGTGGTGCCATGCTGGTTATGTTTGGTTTTGTGTCCGTTCAGGGGATGCAAATCTTAGCGCGTGTTGACTTTGAGCACAGTGAGCATAATTTCCTCATTGCAGCGATTTCTATTTCAGCAGGTGTCGGACTCAATGGCAGCAGCCTTTTCAACAGCCTACCGACCAGCCTTCAGATGTTCTTCTCAAATGGAATTGTCATGGCCAGTCTGATTGCCATTGTCCTAAACGCTATCTTAAATCGCAAAAATAAATAAGAAAGAGAGTGGGACAGAAATCGGTAATTCGTTAAAATTCGATTTCGTCGTCCCACCTCCGCACAGTTGAGTAGGGCTGTAAAAGCTGATGAAATCAGCGTAGTAGAGCCCACTCAACCACTGCGTCTTGCTCGACAATCCAAAGACAATTGAGAGGCTAGGACTTTTGTCCCAGCCTCTTTTGACTATTCAGTTGGCTTGTAGTATAGTTAAAGAAGATTAAAAAAAGGACTTCAACATGTATCAGACTTATCATTTGAAACAACGCCTAAGCTTGTTTGTCTCAATTTTTCTTCCCATCTTGATTTATCAGCTGGCAAATTTCTCGGCTTCCTTTGTTGACACGACCATGACGGGCCAATACGATACCTTGCATCTGGCAGGTGTCTCTATGGCAACCAGTCTGTGGGGCTCATTTTTCTCCTTTCTGACGGGGATTGTATCTGCCTTGGTTCCGATCATTGGTCATCATTTGGGACAGGGGAAAGATGAAAAAATAGCCTCTGATTTTTATCAGTTCATCTATCTTTCTTTGGCTCTATCTCTGATTTTATTTGCGCTGGTATTTTTAGGTGCCCCTTTGGTTTTGCAGCGTCTAGGCTTAGACCCTTTGGTAAAAGATGTGGCCCAGCATTATCTTCTCTACTTGTCCATCGGTATCATTCCCTTCTTGCTCTTTAGCGTTATTCGCTCTCTCTTGGATGCTTTGGGGCTGACTCGGCTTTCTATGTATTTGATGCTTTTGCTCCTACCTTTGAATGCTAGCTTTAATTATGTGTTGATTTATGGAGCTTTTGGTTTTCCGGAAATGGGCGGAGCTGGTGCGGGACTAGGCACTTCTTTGGCTTATTGGGTTTTATTAATCATATCACTATTATTGGCCATCAAACATCCTAAAGTCCGCCAATACCAACTCTGGAAAATTCGTCCCCTGAACAAAGCTAGTTTGGCTGAGGGTTTTCGCTTAGGCTTGCCAATAGGAGGGACAGTCTTTGCCGAAGTTGTCATCTTTTCAATCGTCGGACTAGTGATGTCAAAATTTTCTTCTTTAATTATTGCTAGCCATCAGGCTGCCATGAATTTTTCAAACTTAATGTATGCTTTTCCTATGAGTATCTCTACAGCTATGGCCATTATCGTCTCTTATGAGCTGGGGGCTGAAAGACTTGACGATGTGAAAAAGTATTGCACTTTGGGGAGAATTGTAGCATCTGGGTTTGCGGTCTTTACCCTGATTTTTCTCTATATTTTTCGAGATAAGGTTGCCAGTCTTTATGGCTCTGATCCAGATTTTATACGTCTGACCTCAATCTTTCTGACCTTTAGCCTCTTTTTCCAATTGGCTGATACGATTGCCGCTCCTTTGCAGGGCATTCTGCGGGGATACAAGGATACTCAAGTGCCATTTTACTTGGGCTTGATTGCTTACTGGGGCGTTTCCTTGCCTCTGGGCTTGTTTTTAGATCAGGCTACGGACTTGGGACCTTATGGTTATTGGATTGGACTGATTGCGAGTTTGGTCGTGAGTGCCATCCTTTACCAACTGCGATTGAATTATATCCAAAAGAAGCGACGCTGAGCGTTTTCAACATAAAATTAAAAGGCTGAGTTATTATCTCAGCCTTTTTGATTTTATTTTGTTCGCATTTCACCTTGAGGGAAGTAAGTTCCTTCTGGCATGTCGTTGATGATGACATGGACAGCAGACTGAGGTGCGCCAGTATTTCTGACAACGGCTTCGGTGACTTCCTTAGCCAAAGCTTTCTTTTGTTCTAAGCTGCGGCCTTCAAATAAATCAATTCTGACAAATGGCATATGATTTCTCCTTTTCTTTTGCTAATCTTATTTTATCACAAATTAGGTTTTAAAGAATAGTGAATTGTGGTAAAATAATAGGAAGTACGGTCGGTCTTTCCAGCAAAGTTTATGGACAGTGCTGAAAGTCCTAGAAAGACAATACTTAGAGAGAATGTAAGAATAAATGGCTCAGTTATATTATAAATATGGCACAATGAATTCGGGCAAGACCATTGAAATTTTGAAAGTGGCCCACAACTACGAAGAGCAGGGGAAAAGTGTAGTAATCATGACCTCGGCTGTCGATACACGTGATGGCCTTGGCGTTGTTTCCAGCCGTATCGGCATGAAGCGAGCTGCGATGGCAATCGAGGACCAGACAGATATTTTTGGCTATATTCAAAGTCTGCCTGAAAAGCCTTACTGCGTTTTGATTGATGAGGCTCAGTTTTTGAAACGTCATCATGTCTATGATTTGGCTAGAGTAGTGGATGAGCTGGATGTTCCAGTCATGGCTTTTGGTCTGAAAAATGACTTTCGCAATGAACTCTTTGAAGGTTCCAAGCATCTCTTGCTCCTGGCTGATAAGATTGACGAAATCAAGACTATTTGCCAATATTGCTCTAAAAAAGCAACTATGGTTTTGCGGACGGATAATGGGAAACCTGTCTATGATGGCGAACAGATTAAAATCGGTGGCCATGAGACCTATATTTCTGTTTGCCGCAAGCATTATTTCAATCCACCCATTAAGTAGAATGAATTAGAAAATCAAGGAGATAGATTACAAAGATGAATATTTATGACCAGTTACAGGCAGTGGAAGACCGCTATGAAGAGCTTGGAGAATTGCTCAGTGACCCAGATGTGGTCTCTGACACTAAACGTTTCATGGAGCTTTCAAAAGAAGAGGCTTCCACTCGTGATACGGTAACGGCCTATCGTGAGTACAAACAAGTCCTTCAAAACATCGCTGATGCTGAAGAGATGATTAAAGAGTCTGGCGGAGATGCTGATTTGGAAGAAATGGCCAAGCAAGAACTCAAAGATGCCAAGGCTGAGAAAGAAGCATACGAAGAAAAGCTGAAAATATTGCTTCTTCCAAAGGATCCAAACGATGACAAGAACATCATCCTTGAAATCCGTGGAGCCGCTGGTGGAGACGAAGCAGCACTTTTCGCTGGAGATTTGCTGACGATGTATCAGAAATATGCGGAAGCCCAAGGCTGGCGTTTTGAAGTCATGGAAGCTTCTATGAATGGCGTCGGTGGTTTCAAAGAAGTAGTGGCCATGGTTTCAGGGCAATCCGTTTACTCTAAACTCAAGTATGAGTCTGGAGCCCACCGTGTGCAACGGGTTCCAGTAACAGAAAGTCAAGGCCGTGTTCATACATCGACAGCGACAGTTCTTGTCATGCCAGAAATCGAAGAAGTAGAATACGATATTGATCCAAAAGACCTTCGTGTCGACATCTACCACGCATCAGGTGCTGGTGGACAGAACGTCAACAAGGTTGCGACAGCCGTTCGTATTGTTCACTTGCCAACCAATATCAAGGTTGAGATGCAGGAAGAACGGACTCAGCAGAAAAACCGTGAAAAGGCCATGAAGATCATCCGTGCGCGTGTGGCTGACCACTTTGCTCAGATTGCTCAGGATGAACAAGACGCTGAACGTAAGTCAACGATTGGTACTGGTGACCGTTCAGAGCGTATCCGTACTTATAACTTCCCACAAAACCGTGTCACGGACCACCGTATTGGCTTGACCCTCCAAAAACTAGATACCATCTTGTCTGGAAAATTGGATGAAGTTGTAGATGCCTTGGTGCTCTATGACCAAACGCAAAAACTAGAAGAGCTGAATAAATAATGACATTAGCTCAATATTTGGCTGAGTTAGAGCAGGAACTGGTAGTAGCGGGAGAAGAAGCGGAAAGCCTGTCTTTCGTTTATCGGGCACTCAATGACCTCTCTTTTACCGACTTTGTTCTCAAGCTTCAGGCAGAGGTTAGTCAGGAAGATCGTGAGCAGCTAAAAGCGATTCTAGAGCAACTGCTTGCTCATAAGCCAGCCCAGTATATCATTGGTAGTAGTGACTTTCACGGTTTGACTCTCAAGGTGGACGAGCGAGTTCTGATTCCAAGGCCTGAGACAGAGGAACTGGTGGAACTGATTTTGTCAGAAAATCTCGAAGGTTCTCTGTCTGTCTTGGATATCGGAACGGGTAGTGGGGCCATCGCTCTGGCACTGGCAAGCAGTCGCCCAGACTGGCAGATTACTGCTTCTGATCTCTCGGACGATGCTCTTGCCTTGGCAGTAGAAAACGCTCGGTCCTGTAATCTTAGTCTTACTTTTGTCCAATCCGATTGCTTTGAAGCAATCAGTGGGAGCTTTGACATCATCGTTTCCAATCGCCCTATATTTCAGAAGCGGATAAGAATGAAGTTGGACTTAATGTTTTGATCTCAGAACCTCACATGGCCCTCTTTGCGGAGGAGGATGGCTATGCCGTCTATCGGAAAATAGCCGAGCAGGCAGGAGACTATCTGACAGAAAAAGGAAAAATCTATCTGGAAATTGGTTACAAGCAAGGAGATGGCGTCAGGGAATTGCTAAAAAGATCCTTCCCTCAAAAACGAATCCGAGTCTTGAAAGATCAATTTGGAAAAGATAGAATGGTGGCGGTTGACAATGGATAAGATAGAAAAGACTCTGGCAGCAGGCGGAGCGGTTGTCCTGCCCACGGAAACGGTGTATGGCCTCTTTGCTCAAGCTTTGAACGAAGAGGCGGTTGAGCGAGTCTATGAATTAAAAAGAAGACCGCGTGACAAGGCTCTCAATCTCAATGTGGCTAGCTTGGAAGATATTTATGCCTTTTCCAAGAACCAGCCCAGCTATCTGGATCAACTCTATCAAGCCTTTATACCTGGGCCGCTGACTATTATCCTCCAAGCTAATGACCGTGTGCCATCTTGGATTAACTCTGGTATGGAAACCATAGGATTTCGGATTCCTAAGCATCCGGTTACGCTAGACTTGATTCGCAAGTATGGTCCCTTGATTGGTCCATCCGCCAATCTTTCTGGAGAAGCCAGTGGAACTTCTTTCCAGCAGATTATGCTGGATTTTCAAGAGCAAGTCTTGGGAGTAGAAGATGATGCCGCTTTGACTGGTCAGGATTCAACCATTCTGGACTTGTCTGGAGAAAAGGCACGTATTTTGCGCCAAGGAGCCATTACCCGCGAGGACATTCTCGCCCAAGTAAATGATATAACATTTTAACTATTAGGATCCTAGCGTCCTATTTTCTCAAAAAAAGGAGACACCTTATGATTTTCGACCAAGAAGACTACAAAGCATTTGACAAAGAACTCTGGGATGCCATTGCCAATGAGGAAGAGCGTCAGCAACATAATATCGAGCTGATTGCTTCAGAAAACGTCGTTTCTAAAGCTGTTATGGCGGCTCAAGGTTCTATTTTGACCAATAAATACGCTGAGGGCTACCCAGGTCGCCGCTATTATGGTGGAACAGACGTAGTGGATGTAGTGGAGAGCTTGGCAATTGAGCGCGCTAAGGAAATTTTTGGTGCCAAGTTTGCCAATGTGCAGCCTCACTCAGGCAGCCAGGCTAATTGTGCAGCTTATATGGCTTTGATTGAGCCAGGCGACACAGTGATGGGTATGGATCTGTCTGCTGGTGGTCACTTGACTCATGGTGCTCCAGTCAGCTTCTCTGGTCAAACTTACAATTTTGTATCTTATAGCGTTGATCCAGAAACAGAATTGCTTGACTTTGATGCTATCCTCAAGCAAGCTAAGGAAGTACAGCCTAAGTTGATTGTGGCAGGTGCTTCAGCCTATTCTCACATCATCGACTTTTCAAAATTCCGTGAAATCGCTGATGCAGTCGGTGCTAAGCTATGGTCGATATGGCCCACATCGCTGGCTTGGTCGCTGCTGGCCTCCATCCGAGCCCTGTGCCTTATGCGGATATCACAACTACGACGACCCACAAGACCTTGCGCGGACCTCGTGGCGGCTTGATTTTGACAAATGATGAGGACCTAGCTAAGAAAATCAACTCAGCTATCTTCCCAGGTATTCAGGGTGGACCATTGGAACACGTCATTGCGGCCAAAGCAGTGGCCTTTAAAGAAGTGCTAGATCCAGCTTTCAAGGTTTATGCTCAGCAGATTTTGGACAATGCCCAAGCCATGGCGCAAGTCTTCCGTCAGCATGATAAGTTCCGTGTGATTTCTGACGGTACTGAAAATCACCTGTTCTTGGTTGATGTCACTAAGGTTGTAGAAAATGGAAAAGTAGCGCAAAATCTCTTGGATGAAGTCAATATTACCCTCAATAAAAACTCCATCCCTTACGAGACCTTGTCACCATTTAAAACCAGCGGCATTCGTATCGGGACAGCAGCTATTGCAGCTCGAGGCTTTGGTGTCACAGAAAGTATCAAGGTAGCTGAGCTCATTATCAAAGCTCTGGAAAACGCTGAAAACGAAGCGATGCTCAATCAAGTTCGGGCGGAAGTTCGCGAATTGACGGACGCTTTTCCGCTCTATGAAGGTTTGAACTAAGATGGACATTTATGTAAAGAAGGCCATCATTCATCAATTCAGCCCAGCTGATACGGACTTGCTGTTGGCGGATAAGTTTCTTAATATCACTCCCAAGATTGAAGAATACTTGCGTAAGAAAATCGAGCGAGTTTATTCTGATGAGGCTAAAACAGGCATTTTCGAACCTGATAATGTCTTTTTAGCCCAGCTTTCAGACGACTTACTGGAAACATCCGTGACAGTGGCTAAGCTTTGGCAGGAGGAGTTTTCTGTCAGTGAAAACCAGAAAACCAATGATCTGATTTTCGTTCAGTTTGATAAGGAAGGCGTGGAGCACTTCGCTTTTCTGCGGATTGCCCTGCGGGAAACCCTAACCCACCTGGGTGGCGAGGTAGACAATCCTATCAAGCTGACGCAGAACAATCTGCCTGGCTTTGGTACAGGTGCGGACGAGGCTTTGGTCATCAATCTCCAGTCTCGCAAGTACCATCTGATTGAAAAGCGCATCAAGTACAATGGTGCCTTCCTCAATTATATGTCGGACAATCTCTTGCAGGTCAGCCCCAAGATTTCACCAAAAAAATCCATCAAAACTCTGGAAAAGACAGCTCAAAAGATTGCTGAAAGCTTTAATACAGACGACTTTCAGTTTCAATCTAAGGTCAAATCCAGCATTTTTAAAAATCTGGAAGAAAATGATGAATTGTCACCAGAGAAGCTGGCAGACGAGCTGTTTGACAGCAATCTGACAGCCCGACTTACCTTTATCGATCAGGTCAAGGAAACTATACCAGAGCCAATCAAGTTTGATGAGATTGACATCAGTCGTCAGAAAAAGAAGTTCGAAAATCAAAAATTATCCCTCTCTAATGGAATAGAGCTGATCGTTCCCAATAATGTCTATCAGGATGCTGAATCCGTGGAATTTATCCAGAACGACAACGGGACCTACTCTATTCTCATCAAAAATATCGAGGATATACAAAGTAAATAATGTTTAAATTTATCAGAAGATTGATTTTGCTCATTATTCTGGCTGCCATCGCGATAAAAGGCTATCAAGTCCATCGTGATGTTAAGCAGGTTATGACCTATCAAAGCTTGGTTAGAGAAGTGCTGGACGAGCAGGACACGGCGGCTAATGAAGAGCTAGTCCTAGCCATGATCTACACAGAAACCAAGGGAAGAAACAACGACCTCATGCAGTCTAGTGAGAGTGCAACAGGCGAAATCAATTCGATTACAGACAATAAAGAAAGTGTTCGGCAAGGTATTCAGACTTTATCGGACAATCTAGAGCTGGCCAGCGAGAAAAAGGTGGATGTTTGGACAGCAGTACAAGCCTATAATTTCGGTCAGGCCTATATCGACTATGTTGCGCAAAATGGCGGTGAGAATACGCTCGAGCTTGCAAAAAAATACTCAAAAGAAGTGGTTGCTCCGAGTCTTGGCAATGTGACTGGAAAAACCTATTCATACTATAATATACTTTCTATTTTTTACGGACCCAAGCTTTATATTAATGGTGGAAATTACTACTATTCACGTCAGGTGCGACTAAATATGTACCTTATCCGCTTTATGGGTTGGCTGTAAAAAGTGACTTGAGTATAGCTCGCCTTTCTATAGGAATAAGAGGTTGGGATGGATAATCTCAATCTCTTATTTTTGAAGAAGGAAAATAAAGATTCGGTCTCTCTTTTGTAGTCGTTAGAATAAGAAGATATTTTTCAACTTGAAGTTCGAACTAGAAAAGAAGCTAAAAAGTTTTTATTTTTTCTTCTGTAGGACGGGCTTTTTGATATAATAGAAAGTATGAATAAAAGGGAAAAAATTTCAAATTATCAACTGTTGCTGGCTCAGCTGGAAGCTTTGCTGGATGGTGAGACCAACGCTTTGGCAAATCTGTCGAATGCTAGCGCCCTGCTCAATCAAACCCTGCCCAATTCGGTTTTTACTGGTTTCTATCTTTTTGATGGGAGTGAGCTGATTCTGGGTCCTTTTCAAGGCGGTGTTTCCTGTGTCCATATTGCGCTAGGCAAGGGTGTCTGTGGGGAAGCTGCGGAGAAAAAGCAGACGATTATCGTAGAAGATGTGACCCAGCATGCCAACTATATCTCTTGTGATAGCCGTGCTAAGAGCGAGATTGTGGTGCCCATGGTAAAAGATGGCCACCTTTTGGGAGTGCTGGATTTGGACTCAGCCTTGACGGGTGATTATGATAAGGTAGATCAGGAATATCTAGAAAAGTTTGTTCAGATTTTGCTTGAAAAAACGACTTGGAATTTTGAAATGTTTGGAGAAAAAGCCTAATGTATCAAGCTTTATATCGAAAGTACCGCAGTCAGACCTTTGGTCAGCTAGTGGGGCAGCAAGTAGTAGCCACCACCCTGCGTCAGGCTGTGGAGCAAGGCAAAATCAGCCATGCCTATCTCTTTTCTGGTCCGCGTGGAACAGGGAAGACTAGTGTTGCCAAGATTTTTGCCAAGGCTATGAACTGTCCGAATCAAAAGGACGGTGAGCCCTGCAATGACTGCTATATCTGTCAGGCTATTACTGAGGGAAGTCTTGAAGACGTCATCGAAATCGACGCGGCTTCTAATAATGGTGTCGATGAGATTCGTGATATTCGGGACAAGTCTACCTATGCGCCTAGTCTTGCCAAGCACAAGGTCTATATAATCGACGAAGTACATATGCTCTCGACTGGGGCTTTTAACGCCTTGCTCAAGACCTTGGAAGAACCGACAGAGAACGTGGTCTTTATCCTAGCAACGACAGAGCTGCATAAGATTCCAGCGACCATTCTTTCACGCGTCCAGCGTTTTGAGTTTAAGTCTATCAAGACGCAGGACATTATTGGTCATATCGAGTGGATTTTGGAGCAGGAAGGCATTGACTTTGAGAAGGAAGGTGTGCAGATTATTGCCCGTCGAGCTGAGGGTGGTATGCGGGATGCCCTATCTATCCTCGATCAGGCTCTTAGCTTGACTCAGGAAAATCGTTTGACCACTGATATTGCCGAAGAAATCACAGGCTCTATCAGTTTGGGAGCCTTGGATGCCTATGTAGCAGCCTTGATTGCTCATGATGCAGTCACAGCCTTGGATAATCTCAATCTGATTTTTGATAGCGGTAAAAACATGGCTCGTTTTGTGACGGACCTCCTGCAATATCTGCGTGACTTGATTATTGTCAAAACTGGCGGGGAGAATACTCATGCCAGCGAGCTCTTTCTGGAAAATCTTAAGACACCACAGGAGACTCTCTTTGCTATGATTAAGACGGCGACTAAGAGTCTAGCAGACATCAAGAATAGTCTGCAACCCAAGATTTATACAGAAATGATGACCATTCGACTGGCCGAGGAAAAAGCCAGCTTAGATCAGATTCCTGACAACTTGGCAGAAGAGTTGACTAATCTCAAGCAGGAAATCCAGCAGCTCAAGCAGCAATTAGCCAATGTTGGCAGTCAGCCAGCTCCAGCAGCTAAGAAATTAGAGGCACGACCTCAAAAAGCCAAGACCTATCGCGTAGACCGCAATAAGGTCAATGCCATCTTGGAAGAAGCGGTAGAAAATCCTGAATTGGCTCGCAGCAATTTGACCAAGCTGCAAAATGCTTGGGGTGAAATTATCGAGAGTCTGGCAGGAGCGGACAAGGCGCTGCTCATTGGTTCGCAGCCAGTCGCAGCCAACGAAAACCATGCTATTTTAGCTTTTGAGTCTCATTTCAACGCTGAGCAAACTATGAAAAGAGAAAATCTCAATACCATGTTTGGAAATCTGCTGAGCAATGCTGCTGGCTTTTCACCAGATATTCTGGCTATTTCCCTAGAGGACTGGACTCAGATTCGGGCAGAATTTTCAGCTAGAAGCCGCAGCAATAAAGCAGAAGTAGCTGAAAAGCAGGAAGAAAGATTGATACCAGAGGGCTTTGATTTTCTAGCGGAAAAAATCACTGTTCAAGATGATTGAATTTAGATTTTTATGATTTTTCATGCTATAATGGAAGAATGAATAGACGACAATTTATTGTAATGGCGGCTTTTACAGCCTTGGAAACATATTTTTTTAATAAAGCAATCATGTCTGAAGACTATCTGATGGCTATTTTCTGGGCTATCTTGATTGGTCGCAATCTGCAGATTAGCTATGTGATGGGACGGATTATGGATGAGATTGATAAGCATTTAGGACACAAATAATGGCTAAATCAGAGAATGGCTAGAGCAAGAATCTGGCACTCTCGTGGTTTTGATAAGGAATAAAGGGAGGCTGAGAGACGATTGTCACAGCCTCTTTTATCATGTAGAAAAGTAGAAAGAAGGAAGAAGTCGGAATGAATACAAGAATTTTTTAGAAAATTGCTATTTTTATGATAAAATAGAAGTTAGTAGCAATTGAAAGGGGCATCTATGAAGTTAAGAACAAAGGCAAAAGGCCTGAATGGTCGCATCCGTATGCCGGCGACAAATCAATCAGTCACCGTTCGATTATGTTCGGGAGCTTGGCCAAGGGCCTTACAGTGGTTCAAGATATTTTGAGAGGTGAGGATGTCCTTTCTACGATGCAGGTCTTTCGCGATTTAGGCGTTAAGATAGAGGACGATGGAAAGACTGTTAAGATCCACGGTGTTGGGTTGATGGCCTCAAGGCGCCGCACAATAAATTAGATATGGGCAATTCAGGAACCTCTATCCGCTTGATTTCAGGTGTCTTGGCAGGTCAGGATTTTGCAGCAGAGATGTTTGGGGATGATAGTTTGTCCAAGCGTCCGATGGATCGGGTGACCCTGCCTCTTAGTCAAATGGGTGTGGATATTTGGGGTCAGACAGAACGAGCTTTACCGCCACTTCACATCCATGGCCGAAAAGATTTAAAGCCTATCCATTATCAGCTGCCAGTAGCTTCCGCTCAAGTCAAATCAGCTTTGATTTTTGCGGCTTTACAGGCTCAAGGCGAGTCGGTTATTATTGAAAAGGAAATTACCCGTAACCATACAGAAGATATGATTGTCCAATTTGGCGGTCAGATTGAGGTCAAGGGCAAGGAAATCCGTGTGCAGGGTGGTCAGACCTTTACAGGGCAAGCAGTGAGAGTGCCTGGTGATATTTCCAGCGCAGCCTTCTGGCTGGTTGCAGGCTTGATTCTGCCCCATTCTAAAATCGTCCTTGAAAATGTGGGAATCAATGAAACTCGGACGGGGATTCTTGATGTTATCAAGGCCATGGGCGGTAAGATGACCCTTTCTAATATAGATGAGGTAGCTAAATCCGCTACGATTACCGTTGAGACTTCTGAGCTGAAGGGAACGGAGATTGGTGGAGAAATTATTCCGCGCTTGATAGACGAGCTTCCGATTATTGCCCTTTTAGCCACCCAAGCTGAGGGCAGAACGGTGATCCGAGATGCCGAGGAGTTAAAGGTCAAAGAAACCGATCGGATTCAGGTTGTCGCAGATGCTTTAAATAGCATGGGAGCAGCTATTACCCCTACGGCTGATGGCATGATTATCGATGGAAAAACGCCTCTTCATGGTGCAACCATCAATACATTCGGCGATCATCGTATTGGAATGATGGCAGCCATTGCGGCTCTATTAGTTTCGGATGGAGAGGTGGAGCTGGAGCGGGCAGAGGCTATCAATACCAGCTATCCAAGCTTCTTTTCAGACTTGGAGGACTTGGTGAATGGCTAAGATTTTACTTGGCTTCATGGGAGCGGGAAAATCAACGATTGCGAGAGCCTTGTCAGCAGATTTTCTGGATATGGATGAGCTGATTGTCCAAAAAATCGGCATGTCCATCCAAGAGTATTTTGCTCAATATGGTGAACCAGCCTTTCGGAAAATTGAAGCTGAAGTCTTGGCTGAGTGTATCCAGCAGGATGTCGTGCTTTCTACGGGAGGCGGCGTTGTCTTGAGCTCCCAAAATCGTGACTTATTGGCCCGAAATCCCCAAAATATTTATCTGAAGTCTGACTTTGAGACCCTCTTTCGTCGGATTGAGGGAGATCAGGAAAATCAGCGCCCCTTGTATCTGACAAAGAGCAAGGCAGATTTGCAAGAGATTTTTGAACAACGGCAGGCTCTCTATGAGGCGGTCGCGACACAAACAATTGACGTGGTAGGAAAAACGCCACAAGAAATTATTGAGGAAATTCAATGAAAGTAGCTTTTTTAGGACCCAAGGGATCTTTTTCCCACCATGTTGCCCAAGAAGCCTTTCCCCAAGCAGACTTGGTGCCCTACCAAAATATCACAGAAGTGATGAAGGCCTATGAAGGGAAAGAGGTGGATTATTCAGTTGTTCCCGTGGAAAATTCGATTGAAGGAAGTGTCCATGAGACCTTGGATTATCTTTTCCATCAGGCTGAGATCCAATCGGTAGCAGAGATTGTTCAGCCCATTAAGCAGCAGTTATTGGCGACCAGTTTGGACAAGCCCATTGAGAAAGTCTTTTCCCATCCTCAGGCGCTTGCTCAGGGAAAGGGCTATATTCGCCAGCATTATCCAGAAGCAGCGATTGAAATTACAGCTAGTACAGCCTATGCGGCTCGCTTTGTAGCAGAGCATCCTGACCAACCTTTTGCGGCTATTGCACCGCGGACTGCGGCAGTCGAGTATGGTTTGCAAGTGGTGGCTCAGGATATTCAGGAAATGGAGGAAAATTTCACTCGTTTCTGGATTTTGGGACAAACCACCCCTGCTCTTAAGCTTGTAAAGCAAGAGGAAAAGCAGAGTTTGGCTCTGACTTTACCAGATAATCTGCCCGGTGCATTGTATAAGGCACTATCAACCTTTGCTTGGCGTGGTATTGACCTGACAAAGATTGAAAGTCGCCCTCTTAAAACAGCCCTAGGGGAATATTTCTTTATTATTGATATTGATAATGAACGGAAAGAATTAGTGGATTTTGCTTACCAAGAGCTTGCTACACTTGGTATCACCTTTAAAATTCTAGGCAGTTATCCCGTTTTTCAAATTCAGGATTATAGATTGGAGCAGAGATGAGAGAAACAGAAAATCTGAGTCGACACGAGCAGTTAAGGCTGGATTATCTCCATACAAACTATTACTATCTCAACGAACATGAAAAAGAGGAGTATAATTACCTCCGCCAAAAATCGAAAGGACGGTCAGATGTTGCACAAAAAACATCTACCAAGCAGACCGTGCAGGCTTCGCCAGAGGATCCGAAGACGGATTCATCCGGTTTGTTACCCAAATACCCAGGTAAAGGTACTCTCAGCAGAAGCCAAAAGAATTCCCGAACTTCTTTAAAGCAGGAAGCGAAAAAATCAACTCAGAAAACTCCGAGAACCTACAAGAAAATTCGTCCTAAGCGCGTGCTGATGTGGCTCCTGATTTTTGTGCTTTTGGTTGTTTCTGGCATGCTCTTTATGTTTTTCAAAGGCTTAAATACAGCGAGACCAGGAAATCTCAAAGCGGCTGATGTTGAGTACTTTGATGGTCATGATGCTCGAGATGGGATCAATATTCTTGTTTTAGGGACGGATGGCCGAATTGGAGAAAATTCAACGGAGACTCGGACCGACTCAATTATGGTCTTGAACGTTGGCAATAAAGATCATAAAATGAAGTTGGTCAGCTTTATGCGTGATACCTTGATTCATATTGACGGCGTCAGCAATTCCTACACGGAGCCGACGGATGATGATTATTATGATCAAAAATTGAACTCCGCTTATACTTTTGGTGAACAAGACAATCATCGTGGAGCTGAGGCAGTTCGTCAAGCTTTGAAAGATAACTTCGATATTGACATTAAATACTATGCTCTAGTGGACTTTAACACCTTTGCGACTGCAATTGATACCCTCTTTCCAAATGGTGTATTCATGGATGCCAAATTTTCGACCATTGATGGCGAAAAAGTCACAGAAGTGGAAGTTCCAGACGATTTGAACATGAAGGATGGAGTGGTTCCTACTCAAACCATCAAGGTTGGTCGTCAGCACATGGACGGGCGAACGCTCTTAAACTATGCCCGTTTCCGTAAGGACGATGAGGGTGACTTTGGACGTACACGCCGCCAGCAAGAAGTCTTGACTGCTATCATGCAGCAGATAAAGACCCTACGAAGCTTTTTACAGGATCTGAAGCATTAGGAAAAGTTTTTGCCTTGACCTCGACCAATGTACCTCAGAGTTTTATTTGGTCACAAGGCTTATCCTTGGTGCTTGATTCACGCAATGGGATAGAGCGCCTCACTATACCAGAACTGGGCGACTGGACGGATACCTATGATATGTATGGTGGACAAGGACTCTTGATTGATTTTGAAGCATATAAAGAAAGATTGAAACAAATGGGCTTAAGATAGGGCTCTTATGATATAATGGGAAGTGGCAGATTTTGTCTCTTCCTTTTCTTTTTGGAAAATAGCAGAGCAGAAATGTGAACATCCTTTCAAGCAGGAAGAAAGAAATAAACAGTAGAAAAGCCTGTGATTTTTCTGCAGAGTCTAGTTGCAGTTGAGCGCAGGGTGAATTAGAAAGTAAAGAAATGTTAAAAAAGAACGATATTATTGAAGTAGAAATTGTAGATCTCAGTCATGAGGGAGCAGGTGTGGCCAAGGTAGACGGCCGCGTCTTTTTCGTTGAAAATGCCTTGCCGGGTGAAGTGATCCGCATGCGTGTCCTCAAGGTCAATAAAAAAATCGGCTTCGGCCGAGTTGAGGAATTCGTGAAGAAGTCTGATCAGCGCAATGAGCATGTCGATTTGGCCTATCTGCGGACTGGAATTGCTGATTTAGGGCACTTGGCTTACCCAGCCCAGCTGGCTTTTAAGGGCAAACAGGTGCAGGACTGTCTTTATAAAATCGCTGGTATTTCGGACGTGGAAGTGCTGGAAACACTGGGCATGGATCATCCACTTGCCTACCGTAATAAAGCACAGGTGCCAGTTCTTCGTGTCAATGGCCAGCTAGAAACGGGCTTTTTCCGAAAAAATTCCCATGACCTCCTGCCGATTGAGGACTTTTATATTCAGGATCCAGTTATCGACCAAGTCATCGTTTTTGTACGTGACTTGCTACGCCGCTTTGACCTCAAGCCTTACGATGAGAAGGAGGGCACTGGCCTGATCCGCAATCTGGTTGTTCGCCGTGGCCACAATTCGGGTGAAATCATGGTGATTTTGGTGACCAGCCGGCCTAAGATTTTTCCGAGTGGAGCAGCTGGTTGAACGTTTGACAGAGGCTTTCCCAACAATTAAGTCTATCATGCAAAATATCAACGACCAGCAGGGCAATGCCATTTTCGGTCGGGAATTTCGGACACTATACGGCCAAGACTTTATCACTGATAGCATGCTGGGCAAGCAGTTCCAGATTGCTGCGCCAGCCTTTTACCAAGTCAATACTGAGATGGCAGAGCAGCTTTATCAGACGGCCTTTGACTTTGCTGATTTTAAAAAAGAGGATATTGTGCTGGATGCCTACTCGGGCATTGGCACCATTGGCCTGTCGCTGGCTGATCGAGTCCAACAGGTCTATGGAGTCGAGGTCATTCCTGAGGCCGTGGAAAATAGTCAGCGAAACGCAGAGCTCAACGATATCACCAATGCCAGCTATGTTTGCGCCCCTGCAGAAAAAGCCATCCAAACTTGGCTGGATCAGGGAGTCAAGGCTGATGTCATCCTAGTCGATCCGCCGCGCAAGGGCTTGACAGAGAGCTTTATCACTTCTAGTGTCAGCATGGAGCCCCAGCGGATTGTCTATATCTCCTGCAATCCTGCCACTATGGCGCGTGATATCAAACTCTATCAAGAGCT
>BNJU01003841.1_pt1 | contig 118658 bp, 151 predicted proteins | sample 8539281 | NCBI WGS metagenome assembly BNJU01 (sample SAMD00202456, study PRJDB9452) | human saliva metagenome | isolation source: human saliva | place: Japan
TTCAGTTACGTAATATGACGATCTCAGCGCTAGAATCAATTGTAAATTCTAGTTCTAATTCATAGCAGTTTTGTTTGCGCTTGGTTAGCAAACGTTTGGCTATTATCTTCCAGTGTAAGGATGAGTAGCTGAACAGGATATTGATAGAGTTTTTTTAGTGTTAATTCGACAAGCGATAAAATTCCGATGATCAAACGATCAGATGGGTAAGCAATATCCGCAAATCCCCAACTCAGCTGACTGCTAAGACACGGCCATCTGGAGCACAAAAGCTGGGTAGCACCAACCATAAATCTAAATTTTATGGAGGACTAGGATCGATACTGCTGTTTCATGTCAAACGATTGGCCTATTTTATACATGTTTGGAAAATATTGTCGTAAGGAGTAACTTTTTTTGATAAACTTGAGGGCAGTAGACAAATAGGTGTTTCATCAATAAAGACAAGATTGGGGCATTCCATCATAGGTTGTATTGTCATTTTTTGTGCCTAAATCGCCGACTTCTTCCCAGTTTATATAGTCGTTTTCAACTGCTTTACAAACCTGATAAAGTTTTTGTCCAGAGTTTGTCCGCCGACAATGGCATAGCTCTGACCTGCAAATTGAAACCAGATCGCGAAAGTGATTCAGGTATCCAGGCGTTCAATCAATACTGTTTAGTTTTTGAAGGCGTCCGTCTTGTTCCAGCAAAGCGCCGATTGGTAAGGTGACGAACCCACCTCATCACGGACATTTGGCATAGAATAGGAAAAGTTTGTCGTCAAACTGCATGGCAGGCTTCAGAGTAAGTAATCGTGATCACCGGCCGGGTGCCTGGCAGAACACGAACACCGGTTTCTGTGAAGTGGTGGCTGAGGTCATCACTTTCAGTTGTATCCAGACTTGAGCTCATGAGTTGCACCAAATGGTACCTTGATAGAAGACAATCCATTTTCCGTCAAATAGGAAAACCATCGGCCATTCAGTAGTCCTGCATTGTGTATTTCATGTGGTAGTACGCCGTGATGTAGCGATTTTTATTCTTTATCTGTTGGATTGTTGTCAGTCCATTGTTCATGGAAGGTTTGCATCGTTAGTTCAGTATTCAAGCCACCTTTGTCCTCCGAGATAATTCTTCATTTATGGTAAATGTTTGAAAAATCAACTTTATAGAAAAATAAAATTTCTGTAAACGTTTGACATATTTTGAAATCATGTTGTCAATAGTCGCAGGGATGATTAAATCAAGTCATAAATTTTAATTATTTTCAATAAGGAGATGCAAATGAAAATAAGGACATTGCAAAAGCAGTCATTGAGTAACATTGGCGGACGTGACAATGTAAGTAGGTGTTGCTCACTGTGCGACCCGTCTGCGTAAGCCATTAAAGATGAAGCTACATTGATAAAAGACAGAGTTGAGAATCTTAGTGTTCAGGGCTTTAACTCAGGTCAATATCAAATTATCTTGGTACTGGTACAGTGAATAAATCTATGATGAAGTGGTAGCGCTTGGTTTGCCTGGCCGTCTTCAACTGGTGAGCAAAAGCAGAAGCAGCTAAAAGGAAATTGGTTCCAACGCCAACCGTACATTCAGGACGTATTTAGCCAATCCTGCCAGCAATCGTAGCAACAGGTCTCTTCATGGGATTCGTGGTGATTAATAACGATACGATTCTTAAGTTATTTGGAACAACTTCAAAAGCCTTTGCTGCGTCAGACTTCTAGACGGCACAGTTGTGTTGATAGATACAGCCTTGTTTTCTTCCCCAGCTTTGATTTCTTGGTCAGCTTTCCGTGGCCCGGTGGGAACCAGGATCGCATTGTAATTTATTTGATGTTGGTAACACCGCCCTTCCAAATGCTTGACGGAGTCAAGTTGCAAACATGTCTTTTGGTTTCATTCAGTTGGTTATCAAACCCAGTATTGCCAGCTTCTTCATTGACCACGGCGCGAAACTTCTTGAAAAATGGTTGTATAAGAAAATCGATGTGCTTGATTTGCTTTGTTAAAGCATTCTTGGACCTTCTTGTGATGTCAGTTCTTGGACTCTTTGGTTGGGCCAATCTTCCAATTACTTGAAAATGTCATTCTTGCTGCGACAAAAGCTATTCTGCCTTACCGTTTGGCTTAGCTGGTCTCATCCTGGTGGTGTGCATCAGCTATCGTGGTAACTGGTGTTCACCATATCTTCAAATGATTAGAAGTGCCAATTGACGTAAATTTAATGAAAGGATGCCTTTAATGCGATCATCACAGCTGCTATGACTGCCCAAGCGGGTGCAACTGCAGGTTGGTGTAAAAACAAATCTAAAAAACTAAAAGCTCTTAGCTCCGGCTGCTCTGCAGGTTCTGGAATTACTGAACCAGCTATTTTCGGGTAACTTACGTTATGGAAACTATTTAATGGTCTTATGTTGGTGCTACAGGTTGGTTAGCTTCTATTCTTGGACTTGTTGGTACTGGATTTGTATTATATTATCCCAGGTACGCTTCTCTATCTGAATGGTCAAGTTCTTCAATATCTTTACGGTACTTGTCACTACTGGTTCCGGATTTGGTTTGACTTTATGCGTTTGGTTACAAAAGATGCTGAAGAAGAAGTGATCAGCCAAAAGAAGCAGTAGAAGCTTAATGAAGCAGCTGCGCCAGTTCTGCTGGAGGAAATACCGTTTTCCAATCGCTGGTCAAAATGTCGACTTGAAAGATGTCATCGACCCAGTACTGGCGGGAAAAGCAGGACAAGGAACGCAGAAACCTAGTGAAGGTGTTAGTATGCCCTGCGGAGCAGAAGTGACAATCGTGCATTTGCAACTGGTCACGCTTATGGTTTCCGAAAACGCAAAAGGTGCTGGGAAATCTGATCATCGTAGGCATTGACACAGTTTCTATGAACGGTGACGGATTGATCACGTTGCCTGCTGTGATAAGGTGAAAGCTGGCGATGTTCTGGTACATTTGACGCTGCGAAAATTGCAGCCGCTGGTCTTGATGATAATAACCATGGTGATTGTTACCAACACAGCGATTATGCTTCTGTTACCCTGTTGCAGAGGGTACAGTATGAAAGGCGATGCTGTATTGACAAAGTCTAACCGCACGTGATAAGAGGCTGAGCAAAAGGGTTCAGCTCTTCACTTTTGGTTAACAAACACACAGCGGTTGATTGTTTTGCTCGTCGTCCTGTTGTCAATCAATCGTGCAGGGTGGGAAACGAACTTTTCGTTCTTTTTCCACCCTTTTCGAAAAAGAGAAGGAAAAGTAAGATTTTACCAGAAGTCATACAAGATATGCTATAATGAATAGAGAAGAAAAAACAAAATAAAAAGAGGTCTTGAATGACAAAATTGTGGCGGAAGCCAGAAGCTGGCGGTACAAATTTGTATGTGCGGTTGACAGGAACTGAAGTAATTGAAAAACACACCTCCAACGACCACACCGATTGAAATGTTGGATAAGACGATTGCATTTTTCTGCTTCGAGAATTTAGCTGGTCTGCAGTTCGCCGTGTATCCGATTATTACTGATCCTAATTCAAAACGTATGGTTTTATTACAACGACACCAAACCACACTGGGCAAATGATATTGTCGTGCTTTGCGACGTTTTAAAATTGATCGCTTTACGACATGTTATTAGCCTGCTTATGGTGAAGTAGTGGCACGAAGTCATCGCAGGCGGACGCATTGAAAATCTAGTTTACTTATACGATTGGGACGATTGAGCTGTTATTCAACGTGGTGAATTTACAGGACGGTCATCCAGAATGGGACATTACTATGTTGCGAAGCACCCAATGGATGTGGGAAAAAAGAATTTAATGGAGTGTGTCCATTCAGCATAATGGCTGCTTAGAGGATTAGCTGCTGACCTAGTTTAGAGGCCCGGACAGGCATTCGAGGTGAAAATATTGAATCAAACAGCCTGTTATTTGGGATATTCGTTTATTATATTGCGTTGGCAATTCAAGGACAGTGACTTCCGATCAGATGTGATTGTCTTGCAGAGGAAAAGAGGCGCAACATGCTGGATCGCGTTCGTGAAAAGTTTATGCCTTTTGTTGAATGTTATTTGCCTGTTCCAGATGTGCATGTGATTACATTGTAACGCCAGCGGTTGCAGGAAATGGGTCATGATACTTGAAACTTATCTAGCTAAAAAAGTCAGCGAAAAAGCCAAAGGATAATTGAGTAATTGAGATAAGTGAGTGAATATTAATGTTTTGCTTCTTTTTTTTGATAAGGAAGAAATGATTAAACCAATTGTAAAGATATGTTGGTTTTGCAGGAAAGCATAACCAGTAAGCAAAGAAGATGTCGAAATTGGGCAAGATTTGTTCGATACCTTAAGAGCGAACAAAAGATAAGTGTGTCGGAACAGCAGCCAATATGATTGGAGTGCAGCTAAAGACATTTTATGTATGGTATGTGCCTGTTATCATGCTCAATCCTATTTTGAGAAGGAAGTCATCCCTACCAAGCGGAAGTTAACTGCTTGTCGGTGGGGAGGCCGCCCTAATCTACCGTTATAAAGAGATTACAGTTGAACATTTGGACCAATAAGCAAAAACAAACTGACTTTGGAAAAGATTTTCCGTCAATCTGCCAGCATGAACTGGATCATTTGAAGGATTTTGATTTAATGACCTGAAAACTCAGCTTTATAGAAAAACAAGTCTCGATTGGTCAAAAATAGTTCTATAGGAACTTTTTCAATATTCGTTTTGAATTAGCAGAATAGTTCTCATGAAATGCACTAGAGAACTATTTAGCGGAAGTCAATGGAAACCATTATTGGAATTCAAGGACGGACGGAATACATCTGATGATTCAAAAATTGCCAAAGAGCGAGGGATTGAATTACAGGTCCATATGACAGGACATTTTAGAATCATCGAGAAGATTGTGATAAGATGACTTTATTAAAGATATTGAGCAGGAGTTGGGCACATTAAACTGCCAGTAATTTAATGAAGGAATGGTGAAGAATGGCTTGATTTATCTGAAGTGAGTGACCATAAACGTGCTACATTTCATTCTGTTTAACGCCGAATCAAGATGCATGAATAAAATTCGTGATTTTTTGATGAAATGGATCATTGTCATTGACAGATATTTGTAGTTAGTATCAGCGCTTTTTTTTCAAGTGATGGGGAAATTTACCAGAATATTGAAAAATTAGAAAAGAGCAGCGAATGGTTAAATTGTTTAAAACGTTTAACTGCTGGAAGAAGTAGGGATGATTGTCATCAGTATTCTTGTTTTACTTGTTTGTAATAGTTTATTTAGAATTAGAGGTTCCAACTTATATTTCGCAAAAACTACGGAACTCCTACAAACGAGGGGACAGTGGTTTCTGGATTTGTGGATCCAGTTTGAAAATGATTGGGCTGTCTTTTGCGAGCTTTCTTAAAAGCGTTGTGACAGTTGGTTTAGATGCGGTTAGATTGGCGGCTGGGCTTTATAACGAGTTTGCGGTCAGATATTTCAATCGTGTGCTGGATTATTCAGACGCCATGAGACCAAGCGATCATTCGCCTTTAACGCGGACAACCACCGATCTTGATGCGGAAATTCGAGTTCGGCGATTACCATGGGTCGGTAAGCGACGCGTGGCCAACTGGGTAGAAGACGAAGGCGATTACGAAAATCAGCTGTGTCCAGAATACTGGCTCTGGGTACACAGTGTTATTGTGAATATTATCATGACAACAGTTCTGATGACGCTTGTTTTCCAAAGCAATCCGTTATTCAACGGTTGGACCGATAAGTTAAATATATTACGCGTGAAAGCCCAACAGGGATTCAAAGGTTCAATATAATGCTGAAGACTATCAAGATGACAAGTTTACAGAAGCTAATGGCGACTGTTTGAATCTCTTGTCAGTCGGCTCATGGCTATTTTAAATCCGATTATGATGGGGATTTCGAGTGGTTTGACCTGGCAATAATGATTGGTGCTGCTTCGATTCAAGATGGCAGCTTTACCAGAGCGCTTGCCTATCTTTTGAAGTGATATGGTTGCTTTTCATGTCTTGCGCGCAAGTAGTATGGGGCCTATGCCCGCGGGTGCTCTTTTATCATTCTACCGTACCTGGTATCTGCTGGGCGGATCAATGGCTGAATTATATTCAACGATTGAGTCTCCACCCAAAGAAGAAGCTAAAGATATTAAAGGAGAAGTGGTCTTTGACAATGTGTCTTCCGCTATGATAAAATTCTGAGGTCATTGGAGCATGTCAGCTTTACAGCCAAAGTGGCGAAACGGTATTTAATGTTCAACCGTTCTGGAAACACGCACTAGCTTAATTCCTCGTTTTATGATGTGACAGAAGGAAGAATTTTAGTGATGGAGTAACGCCAAAGATTATCAATAGAAGGACGGTATAAATAAAGTTGGCTACATTCCACAAAAAGTCATCCTCTCTGGTGATATCAAGAGTTAATTTAGACTTAAAAGCAATGAAAGCCCATTGAATGATGAAAAAAATGTGGGCTGCACCGATCGGCACAGGCTAAATTATTTGTTGAAGAAAAAAGAAGACGGTTTGCAATCTGAAGTTGCACAAAGCGGTACGAATTTTCAGGCAAAAGAATGTTTGCGTTTGAAAAGTGCTTACCGCAAGCCTGAAATTTTGATTTTTGATGATTCATTTTCAGCGTTGACCGAGTAAGATGACCGTACTTTTGCGGGAAGAATTATTAAAAGTGAAGGATACAACCAGATTGATTGTGGCGCAACGATTTTTAAACGATTATGGATGATCGATTTGGCACTGATAAAGGAAAGTAGTCTGTCAGGTACTCATAAAGAATTGCTGACAACGAACAGTTTATCAAAAATTACCTACACAATTATCGAGGGAGGAATTGGAAACAGTGCAAAATGAATCGTCTTTATTTGCTAGAGTGAAACCTTATCTCAAAGGTTTTCAGCTTCCATCGCTCATTGCATTTTACAGTGGGAGCGACAGTAGTCCTAAATATTATTACAGTTTATGGACCGGACAAACTAAAAGAAATTACCAACCTTTATCACAGAGGGGATAAGCGAAAGTCAGATTGATTTGGAACCAATCTCCAACATTGCTCTTTTCTTAAGTGATTTTGTACTCGCGACAGGTGCCGTGTTAGATTTACGCCGTTCAATCTTTTATCACTTTCATCTCGTTATTCAGCATTTTTCCAAGCGCTTGCAGATCAGCTATTACAGGATCAATAAATTGCCTCCACGCTATATTTTGACAGCCATTCGAGGGACACTTTTCACGGGCTTCAGTGATCGTGGATACTGTCGACAATCTCTTTGAAACCCAAAAGTTTAGAAACGGTGATTTCATCAAGTTTGCTTCTCATGTACTGCGGTTCTCTTTGATGATGTTTGCCATATTAATGGTCTTGTCCTTTGTAACGATTGCTCAGTCTTGATTGGCTTTTGCTCTTGTTGCTGGCACGATTGTGGCGAAAATCCTCAACGATTCTTCCGAGCGCAACAAGAAAAATCTTGCCAACGTCGATGGCTATGTGGAAGAAATGTACTCTAGGCATAATGTCATTGTCAGCTACTGATGCACAGACGAGATCCAGCAGCCTTTCAAACACTTAGTACTAACCTTGCTGCAACAGTACGTGAAATCACAATTCCATTTCCCAGGTATGATGCCGCTTATGACAAGCGTGGGAACTTCGGTTACGTTGGATGGTTGTTTTGGTTTAGAGGCGAGCATGGCCTTGAGATTTGGCGATGTCACCATGGGAACGATTATGTTGCTGTGCGGTATGTGTACGGATTTTCTCTCAACCGTTGTCGCCAGAGTCGCGCAGAGTACTACTTCAACATTGCTGGCGCTGCTATGAGGCACGTATTTGAATTTTAGCAGAGCCTGAAATGGAGATGACACAAAGCGCAACAACTCCACGACCCTAAAAGGAGATGTTGCCTTTGATAAGGTATTCTTTAGAGTTATAATCCAGATCGAACGATTATTCATGATTTCTCTGCCAATGCCAAAAGCAGCAAAAATTGCCATTGTCGGTCCGACCGGTGCTGGGAAGACGACCATTGTCGGCTTACTCACGTCTATGAAATTTTTATGAGATTGATAAGGTCGCATTACGATTGACGGTAGATGTTGATACGAAGCAAATGGAAACGTTCTGAGGTGCACGATGCCTTCTCGCATGATTCTTCAAGACACCTGGTTATTTGAGGGAACGAGTAAGGAAAATTTGATTTACGATCAGAGACATTTCTGACGAAGCAGCGGTGGCGGCCGTAGGGCTGTTGGGGTTCATCATCACCAAGACTTTCGCCAAAAGGATATGATACGGTGCTGGACGATACTGTTGGAGGCCTCTCCTGTTTGGGCAAAAGCACTGCTGACCATTGCGCGTGCTTCGCTTCTTAAAGATGCTCCGTTGCTTATGCTTGGACGACGACTTCATCTGTTGATACACGGACGAAGAGCTTCCCGAGTTCAAAAGCGATGGAGTAAACTCCACGAGGACGGACTTCCTTTGTCGTGCTCACCGTTTGTCAACGATTCGTACTGCTGACTGATTTGCGTCTGCAGAGATGGCAATATCATTGGAACCAAAGCAATCATAGATCAATTGATGGAGACAAAACGGCTTCTATGCTAGTCTTTCAACAGTCAATTTGATGAAGACGCAAATATGCATGAAAATGACAAACGTTGAAATTGCAATGCAGGGACTCTTTTCTAGTCAGATCTGACCGCAGAGTTGATATTAGATTTTCGAGTAAAAGTATAATCTTCCATCATATAGACTAGACATTTAACAAAGAAGTATGTGCTATACTAATATCAATGATAGGTGATTCGTTATTACTCTCATGTTGCAATATTTTTAGGAGAATTTCTGGGTGGTACAGCGTTAATTATCTGCAGCAGCGAGATGTCTTCCTCTCTTATGGCAAAAAGAGAAACTGAATACCTTCAAGGTCACAGGAGAGACATTACCGTTGAAGCAATTGGTGCGTAGACAGCAAAGAAATGTGTTGGCAGCTTTTGATCTCTATTTAATTGGTCCTCAAAACAGATATATTTTCAAACAATTTAGTGCCTCTGTGAAAAAGTTGGACGTCCCAGTTGTTCAAATTCGCCTCCAAGCCTATGTGCCTATCAACAGAGTCTGCAGTCTAGCCAAAAGTGGTAACGGACAATCTATAAAGAGGTTTGAATAGAAGAAATTACAAAGTAGCAGCGTTTGAAATCATTCTTCATAGTGGAACAGCGCGTGCAACAGTACACGAAGCATTTGCAGCGATGCGTCTTGTCACTACGATGAAGCCTCTCATTGGAAAGCTGCGAATACAGAGTTGGTTGAGCGCATCACGCGTAAACGAGATGTTGCAAGATTATGAAGTGGTGTTTGAGATTAAGATCAAGATTATCATGGTTCATGCACAAGACCATTTGGTACAACATGACGTACTGACGCATTAGAAATGCTTTAGATTATATAAAAGCTAGAAGAAAATAATTTGTGCTAAACCTCCTAAGAATAAACTTATAACATTGTGCAAACTAGTTACATGTTATAGGTTTATTTTTGACTCAGATATCTCAAAACTCTCATGGATACCCGTTGGGGAGTTTTTCACTAAATTCAATCTTCAAAACCATGTCAGACAGTTCTTTAAAGAAATAACCCGATTTTTAATCGTTCGGTTTACCTTGTTAATTAGGTCAACGGCAATGATCCATAGCGATTTTTAGGCATTGCACCAGGACCAATTGTCCATACAGTCCAGAGATGATAGCAGCAGTTAGTTCTTCTTTAATTGCTTGATGAAGATAACGGAGATGATCTTGATAGTCAATACGTAATCGTCCTCGTTTGACCATTAGTGATTGTATATGCTCCTCACCTTCAACGCCCATGCCCATTTTCTGAGATGTAGCAGAATATTACCGTAGTTATCACTGAACGTTAATCATAATATCACATCCTTTTCGTAGATTTCCCAACCGCGATAGGGTTCATATTTGGCATATCGTAGTAGTCAAAGAAATCATCTGGCAGGATTCTGCGGATCTTTGCGGCAGGATTTTCTTTTACTTTAACCGGCTGTGGCTGGTAATAATTGACACCAGCAAATCAATGATATTTTCTTTTAATAGATCTGTAAATCCTATGCGTGTTCTGGCACCATGCTAATTCCTCTGATAAGAGCGATCAAGTCAGCCGGATATTCGCCCTGATAGCATGGGGATCTGAGGGAAACGAGCGGTTAAAGAAAGCGTCTGCATCTGAGCAGCTTTGACATCTTCGGGTGATTGTTTCATCACGCGGATAGCTTGGAGTTAAGTTAAGGATGATCCGATTTTTCCGTCTTGGTTTTCATGAGGAGCTTTGACAGCTAAAGCTACTGGCGAGCATTTCGCAGAAAAGCCACTGAACAGCGTGTTTCATGTTGACTTCTGTTGGGATAATGGAAGTTATAGGGTAGCCACCTTCAACGGGACAATCAGATCGATGTGTAGAAACCAATAGTTTGACACGGTCTCCAAAGCATTAACTCAAAGCAGGTTTTTGCGAAATTTACATAAGCATCAACCGTTTTCCCGATTGAGCCAACGCGCACTTTTTCTTGCAGCGCATTGGCATGTCAAAATGGTACAAGTTGATAAAATGACCCAATACCACTTTACAATCAGTTCATCAATGAATGAGTTGCATCCACAGCTTTGGTTACAGCACCAACGCCTTCGGGATTAGGCGACTCCATTGAAGAAGTGCGGAAAAATTATGCTGATTGCTTTCATCAATTGCACATCTTCTTTGTAATGCTGATAATTAGGAAGCTTTATCTAGGCAATGATTGAAGAATTTTCAGCTCTTTGCTGTCCAATAGTCCCATATATTTTCTCCCTTTCCGTCGCGCTCAAACGCCCTTCTGTTTGCGGACCATGGAAGCAGTCCTCAGAAAAACTCTTTGGAAATATTAGAACATATATTTTCTCCTTTTAAAAATTCTCTATAATATAATTCTATACTTTTTAGAGTCAATCTTTTATTAAAAAGTATAGACATTTTATATATAGTATAGTTAGAGTATCAAAAAGAAAAGAGGAAGATTGATGAACAAGTTTTCTAGATCAAATCGGTGATGAGTTGACACCATAGCAACATAGCTCGCTTCCAATCGTTATTTTGGCTGTTTTACTGGGATGCTAGTCTCCTTTCCATTAACGATGTTTGGCTCAATCGTAGTAGTATTTAACAATTTGCCATGTAATGACGCAACGAAAGCAACTTTATCTAATCTGTTTAGTAGCGGTCAAAAGTGCAACACAATGTCTATTGTGACAGTGCTTGTAACGTTGTGGTATTAGCTATTTATCAAAATCTTATGATGTGGGGGAATCTGAGGAGACCGTTTCCTTTTCTAGTTTCTTCTCTTGACACCTTATACCATGTCAGAAAAAGGTGAAAAATTTCAGGCGTATTGAGTTTAGACCGTGAGGGCTAAAGGGATGTTCCTTGACATGCTGGTTGCATTTTTGGCAGCGGAAAATCTACTGCTGGGCAACGAGCGGTTGGCAGATTAAAATGCCAGACAGCGTTCCGCCTGCAGTAGCCAGTCGTTTGCGGCTTTGATTCCTGCCGTATTGACTCTTTCCATATTCTTGTTTGTCAATGCTGGTTTGACAGGATTTTTCAGTAAACTTGTGATATTATTTATAAGGTTATTCAAACGCCGCTAGTTGGCTTTGGAAGTAGTATCTCAGCAACTTTGATGGCAATCTTCTTTTTGTTCATACTGATGGTTCTTTGGACTTCATGGACAAATTCTTGTTGACTCTGTCATGGATCCAATTGGAATACATTGATGTTGGATAACTTAGAGGGCTTTATCAGGCTGGCAAGCATTTGCCACAGTTATTTCCCAAATCATTGGCGGAAACATTTACTGTTGGTTTTAGGTGGTTCGGGATGACGCTAGCTTTTGAAGTTATCATTATGGCTTTTTATTCTGAAAAAGAAAATGTATAAGGACGTTGGACGACACTGCTCTGGGCGGGGCTATTCAATGTCAATGAACCAGTTATCTTTGGCTTGCCAATCGTTTTTGAATAGCACCATTCTGATTCCATAGGGTTTTAGCACCGATTGTTGTGACTGCGTTTAACTATATACTGTGATGGCGGTAGGATTGTTCCAGCTCCAACAGGAGTGGCAGTTCCTTGGACAGTACCCGTATTCTTTAGCGGAATGCTGGCAACCAATTCCATTTTAGGTGGTCCTTCAGTTAGTGGATAGGTGATTGCTGGTTGATCTGGCATCCATTCGCTTCGCATGCTGGACAAACAACCTGATTCTGTATTATAATGAGATGAAAGACAGATTTGCAGGAGCTATCTTATGCCTAAATACAGAAGAAATCGTCAATATACTTCGAGATAGATTGCAAGTAGAGTCTACCCAGTAGACTCCATGTTGCCTATTCAGTCCGAATTATCAAAAGAGTTCGGTGTTAGCCGAATGACCATAAAAAGCCGTTGAGATTTCTAACCATTGAGGGATTGATTTTCTCCAAACAAGGAAATGGAACGAGTGTTAAATTCTCTTTTGGGATAAAGAAGATTCAAAATTTCGCTTGAATAACTACAATAGCTTGAGTCAAGATTTCAAAATGATGAACGAAAATTAACGAGCCAGATTATTCAGTTTGCAGTTGAATTTGTAGTTGACATTGCAGAGCGCCTGCAAGTGGAAGTAACGGCACCAGTTTACAAAATCATGTTTGCATCTGTTGATGAGCAGCCCTTATGTTGGAACACACGTATATGCCGTGTGACTTTGGTGCCAGGATTGGATGAGTATTTTGCTTCAGTCTATCTATGCTTATCTATGGGATGAATTAAACTTAAAATTTGCTGAGAGTTATCGCCATATCACAGCTGAAAAAGCCAGATGAATATGATACCTGATCTGGACTTGTCAAAAATGACGATCCCGACTTTTGCAGGTGGAACAAGTTGTTTATCTGGAAAACTGGACGTCCGATTGAGTATTCGAAAAGTCGCAATCGCTTTGACACGAGAGGGTATTCTTTTAGATGTTAAAATATTTAAGTCATTTGTGACAATGATTAAAGGAGGAAATGATGTCAGAACCATTCATTTTTACAATCTGTTATGCAGAAAAATCTGGGGAGGAACGAGGCTACGAGATGAATTTGGCCATGAAATTCCAGTGATAAAGTAGGCGAATATTAAGGATTTCACCACCCGCATGGCGTATCTACGATTAAAAACGGTCGATTTGCTGGTACGAGCTTGGATCAGCTCTATGCAGAACACCGAGAGTTATTTTGTAGCACAGTGGCGAGTCTGTTTTTCCGCTTTTAACCAAAATCTTGGATGCCAATGATTGGCTCAGTGTTCAGGTTCATCCCAGATGATCATTATGCTATGGAGCACGAAGGAGAGTTAGGAAAAACAGAGTGCTGGTATGTGATTGCTGCAGATGAAGGAGCAGAAATCATCTATGGCACAATGCCAAGTCACGAGAAGAGTTTACGCTCAGCAGATTGAAAAGAAAGAATGGGACAAGCTCTTAACTAAGGTGCCAGTCAAGGCTGGAGATTTTCATGTTCCAGGCGGTACCATGTACGCCATTGGCTCAGGTATTTTGATTTTAGAAACGCAACAGTCTAGCGACACCACCTATCGTGTCTACGACTTTGACCGAAAAAGATGCTAAAGGCAATCTGCGCGAGCTGCATTTTGAGAAAAGTCCATTGATGTGCTCAATATCGGTGCATCAGACAACAGCCGTCCAGTCACGGTGAAAGCAGATGATTTGACATCAACGCTTTTTAGTAGCTAGTGATTTCTTTGCTGTTTACAAATGGGAAGTATCCAGGAAAAGTGGATATCGAGAAAACAGCTGCTTATTTGCTGAGTAAGTGTCTAGCAGGGCGAGGTGCTGACCGTAGATGGAGAAACGTATCCAATCGCAAAGGAGACCATTTTATCCTACCAAGGATGTGGAAGAGGACTTTTGAGGGGAAAGACCTGTGAAATGATTTAGTCATCCGTAATAGCTTTTTATAGAAAATCAGAGGTTGAGGAAAGTCCGTGAGCCTCTTTTTATCATAAGGCTAAAAGCATTATGATGTAGTGTTCTAGTTTGTCCTAGATTTTTAAAGGTATCTCCAAGAAAACAATCTATCATGTATAATCCTTTACTATTTTTGCAGGAATTGTCAGTTATATTAGAAAAATGATGTCATCAGAAAACGTTGATAGTATTTCAGAAAAAGCGTTATAATAGCTGATATTGAAAAATTTAGGAGAAAAAGATGTTTTCCAAGTTGAAGAATATTTTTATTGGTCGACCTTTGAAATCAAGCGATGAGGGAGAAGAAGAGAACTTATTAACAAAACTGCAGCTCTGGCTATGTTGTCAAGCGATGCTCTGTCTTCGATTGCCTATGGTCCTGAAAACAAGTTGTTTTGGTTTTGGTATCCGTATTCGCTGGCGCAATTTGGTGGTCTTTGCCAATCGGTATTGTGGTGCTGATTTTGCTGGCTAGTTTAACCATTTCATATCGTCAGGTGATTCATGCTTACCCACAAGGCGGTGGGGCTTATATGGTTACCGGAAAATCTTTCACCCTAAAAAGCTGGTCTAGTTTCAGGTGGTAGTTTGCTAGTTGATTATATGTTGACAGTAGCGGTATCTGTTTCTTCTGGAGCGGATGCGATCATGTCAGCAATTCCTGCTTTGCATCCGTGCAATTTGCACATTTCGATTGTTTTAGTGCTGGTTTTAATGCTAATGAACTTTACGCGGACTGCGAGAATCGGTGTCTCTGATGATTCCAGTTTATTTGTTCATCGCAAGTACCGTTTTCTTAATTGGCTTTGGTTTATTGCAATATTGCTGGGGAACTTATCCTACCATGCAACAGCTCCTGATCGGAAAATCTATTTCAGGTGTCAGTTAGTGCTGCTGCTACGTGCATTTTCACGAGTGGTTCGGCTTCTCGACAGGTGTGGAAGCTTATTTCAAATTCTGTACCATTTTTCAAAACACCCAAAGCTGAAAATGCAGCGAAAACCTTGGCAATTATGGCAGCTATTTTAGGGTTTTCATGTTTGCTGGCATTACCTTTTTGAATTACTGATAGAATCGTTCCGGTAAAGGTGTTACAACGCTCGCTCAAATGGCGTAAAGCTATTTTGGGAAATTCACCTGTTGGACGACTCATTTTATATTTTCCAATTATCATCAGCTCTCATCCTGCTGTAGCAGCTACTACAGGCTTTTCGCTTTCCCATGTTGTCCTACAATATGGCAAAAAATAAATATATGCCACACATGTATATGGAAAAAGGAGCACGCCTTTGGCTATTCAAACGGGATTTCTGACCTTAGCTATCGGTGCTATTCTTCTGTTGCTTATTTTCAACGGAAACACTGAACGGCTCATTCCACTTTATACCATTGGTGTATTTGTGCCTTTTGCTCTTTCTCAAACGGGAATGGTCGTGCATTGGCACAAGCAGTATGGAAAACATTTCTTGAAAATATTCAGTAGTAAATATTTTTAGGCGCTGCTGATTTGTTACACCATTGTAGCGATTTTGCTACTTTTTTCGTTTGCGAGATATTTGGCCATTCTTTCCGATTATCATCGTTTATTGATGGATTTTTCCTGAGTATTAAAAATCATTACAATAAAGTGGCGAAACAGCTACGTTTGAATGAAGAAATTGAACGCGTAGACTATGCAGTGAAATCTGGTTTTTGGTGCTTGTCGGGAAATGTCACACGTTAGTGTTGGTGCAATGAATTATGCCCGTAGCATCGGTGATGAGGTGATTGCCATGCATGTATCTACAAAGAAACACAAGAAAAAGATGAAGAAGTAGCAAGTGAATTTAAACAATATTTTCCGGATATTCAATTTGTAAATGTGGAAACAAGCTACCGTAATATCATCAGACCAACCGTACAGTATGTGACAAAAATCGCTCGTGGTAAAGCAGAAGAAAGGTTATACTGTAACAGTGCTGGTACCACAATTTATCCCAAATCATAGCTGGCAAAATATGCTGCACAATCAAATGAGCTTGAAATTGAAATATTTTTCTCAGATGGCATGAAAATGTCGTTAGTAGCCAGTTATTCTTATCACTTAAAAGAGTAAGAACATAAACGGCAGTTTTGAATGGAACTGCTGTTTTATCCTTTTATTTTCTTGAAAGATATAGTGAAAATGCTATAATGAAAAGAACATTTTAAAATAAGAATTATAACAAGTAAGGAAAAAGAAAAATGGCGAATATTTTAAGAAGAATTATCGAAAAATGATAAAGGGAAATTAAGAAGATTAGAAAAATGGCAAAAGAAAGTCATGGCGTATGAAGATGAAATGGCTGCTTTGTCAGATGAAGCTTTGAAAGCAAAGACGGATGAATTTAAGCAACGGTATCAAAATGGCGAGTCATTAGATGACTTGCTTTATGAAGCTTTGCGGTTGTTCGTGAAGGTGCAAAGCGTGTGTTAGACTTTTTCCCTACCCAGTACAGATTATGGGTGGGATTGTCTTTACACCATGGAGATGTGCCAGAAATGCGTACAGGGGAGGGAAAAACCCTGACAGCGACCATGCCAGTTTATCTGAACGCCTTGTCTGGAGAAGGGGTTCACGTTGTCACAGTAAATGAATATCTGACAGAGCGTGACGCAACGGAAATGGGGGAACTGTACTCTTGGTTGGGGCTTTCTGTCGGTATCAATCTTGCCGCGAAGTCATCCGCAGAGAAAAGAAGCCTATGAATGTGATATCACGTATTCAACCAATGCAGAGATTGGTTTTGACTATTTGCGTGACAACATGGTAGCGCGCTGAAAATATGGTGCAACGCCCACTCAACTACGCTTTGGTTGACGAAGTAGACTCCATTTTGATTGACGAAGCTCGTACGCCTTTGATTGTGTCAGGACCAACTTCGTCTGATACGAACCAACTTTATCACATGGCGGATAGCTTTGTGAAGTCTCTTAATAAAAGATGACTACATCATTGATGTGCAGTCTAAAACCATTGGACTTTCTGACTCTGGGATTGATAAAGCAGAAAGCTACTTCAAGTTAGAAAACTTGTATGATATTGAAAATGTAGCACTGACTCACTTTATTGACAATGCCCTTCGTGCAAACTATATCATGCTGTTAGATATTGACTATGTGGTGAGTGAAGAGCAAGAAAATTTTGATTGTGGATCCAATTTACAGGTCGTACAATGGAAGGTCGCTGCTATTCAGACGGACTTCACCAAGCAATTGAAGCTAAAGAAGGTGTACTAATTCAAGATGAAACGAAGACCCTCAGCTTTCTATCACTTACCAAAATCTGTTCCGTATGTATAAGAAATTGTCGGGATGACAGGAACGCTCAAGACAGAAGAAGAAGAATTCCACGAAACTTATAACATTCGGAGTGATTCCGATTCCTACCAACCGTCCGGTAGCTCGTATTGATCACCCAGACCTTCTTTATCCAAGTATTGAATCAAAATTTAAAGCAGTTGTCCAAGATGTGAAAGCTCGTCATGAAAAAGGACAACCTGTTCTTGTAGGGACAGTTGCAGTTGAAACAAGTGATTATATTTCTAAAAATTAGTCGAAGCTGGAGTTCCTCACTGAAGTATTGAATGCGAAAATCACTATAAAGAAGCGCAAATCATCATGAATGCTGGACAGCGTGGTGCTGTAACGATTGCAACCAATATAGCTGGTCGTGGTACAGATATTAAAGCTTGGTGAAGGTGTTCGTGAGCTTGGTGGACTTTGTGTTATTGGTACAGAGCGCCATGAAAGCCGTCGTATTGATAATCAACTTCGTGGTCGTTCAGGTCGTCAAGGAGATCCAGGAGAGTCACAATTTTACCTATCACTTGAAGATGAACTATGCGTCGCTTTGGATCGGAACGGATTAAAGCTGTTTTGGATCGCATGAACCTTAGCGAAGAAGAGTCTGTCATCAAATCTCGTATGCTGACGCGCCAAGTAGAAGGAGCTCAAAAGCGTGTTGAAGGGAACAACTATGATACACGTAAACAAGTCCTTCAATATGATGATGTTATGCGTGAGCAACGTGAAATTATCTATGCGCAGCGCTATGATGTCATTACGGCTGATCGTGATTTGGCACCGGAAATTCATGCCATGATGAAGCGAACAATCAACCGTTTTGTGGATGGCAACAGTCGTGCAGAACAAGATGAAAAATTAGAAGCAATTGTTAATTTTGCAAAATACAATCTTGTTCCAGAAGAATCTATTGAAAATCGCAGATTTAGAAGGCTTGTCTGATGAAGATATCAAGGCTGATTTATACAAACGTGCCTTGGAGGTTTACGATAGTCAAGTGGCGAAACTTCGCGATGAAGAGTCCGTCAGAGAATTCCAAAAAGTTCTGATTTTACGCGTTGTAGATAGCAAATGGACTGATCATATCGATGCTTTGGATCAACTTCGGAACGCAGTTGGACTTCGTGGTTATGCTCAAAATAACCCAGTCGTTGAATACCAAGCTGAAAGTTTCCGCATGTTTAATGACATGATTGGTTCGATCGAATTTGATGTGACGCGTTGATGATGAAAGGCTCAAATTCACGAGCAAGAACGTCCACGTACGGAGCATCATATCAGCACAACAGCAACACGCAATATTGCAGCACAACACTCTGGCTTACCTAGCGATATTGATTTGACAAAAAGTGAAGCGCAATGACTTATGTCCATGTGGTTCTAGTAAGAAATTCAAAAATTGTCATGGACGCCACAGATAAGTAGTGAAAAGAGGGAAGATTATGACATTTAAGGCAACTAGCGAGCCAATTGATGTAGCAAAAGGTTCGCAATCTATCAAAAGTTGGAAGGAGAGGCTTTAGCTAAAAAGAGGCACGAGATCGCGAGTTAAATGCGATTATTCGTGGAGAGGATGACCGCATTCTGTTGGTTATTGGTCCATGTTCTTCGATAATGAGGCTGCTGTTCTGGAATACGCAAAAACGTTTATCTGCCCTCCAAGAAGAGGTGAAAGACCGTATTTTCATGGTCATGCGTGTTTATACGGCAAAACCTCGTACTAATGGCGATGGTTATAAAGGATTGATTCATCAACCGAATGCTAAGGCTGCTCCAAGCTTAATCAACGGGATTAAGGCTGTTCGGAATTTGCATTATCGTGTCATTACGGAGACAGGAATGACGACAGCCGATGAAATGCTCTATCCAGAAAATCTTCCGTTGGTAGATGATTTGATTTCATATATGGCTGTTGGGGCGCGTTCTGTGGAAGATCAGCAACACCGTTTTGTAGCGAGTGGAGCTGATGTTGCGACTGGCTTGAAAAATCCTACGTCTGGCAATCTTAATGTCATGTTTAATGGGATTTATGCAGCGCAAAACAAGCAAAGTTTCTTGTTTGCTGGTAAGGAAGTAGAAACTTCAGGGAATCCTCTGGCACATGCTATTCTGCGTGGTGGACTTGATGAGTATGGAAAAACATTCCAAATTATTACTATGATAATTTGCTAGACACGATTGACCAATATGAAAAATGGGCTTTGAAAAATCCTTTTATCATCATTGATACCAATCATGATAATTCTGGTAAGCAGTATTTAGAGTAGGTGCGGATTGTCCGTCAAACCCTAATCAACCGTGATTGGAATGAGAAAAATCAAAAAAAGTTGTACGTGGCTTTATGATCGAGTCTTACTTGAAGATGGTCGTCAAAATGAGCCTGAAGTGTTTGGAAAATCGATTACAGACCCTTGTCTGGGTTGGGATAATACAGTCAGACTGGTCAAGGAAATTTATACTACCCTATCTAAAAATGAAAATAAAAAGATGGGGAGTGGATTTGTAAAATCTGATAGTATTAGCGCATTAAGTTTTATTTTAGAAAGTAACTGAGTCTGGCACACGTTTGTCCCAGCTCTTTTTAAAAAGATGATTAAAGGACATGGTATTGATATAGAGGAAATTTCTTCTATTCAAAAAGTTTACGAAAAAAATGCTCGCTTTGCCCAAAAGGTTTTGACAGCCGCAGAATTTGACCGATTTGAAAAGCTGACGGGCAAGCGAAAAATGGAATATTTGGCGGGACGTTGGTCTGCTAAAGAGGCTTTTTCTAAAGCGTGGGGGACTGGTATTGGTTGTGTCACTTTTCAGGATTTAGAAATTTTAAACGATGAAAAGGGAGCACCTGTTTTTACCAAATCGCCTTTTTCTGGCAAGGTCTGGGTGTCGCTAAGCCATGCAGGTAATATTGTCACAGCTAGTGTTATTTTGGAGGAACATCATGAAAAACGAGTAATCATCGACCTACTAAGGCCGTTGTTGATTTAGCTGCTATCAGCTTTTAATATTAAGCAAATTGCTGCCCACATTCCAAAACGATGTGGAAAAAGTGGGCTGTGGTCAAGGCAGATGCTTATGGTCACGGTGCGGTTGCTGTTACACGCTATATTGAGTCAATTGTAGATGGCTTTTGTGTTTCCAATATTGATGAAGCTGTAGAGTTGCGTGATGCTGGCATTACGAAAAAGATTTTGGTATTAGAGTGTCAGATGTTCATGCCATTTCATTGGCAATTGAGCGCAAAGTGACCTGTACGGTTGCTAGTTTAGAATGGATTGATTTGCTGTTACAGTCAAATATAGATGTAGCTAGCTTGGTTGTTCACATAAAAATTGATTCTGGGATGGGACGGATTGGTTTTCGAGATAGTCAAGACGCTCAAAAAGCCATTCATCGTTTGGAAAAAGCAGGTGCTCAGGTAGAAGGCATCTTTACCCATTTTGCAACAGCTGATGAAGCAGATACCCATAAATTTGAAGAACAGTTGGCACATTTTAAAGAAATTTTAGGGCAGTTAGAAATCGTTCCACCGATTGTTCACGCTAGTAATTCTGCAACGACTCTTTGGCATGCAGAGACTGTGATGAAAGCGGTGCGTCTGGGTGATATTATCTATGGTCTCAATCCTAGCGGTCGTACCTTGCAGCTTCCTTATGAAATGAAGCCGGCTCTTTCTCTGGTGTCGGAATTAGTTCATGTCAAGCAGCTGGAAGCAGGGGCAGATGTGGGATATGGAGCTACTTATACAAGTGAAAATTCGCAGTATATTGGAACGATCCCGTTAGGATATGCAGACGGTTGGACGCGAGATATGCAAGGTTTTAATGTTTTGATTGACGGGCAACCTTGTCCTATTGTTGGGCGTGTGTCTATGGATCAGATTACTGTTCGTCTACCTAAAGCTTATCCTATTGGCACCCGTCGTTTTTATCGGAGAAAAGCAGTAAAAATCTATTTTCGGCAACAGATGTAGCAGAAAAACGAGGAACAATCAACTACGAGGTGGTTTGCTTGATTAGTGATCGTGTGCCTAGAGTTTATAAAAATTGATTGAAACTAAAAAGCAGTTGGAAAAATCTAGAAAGCTATTTTCAGCATGGTTGTTCCAATCTGCTTTTACAAACTCTGAGAAACAGAACTGAAAGAGGAATTATGAATTTACACCAACCTTAACGGTTCTGCCGGGTGTAGGACCGAAATCTGCTGAAAAATTTACTAAGCTGGGAATTGAAAGCCTGCAAGATTTGCTGCCTATTTTCCCTTTTCGCTATGAAGATTTTAAAAGTAAGAATGTGTTAGAACTGGAAGATGGTGAAAAGGCAGTTATTTCCAGGAGTGGTGACTACACTCAGCAAATGTCCAGTACTATGGCTACAAGCGCAATCGCCTGCGTTTTTACCACTAAAAAGCAGGGAGAGGTGGTACTTGCAGTCAACTCTTTAATCAACCTTATCTAGCAGACAAGGTGGAGGTTGGCTCAACCATTGCTATTTTCGGAAAATGGGATAAGGCAAAGGCTAGTTTGACCGGGATGAAAATTCTAGCACAAGTAGAAGATGATTTGCAGCCTGTTTATCGGGTGGCTCAAGGGATTAGATAAGCTAGTTTTGGTGAAGGTCATTAAGACAGTTTGACCAAGGATTAGAATTACTGCTAGAAGAAAATTGCCCTCAAATCTGCTGAGCGCTATCAATTAGTGGAACGGAGTCAGGCTGTAAAGAGCCATGCATTTTCCAAAAAACTTAACAGAGTACAAACAAAGCTTTTGCGTCGGATCAAGTTTGAAGAGCTTTTTACTTTCAAATGCAAAGTTACAGGTCCTAAAGAGTGAAAGCAAGAATGCGAGTCAAGGGCTTAGTATTCCTGGCAGGCAGACTATTAGAAAAAGCTGACACTGCTACCTTTTTGAATTGACAGCTGCTCAGAGCGGAGTCTTGATGAAATTTTACAAGATATGAAAGTACCAAACTCACATGAACCGGCTTTTGCAGGAGATGTCGGGTAGTGGAAAGACGGTGGTTGCAGGTTTAGCCATGTATGCTACCTATACAGCTGGTTTTCAGTCTGCTCTTATGGTACCGACTGAAATTTTGGCAGAGCAGCACTTTTGATAGTTTGAGCCAACTTTTTCCTGAACTACGGATAATTCTGTTGATAGGAGGAATGAAGCCGACAGAACGCAGACAAGCACTAGAAGCGATTGAGGCTGGTCAGGTAGATATGATTGTCGGTACTCATGCTTTGATTCAAGAAAGTGTGACATATCATCAGCTTGGTCTGGTGATTATTGATGAACAGCACCGTTTTGGAGTGGGACAGAGACGAATTTTTGCGGAAAAAGGAAATAATCCTGATGTGCTCATGATGACTGCAACGCCCATTCCTAGGACGCTTACTATTACTGCTTTTGGTGATATGGATGTGTCAATTATTGATCAAATGCCAGCAGGACGTAAGCCAATCATCACCCGTTGGGTCAAGCATGAGCAGCTGGAAGTAGTTCTGGATTGGTTGATAAAAGAGCTGCAACGAGGTGCTCAAGTCTATGTCATCTCTCCTTTGATTGAGGAGTCAGAAGCTCTGGATCTGAAAATGCTATTGCTTTGGAAGAGGAATTAAAGGCTTATTTCGGTGACAAAGCTCATGTAGCTCTGCTACACGGTAAAATGAAGAGCGATGAAAAAGATGCCATTATGCAGGATTTTAAGGAAGGGAAAACGGACATTTTGGTTTCCACGACTGTTATTGAAGTCGGTGTCAATGTGCCCAATGCTACGGTCATGCTAATCATGGATGCGGATCGATTTGGGCTCAGTCAGCTCCACCAGTTACGTGGTCGGGTAGGACGTGGAGACAAGCAATCTTATGCGGTTCTCGTGGCTAATCCCAAGACGGAATCTGGCAAGAAACGCATGAAAATCATGACGGAAACAACTGACGGTTTTGTCTTAGCTGAGGAAGATTTGAAAATGCGTGGTTCTGGTGAAATCTTTGGCACTCGTCAGTCTGGTTTGCCGGAATTTCAGGTGGCAGATATTGTAGAGGATTATCCAATTTTAGAGGAGGCCAGAAAAGTCGCCAGTCAAATTGTGTCCACTCCTGATTGGCGAACGAATGCAGATTGGCATATTGTAGCGCTTCATTTGGACAAGCAGGGACTACTTTGGATTGATTTTAGTTTATCATCATATATAAACCAAAAACTTCACCATTTGGATGAAGTTTTTAAATTAAGTTTTTCTGAAAGAAATCTATAAGCCTGCTTTAAGTTTTTCGGGCTATACTAAATTCATCAAAAAGAAAGAGGTGAGTCCAATGACAGTAAACATTAAAGTACATTATAAACAAAACATTCAAAAATCAGGAAAGGAATCAGAAATATATGGCAAATAACTAAAAACAAAAGAGCTAAAAACTTTTTTCATAAATCTCCTAAACATAAAATATCCTAAGAAGCTTCGAAATATCGGAGCTTTTATCTATGTAAAATTAACCTTCATATAGTTTTCTAAGGCTTGTCCCTCGCAGCCCAGCATTCAGAGCAATCAAGAGTTTGATACGAGCTTTAGGAGCATTGAGCTCTTTGACAAACATAATGCCTGATTCGTGTAACTTCACGCCGCCCCCTTCATAAGCGTAAACTGGCTCTGCAATGCCGTTAAAGCAACGTGATACAAGTGCAATTGGCAATCCAGAATTCGCAAGTTGTCTGAGCTTTTGGGCAACTTCTTGTGTAGATTTCAGCGCCAAAGCCTTCAACGATGAGACCGTCTATCTTTTCCAAGTCTAGCATATCAAGCAGTTCGGTTTTCATTCCAGCATAGGCTGGGATAATCGGTACAAACCCAGAAATTTTATCTAAATGAAAACGAACGCGTGGTTCAGCTGTTTTGAAATAGAGGATTTCTTGCTTCATAATCAGTCCGAGTGGTCCATGAGTTGGCGTTTGAAAAGTGCTGACATTGGTCGTATGCGTTTTTGTCACGTATTTGGCGGCATGGACTTCATCATTCATAACCACCAGAACGCCTTTTCCGCGTGCTTTGTCATCACTTGCTACACGGAGTGCAGATAAGTAATTATAAACTCCGTCACTTCCTAGTTCATTGGAGCTTCGCATGGCACCGGTCAAGACGACAGGAATATCTGGAAGTTCCATGGTATCCAAAAAATAAGCTGTTTCTTCCAGAGTGTCCGTTCCATGAGTAATGACAACCCCGTCAAAATGCTTCCCGTCTGTCTTGATTTTTTGATACAATTGCAGCATGTGCTGTGGTGTTATGTGAGGGCTAGGAATATTGAAAACATCAAGAGCCGTCACTTGAATACCTTCTAGAGGAACTGTGACATGGTTCATGGGATTGTGTTCAGTTGTGATGACTTTTCCAGTAGTGTCCGCCTGCATGGAAATAGTACCGCCAGTATGTAAAACTAAAAATTCTTTTGGTCATAAGTGAGCTTCTCCTGAATCTATGCTATAATTATTGTATCATAAAAGAAAGAGATGAGAAATGAATGGAAATTAAAGCAGTCTTTTTGATATTGATGGGACGTTAGTAAATGATAGTCGGACAGTCTTGAAATCCACAGAACAAGCGATTCATAGTTTAAAACAGCAAGGTATTTTTAGTTGGTTTAGCGACAGGTCGGGGTCCATTTTTGTTCAATCTTTTATGGAGCAGTTGGATTTGGACTTTGCAGTAACCTATAATGGACAATATATTTTTCAAAAAGATAAAGTCATTTCATGAAGCCAATTGATAAAAACCAGTTTGCGTCACTTGATTCAGTATGCTCGCCAGCATAAAATAGAAATTTCATTTTGGAGACAAAATCAGGATGGTTGGCTCCAAAATCATGAGCTTTAGGCATGAGCAAGTTTTCTCAATGGACCAGTCACTTTTGTTCCGAAGAAGATGACACACTTGGTCAATAAAAGTTTCAACAATGTGATTAGTAAGGCACTTCCTCAACAACAGGATGATTTTATTGAAATCTATTCAAGAGCCGATTTATCAAGTACTGATGCTGGCAACACCAAAAGAAACACAAGCTATCGAAGCAGATTTTTCCAGATTTAAAAGTTTACTGTAGCAGTCCTTTTGCAGCTGATATCGTCAATCAAGGAATGTCAAAGTTAGAAGGAATTAAGCTGGTCGAAAGAATACGGTTTTGACATCAATCAAGTCATGGCTTTTGCAGATTCTGATAATGATGTTGAAATGTTAGCGGGGTTGGTATGTCCATCGCCATGGGGAAATGGAACCAGTCGAGTGAAAGAAGTCGCGAAACACACTACTAGCAGTAATAGTCAGGACGGAATTCATAAGGCTTTGGAGCATTTTTGTATTTTGGCAAGTGAAAAAAAGTCTTTGTCAGTAGCGACCACCACTTTTATTATGGTCAAAGAATTTCATGGGATAATGGATGAATGCACGCAGGAAGAGCCCTATCCTGTGGACAACAGAAGGTGCTCGTCATCGTGCAGGTTTCAAGGTAGAAGAATTAGTAGAATTTTTACGGGCAGCCAGTCCGTCAGAAGAAATTTTCAATCAGTCTGTTCAATCTTTGCACGAAGCTGTGAACAAAGCTGCTGAAAAGTCAAAAAGAAGAGCAAAGCAGATGTCCTTAGTTGGGCAAGTAGATGCACTGATTGATATGTTGTATTTTACTTATGGTAGTTTTGTTTTAATGGGAGTAGATCCTGAGCGTTTATTTGAAATTGTACACCAAGCTGAATATGGGGAAACTCTTCCCAGATGGCAAAAGCGCACTTTGACCCAGTTACTCATAAAATTTTAAAAACCAGATGATTGGGAAAAAATTATGCACCGGAACCTGCTATCAAAAGAGCTTGAACGTCAAATTCAAGCTTATCAACGAAATTGAGAAAAATGAAGAATAAAAAAGAGGAGAGACTGGTTTATGCCAATCTCTCTATCTTTGTATTATAATGTTTTTTTCCTTATCACGAACAACAAGTAAGTCAACTTTTGCATGACGCAAGATGTATTCAGATGAAGAACCAACCAGTAACCGTTCAAAGGCATTGAGCCCGGTAGCACCGACCATGATGAGATCAACTTTTTGTTCTTCTGGAATATCAGTGGCAAGAAGGGTTTTCGGAATTCCCATTTCAACAACTGTGACAACATTTCCACGCCGGCTTCTTTTGGCTTTTTCAGCATATTGATCCATGAGTTTCTTTTGCATCTTCTTGCAATTCTTCATAGACTTCTGCATCAAATGTAGAAACGCTTTGCAAGGCACGTATCAATTACATGGGCAATTGTTAGGCGTGAATTATTTCTAAGCGCAACATTGACACCCTTTTCAAAGGCAAGCTCAGCTTCGTGAGAACCGTCAACAGCGACCATAATGTTTTGATATCTTTGTAGCATAGGAATACCTCCATTCTTTCTTTAGTTATATGTAACCCTTTACATGAAAAAGTAAAGCATTTTCATGCAGACTTTACAAGAAGTTTTTAGATTTTTTAGGAAAAATTGTTATAATAAATTGACTCTTTTGAAATGAGGAAAAATTCGATGAAAGAATTTAATAAATCAACAAAATTAGAACATGTGGCTTATGATATTCGTGGTCCTGTCTTAGAAGAAGCCATGCGGATGCGCGCAAAACGGTGAGAAAATCCTCCGTTTGAATACAGGAAACCCAGCTGAGTTTGGTTTTACAGCGCCAGATGAGGTGATTCATGACTTGATTATGAATGCACGTGATAGCGAGGGGTATTCTGACTCGAAAGGGATTTTTTCTGCTCGGAAAGCTATTATGCAATATTGCCAGTTAAAGAATATTCCAAATGTTGATATTGACGATGTCTCACTCGGAAATGGGGTTAGCGAACTGATTGTTATGTCTATGCAAGGTTTTGCTAGACAATGGTGATGAGGTGCTGGTACCTATGCCGGATTATCCTCTCTGGACTGCTGCTGTGAGTTTAGCAGGAGGAAATGCAGTTCACTATCTTTGTGATGAAGCTGCAGATTGGTATCCAGATATTGATGACATTAGATCGAAAATTACTTCTAATACAAAGGCTATTGTCGTTATCAACCCCAACAATCCGACAGGAGCTTTGTATCCTAAAGAGGTGTTGGAAGAACTTGTTGAAGTTGCGCGGCAAAAACAACTTGATTATTTTTGCAGATGAGATTTATGACCGTTTAGTGATGGACGGTGAGAAACATACGGCTATCGCCAGTTTGGCTCCTGACCTCTTTTGTGTCAGCATGAACGGCTTGTCTAAATCACACCGTATCGCGGGTTTTCGTGTCGGGTGGATGGTGTTATCTGGTCCTAAATATCACGTGAAAGATTATATTGAAGGGCTAAACATGCTATCCAATATGCGTTTGTGCTCAAACGTCTTATCTCAGCATGTGGTACAAACGTCGCTTGGTGGTTACCAATCAGTCGATGAATCGCTGCTTCCTGGTGGCGCATTTATGAGCAACGAAACTTTTATTTACAAGGCTATCAATGAAATTCCAGGCTTTGTCAGCAACCAAACCTAAAGCGGGGCTTTATATTTTTCCCTAAAATTGACAGAGAAATGTACCGAGTGGACGATGATGAGCAATTCGTGCTTGATTTCTTAAAGCAAGAAAAGATTTTGCTGGTGCACGGACGAGGCTTTAACTGGAAAGATCCAGATCATTTCCGGATTGTTTATCTGCCTCGTGTAGATGAATTAGCACAAATTCAAGAGAAAGATGACTCGTTTCTTAAGGCAATATCGGAGATGACGAAGAGCAGCCGAAAGGTTGCTTTTTGTTGCTGAAATAAAAGGAGTAATAAACTTAGCAGAACTAATTGCACACAATTGTATCTCAATAAACAATTTTCAGATAATTGTTGAAAGATTAAAAGCTATTTGCGATATAATCACAGATTATATGCGAGGTAAATTATGGCAAACTTATTAGCAAAACACGAAAAATTACATCTATTTTGCGTCGTTCAGATGAGCGATTACAGGATGAATTACCTTACAATGCAATTACCCAGCAGTTAGCTGAAATTATGGATTGCAATGCCTGCATTGTAAACAGTCAAGGGCGTCTTTTGGGTGTTCATGCGCTACAAGACGAATAATGATCGAGTGGAAGCATTTTTATCAAACGAAAATCTTCCCAGAAGAGTATGTTCAACAGCGAATTTAATGTATGATACAGAAGCCAATCTTCCTGTCAATCATGATTTGTCAATTTTTCCTGTCGAAACCAAAGATGAATTTCCAGACGGCTTGACGACGATTTCGCCTATTCATGTTTCAGGATTCGCTTAGGACCTTGATTGTTTGGCGCAATGATAAAGAATTTGACGATGATGATCTAATCTTAGTAGAAATTGCAAGTACAGTGGTTGGTATTCAGTTACTCAATTTTCAACGAGAAGAAGATGAAAAATATTCGTCGCAGAACAGCGGTAACCATGGCTGTAATACGTTTGTCTTATTCAGAATTACGAGCTGCTCAGCTATTTTTGGGTGAATTAAACGGCAATGAAGGTCAGTTAACAGCATCGGTCATTGCGGATCGCATGTAGCATTACTCGCTCAGTGATTGTCAATGCTCTGCGTAAACTAGAGAGTGCAGGCATTATTGAAAGTCGCTCTTTGGGAATGAAAGGAACCTATCTTAAAGTCCTTATTCCGATGTCTTTGAAGAGATTAAAAAGAGAGATTACTGATGACAAAAGCATTGATTTCGATTGATTATACGGTGGATTTTGTGGCAGATGATGGCAGTTGACAGCTGGAGCTCCAGCTCAGGCAATTTCTGAAGCTATTGCACAGGTAACGAGGCAGCTTTTTGATCGAGGAGATTATATCTTTTTGCCATTGATGCCCATGATGAAGGAGATACTTTCCACCCGAGAGGTAAACTCTTTCCACCACATAACATCAAAGGCACTCAGTGGACGTAACTTTATGGACCGTTGGCGGATTTTCATCAGGAGCATAAAAGCAGATTCTCGCGTCTTTTGGATGGATAAACGGCATTATTCAGCTTTTTCGGGAACAGATTTGGATATTCGTCTGCGAGAAAGAAAAGTAGACACGGTGACTTCTGACAGGTGTCCTGACGGATATTTGCGTTCTCCACACAGCTATTGATGCCTATAATTTAGGGTATCAAATTGAGGTGATAGAGTCTGCTGTGGCTTCTCGGAAGAAAACCATAAATTTGCTCTAAACCACTTGCAAAATGTTTTAGGTCTCGACTATAATAGATAACAATTTAAAAAGTAAAAAGCAGTGAGAGTAGGCTTGTTGACTTGAACAGAGAGTGCTGAAAGCTGAGAGCAGCGCCAAGGAAGCAAAAATCCGAAGAACGTACTGTCAATGATAAAATGGTTTTTCTATACTATTTATGGCAAAAGGATATATTGTCTGAAAACTACATGATCATTGTAGATAATTTGTGAATCAAAGCACAAACGTCTGCTCACGTTACGAGCCAGAGGTTGCAATGCAACGAATAACAGTGGTACGACGGCTTTCGTCTGTGTACAGACGAAAGCCGTTTTTCCATAGCTCTTAATGCTTTAGCGTTTAGAGCCGTGGACATAGATTAGGAAGTAAGGTCGATGGTCCTTATAATTCTTAGTACTTAGAAGAGCGGATGCAATTTTGTCCGTTGGACAAAAGCTGTAAACCTAAAAATGCTTTGGCAGTTTAGAGCTACGGTCGTAGATTTCTATAAGTAATTTGCGGCAAGTTGACGATTTGATAAAATGAATTTAGAAAGAGGTAGAGAATATGAAAGAAGTTTTTATTGGAAACTACGGTTTGGAACAAGTTGGTCAGAAAATGACGCAGCGACTGGATGGGTCGCAAATATCCGAAATCATGGGAAATTGGCTTTTTATAGAGCTACGAGACCGAGAAGGACTGCTTCAAGTTTTTTGTCGCAGGTGATAGCCCGGCTTTGCGGAAATTGATCATCTACATAAAGAAGATGTGATTGCTATTACAGGAGAAGTTGTCGAGCGAGAAAGTCGCTTTGTCAACAAAGCTATCAAGTCTGGACAGGTGGAACTACGAGCAGAGGCAACTCAAATCCTTGCAAGCAAGCCCTTCCTTTTGAACTTGATCAGCACGCCCATACAGGAGAAGAGTTGCGGCAGAAATATCGCTATCTGGATCTGGGTGCCGGAGTGAGATTGACGGAGAACTCAAACTTCGTCATCAAGTAACCAGTACAATTCGTGACTACTTAAACGGTAGGATTTTTCTGAAGTGGAGACACCTATTTGACAAAGTCTACACCAGAAGGAGCCAGAGACTTTTTGGTTCCTAGCCGCGTCTTTAAAAATCAATTTTATGCCTTGCCTCAAAGTCCGCAAATGCTGAAGCAACTCTAATGGGAGCTGGTCTGAGCGTTATTATCAAGTTGTTCGTTGCTTTTTGAGATGAGGATCTACGGGGAGACCGTCAGCCTGAATTTACTCAGGTCGATATGGAAAATGAGCTTTGCTAGTGAAAAAGACATTCGCATGCTTGTAGAAGAGATGTCAGAGCTGTTAAGAAAACTCATGGTTTGGAGCTGACAGAAGCTTTTCCGACTATCAGTTATGAGGAAGCTATGAGCTGCTTTTGGTACAGATAAGCCAGATACTCGTTTTGGTTTGGAACTGAAAAATCTGGACCAATCTCTGTCAGGATAATTCCTCTCTTTTGCTGAAGCAGGCTTTTGCTCGTCACGAAGAATTATGGGGCATTTGTGTTCCAAATGCTGCGGATTCTTTCACGAAGAAGCAGCTCAGTCATTTCTATCAGGAAATGAAAGAATTTGGAGCCAGTAGGTTTGCTAGTCTTAAGGTGGAATCAGGTGAACTTCAAGGGGATTTGGCTTCGACTTTTGAAGTAGAAGCAACAGCTTTCATAGACCGATTTGAAGCGCAAGACGGTGATTTGCTCTTACTGGTCATCGCCAAGAGAAGACAAGCTCAAGCAGCTTTTGGGCACTTGCGATTGGAGATTGCCAAACAATTAGATTTAATCGATCAGGAGTCGACTGAACTTCCTTTGGGTTTTGGATAGGCCTTTGCTAGAGTGGAATGAGGAGCAAGAACGCTATCAAGCCATGCACCACCCGTTCACCCAAGGAATTTTTGAAAATGAGCAAGAAGATTTAGCTTCAATCAAAAGCCATGCTTATGATATTGTCCTTAATGGCTATGAAATTGGAGGCGGTAGTTTACGGATCCATGATCGAAAGAGTCAAGAAGCCATGTTTGAACTCTTGGGCATGGAAAAAGAAGATTACGAGCGTGACTTTGGCTTTTTCTCGAAGCGCTTGATTATGGTTTTTCCGCCGCATGGTGGTCTAGCACTGGGCTTGACTCGACTGGTTATGATTTTTAGCTGGTGAAGAAAAACTATCCGTCAGGTCATTGCCTTCCTAAAAATGGAACTGGTTTTGATCCTATGCTAGAAAGTCCCAGCCAAGTAGATGCGAGTCAAGTGAAAGAACTTCATTTGGAATTGAAGAACTAAGCCTATTTGTGATAAAATAAGAAGATGATTGTTTTTCGGTTACACTGAAAAATAAAAAGAAGAGAAAGGAAACAGAGATGAAAATTACTCAAGAGGAAGTAACGCATGTTGCTCACTGTCAAAAACTAGCTTTTTCACCTGAAGAAACGGCAGAATTTGCGACAACTTTGTCAAAAATTGTGGACATGGTGGAGTTGTTAAAACGAAGTTGATACGACTGGTGTGCCTTTTACATCAAATGTTGCAGAAAATGTCAACTATATGCGTGAAGATGTAGCAGTTGCTAGGGTTGGAATCGAGAAGAACTTTTTCCAAAAATGTGCCTGAAAAAAAGAGCGAGGCTATATCAAAGTGCCTGCTATTCTAGATGACGGAGGAGACGCCTAACTGACTTTGAATCAAAAACAATTGAAGAATTGCATGATCTCCTTTGTCAAAAAGGAACTTTCCGCAGTTGAGCTGACGAAAGCTACTCTGGAAGATATTAAGAGTCGAGAAAGTGCAGTTGATAGCTTTATTACGATTAGTGAAGAAGAAGCATTAGCGCAAGCAGCAGCAGTAGACGCGAAGGAATTGATGCAGATAATCTTATGAGCGGATTCCACTAGCTGTTAAGGATAATATTTCTACTAAAGGATTTAATGACAGCTGCATCAAAAATTCTTTACAATTATAAGCCACTTTTGATGCAACCAGTGTAGAAAAACTCCGCATGAGAAAGATATGATTGTCATTGGTAAAACCAATATGGACGAATTTGCCATGGTGGCTCCAGTGAAAATCTTATTTTAAGACTACAAAAATGCTTGGGACGCTACCAAAGTTCCCTGGTGGTTCATCTGCTGGTTCAGCGACAGCAGCTGCTTCTGGTCAGGTTCGCTTGTCTTTAGGTTCTGATACCGGTGGCTCTATCCGTCAGCCAGCTTCCTTTAACGGAGTGGTCGGACTGAAGCCAACTTATGGACGAGTTTCTCGCTTTGGGCTCATTGCTTTTGGTAGCTCGTTGGATCAAATCGGACCTTTTGCTCAGACGGTCAAAGAAAACGCTCAGCTTTTGGGCGTAATTGCAGGCAATGATAAAAAGATTCAACCTCTTCTCAACGAACTGTTCCTGATTTCACTAGCAAGATTGGTCAAGATATTAAAGGATTGAAAAATTGCTCTCCAAAAGAATATATGGGTGAAGGGATTGATGAAAAAGTCAAGGAACGCATTTTGGCAGCTGCTAAACATTTGGAAAGTCTGGGAGCGATTGTTGAAGAAGTCAGCCTGCCGCACAGCAAATATGGGGTAGCGGTTTACTATATCATCGCTTCCTCTGAAGCCAGCTCTAACTTGCAACGTTTCGATGGGATTCGTTATGGCTATCGGGCAGATGAAATTGAGAACTTAGAAGATGTCTATGTCAAGTCTCGTAGCCAAGGTTTTGGTGAGGAAGTGAAGCGTCGGATTATGTTGGGAACATTTAGTCTATCTTCTGGTTATTACGATGCTTATTTCAAGAAAGCAGGTCAAGTTCGGACGCTCATTATGCAGGATTTTGCCAAGGTATTTGAAAAGTATGATTTGATTTTAGGACCAACTGCACCGACGGTTGCTTACGACTTAGGAACTCAAAGTCATGATCCGGTAGCGATGTATTTGACTGATCTTTGACAATTCCGGCTCAATTTGGCTGGCTCGCCGGGCATTTCTATTCCAGCAGGCTTTGCGGACGGATCTCCGGTTGGTCTGCAATTGATTGGAAATCATTTTGATGAAGAAACGATTTATCAGTGGCAGCTGCTTTTGAAGCAACGACAGACTACCACAAGCAAAAGCCAATCATTTTTGGAGGTGAAAAATAATGAACTTTGAAACGATTATTGGACTGGAAGTCCACGTTGAATTAAAACAAATTCAAAAATTTTTCACCAGCACCGGCTCATTTTGGGAGAAGATCCAAATACCAACACCAATATCATTGACTGGTCTTTCCCAGGTGTCCTGCCGGTGATGAACAAGGAGTTATTGATTACGGTATTAAAGGCTGCTCTGGCGCTCAATATGGATATTCATCGAAAAGATGCACTTTGATCGCAAGAATTATTTCTATCCAGACAATCCGAAAGCCTATCAAATCTCTCAATTTGACGAGCCAATTGGCTACTAATGGCTGGATTGAAATCGAGCTGAAGACGGTACGACTAAGAAAAATTCGCATTGAGCGGGCTCATTTGGAAGAGGACGCTGGCAAGAACACTCATGGCAGCGATGGTTATTCTTATGTTGACCTTAATCGTCAAGGGGTGCCTTTGATTGAGATTGTTTCAGAAGCTGATATGCGCAGTCCAGAAGAAGCTTACGCTTACTTAACAGCGCTCAAAGAAATTATCCAATACACGGGTATTTCCGATGTCAAGATGGAGGAAGGCTCCATGCGGGTGGATGCCAATATTTCTATCCGTCCTTATGGCCAAGAAGAGTTTGGAACCAAGACAGAATTGAAAAATCTTAATTCCTTCAATTTTGTTCGCAAGGGCTTGGCTTTTGAGGAAAAACGTCAGGCTGAGATTTTTGCGTAGCGGTGGACAGATTCGTCAAGAAACCCGTCGGTATGACGAAGCGACGGGTGAAACCCTCGCTTATGCTGGGGTCAAGGAAGGCTCGGCTGACTATCGTTACTTCCCAGAGCCAGACTTACCGAACTTTGAGATTGATGATAGCTGGATTGAGGCAGTGCGCTCAGATTTACCAGCTTTTCCAAAAGAGCGTCGAGCAAAGTACAAGGCAGACTTTGGATTGTCAGACTATGATGCCAAGCAATTGACAGCAACGAAGAACATCTCAGACTTCTTTGAAGCTGCAGTGACAGCAGGTGGAGACGCGAAAATCTGTGTCAAAACTGGCTCCAAGGTGAGGTTGCTCACTACTCAATGCTGAAGGTAAAACGATTGAAGAAATCGGTTTGACACCAGTCAACTTGACTGAAATGTTGAGTTTGGTGGCAGACGGTACGATTTTCCTCTAAAATTGCCAAAAAGTCTTTTGTTCATTTTGGCGAAGAATGGTGGTTCAGCCAGGAATACGTTGAAAAAGCTGGCATAGTGCAGATTTCTGACCCAGCACAACTTCTTCCAATCATCCAAGAGGTTTTTTTGCCAATAATGAAAAAGCAATCAACGACTACAAAGGGTGGCAACAGAATGCTGCAAGTCCCTGATCGGTCAGCTCATGAAAGTTACCAGAGGTCAAGCTAATCCACAAGTAGCTCAAAAACTTTCAATGAAGAATTGGCAAAGTTAGAAATCTAAAAATCAGTCGTTTCGGCTGATTTTTGTGCTATAATCATAGAATGGAAAAGCTTGAGATATGTCCAAAAATAGCAAAGGCACCATTTTTAACTCTTAGTCGCAGGAATTGCATGGGATTGTCTGGGACGAGCGGACAATACTTGATGACGCATGATTTCTGTTTTAGTTTTAACGAATATTCGACTTTTAATTGCAGGACTTCTGTTGGTATTGTATATGTTGCTAACTAATCGTAAAAAAATTGGTTGAAATGCTAAAAGATCAAAAAGCGATGATGTCTTAACACTGTTTGCTTTATTAGGATTGTTGCTTAATCAATTTGCTTTATTTAAAGTCTATTTGATGAAAGCAATGCAGGAACAGCAACTGTTTTTACAATATGTCTGTCGGTGGGAATCCTTGCCTACACTTGTCTCAAAGACCGTGTTGCACCTACCGTGACAGAAGTGTTATCTATGATGTTAGCGGTTGGTGGAAACCTTTTGATTGCAACTCACGGACAGCTCAATCACTTATCTGCCACGCCAGCAGGACTGTTCTGGGGACTATTTGCCGCATTCACTTACGCTTTGTATATTCTTATTCCGATTCAGCTGATAAAGGCGGGTAGCATCCGGTGATTGAGTAGGATGATGTTCGCAGGCATTGTCTTAACGCCATTTAGCGGTGTTTTGCGTTTTTCATTGGCAGTTGTCAATGGAAGTATATCTGGCTCTAGCGGGATTATCCTAGTAGGGACAATCTCGCCTATACACTGTTTCTCAAAGGAACCAGTTTAGTCGGGTTCAGTGAAATCTAGCCTTCTAGCGGCTGTTGAGCCTATATCGGCTGTATTTTTCGCCTTTCTCATTATGCACGAGCAATTTTATCTCGTAGATTTTGCTGGTATGTTTATGATTTTATCAGCAGTCGCTTTGATTTCTATAAAAGATTTGATATTGGAAAAAGAAAAGGGATCTTATAAAAGACAGAGCTGTTTATTTCACTCTGCCTTTTTATTTTGAAAAATAATTGCCAAAAGAAATCAATAATATACGTCAAAACCGTAAGTATAAATGACCAGTGTGATTGGTTTGCTAATACAATAATCATCATGTATTTTTAAAAGACATCTTCGTCAGGGCTGCTAGCATGCAGAGGAAGTCTGCTGGGCTGATAGGCCAAATCATCATAAAGATGAAAAACGTTCAAAACGATTGTCCCTCATCCAGCCAACCAATGTGATTTGCTATAAGTACGCTTGCTAACGATAGATTGGACAAAAAGCTGGTCCGTAGGTACGCGCCAGATATAATAGCACAGCCGATGACGATACCGACATAATTATAAATGGTACCAATGATATGACCATAAATGAAGACACCAGCAACCGAAGTCAAAGCTCCAGGAATAATAGGAACAACTGTTTGTAGGATTTGCAGGAAAATAAAGAGTGGCGGTCCCCAAATGCCAGCTTGCTTAATAAAGGCTGACAGGGTTTCTTTGGATTGTAAAATGCCAGCATACTAGGCCCAGATACAGAAAAATCACCATCCCAACTGCTCCGATAATAGAAGACCAGTTGATAAACTTTTTGTAAAAAGGGAAACGGCAGTCATTTTCTTTGCTCGTATTTGCCATAAATTCCTCCGTGTTAAATTCTCTATTCTTACTATAACATTTTTAAACATTTTTTTGGCAAATTGTACATAAAAATCGATGAAAAATCTAGGTGCGAAAACTCTTTTTATGTTAAAAATAGTTAGAAGTATAATGTTTGGAGAGAAATGTGGCAATTGAAAACTACATGCCTGATTTTGCGATTGAGGCAGTTTATGATTTGACAGTTGAAAGTTTAAAAACACGGTATCAAGGCTGTTTTGGTGGATTTAGATAATACTCTTATCGCATGGAACAATCCCGATGGAACACCAGAAATGAAGCAGTGGCTCTATGATGTGCGCGATGCAGGGATTGGGATTATTGTGGTGTCCAATAACACTAAAAAAACGAGTCAAACGAGCAGTTGAAAAGTTTGAAATTGACTATGTCTGTTGGTCTATGAAACCATTCACTTGGGGGATTGATCGGGCACTGAAAGAATTTCATTTTGAAAAAAATGAAGTTGTCATGGTGGAGATCAGCTCATGACTGATATTCGAGCTGCTCATAGAGCAGGAATTCGTTCGATTTTGGTCAAGCCACTGGTCGAGCATGATTCGTTAAAGACCCAGATTAATCGAGCTCGTGAGCGTCGTGTGTTGAAAAATCACCGAAAAATACGAACCGATTGAGTATAAAAAGGAATTTAAACATGGAAGACATTCTCTGTATTGGGTGCGGAGCACCGATTCAGACAAAATATAAGGATAGGCTTGGCTACACCCCTCAGTCGGCTTTGGAAAAGGGAATGGAGACAGGTGAGCTGTATTGTCAGCGCTGTTTCCGTCTGCGTCACTACAACGAAATTACCGATGTGCAATTGACTGACAATGATTTTCTCAGACTTCTCCACGAAGTCGGCGACAGCAATGCTCTCGTAGTCAATGTAGTAGATATTTTTGATTTTAATGGTTCAGTCATTCGGGTTTGCCACGCTTTGTGGCTGGCAATGATGTGCTGTTGGTTGGGAATAAAAAAGACATTCTCCCTAAGTCGGTCAAGACGAGAAAGGTTGCCCAATGGCTGACGGAGCGGGCTCACGAGGAAGGACTGCGCCCTGTTGATGTAGTTTTGACCTCAGCTCAAAACAAGCAAGCGATTAAAGAATTGATTGAAAAGATTGAGCAATATCGAAAAGGCCGAGATGTTTATGTGGTCGGCGTGACCAATGTTGGTAAGTCCACACTTATCAATGCCATTATTCAGGAAATTACCGGAGATAAGGAAGTTATTACGACTTCACGATTTCCAGGTACCACGCTGGATAAGATTGAAATTCCGCTGGCTGACGGCAGTCATATCTACGACACACCAGGATTATCCACCGTCACCAAATGGCTCATTATCTGTCTGCTAAAAATCTCAAATATATCAGTCCGAAAAAGGAAATCAAAGCCCCAAAACTTACCAACTTAATCCTGAACAAACCCTCTTTTAGGGGCTTGGGACGCTTTTGATTTTGTGTCGGGTGACAAACAAGGTTTTACGGCTTATTTTGACAATGAGCTCAAATTGCATCGCACCAGGCTTGCAGGAGCGGGGGAGTTTATGAAAAGCATGTTGGCTCTTTGCTAGCACCGCCCTCTAAAAGAAGTATCAGATTTTCCTCAGTTAGTCAAACATGAGTTGAAAATTGAAGCCAAAACAGATGTAGTCTTTTTCAGGCTTGGGCTGGATTCGTGTGACAGGACCAGCAAAGATTGCAGCCTGGGCGCCAGAGAGAGTAGCAGTAGTGATCCGCAAAGCCATTATCTCAGGAATTCTAGTAGAAACCGTCACAGTTAAACCAATTTTTTAGAAAGGAATTGAACACGAGCTAAAACTCTGGAAAATAGCTAAATTTCTTAGAATCATTGATTCTTCAGTTGAATTTCCTAGTTTTTCTGTAGGTTTCGATGCTCTTTGTATCTTATCATGTCATTAACATCAAAACAACGGGCTTTTTAAATAGCCAAGCTCATAGTCTCAAACCAATCATTCAGATTGGCAAAAACGGTCTCAACGACCAGATTAAAAACGAGTGTCCGTCAAGCTCTAGATGCTAGAGAATTGATTAAGTAACTCTTCTGCAAAAATACAGATGAGAACATCCATGAAGTATCAGAAATTCTCGAAGAGGAAATCGGTGTAGACACTGTTCAAAAATTGGTCGTATTTTGATTCTCACAAACAGTCCAGCAAAAAGAAACCGCAAAAATTTCAGTAAAGGTAAAAAAGAAATTTAGAGGAAGCAGCCTATGGTAATTGAATTATCTGACCTTTCACCAAGGTGAAGTTGGAACCAGAAGTAAAAGCAAAAAAAAGAAAGCAAGTTGGGATTTTAGGTGGAAACTTCAACCCAGTCCACAATGCCCATTTGGTCGTAGCTGATCAAGTTCGGCAACAATTATGTTTAGATCAGGTCTGCTGATGCCTGAGTATGAGCCACCACATGTTGATAAAAATCAACGATTGATGAGAAGCACCGACTGAAAAATGCTGGAGTTGGCAATTAAAGGCATTGAAGGTCTGGGAATTGAAACCATTGAGCTGGAGAGAAAGGGATTAGTTACACCCATGATACGATGAAATTTTTGACGGAAAAAACATCCAGATACAGATTATTATTTCATCATCGGAGCGGATATGGTAGATTACCTTCCCAAGCGGTACTGGATTGACGAATTAGTCGATTTGGTCTCAATTTGTTAGTTCAGCGTCCCCTGCTATAAAGCAGGAACATCTTATCCCGGTTATCTGGGTAGATGTGCCGTTGATGGATATTTCTTCGAGTATGGTTCGAGCTTTTCTGGCTCAAGGTCGACGCCAATTTTCCTACCCAAGCCAGTTTTAGACTATATTGAGAAAGAAGGCTTTACAATGGGATATGAAACTTATGTGGAATTTCTCGTGAGCAACTTTTTAGTCAAAATGCAGCAGCTTTTACCAGAGAAACGTTTTAAACATTGTCTGGGAGTGGAACAAGCAGCGATTGACTTTGGCAGAGCGCTTCTGGAGTAGATGTAGAAAAAGCTGGTTTGGCAGGTCTGTTCCATGATTATGCGAAAAAGCTCTCTGACGAAGAATTTCTGGCGCTGATTGATAAGTATGCTGGATCCAGCATTGAAAGATTGGGGAAATAATGTCTGGCATGGCATGGTCGGTATTTATAAAATTCAGGAAGATTTAGGGTTGACAGATCCAGAAATTTTGAGAGCTATTGAGGGTTCATACCGTAGGTTCTGCTCAGATGTCCGATTTAGATAAGGTGGTTTATGTAGCAGACTATATTGAGCCTAATCGACTTTCCAGGAGTGGAGCAAGCGTGAAAATTGCTCATGTTTCGCTCAACCCAGCTGTGGCTTATGAAACGGCACATACAGTGGAACACTTGGCACACAAGGGCTTGCCTATCTATCCTCAAACTTTGGAAACTTACAATGCTATGTACACTATTTAGAGAAACATTAAAACGAAGAGGACTACATGAAAGAACAAGAACTGTAGAAATTGTTGTAAAAGCAGCGGATGAAAAACAGAGCAGAAGACATTACTGTGCTAGATTTGCAAAGAATTGACGACGATGACAGACTATTTTGTCATTGCCAGCTCATGAACAGCCGTCAACTAGAAGCGATTGCTGATAATATTCGTGAAAAAGTTACAGAAGCAGGGCAATCAGCTAGCCATGTAGAAGGAGACTCTGCTGGAGGCTGGGTGCTTTTGGATCTAGGCGGTGGTTGTTCATATTTTTCTGAGGAAATGCGGAATCACTACAACCTTTGAAAAACTCTGGCATGAAGCCGTTGGTGTGGATGTGACACCATTGCTTGAGAAACAAGCCTTGTAGATAAAAACGATGAGGGTTGAGGACATTGTCCCAACCTCTTTCAATCGAGAAGAAAGGAAGAGCACCTTTTTGGTACTTCTAGATAAGATGACAACTTTGAGGAAACCCTTCGCATCAGTCTAGATGCTATTATGGATGATAGTCTTTATGATAAATGGACCGATTTTTCGCTCCGCCATTTTCCAAAAATAAGAAAAAGCTCTTTAGAATTAGCTTGTGGAACAGGAATTCAGTCAGTCGCTTTTGCACAAGCTGGCTTTTGACGTGACAGGGCTTGACTTTGAGTGAGGACATGCTTGAAATCGCAAGAAAAACGTGCAAAGCAGCTAGCGAAGCTATCGAGTTCAAACAAGGTAATATGCTCGATTTGTCGCAAGCAGGAAATTACGATTTGGTGACTTGCTACTCTGATTCAATTTGCTATGCGTACCGATGAAATTGAAGTCGGTGATGTCTTTCGGCAAGTTTACAACTCGCTTTGAACGAAGGCGAGTATTCATCTTTGACGTGCACTCGACTTACCAAACAGACATCAGTCTTTCCTGGCTATTCTTACCATGAAAAACGCTGAAGAATCGCTATGGTCTGGGATACGTACGCCGATGATGCAGCCACATTCAGTCGTGCATGAATTGACCTTCTTTCTTTGCAAGACGAAGATGGACGCTTCACACGTTACGACGAAGTCCACGAAGAACGTCACTTTATGAAGTCTCAACTTTACGATATTCTCTTGGAACAAGCAGGGCTTTAAATCATTCAAACTTTACGCGCGACTTTTGAGGATCAAAAGCCACACAGAACATCAAACCGCTGGTTCTTTTGTGTGTGAGAAGTAGGGGAATTTAAGTGTGTGTGATTTTTAATGGAAAGTGGTGCAGAAATGAGCTATTTTCAAAAAGGTAATATAAATAGTGATTTGGAATCTGAAATTATTAACTTGATTGAACTTCATCAAGAGGGAGAATATTGGGATTTTAAGCGTCAATGGTATGATTCTAGTAAAGTTGTTGATCTTTACATGATATTATATATGGCAAATAATTTAGCTAATCATGACGCTTATATATTATTAGTGTAGATGATGAAGATTTTTCGTTGTATGATGTAGCTGCAGATCAAAGAAATTGGAGGAATACTCAAAAATTGTTGATTTTTGAAGGATAAAAATTTGCAGGAGATATTCGACCAATTGTAACTGTAAAAACAAGTTTTTAATAAAATCGTTTACTTTAGATGTGATAATAACATAATAGTAGACAAAACACCATTCTATCTGAAAGAAAAATCGAAAAGTTTAAAAAGCTAATCACATTTATACAAGAATCCAAGACAGTAATACTCCAAAAAGATAAGTCTGCAGATATAGATAAGGTTGAAATGATTTATGAGATTTGGTCTTGTTCAAACGCCAATTGAAAAATTTGAAATTTATTTAAAAGATACAAAGAATTGATAAATACTTCAGATTATATTATGGAAATGTATTATAAATTTTTCCCAGAATATAGACTATTTTACGATTTTGATGAAAGTCGACATGGATATGAATATTATCACTCATTTGATTCTACTCTTAGTTATTTAACAATACAATTATATTATCATCAAACTTTACTAGCAGATTTTGTAGGTTTATCTTTAGATGGTGGAAGATATGCTACTCCATGTCCAGAAACCGATGGTATAGCTTTCAATGCTATTAGGGGATGGGAAGTTATGTTTAAATATATGGGAAAAAGATTCATTAATTTTTAAACTAATGAATTCTTGTATTGTAAAGAATATACTGATGATGCAAGAATCTCTAGAAATAATGAAAGTATTTTTGGTATTTAACTCAAAAGAAGAAAGATTAAATTTTAAGTGATTTATTAAAAGGAATTGGGAAGAAAGCAGAAAATATTACTCTGAGTGAAATTCAAAAGTATTGTTCTAATAGTTCCAAAATTAGGAATGGCTATACTTATGGCATTTAGCAAGAAATGTGAGGACATATGTATACTTCAAAAATGTTAGTGAAAATATAGAAGAATAGATTATTAGTATAAATTTAGAGCACCCATGACTGTTACTGGTATTATTGCTGAATTTAATCCCTTTCATAATGGGCATAAGTATTTGCTGTCGCAGGCTGAGGGGGTCAAGATTGTTGCTATGAGCGGCAATTTTGTCCAACGTGGTGAGCCTGCGATTGTGGATAAGTGGACTCGACGTGGAAATGGCTCTGGAAATGGTGCGGATTTGGTGGTTGAATTACCATTTTGGTGGCTGTTCAGTCAGCTGACTACTGCACAAGGAGCAGTAGATATTTTAGAGCGCCTTGTGTGAATAAGTTGACCTTTGGTACGGAAGAGGTCTTAGATTATCAACACTTTTTCACAGATTTATATAGATAATCAACAGAAAAATGGTGGACTACGTACAAGAGTTTGCCCAGATGATTTGTCTTATCCACAGAAAACACAGAAAATGTGGAAAAAGTTTGCGGTGAAATTCACAGGCAATACACCCAATCACATTTTAGGACTTTCTTATGCCAAAGCTAGTGCTGGAAAGGCTATTGAGATTCTTCCAATCAAGCGTCAAGGAGCTGGCATTATCATTCACAAGAAGAAAATTTAAAATATGCCTCACTACGGCTCTTAGAGAGCGTCTTAATTGTCCAGACTTTCTGGAGAAATTTACCCCGGCTCATGAACTGCTGATTCAGTCTCCCAAAGTGACACTGGTCAGCACTTTATCCTTTGCTGCGTTACCAGATTATCAGTCATCCCGATTTGACGAGTTTTTATCAGGTTAATCGAGAACTTTCGGTACGCTTGCAGGAAGCAGTGAAAACCAGTTATAGCGTAGAGGAGTTGGTCGAACAAGTCGCAACCAAGCGATATACGAAAGCACGCATCAGACGAATTCTGACTTATATTTTTGGTCGGTGCAGAAATGATCAGTTGCCTAGCGGTATTCATATCTTGGGCTTTTACTCAAGCAGGTCGAGAACATCTTAAAAGATGAAAGGAAAACAGACTTCGTCAGTCGCATCGGTCAAGAACCATGGGATTCTTAACCCAGCGAGCTGATTGTATTTATCAGCTAGGGAACGCCCAACTGGAGGAGCAGAATTTTGGAAGAATCCCGATAATGATAGATTGATGCAAAAATTATATAGAGCTGGTTATTGTCAATAATTTGCTAGTGAAATTCAACCTGACTTGTGATATAATAGAAAAGATTGAAAAAGTGAAAATCTAAAGGAGAACATCCAATGGGACGTAAATAGCAGTATTGTGGCGACTGCTAAAGGATGGTGCAAACTCAAAAAGTTTATGCTAAATTTGGTGTTGAAATCTATGTAGCAGCTAAAAAGGAGAGCCAGATCCAGAATCGAACTCAGCTTTGAAATTTGTTATTGAACGTGCCAAACAAGCGCAAGTGCCAAAGCACGTCATTGACAAAGCGTTAGATAAGCAAAAGAAACACAGACGAAACTCTTTACAGAGGGGCGTTATGAGGGTTTGGCAAAATGGTTCTATGCTCATCGTTGATACACTTACTTCAAATGTCAACCGTACTGCAGCAAATGTTCGCTCTGCCTTTGGTAAAAACGGTGGAAATATGGAGCAAGTGGCTCAGTTTCTTATATGTTTGATAATAAAGGTGTGATTGTGTTTGCAGGAGATGCAGACAGTGTCTTTTGAACAACTGTTAGAAGCAGATGTAGACGTAGATGATGTAGAAGCAGAAGATGGAAGCATTACAGTTTATACAGCACCAACAGATTTGCACAAAGGCCTTGACTGCTCTCCGTGAATCTGGTGTAGAATCCCAAGTCACCGAATTGGAAATGATTCTGCAATCTGATGTGACCTTATCAGGTGAAGACTTAGAAACATTTGAAAAAGTTGTATGCTGTTTTTGGAAGATGACGAAGATGTCCAAAAAAATTTATACAAATGTAGAAGGATTTTAATAGTGAAGAAAGAGTGGTGGGACAGAAGTAAATATTTTAATTTTTACTTCTGTCCTACCACCGCAGGGTTGCTTAGATACTCTTCTGAGCTTAAAAAGCAAATGAAGAGTCCGACAGCTACTGCGTCAAGAGTTTTTCACTAATACAGATTGAGACTGAGATAATTTTGTCCCAGTCTCTGTTACTTACTAATCTCTCAGTGTTTTTCAAGAAATTTAGTTATAAGACCGTATGTATGTTGAGCTAGTATCTTCTTTACTTTGATAGAGTAGACATGGAGTTTGGTAAAAAGGTGGGCTAGCTAATAATATGTAGTTGAAGAGTGAGGTTGGTTTCCCAAGACTGCTTGTTGTAGCTTAGTTTATTCTAAAAATTCAAATAAGGAGCGTAAAAAGCAGACAAACCAGTGATAAACTATAAGTTGAGAGAAGTAAACTATTGGTCGATTGAGTTTGTAAGAAAAGGTGCTACAATATAATTAGCAAATGGAGGGAGGAAAAATCGATGAAAAAGCAAACACTAGGTATGATGATTTCATCATTAGGAAAAGCAAAAAGGGATGACACAGTTAGAACTGGCTGAAAAGATGAGGGTCACTGATAAGGCTGTTTCAAAATGGGAAAGAGATTTATCCTATCCGATATTAATACCATTCCTAAATTAGCAGACCTGTTTGATACATCGGTAGATGAGCTGATGCAAGGACAGACAGTGATGAAAGAAAACAAGAAAAATAGAAAAATCTGATATTGTTGACACACCGTGTTGAGAGGACTTGGAGTAGCCATGGGGATTGTTGTAGTGGTTTTATCTGCTTTAGGAAAAAGTGGACACTAAGGCTGCACTGACAACGCTTGGACTTGGTTTAGCCAGCCTTTCTATCTCTCACTAAAGGATAGAAACGAATGAGAATAATTGTTAAAGGCGTTGGTGAAATAATTATCGCCTTTTCTGGTAAGTTTTCATATTCAGGTCATCTAGAGATTTTTACATAGGGGTTATATTACAATGGTAATAAGATTCTCGCAAAGCATCTGGGAACAGGGAAAAGAGGAGGGAAAAATGGACGCTTTTAAGCATATCAATCCTAAGTTTTTAGTATGGTAAAGAATTATTCGGGTGCAATTTGTCAAAGACCTTGTAGCTAGATTATCGTGGCAATTATTGCCTTACCATTGTCAATTGCTTTAGCGATTGCTTCGAGGTCAATCCAGACAAGCTCTTTATACAGCTGTTGTAGTTGGTTTTTCATTTCCTTTTTAGGTGGGAGTCGTGTTCAGATTGGTGAGCCAACAGCCGCTGGTTGTTATCATTTATGGAATTATTGCGCAATACGGTCTGGCTGGTCTGACAGTGGCTACTTTCTTAGCTGCCTTATGCTCATTGGCATAGGTTTGTTGCATTTTGGTGATCTGATTAAATTTATTTCAAAGACCATCACTGTTGGATTTACCCTTTGGAATTGCCGTTGGGATCATCGTTGGACAAATCAAGGACTTATTTTGTCTGAACAAGGTAAAAATGTCTTAATTCTTCGTATGCGCAGTGTGTCTGCAATGGATATTTTCAGGGTTGGGATGCTCTTGAAGAGATCCTTGGCAAATGTCAACGAACAACCTTACCATATCATGGAAAAAGCAAGCTTTATTGATAGAGTTGGTGCAGACAACTTTTGTGCTAATATTGATGTCGCTTTAACGCGCGAGCTAGTTTAGAAAAGTAATTGAGTTTTTCCACTATTCGTCAAATGTATCAATGTTTGCTAAAAATCTGATTTTCGTTTAGCGTTCCTTGATAAAGAAAAAACTATCACTTTTGATAAAAAAATCAAATAATAGTCAAGAAGGAAAATATTTGATATGATAAGATTTATCTTAATGAAAGAGGTTATTATAGAATATGAAAAAAAGTGTTAGAAATATTCTTCTTTAACAGCCCTTGGGCTTTCTGACAATAGGAGCTTTAGCTATGCTCCAATTCAAAATCAACGACTTCATCTGGTAAAATAGAAATTAAAGTTGCAACGAATGCTTCACCAGAAAGCCATTTAACTATGAAGAAAATGGGAAACTAACAGGTTATGAAATCGAAGTAGTTCGTGCGATCTTCAAAGATTCTGACAACATCAAGGTCAAATTTGAAACGACAGAGTGGTCTGGTATTTTCGCTGGTCTAGATAGCGATCGCTACCAAATGGCAGTGAACAATATCAGCTATACAAAAAGAACGTGCAGGCAAAGTATTTGTATGCAGCTCCAACTGCTAAAAATCCAAAACGTTTTTAGTGGTGAAAAAGATCGATAAAAAGTATTCAATCGCTGGATGATATTGGTGGTAAAACAACAGAAGTTGTACAAGGGACAACGACTGCAGCACAATTAGAAAAATACAATCAAGAACATTCTAGCAATCCAACGAAAAATTAGCTATACAAAAAGCAGATTTTTCAACAGATTATGAGTCATTTAAACGACGGTAAGTTTGATTATAAGATTTTTGATAAAATTGGTGTTGAAAACAGTCATTAAAAATCAAAAACTGGACAACTTGAAAGTGATTGATTTACCAGTGACCAACAACCTTATGTTTATCCACTTTTTAGCAAAAAGGACAAGATGAGTTGAAAAACATTTGTTAATAGGCGCATTCAAGAGTTGTATAAAGACGGAACTCTGGGAAAAACTATCCCAAAAATTCTTTGGCGGTAGTTACTTTGCCAGTAGAAGCAGATGTGAAATAAGAGAATGTAAAGCCAGCTAGTTTCAAAGTTTCAGCTGGTTTTCTTATACAAAACAGTTATAGTTTATAACTATACCCTTTGTTATGAAATAACAATTTGTCAATCAGGTAAATATGTGCGATACTATTTTCATAAGATTTTTAAAGGAGACAGAAAATGAAATTTAAAAATGGTTTGAATAACAGCTCTAGCAGCTGCAGCAGTGATTGGCTTAGCAGCTTGTGGTTCAGGAAAATAAAAGTGACGACGCCAAAAACGATTAAAGTTGGTGGATGACAAAGAGTGACTCAGAAGAAAACGCTGGACAAGATTCAAGAATTGTTGAAAAAGATAATATCAAGTTGAAATTTACAGAATTTTACGGACTACTCGCAACCAAACAAAGCGGTCGCTGATGGTGAAGTGGATATCAATGCTTTCCAACATTACTATTTCTTGAACAACTGGAACAAGGAAAACAAGCAAAACTTAGTTGCAACTGCTGAAACTTATATTTCACCAATTCGCCTCTACTCTGGCAACCAAAAATGGAAAAATAAATATACGAAAGTAGATCAAATTCCAAATGGTGCAGAAATTGCAGTTCCAAATGATGCGACAAATGAAAGTCGGCGCTTAATTTATTGCAATCTGCAGGATTGATTAAATTAGACAAGTCTGGAAATGAATTGGCAACTGTGGCAAATATCAAAGAAAAATCCGAAAAAAATTGAAAAATTACAGAATTGGATGCTAGTCAAACAGCTCGCTCATTGACTTCAGTAGATGCAGCCGTTGTAAACAATACATTTGTAACAGAAGCAAAATTGGACTATAAAAAGCCTTTGTTCATTGAACCGAAAGATAAAAATTCAAAACAATGGTTTAACATCATTGCAGCTAAAAAAGATTGGGAAAAATCTCCAAAAGCAGATGCCATTAAGAAACTCATTAAAGCTTATCATTCAGATGAAGTGAAAAAAGTGGTTGAAGAAACATCAGATGGTTTAGACCAACCGGTTTGGTAATCTTTTATTTCATTAGCTGTATTTCAGTCTAAAACTCAGTTGGAATTACCGACTGAGTTTTTGTCGCTATTCTATAAGGAGAAAATATGACATTTTCAAGTGAAGAAGAGCAAATTAAAAATTTGAACAAGATATAGTAACACAAGAATATATCGCTATTTTACGAACTTTGATTGCTAAAAATCAATCTTCGCTCAACAAGTCGGTTTACAAGAAGTGGCTGCTTATCTAAAAGAAATCTTTACAAAAGCTGGTGCGGAGGTGGAATTAGATGACAGCTATACAGCGCCATTTGTGATAGCAACATTTAAAAAGTCAGAACCCATACAGCTAAGACAATTATACAACCACTATGATACAGTTCCGGCAGATAGTGATCAAATTTGGACAGATGATCCGTTCACTCTATCTATTCGGGACGGTAGTATGTATGGTCGTGAGTCGATGATGATAAAGGCATATTATCGCACGTTTGACGGCTGTTCAAAAGTATTTACAAAAGCATAAGAGTTTGCCTGTCAATGTCATTTTTATGATGGAAGGAGCAGAAGAGTCTGCTTCCGTTGATTTAGAGAAATATCTAGAGAAACACAAATCTCTTCTACATGGAGCAGACCTGTTGGTTTGGGAGCAAGGAATTAAAAATTCTTTAGGTCAACTAGAAATTTCTGGCGGAAACAAAGGAATTGTGACCTTTGATATGAAGGTCCAAAGTGCGGAAGTGGATATTCATTCTAGCTTTGGTGGTGTGATTGATTCAGCTTCTTGGTACTTGTTGAACGCCCTTGCTAGCTTGAGAGGTAAGGATGGACGTATTCAGGTAGAAGAACTTTATGATCAAGTAATCGCACCTAATCAACGAGAGTTAGCTTTAGTGGAACAATACGCTCAGCGTAGTCCAGAAGAAGTACAAGCTATTTATGGTTTGGAATTGACTTTATTACAAGAGGAGAAAAAAGCTTTTTAAATCGAATTTTCTTTGAACCATCTTTGAATATTGAAGGAATTACTTCTGGTTACCAAGGTCAAGGAGTGAAGACGATTCTTCCGTCAGAGGCTTCAGCAAAAGTAGAAGTTCGTTTAGTGCCAGGACTGGAACCTCAGAGTGTTAGAGCTGATTCGCAAACAACTCGACAAAAATGGTTTTCGATAAGGTAGAATTAGTTTATACTTTGGGAGAAATGAGCTATCGTAGTGATATGAGTGCGTCGCCGATTTTAAATGTTATTGAACTAGCTAAGAAATTCTATCAAAAAGGAGTTTCTGTCTTACCAACTACAGCAGGTACAGGACCGATGTACACGGTATTTGAAGCACTTGAGGTACCAATGGTCGCCTTTGGACTTGGAAATGCGAATAGTCGAGACCATGGCGGTGACGAAAATGTCCGCATTGCAGATTATTACACCCATATTGAATTAGTAGAGGAGCTGATTGCAAGTTATGAGTAAAGAAATGATTCAGTTAGATCACATTGATGTAACTCTTTCAACAAAAGAAACGTCAGATTCAAGCAGTTAAAGATGTGACGATTCATATTCAAGAAAGAGATATTTATGGAATTGTCGGTTATTCTGGGGCTGGGAAATCAACCTTGGTTCGTGTCATTAACCTACTGCAAGTTCCAACGAGTGGGAAAATTATTGTAGATGATGATGTTCTTTTTGACAATAAAGTAACCTGACAGCAGAACAGCTGCGCCGCAAACGTCAAGACATCGGCATGATTTTTCAACATTTTTAATCTGATGAGTCAATTGACGGCAGAAGAAAATGTCGCTTTGCGTTGAAAACATTCTGGCTATCAAAAGAAGAAAAAGAAAGAAAAGTGCGTACACTGTTGAGTTGGTCGGTTTAGCAGATCGCGCTGAAAATTATCCTCTCAGCTTTCTGGAGGGCAAAAAAACAGCGGTTGCAATCGCGCGTGCCTTTAGCAATGACCCCAAAATCTTGATTTCTGATGAATCAACCTCAGCTCTTAGATCCAAAAACAACTAAACAAAATTTTAGCTCTTTTACAAGATTTAAATCAAAAGCTAGGATTAACAATTGTTTTAATCACCCATGAAAATGCAAATTGTTAAAGATATTGCCAACCGTGTCGCAGTTATGCAGGATGGTCAACTGATTGAAGAAGGTTCTGTCTTGGATATTTTCTCTAATCCTCAGCAAGACTTAACCAAAGACTTCATCTCGACTGCAACAGGAATTGATGAAGCTATGGGCAAGATTGAGCAACAAGAAATTGTCAAACATTTGGCGAAAAATAGTCTCTTGGCGCAAATGAAGTACGCAGGAACCTCTACAGATGAACCCTTACTGAATGAAATTTACAAACATCATCAAGTTACTGCCAATATACTTTATGGGAAATATTGAAATTTTCAGGTGGAACGCCTGTCGGAGAACTGGTCGTTGTTTTTATCTGGTGAAAAAGGAAAATCTAGCAGCTGCTAAAACAGCCATTCGTGAAGCTGGTGTTCAATTGACAGTATTGAAGGGAGAAGCATAGATGGAAAATTTTATTCAAACATACTTGCCAAATGTTTATCGAATGGGTTGGAGCGGTCAAGCTGGCTGGGGAACAGCTATTTACTTGACGTTGTATATGACAGTCATTTCTTTTATTATCGGCGGATTATAGGGGTTTAATTGCAGGGCTTTTTCTTGTTTTGACTGCTCCAGGAGGTGTCTTGGAAAATAAAGTAGCTTTTGGATTTTAGACAAAAATCACATCTATCTTCCGTGCTATCCCATTTATTATTTTGTTAGCTGTTCTTTTCACCTTTTCACACTTGATTGTAGGGGGACTAGTATTGGACCAAATGCAGCTATCGTCACCTCTTTCTTTGCAGTATTTGCTTTCTTTGCTCGCCAAGTTCAGTTGTACTCGCTGAGTTAGACGGCGGTGTTATCGAGCCGCCCAGGCCAGTGGAGCAACTTTGGTGATCTTAGTCGGTGTTTATCTGCGAGAAGGTTTGTCAGATTTGATTCGTGTGACAACAGTCACTCATTTCTCTCGTTGGCGAGACTGCAATGGCTGGTGCAGTCGGTGCTGGAGGAATCGGGAATGTTACGATTGCTTATGGCTTCAATCGTTATAATAACGATGTAACGATTTTAGCAACAGTTATTATCATTGTACTTATCTTTGCCATTCAGTTTGCTGGTGATTTTTGACTAGAAAATTGCGTCATAAATGAGGATAGCTGAGATGATTGTTAGAGATAAACAATAAATATATAGAAAAATAATATAAAAGTTCTATGATAATAGGTCATGAATTTTTAGTTTATACATATTTTTTCTCGTATGACCAGTACAAGCATTTAGCAGTTTACAGGAGATAAGAAAGAGGAGGAAGGAAAAATTGAAAGAAAAAGTTTAAGAAAAGTAAAAAAAGATGAAAAAAGGTATTGACAAGAAGAGAAGGAGATGATATATTAAGATAGTTGTCGCTTGAGGGGCGACAAAGACCTTTGAAAACTGAACAAGACGAACCAATGTGCAGGCGACTGTTTAAGAAGACAGTCCGTCAAACATTAAGAAGAAACAATAAATCTGTCAGTGACAGAAATGAGTGAGAACTCAAACTTTATATGAGAGTTTGATCCTGGCTCAGGACGAACGCTGGCGGCGTGCCTAATACATGCAAGTAGGACGCACAGTCTATACCGTAGCTTGCTACACCATAGGCTGTGAGTTGCGAACGGGTGAGTAACGCGTAGGTAACCTGCCTATTAGAGGGGGATAACTATGGAAACGATAGCTAATACCGCATAACAGTATGTAACACATGTTAGATGCTTGAAAGATGCAATTGCATCGCTAGTAGATGGACCTGCGTTGATAGCTAGTAGGTAGGGTAATGGCCTACCCTAGGGCAACGATACATAGCCGACCTGAGAGGGTGATCGGCCACACTGGGACTGAGACACGGCCCAGACTCCTACGGGAGGCAGCAGTAGGGAATCTTCGGCAATGGGGAACCCTGACCGAGCAACGCCGCGTGAGTGAAGAAGGTTTTCGGATCGTAAAGCTCTGTTGTAAGTGAAGAACGAGTGTGAGAGTGGAAAGTTCACACTGTGACGGTAACTTACCAGAAAGGGACGGTTAACTACGCCAGCAGCCGCGGTAATACGTAGTCCCGAGCGTTGTCCGGATTTATTGGGCGTAAAGCGAGCGCAGGCGGTTAGAAAAGTCTGAAGCGAAAGGCAGTGGCTCAACCATTGTAGGCTGGAAACCGTTTAACTGAGTGCAGAAGGGGAGAGTGGAATTCCATGTGTAGCGGTGAAATGCGTAGATATATGGAGGAACACCGGTGGCGAAAGCGGCTCTCTGGTCTGTAACTGACGCTGAGGCTCGAAAGCGTGGGGAGCGAACAGGATTAGATACCCTGGTAGTCCACGCCGTAAACGATGAGTGCTAGGTGTTGGGTCCTTTCCGGGACTCAGTGCCGCAGCTAACGCATTAAGCACTCCGCCTGGGGAGTACGACCGCAAGGTTGAAACTCAAAGGAATTGACGGGGGCCTGCACAAGCGGTGGAGCATGTGGTTTAATTCGAAGCAACGCGAAGAACCTTACCAGGTCTTGACATCCTCTGACCGCTCTAGAGATAGAGTTTCTTCGGGAGCAGAGGTGACAGGTGGTGCATGGTGTCGTCAGCTCGTGTCGTGAGATGTTGGGTTAAGTCCCGCAACGAGCGCAACCCTTATTGTTAGTTGCCATCATTGAGTTGGGCACTCTAGCGAGACTGCCGGTAATAAACCGGAGGAAGGTGGGGATGACGTCAAATCATCATGCCCCTTATGACCTGGGCTACACACGTGCTACAATGGCTGGTACAACGAGTCGCAAGTCGGTGACGGCAAGCTAATCTCTGAAAGCCAGTCTCAGTTCGGATTGTAGGCCGCAAACTCGCCTATCATGAAGTCGGAATCGCTAGTAATCGCGGATCAGCACGCCGCGGTGAATACGTTCCCGGCCTTGTCACACCGCCCGTCACACCACGAGAGTTTGTAACACCCGAAGTCGGTGAGGTAACCGTAAAGGAGCCAGCCGCCTCAAGGTGGGATAGATGATTGGGGTGAAGTCGTAACAAGGTAGCCGTATCGGAAGGTGCGGCTGATCACCTCCTTTCTAAGGAAAAACGGAAGCCATTGAGTTTGTCTTGTTTAGTTTTGAGAGGTCTTAGGGCCTTAGCTCAGCTGGGAGAGCGCCTGCTTTGCACGCAGGAGGTCAGCGGTTCGATCCCGCTAGGCTCCATTAGATAGAATCCTCACTGAACTTAATAAAGAAGTGAAGTTGAATACGAGACTAACTTAGGAAAAAGATAAACTTCCTTGTGTTCATGGAACACAACGTCAGTTTTCTATTTTTCTACAGAAGTCTTTCGCAAGCGAATCGTCTCTTAATATCCTAAGATTAGCACATTGAAAATTGAATAACGATATCAAATAGTAACAAGAAAAATAAACCGAAAAACGCTGTGAATATTAATGAGTATATGACTGAGAGGTCAAAGATAAAGGTTAAGTTAATAAGGGCGCACGGTGGATGCCTTGGCACTAGGAGCCGAAGAAGGACGTGACAAACGACGAAATGCCTTGGGGAGCTGTAGGTAAGCGTAGATCCAGGGATGTCCGAATGGGGGAACCCAACAGGTAGATGCCTGTTACCCGTATCTGTTAAGGATATGAGGAGGAAGACGCAGTGAACTGGAAACATCTAAGTAGCTGCAGGAAGAGAAAGCAAAAGCGATTGCCTGAGTAGTGGCGAGCGAAAGGGCAAGAGGGCAAACCGAGAAGTTTACTCGGGGTTGTAGGACTGCGATGTGGACTTAAAAGATTATAGAAGAAGACCTTGGGAAAGGTTGCCAGAGAGAGTAATAGCCTCGTATTTTAAATAGTCTTTATACCTAGCAGGATCCTGAGTACGGCGGGACACGAGGAATCCCGTCGGAATCTGGGAGGACCATCTCCCAACCCTAAATACTCCCTAGTGACCGATAGTGAACCAGTACCGTGAGGGAAAGGTGAAAAGCACCCCGGGAGGGGAGTGAAAGAGAACCTGAAACCGTGTGCCTACAACAAGTTCGGAGCCCGTTAATGGGTGAGAGCGTGCCTTTTGTAGAATGAACCGGCGAGTTACGTTAGGATGCGAGGTTAAGTTGAAGAGACGGAGCCGTAGGGAAACCGAGTCTGAAGAGGGCGCTATAGTATCATGATGTAGACCCTGAAACCATGTGACCCTACCCATGAGCAGGTTGAAGGTGAGGTAAAACTCACTGGAGGACCGAACCAGGGCACGTTGAAAAGTGCTTGGATGACTTGTGGGTAGCGGAGAAATTCCAAACGAACTTGGAGATAGCTGGTTCTCTCCGAAATAGCTTTAGGGCTAGCGTCGACATCAAGATTCTTGGAGGTAGAGCACTGTTTGGGTGAGGGGTCCATCCCGGATTACCAATCTCAGATAAACTCCGAATGCCAATGAATTATGGTCGGCAGTCAGACTGCGAGTGCTAAGATCCGTAGTCGAAAGGGAAACAGCCCAGACCACCAGCTAAGGTCCCAAAATAATTGTTAAGTGGAAAAGGATGTGGGGTTGCACAGACAACTAGGATGTTAGCTTAGAAGCAGCTATTCATTCAAAGAGTGCGTAATAGCTCACTAGTCGAGTGACCCTGCGCCGAAAATGTACCGGGGCTAAAACAATTTACCGAAGCTGTGGATACCTTTAGGGGATGGTAGGAGAGCGTTCTATGTGTGGTGAAGGTGTACCGTGAGGAGCGCTGGAACGCATAGAAGTGAGAATGCCGGTATGAGTAGCGCAAGACAGGTGAGAATCCTGTCCACCGTAAGACTAAGGTTTCCAGGGGAAGGCTCGTCCGCCCTGGGTTAGTCGGGACCTAAGGAGAGACCGAAAGGTGTATCCGATGGACAACAGGTTGATATTCCTGTACTAGAGTATGTAGTGAAGGAGGGACGCAGTAGGCTAACTAAAGCGTGCGACTGGAAGTGCACGTCTAAGCAGTGAGGTGTGAATAGAGTCAAATGCTTCTATCTGTAACATTGAGCTGTGATGGGGAGCGAAGTTTAGTAGCGAAGTGAGTGACGTCACACTGCCAAGAAAAGCTTCTAGCGTTAAATCATACTCTACCCGTACCGCAAACCGACACAGGTAGTCGAGGCGAGTAGCCTCAGGTGAGCGAGAGAACTCTCGTTAAGGAACTCGGCAAAATGACCCCGTAACTTCGGGAGAAGGGGTGCTCAGTGTAACTGAGCCGCAGTGAATAGGCCCAAGCAACTGTTTATCAAAAACACAGCTCTCTCAAATCGTAAGATGATGTATAGGGGTGACGCCTGCCCGGTGCTGGAAGGTTAAGAGGAGTGCTTAGCGGTAACGCGAAGGTATGAATTGAAGCCCCAGTAAACGGCGGTCCGTAACTATAACGGTCCTAAGGTAGCGAAATTCCTTGTCGGGTAAGTTCCGACCCGCAATGAAAGGCGTAATGATTTGGGCACTGTCTCAACGAGAGACTCGGTGAAATTTTAGTACCTGTGAAGATGCAGGTTACCCGCGACAGGACGGAAAGACCCCATGGAGCTTTTTACTGCAGTTTGATATTGAGTGTCTGTGCTACATGTACAGGATAGGTAGGAGCCAAAGAGATCGGGACGCCAGTTTCGATGGAGGCGATGTTGGGATACTACCCTTGTGTTATGGCTACTCTAACCCGGATAGGTGATCCCCTATCGAGACAGTGTCTGACGGGCAGTTTGATTGGGGCGGTCGCCTCCTAAAGAGTAACGGAGGCGCCCAAAGCGTTCTCTCAGATTGGTTGGAAATCAATCGCAGAGTGTAAAGGTATAAGGGAGCTTGATCGTGAGAGCTACAACTCGAGCAGGGACGAAAAGTCGGGCTTAGTGATCCGGTGGTTCCGTATGGAAGGGCCATCGCTCAACGGATAAAAGCTACCCTGGGGATAACAGGCTTATCTCCCCAAGAGTTCACATCGACGGGGAGGTTTGGCACCTCGATGTCGGCTCTGTCGCATCCTGGGGCTGTAGTCGGTCCCAAGGGTTGGGCTGTTCGCCCATTAGCGGCACGCGAGCTGGGTTCAGAACGTCGTGAGACAGTTCGGTCCCTATCCGTCGCGGGCGAAGGAAATTTGAGAGGATCTGCTCCTAGTACGAGAGGACCAGAGTGGACTTACCGCTGGTGTACCAGTTGTTCTGCCAAGAGCATCGCTGGGTAGCTATGTAGGGAAGGGATAAACGCTGAAAGCATCTAAGTGTGAAACCCACCTCAAGATGAGATTTCCCTAACGTTATGTTAGTAAGAGCCCTGAGAGAAGATCAGGTGATAGGCTAGGAGGAAGTTGTGTGAGCAATGGAGCGGACTAATACTAATAGCTCGAGGACTTATCCGAGAAGAAGTAATGAGAACGTGAAGAGAAGCGTATGATTTTAGGGAATCAGCGCAGAAGTCATAGGGACTTCAAGCGGATTTATCTAAATCACTAGCTTTTTAGTTCGAATACAATTACTTAAGTAATGAAGGCAGATCTAGTAAGGATCTAGCTGGAGTACAATTTCATTGAGAAAGATAGCGTAGAGGTAAATCTTTACAATTTGAGACGTTATTCAATTTTGAGTGTGTTAGATACTCAGCAGTTAAGGACAATAGCCCTAGGAGATACACCTGTACCCATGCCGAACACAGAAGTTAAGCCCTCAGAACGCCGGAAGTAGTTGGAGTTGCCCCTGTGAGATAAGGTAGTCGCTTAGCAAGGATAGGAAGTAGAGATACTCTTTTGGGAGTTTAGCTCAGCTGGGAGAGCATCTGCCTTACAAGCAGAGGGTCAGCGGTTCGATCCCGTTAACTCCCATTTCTTTAAGCGGAAAAAGCTTAATAGGTCCCGTAGTGTAGCGGTTATCACGTCGCCCTGTCACGGCGAAGATCGCGGGTTCGATTCCCTGTCGGGACCGTTTTAATGTATAGAGATACATTAGAGACTCGTTAGCTCAGTTGGTAGAGCATTTGACTTTAATCAAAGGGTCACTGGTTCGAGCTCCAGTACGGGTCACAGTCACAGGCGGGTGTGGCGGATTGGCAGACGCACCAGATTTCAGGATCTGGCGCTTAACGGCGTGGGGGTTCAAGTCCCTTCACCCGCATAGGAGATAAGCCGGCTTAGCTCAGTTGGTAGAGCATCTGATTTGTAATCAGAGGGTCGCGTGTTCAAGTCATGTAGCCGGCATTAAAGGAAAGAAGCGAATGCGAACGTAGTTCAGTGGTAGAACATCACCTTGCCAAGGTGGGGGTCGCGGTTCTGAACCCGTCGTTCGCTTTGAGGAAGCCGGGGTGGCGGAACTGGCAGACGCACAGGACTTAAAATCCTGCGATTGGAAACAATCGTACCGGTTCGATTCCGGTCCTCGGCATAGGAAAGAGCACCCTTAGCTCAACTGGATAGAGTACCTGACTACGAATCAGGCGGTTAGAGGTTCGACTCCTCTAGGGTGCATAGAAAAGAAGTCTCCTAGGACTTCATTTTTTCTATCTATACGGGAAGTAGCTCAGCTTGGTAGAGTACTTGGTTTGGGACCAAGGTGTCGCAGGTTCGAACTTGTCTTCCTGATATTTTATTTGATATTAGATGAAATAGGTGTTAGTTTTTAACATCTGGAGCCTGGGACAATAATGTCTCGATTCTATCAAAAAGCAGGCTCTTTGTCAACTGTAGTGGGTTGATGAAAAGCTAAGATTGAGAGAGGACGAGATTCGTTCTCTCTTTTGATGTTCAAAGCGATGAGAATGCGTTTCTTGAAGTTGTCAAAGTTCCTGAATCCAAAAGCGTTTCACCTAATGACCTTGATGAGATTGTTAGTTGCTTCCAGCTTGGCGTTGGAGTAGGGCAGTTCCAAGGCATTGAGAATCTTGTCTCTGTCCTTCAGAAAAGTTCGAAAAACTGTCTGAAAAATCAGGGTGAACATCAGAAATAACCTCCTCAATTAGGTCAAAGAAATAATCAGCTTGCTTTTTCCTGAAAGTGAAAGAGACAGCTGGTAAAGCTCATCTTCCCTTTCTTGAAGCCATACTCATCCCAGCTCATGATTTCTGGCAGTCTCTGCCAGTTGGTTTCAAATTTGAATTCCTTGAGCTTGCGAATGACGGTTGAGGTCGAGAACGAGAGCCTGTGGGCAATATCTGTCATGGCTTTGCTTCTCAACCAATAATTGAGCGATTTTCTGTTTGACTGCGACGGCAATCTGCGATTTTTCTGGACGAGGGAGGTTTCTGGCGACAGCCATTTTCCACAGTTCTTACAGCGAAAGCGACGCTTTTTGAGTCGGATAAGGGTTTTGTATCCTGCTGTCTCCAGATAAGGGATTTTAGAAGGTTTCTGGAAGTCGTATTTGGTCATCTGTCCCTTGCAGGCAGGGCATGGAGGGGCATCGTAGTCAAGCTTAGGCCAGGATGTGAGTACCGGCATAAAAAGATTGTCTATTTTGATATTTTGGTCTTCAATTCCAAGAAGTTTTGTGATAAAAATCGAGTTGTTCCATAGAGTCTTTCTAATGTGAGTTTGGTCGCTTTTCATTATAGGTCATATGGGACTTTTTATACATCTAAAAATAGCTCCATAATCTCTGCGGTAGTTTTTACCCACTACAGAAATTATAGAGCCAAAAAGCAACGGTTTTGCTGTTGCTTTTTGCATAGTTGCTGATAGTCTTGGTAAAAATAGCATTGCTTAATCAAAACCATTTAGAAAGGCTATCTCATGCACATTCACTATAACATAAATCAGACAACTTTGCCACTAGAACTTGCTTTGTGTCTTGCCCCAAGGCCACATCGTCTTCACTATCGAAAAAGGTCGTCAATGCACTAGAAGACGGTCAGTTTCAGTCTTTCTACATGATTTTGGTCGCCCTTCCTATCACCCAAAGTTACTTCTGTCTGCCCTCCTCTTTGCTTATTCCCAAGGAAGTTTCTCTGACCGTAAGATTGAAAAGATGATGGCAGAAAATCTAGCCATGCAGTACTTGACAGGGCAGTTGGTTGTCAGCTATCGACCATCAACCGTTTCCGTGTAGCTGCCGGGATGGAAAAATCTGCTGCGAGAACTCTTTATCGAGCTCAATCTTCAGTTGAAAAATGGAAAAATTGTAACACTTGATGGTCTCTACATTGATGGCACTAAGATTGAGGCCAACACCAATAAGTATAGTTTCGTTTGGAAGAAAGCGACAGAGAAATTCTCCGCTAAACTTCAAGAACAGATGCAGGTCTATTTCCAAGAAGAAATCACCCCTCTTATCCATCAAGCCATTGAACTGGATACACAAGAGTCCATCTCCTCAGAACAGTTGACTGAGTTCGCTCAACTTCTTGAAGAAGAATTGGCTGGACTGAGCCAAGACATTGAGGAAACACCAGTTAAAGGTAAGTACGAGCGTAAGACCAAACGCCGCAAGCTCAAGAAAAGTCCTGCGTAAAGTCAAGGATGACTTTTCAGTGCGGACCGAAAAATACGAGATTTATCAAGAGACCTTCCAAGGTCGAAAGAGTTTTTCTAAGACGGATCATGATGCGACTTTCATGAGAATGAAAGAAGATCCTATGAGAAATGGACAACTCAAACCTGGCTACAACCTACAAATCGCCACTGAAAATCAGTTCGTCCTTCACTATGACATTTATCCAAATCCAACAGATACCAGAACGCTCTTGCCTTTTTTAGAAACGTATCCACATGAGTTAAAAACGGTTGTCGCCGATGCGGGCTATGGTAGCGAGGAGAATCTTCTCACCTTGGATAGGATGGGCGTTGACCACTTGATTAAATATGGTCTTTTTGACAAGGAACAGAAGAAAAACACAAAGAATCTAATAGGAATTTGGCTAACTGGACTTACGATGGAACAGTTGATTCCTACACCCATCCAAAGGGTTGGGTATACTAGTTTGACCATCTCAAACACAGCCATACCACGATAGGTTTCAAGCAGGAAATCAGGGTTTATAAGGCAGAACAACCTGACTTGGCTCCGCAAAAGGGACTTTATGTCAATGAGCGATATCAAGTCTTAAAACGAAAAGAAAGCTAGTGCTTTTATCTGACGAAGGCAGTCACATCTTGCCCAACGTAAAGTTGATGTGGAACCTGTCTTTGGTCAGATAAAGGCTTTCAGTTTGGGGACAAACGATGTAATCTCAGAGGCAGACGTCAGGTTAAAAATTGACATGGGCTTGGCTCCTGCGGCTGACAACCTACTGAAATATAACAAGAAACCCGTGGTGCTAGTTAAACTCAAAAACACCATAAAAAGCCCATTTGGACTATACTGTAAGTGACGAAACAAACAGGAGGTTGTCCAAATGAGACACTCAGTATACCGCTAAATCCCATCATTTACAATGGAATATGAAGCAATTATCCAAAAATTTGTCATCAGCTTTATCGGGATTATTACCCTGATTCATTGAAACATCGTCATAATGTCAGCTTGTCAAAAATTTCGGATGAATCTCTATTAGTCCTACTGTTATTGCAAGCTGAACTAGGAATCAAATCACAACGTCATTTTCACCGAATCTGTCAACTATTTCCCTGTGGTCGACTGCTTGAAAGAAGTCGCTTTAATCGTCGCTCAAGACAGTTGATTTGGTTGCTACAACTCATTCGACAAGCGATGAATGACCAAGTGTCCTCTAATAATATTGTTATCATGGACAGTTTCCTCTACCACTTTGTCAGTCTGTTCGCAACCATAGAGCAAGTATTTTTCGAGGGAGTGGCAGACATTGGCTACAATGCGTCAAAACACCAGTGGTTTTACGGTTTCAAAGTTCACATGCTCGTTACCTTATCTGGCTATATTCTGAACTATATTGTCACCTCAGCTTCTGTTCATGATATCAAAGCGGTGGAGGATTTATTGGAAGGCTGCCAACAATCTGTGATTTTAGCAGATTTAGGTATCTCAGCCAGACTCTTAAAGATCGGGTTGAAAACAGAGAGGGTATCATTTATGAACGCCCTTGCGTCAGAATATGGGGAAGCGAGCCAGACAACAATGGGAGATTACTGGCTATGAGGCGAACCATTGAAACTCGCTTTTTCTGAGTATGCGCTCTCTTTGATATGGAACACATCTTCGCCAGAGGAGTAGCTGGATCTACAACTGAGGATTGAACAAATCCTATTGGCTTATAATTTGAGCTTATTTTGAACTTAACTAGCACCACGGGTAACAAGAAATTAACTAAAAACCAAAAAGCAGAGACTATTAGCGAACGGAACTCTGATTGTTAGAGTGAGTAAAACACTTTGTCCCAAAACTCGTCTTGTGTTTTTAAAAGAAAGAGTATAATCTTATGAAGATTATCTAAATAGAAAGTGTAACTTAAATGTCGAAGAAAACGGATATGCTTGCTTTTTATTTTTATCTTATAACTTAGCTTGGTTGATTTGGATTGGGCCATGGTTAGCTGAGTGTCAAGCTTGGCGAGCCTATCGCTCAGGCTGGAACCATTCTTGCCATGTGGATGCCAGCTTTTTGCTATCTTAAAGAAAAGGAGATTAGCAAACATGAAATTACAGGCTCACTTTTCAACAAATCTCAAAGGATGTTGGCGCTATTATTTATTAGCGCTGGTTGCCTGGGGTATTGAGTTTTTAGGAGCAGACTGTATTACATCGTCTTTAGCAAACAGTTTAGTCTTGGTTTTGAGATGTTGTGAGAAATGCTGGGAAGAACAGGTAGTCCTCAAAGAAATCTTCCCATACAGATCGTTATTTTTGCACAACTATTTTCAGCTTTGACGTATGCGCCTTTTTCATTAGTCTGTTTGCTATTGGTGAGGAAATTGGGTGGCGCGGTTATCTTTATCCAGCACTACGCGCGTTTTTCAATAGTTCACGCACTTATTAGTTGGACTTATCTGGAGTATTTGGCATCTGCCGATTAATTTGCAGGGACATAATTATGGACTCAACTTATTTTGCATATCCTTGGCTGGGATCGCTTGCAATGTTTGTTTTTGTTTTAGTTTAGGCGTTTTATTGGTTGGGTGATGGAAAAGACGAATTTATCTGGGCTCCAGCACTCTTTTGCACGGTGCTAGTCATGCCATTGTTGGCGTGGGTCTTTTTATTTCAATTGCCAACAGAAAAAGCATTAGCTCTTGCGTATTCTAGGTCCGACACCCACAGGACTTCTGGCAGTTTTACCTTTTCTTGTGTTTAGCGCAGCCATTTTACAAAAAGAAAAAGAGGGAAACTCATGAGTTTTACTAATACCTTCAAGGCCCCATCTCATCCCTGTGAGACGAGAGATTTTTAGATTTGTTGTAAAATGGACAAGATGTCTGCTGGGGAAATAGCAGACCAGTTTGAATTGACAGGAGCCACCATTTCGCACCACCTCAATGTCTTGAAGCAGGCGGATTTGGTTGTGGAAACACGGAGAAAAACTTTATTTACTATGAACTCAATACGTCTGTAGTTGGAGGATATGATGGTGTGGTTAGCAGACTTGAAAGGAAGTAAAAAGAGATGAAAATGAATAAAAATATTAGGACTAACAACTGTTATGATTCTGGTTGCCTCGTGCTGTGGGTTGTTTTCTTTTGGGATCGGCTAACAGAAACGATGGCAACGCATTTTGATTTTTCGAATCAAGTAAAATGGATTCAGTAGTCGATGGGTACAGTTTTTGGTATTCCTAGTTTTTCGCTGCTTATACATTGGTTTTGTTTATTTGTGACTAGCAAGGATCCTAAATCTAAGAATATTAGCTTGAAAATGTGGCATCTGGTTTATTGATTATTCCTTTGACATCTTGTTTAGTCATGACAGCTATTTACGCGCAAGCCTTGGGTTATGCAGTTAATCATGCTCTGATGAATGGTATGTTTTAGAGTTCTATTTATTGCTATTGGGAATTACATGCCAAAAACTCGTCGCAATTATACGGTTGGTATACGTTTCCATGGACTTTGGATAATGATGATAATTGGACAAAGACACATCGTCTGGCTGGTAAAATTTGGGTGATGGTGGTATTATCATTTTCTTTAATGGTTTCGCTCAGATTGCAGTTACGTTCGTGCTTTGTTTTTACTCTAATCACTATGATTATAGTGCCAATGATTTATCTCTTACTGGTTATCTAAAAAGGATACACTGATTCATTTGCTGTTTAGCTTGAAACTTTTTAGTCTAATTATCGTTGTGGGGAGCGGGACGACAAAAATTGAACTCTTTGAGTTGCTGATTTTTGTCTTGCTCCTATTATCTTGTTAAAAATACGATTTCTAGAAATATTGAAAAATTTTCTATAATAGGCCGAGAAAATAGAGGGAGAAAAGATGAAATTTTATTCTTATGATTATGTTTTTGAGTCAAATCAGCCAGCAAAAACTGGGTGACAGTTGGACTTTCTATTTTGTTGTTACTTAGACAGGTTTTTGCTTTTAAGGCTTATCGAAATAAGCGCGATTCGAAATTTTTCGTGAATCAAGCGATTATCTCCATTTTGTCTTTTGATTGCTATCGTTCTGATTGGGATTAGTACTTTTCAGACCAATCAAGCCTCTAATAACCAGTTCCAAACTTCTTCATTTTTATTGAAGTTATTTCAAAAGATTTGGGAGTAGATAGGTCAGAGGTTTATGTCAACACTTCAGCTGCGACGGATGGAGCGATTTTAAAAGTTGGAAAAAGATTTTATCGAGCTATGAGTGGCAGTGAGCCAGATAAGTATTTACTGAAAAATTAAATTGCATAAGACAATAGATATCAAATTAGTGGAGGTTAAAATGACATTGAATTTTCTTGAAATCTTGATTAAATTAGCTCTGGGACTATTTTCACTCGTGTTTGTTATCAATGTGACAGGAAAAGGAAATCTGGCACCTAATTCCGCGATTGACCAGATTCAAAAATTATGTTCTAGGTGGTATTATTGGTGGGGTGATTTATAATAGCTCTATTAACATTCTCCAGTATGCGATCATCCTCATTATGTGGACGATTTTGGTCTTGACTCTAAAATGGCTCAATAACAATGTTCGGGCAGTCAAGCATTGATTGATGGTAAACTGACTACCCTGATTCAGCACGGGAAGTTGAGCTCCGAAGCTTGCCGCCCGTTGGCCTTTTCAGCGGCTGATGTGGCTCTGAAGTTGCGTAGCTGGCGAATTTTTCAACTAAAGCAGGTTAAGCTGTAGAGTCATGGAACAAAACGGTCAGCTTATTGTCGTACAGGCAGGTGAGGAAAAATCCGAAATACTCCATTATCACAGATGGTGTTGTCCAGATTGATATTTTAGAGTCTATTGACAAAACAGAAGAATGGTTAATCGAGAGGCTCGCTAAGGAAGGCTATACTGATATTTCTAATATCTTCATCGCAGAATATGAAAGTGGTAACTTGAGCGTTGTGACGTATTAAGACCCTTTTCCTTTTTGAATAGATAAAAGCAAAAGAGAGAAGAAGAGCTTGTTAGGAGTTCTGCAGAAAAATGAAATCAGGATAAAGATACTGCATGAAGCTTATGTGAGATAAAAAGGTGAAAAATGAAGTTGCTGTTGAAATTATAGTTTAAAATAGATAGCATTAAAGATAGTAAAGGAATATTAAAAATCTTTTTCTAAAACGGCACAAATATAAAAATAAAGCCCCTATCCGACTAGTCCATCCAGATAGAGCTTTTTGTTTTTGAGGAAATCAGAGTTTTGTTTGTAATTCTATTATTGTAAGAAGTGTTAATAAAAATCCTTACTATCGAGATCAGGACAGTAAGAGAATTCAATCAGGGTTAGAAACATTGCTGTTAGTACAGTAATAAATCCAAATACAATACCTGGAGCATTTGCAGCAGCAAGTGGTAAATCGCGTTCTTTTTAAACAAACCATAATAAACCCAAAAGGCTACAGTTAATTGCAGCTACCAAAGGTTGATAAAGTTACCCTTATGTCCAGCTAAATTATCCATAATTTGTGGATATAAGATACATACATCATGACAGACATGAATGTCGCTGCCCAACCTTATCATTTTCATTCGTTTTTCGTTCATTTCTATAACTCCTCATAAAAACGTAGTGTAGAGAACGAAAACTTATTTATAACATACTAAGTTCATATAAAACAAGCCTCATTCAATATTATTATTTTTATACTAATCATAAGATTTAAGCAAGAATAATATATTAATGATTATGAGTACAATGTGAGTCAACTCTATTTTTCATTTAAAAAGCTGTGTAATATGTTATAATAAAAGTGTTATCAAAAAGGTTTCATTCGCCTTGAAAAGGAAAAACTATGACTGAAAAAGAATTTTTATATTACAACGCCAATTTACTATCCAAGCGGTAAGCTCCATATTGGGAGTGCTATATGACCATTGCTTGTCAGACGTCCTTGCTCGTTACAAGCGTCTTATGGGTTATGATGTTTTTTATTTGACAGGGGCTTGATGAGCACGGTCAAAAAGATTCAGCAGAAAGCGGAAGAAGCAGGTATTACACCGCAAGCCTATGTTGACAGCATGGCAGTTGGTGTTAAGGAACCTTTGAAACTCCCTTTGATATTTTCTACGATAAATTTATCCAGTACGACGGATGATTACCATGAAAAAGTAGTAGCAGATGTTTTTGAAACGTCTCTTGGCTCAGGATGATATTTACTGGGTGAGTATTCAGGCTGGTACTCTGTTTCGATGAAGAATTTTTCACTGAAAGTCAGTTAGAAGAAGTTTTCCGTGATGAATCTGGCAAAGTTATCGGAGGCATTGCCCCCATCAGCCACGAAGTGGAATGGTGTCAGAAGAATCTTACTTTTCTGCGTTTGGGTAAATATGCCGACCGTTTGGTAGAATTTTTCCATGCCCATCCAGATTTTTATTCAGCCTGATGGCCGTATGAATGAAATTATCAAGAACTTTATTGAGCCAGGCTTGGAAGATTTGGCTGTATCGCGTAACTCATTTACTTGGGGGCAGGGTACCTTCCAATCCTAAGCACGTGGTTTACGTATGGATTGATGCCCTTCTCAACTATGCAACAGCTCTTGGTTATGGTCAAGATGACCATGCCAACTTTGATAAGTTCTGAATGGTACAGTTTCCACATGGCTGGCAAAGACATTCTGCGCTTCCACTCTATCTACTGCCAATCATGCTCATGATGCGGATATGAAACTGCCAGATCGCTTGATTGCCCATGGTTGGTTTGTCGCGAAGGACGGTAAGATGTCTAAATCTAAGGGCAATGTCGTCTCACCCAGAAATGCTGGTGGAACGCTTTGGGCTGGATCCGCTTCGTTATTACCTCATGCGTAGCCTTCCAGTTGGTTCTGACGGCACTTTCACGCCAGAAGACTACGTGGGTCGTATCAATTATGAGTTGGCAATGACCTTGAAATCTCCTCAACCGCACGGTTGCTATGATTAATAAGTATTTTGACGGTCAAGTGCCGATTTATAAAGAGAATGTGACAGAATTTGATGCGGACTTGGCAGCAGTAGCAGAAAATATCGCAATCTACCACAAACAGATGGATGCTGTGGACTATCCACGAGCCTTGGAAGCGGTTTGGAATATTATTTCTAGTACCAATAAATACATTGATGAGACAGCTCCGTGGGTATTGACTAAGGATGAAGCTAAACGTGATGTCTTAGCAGCGGTTATGGCGCATTTGGCAGCCAGCCTGCATGCGTGGTGGCTCACCTCATTCAGCCATTTATGATGACCACATCAAAATGCTATCATGGAACAGCTTGGTTTGGGGGCAGATTTCGACCCTAGAAAATCTAGATTTAGCAGGACTTCCGACAGGTGTCAAAGTAGTTGCTAAAGGTACACCTATCTTCCCACGTCTAGATATGGAAGAAGAAATTGCTTATATCAAGGAGCAAATGGAAGCCAACAAGCCAGCCATTGAAAAAGGAATGGGAGCCAGAAGAAGTAGAACTCAAACTCAACCGCAAGGAAATCAAGTTTGACGATTTTTGACAAAGCAGAACTCCGTGTCGCAGAGGTTAAAGAAGTTTCTAAAGTTGAAGGTTCTGATAAATTGTTTCAATTCCGCTTGGATGCGGGAGACGGCGAAGATCGTCAAATTCTGTCTGGGATTACAAATACTATCCAAACGAGCAAGAATTGGTTGCAAGAAAGTCCAAATCGTAGGAACCTCAAACCACGCAAGATGATGGGACGTATCAGCCAAGGCATGATCCTCTCAGCAGAATATGGTAATCAACTAACTCTGCTTACAGTAGATCAAAATGTACCAAATGGTAGCTTGATTGGGTGATTTATAGAATAATATAGAATGATATGATTACAATTGTGGTCATGTCATTTATTTTTGTTTCAGTTATTAATTAAGCATTTAATACATATGAAATTCACCTATTTTTAGATAAAAACAAAAAGTATAAATTTTTCTTTATAAAAGTATATACTTTTATAAAGAAAAGTGATATACTTAATTCAAAAAGATATCTTTCACAAAAATCTAAGGAGGCAAATCTGATGAAAAAGGTTTTGTTAGGTGTTGGAATTATTGCTGCGGTTGCATCAATCACTTTAGCAGGTTGCTCAAATGGAGGTTCTTTCTTCATCTGGAAAAAGGAAACGATTACATTTATTAACCATCGTACAGACTGGGAAACAAATGGTAGTGGGACGAATATATCAAGAAATTTAACGAGAAATATCCTGATATTAAGGTGAAAATACAAACGATTACGGATTATGCTGGACAACAAAGACGCGGATGAACAGCAAAGAATATGGCGATTTACTAATGATTCCGGGTGATATTAAAGCTCAAGATTATAAAAACTTCTTCGAGCCACTTGGCAAGAAAGAAGAGCTATCTAAGAAATACCTAGGAATGAACGACCGCTCATACGAAGGTACTTTCTTATGGAATACCTAGTCAGGTAAATGCGACAGGTATGGTAAACCAATATGAAAGTCTTCTAAAGATGCAGGTATTAAGACTTTCCCTAAGACACCAGAAGAATTTTTAAAAAGCACTTAAGACGATTAAAGAGAAAAATAAAGATGTAACACCACTATATACAAACTATGCAGCTGGTTGGACATTGTCAAATTGGGACTTTGTGAAGGCTGGTGTATCTGGTGATGCTGATTTTACCAACAAAATGACAGCGGATACAGCACCATTTAGTGATGGAAAAGTGATGAATACGATTTATCGTTTGCTTTATGATGTTAGTAAAAATAAATTGATTGAAAGCGACCCAACAACTAGTGACTGGGAACAATCAAAAAGTTGACTTTATAAATGGAAAAATTGCTGTGATGCAATTAGGAAGTTGGGCTGTTCCACAAATTCAGCAAGCAAACTCTGATAATGCTAAGAACATTAAATTCCAAGTATTTCCAGTAACAGCAGCTGATGGTAAGCAATATATGAGCGTTGCTGGTGATTACAACTACGGCATTAACGTACATAGCAAAACATAAAAAGCTGCACGTAAATTGTTGGATTGGTTAGTCAATGAATCAGACTATGCAAAAGACAATGGTGGTATTCCAACGGTTCGTGGGGCTGAATATCCAGAAGCCTTGAAAGAAGTAAAGAAGCAGGTGTTCAATTGATGGAAGAAACACCCGCTCCAGAAGGCAAAGAATCACTCTTTGGAGATATCAACGACCAATCACAATTGGGAATTGGCTCTACAGATAAAGAAAAACAAAGAATTATTGATGCTGCAATTGGAAACTCGAAAGAAAGTTTTGAAGATATTATGAAAGACTTCAATACTCGTTGGGCAAATGCCATTCAGTCAGTATCTAAAAAATAAATGACAACAGGGAACTTGGGTCATGATGGAGGAATTGTGACCTTGATTCCCATGATGGGAGGACTTCAATGTTAAAAAGTCTGGTGGACGAAATTTTGAGAAAAACCTCGTGATTTTTCTCGTTTACGATTATACCGGTTTTATTAATTTTTAACTTTTTCCTATTATCCTTTACTAAAAAAATGTTCCAATACAGTTTACATGATTGGAATGGTTATAGTGTTAATCCAAAAATTTGTGGGATTGGAAAAATTATAAAAACGGTATTGACAAATCCAAATTATTTTACTGTATTTAAAACCAGCTTGTATTACTTTATTGCTACATTTTTCCAATTAGCGATTGCCTTGTTATTTGCAACGATTTTATCGTTTAAAGTAAAAATTTGCTAATTTCTGAAAGGGATTCTATTTTTCCCTTTATTTACTAAAATGGAGTTGCGATTGGATTTATTTTTCCTTTATTTCTATAAAGGTGGTGGAACGCTTGATACGGTCTTGAAAGCTATCGGCTTAGGAGATCAGATTCATCTCTGGCTAGGAGATCGGTCTATTAACAATATTTTCTAGCTTTTTACTTCTATTTGGCGTTATACTGGTTTTAACTTCTTGGTGTTTTTAGGAGCTATTCAATCCATTAACCCAGAAGTTTATGAGGCGGCAGAAATTGATGGTGCTAATCGTTGGGATGAATTTCGGTACATTATCATGCAAGCATTCGGAACATTATTTTCTTAAATATTATTTTAGGTGTGAGCGGATCACTTAGTGTATTTGATATTCCATATATCATGACGGGCGGTTCAAATGGGACAACAACTTTGTCATCCAAACTATTGATACAGCCTTTTGGTATAATAAAGTTGGTTTAGCGTCAGCGATGGCAATTATCTTGCTCACCATCGTGATTGTTGTATCGCTCGTACAACGTTTAGCGACTCAGGAAAAGGAAGAAATAATATGACAAAGAAAGGAATAACGATTGGAAAAAGTATTTCAATATCTTGTATTGGGAATCGGTGCTGTTGTTGCTTTGCTTCCGATTTTAGTGGTCTTTCTAGGGTCTTTCAAGTCGAACTCAGAATTTCTAAATAGCGGTGTACTTTGAATTGCCAAAATCATTGAACTTTTTCAAATTATAAAACAGCTTTTTGTCAATGGACAAATGCTGTTGGGCTTTTAAAAATACTTTGTTCATTTTTCCTTGTCAGCATGGTTGGAAAATTGACTTTAGCTTCTATGTTTGCTTATGCCATGAGTCGCTTTGATTTTCGCTTGAAAAGCCTATTTTAACCTTATTTTTATTAGCGATGCTGATTCCGGGTATCACTAGCTAAGTTGCAACTTTCCAAATTATCAATTCTCTTGGCTTGTTTAATAAAAATTTGGTCTGTCATTTTGCTAAATCTGGGAACAGATGTTATTTCGGTTTATGTTTTTCTGCAATATTTAGAAGAAATTCCGATTTCTTGGATGAGTCAGTTTATCTGGACGGTGCTAGTTATTTTGGAATCTTTTGGAAAAATTATCCTACCTAACTTAAAAAGCACCGATTGTGACCATGCTGATTATTAGCGGAGTAGGTGTTTACACGACTTCTACAATCCCTTCCTCTATATGCCTGACCGCAATTTAAAAGTCATTTCAACAGCTTTATTTGCTTTTTAAAAGGCCCATATGGAACAAATTGACCGGTTATTCTAGCTGGAGTTGTGATTGTTATTTTGCCTATTTTTGAGTTGTATTCTTGTCTCTACAAAAATATATTTATAATGGTGTCTCTGGCGCAGTAAAATAAACGAAAAGAAGAAGGAGGAAATGATGACTAAGAAGAAATCCCGTTTGATGTTCTGGACGGAACAATTATTTGTAGGGTGAAAGTTTCTGTTCTCTTTTGGTTGTACTGCTCAAAAAGGAAATGGTTTATGCTTGATTCCAGCAATAAAAACGGCTTTTGAGTTTATACAATTAGAGCATCCTTATGATGAATCTTGGTGGCAGTTTTCAAGAAAAACAGAAGGCACTCTTTTCGAAAAGTTTCTTTCCTTTTTATTGACATTGGCATTTATTTTAGCCATGACTAGTTGGTTATCATTGATGCGTGTTTACACAGATATTTATTTGATTGTGTTCGTCCTGGCTAGTTTTGTTTTGGATTATTGGCATTCTTTTTAGTACAGTCTATGTGCGCGAAGAGAATGACCATGTTAACCAGCGAATTTATGAGACATTACTTTACATGGTAAAGCATACCAGCAATTGTTGATCTTAGCACTATTTATTGGAATGTCTTCTTTGGTTTACCCCTGACAAAAAATATTATTGGTTGGTTCATCTTTCCTGGATTTTTACTTGATGATTGATAAAAATTAAAACAAATAGATAGAAAGCAAAAGAAATGATTTATTTTAACGAAAAAAACTTTTGGAATTTCATTTGACAAATCAAACAATGAGTTATGTGTTTCGTGTCATGGAACAGACAGGAACATTAGAACATTTGTATTATGGCTCAACAATTCCGCATTATGATGATTTTAGTTTTTTTAATTGAACGCAGATTCGTCCTTCTAATAATCAAGTGTGGGAAGTAATCTGACTTCTTTGGAGCACGTAAAGCAAGAGTACCCTGTGTTTGGGACAACAGATTTTCGTTATCCTGCTTTGGATGTAGAGTATCCAGAAGGCGATCATATTAGTCAGTTTGTTTATCAATCATATCGCATTTTTTACAGGTAAAAAAGTAACAGGTGCCCTTCCGGGAACCTTTTGGTGAAAAAGATGAAGTAGAAGTTTTAGAAATTACCTTGAAAGACCATTATTCAGACCTTCTCTAGTTTTGACCTATCACTTGTATATGGATGAGCCAGTTCTGACAAGACAGGCTAAACTTATCAATCAAGGGCAACAAGCTGTTTCTCTTCATCAACTAGCAAGCTTGAGTGTGGATTTTCCAAAGGGAAATTATGAGTGGCTGCATTTAAATGGTGCGTGGGCAAGAGAAGCACATTTGACCAGAGAAGCTGTTCATCTAGGTGTTCAACATGTTTCTAGTACCAGAGGACATAGCAGTCACATGCACAATCCTTTCCTTGCTCTTTGTCAACCAGATACGACTGAAAAGCAGGGAGAGGCTTATGGATTTAGTTTGATTTATAGTGGCAATTTTTTAGCCCAGATTGAACGAGATAATTATGATGTTGTGCGTGTTCAATTAGGAATCAATCCTTTCCAATTCAACTGGCAATTGAAAGCAGGCGAAACATTTGAAAGTCCTGAAGCTGTCATGGTTTTTTTAGTAGAATCAGGGCTGAATGGTATGAGCCAAACTTTTCATCGTTTCTTCAAAAACATTTGATTCGCAGTCCATGGAAAGATAAAAACGACCTGTCTTAATCAACAATTGGGAGGCTACTTATTTTGATTTTACAGAAGAGAAAAATTCTCGAAATTGTTGATGAAGCGCAGCAATTGGGCATTGACCTGTTTGTACTAGATGATGGTTGGTTCGGTCATAGAAATAGCGATACTGGTTCACTGGGAAATTGGACAGAAAATAGTGCTAAACTTCCTCATGGCTTAAAAAATCTTTCAGAGAAAATCCATGAAAAAGGTTTATTATTCGGTCTTTGGTTTGAGCCTGAAAAATGATTTCTAATGATACAGAGCTTTATGATCAACATCCTGAATGGGTCATAGGACAGCCTGATAAAAATATTTCTCATGGACGTAATCAGTTTGTTCTTGATTTTGGGAATCCAGCCGTTGTAGAGCATATCTTTGAGCAAATGACCCAAATTTTAAGTAAGGTTGAGATTGACTATATCAAACTTGATATGAATCGCTATATTTCTGAGGCTTATTCAAATATGCTAGCGGTCAATCAACAAGGCGAAGTCTGTCATCGCTATATTATAGGGGTCTATGATTTATATGAGCGCATCATTAAGAATTATCCCGGAGATATTGATTGAATCCTGTGCGGGCGGTGGTGCGAGGTTTGATGCGGGCATGCTCTATTATTCACCGCAGATTTGGGCAAGTGATGACACAGACGCTGTAGAACGTTTGAGCATTCAGAGTGGATTGTCAATGATTTATCCGCTTTCCACTATGGGCTCTCATGTGTCAGCTGTTCCAAATCACCAAGTGGCGCGTGTTACATCTCTTGAGATGAGAAAACACGTTGCGATGTTTGGTACCTTTGGTTATGAATTAAATCCTACAAAATTGACTTCTAAGGAAAAAGAAGCTGTGAAACAAGATATTCTAGATTATAAACGGTATCAAGAGTTAATCTGTTCTGGAGATTTTTATCGTTTAGAGACAACTGATGAAAATCAAGTAGCGTGGATGGTTGTTTCGCAAGACAAAAATGAAGCACTTGTGGGCTATTATCAGATATTAGCGCGTCCAAATCCAAGCTATGAGCATCTCAGATTGCTTGGGTTAGCGAAGGAAAAAGAGTATTCTGTAGTCAGAAGGGGATAAAGAAACGGTTCGTTATGGAAAAGACTTAGAAACGATTGGATTGATTTTAAATGAGAATTATATTGGTCGAGAGCAAGAATATTGGTCACGTATAATGCCAGGTGATTTTTCATTCGAGAGTCTTTCATTTGACAGCAAGGTAAATCCTTCATTGTGATTTTCTAGGTTTCTTTGTCATCACAGTAGAAAAGAAATGATAAAATATGCAAAAATATAATTATATAGTGAGTGTAGTCCGGAAGAAAATTATTGATGGTGATTATGAAATCAATCAAAATTGCCTTCTGAAAAAAAGAACTAGAGCAGAGTTTTCAGCTAGCAAATTGACAATCAAAAAAGCACTGGACATTCTAGTTTCAGAAGGTCTGATTATTAAGAGACGCGGAGCTGGAACTTTTGTCAAATCCTTGTCTGTGGATGAAATGGAGCGACTCATTATTGATAACCAGATGAGAGGGACAACTGCATTTAATCCAGGAAAAACAGTAACCAGTAAAGTCTTGGACTTCTCAGTTATTCCAGCCCCAGAAAAAGTCAGCAAAAATTAAATATTGCTGAAAAATCTTTTGTTTACGAGATTTACCGTGTCTCGGTTGGTGGAAGAGCAACCTACTGTTATGGAAAAATGTACATGCCGATTGACTTGATTGTAGGTTTGAAAAAGAAGATATTGAAGGGTCTATTTATGAATATATTGAGGAAAAAAATTAGGCTTAATCATTCAAAGTGGGCATCGCACCATTACGGTCAGAAAAGTAACGGATTTTTGAAGCAGAAGAATTGCACTGGAACAAGGTGATCCAGTTGCTGTTGCAGAGCAAACAGGATATTTGAGTACGGGTGTACCATTTGAATATTCGATTAGCGTTCACCGCTACGATCAATTCTCTGTTGAAATGATGTTGACGCACAATTAGAAAGGTAAAGGGAGATAGAATGGCAATTTTTAGCGTTTGATATAGGAGGAACGGCTGTAAAATATGGTGCGTTTCAGAATGGAATTTTACAAGAAACCAGTTCCTTTTCAACTCCTGAGACATGGGCAGAAATGAAAGCAGAGCTTTTTAAAAGTAAAGACTGCTTTTTTCTAAGAATATCGATGGGATTGCTATCAGTTCACCGGGCTCGGTTGATTCAGAAACTGGTATCATTCATGGAATTAGCGCTATTCCTTATATTCATCATTTTCCAATTATAGCAGAGCTAGAACAGCTGTTCCAACTTCCAGTGTCTATTGAGAATGACGCAAATTGTGCAGGTTTGGCTGAAGTCGCATTTGGTGTGGCAAAAAGAAGTACAAAAATGCAGCCTTCTTTATCGTGGGTTCTGGTGTGGGTGGTGCCGTCATCATCAATCGCCAGCTGCTCAAAGGTAAGAATCTATTTGGTGGAGAGTTCGGTTATATGTTGATGTCACCAACAGAAACACTTAGCCCTTTTAGCTAGTCCAGTACAAACAGCAAGGCATTATTCTGAACTTGCAGGACTGCTAACTGCTATTTCAGGAAAGAGTTATTTGCTTTTGGCAGATGAGGGAAATGAAGAAAGCACAGAAGCGGTTTCTGGCTTATATGATGCCTTAGCTCGTGGTATTTATAATGTTTTAATGGTATTAGACCCAGATATCGTTGCAATCGGTGGAGGCATTTTCACAAAGAGTAGGGCTACGAAAAGAAGTAGCCCAGCGAGTTGCTAAAATTGTTAGAGCAAACGGGTGCAATGGATTTGAAATTTCAATTGAAATTTGTCAGCTTTCAAAATAATGCCAATCTCTTAGGAGCTGTGTCCAATTTTTCTGAATCAAAAAAGGAACAAAATATGAAAGTGAAAAATGATGACTGTCTTGTCTTTTTTGGAGATAGCATTACCGAATGGGGTAGAGACAGAGAAAATCCAACTAGTTTAGGAACTGGTTATGTCAAATATGTAAGCAATTACCTATTGGATGTTTATCCAACTATCAAACTATACAATCGTGGAATTGGTAGGAATCATATTCAGGGATTTGAATGAGCGCATCTCATGATTGCCTTGATTTAGAACCTCTGTCGTCATCCTTTTAATCGGAATCAATGATGTCTGGCATGGTGTTGGTTTACAAGAATTTGGTAGTGATGACGAACAAGAACGCTTTGAAAGAGAATATGTGAGATTATTGACTAGTCTAAAAATGCAGGCATTGAACGAGTCTTATTGATTGAACCTTTTGTCTTGGATGATCCAGTGATCGATTATCTTGGAGAGAAGATTTGAACAAAAATCCGGGTTGTACGCAATATGGCAAAAACGATTTCAGTTTGAATTTGTTCCTTTGGATGGGCTTATCAACGAAAAAGCTATTAAATGTGGTGCTAAAATGTTGACTGGGGAAGATGGTGTTCACCCTACTCCTATAGGTGCAACTTTTATTGCAGATCAAATTATCGTCAAAGATTAGAGAGGGAAAATGATGAAAAGCAAGATGCTCTTGAAAAATGGGGAAATTATCAAGGCTCACAAATGAAACCTGCAGATTTTGATGACTTTTGGCAAGAAGCTAAAAATGAAGTAGAAACGCTCGGTTTACAGTATGAATTAAAAAGCTATTGATTTTCCGTCTAATGTAGTTGAAGCTTTTGAATTGAGTTTTATGTGAGTTGAGCAAGCTAAGATTGTCTGTCAACTTGTTCAGCCTAAAAATATAACTAAAAATTGCCAGTCATTTTACAACTTTCATGGTTATCATGTAGATGCAGGAGACTGGAGTGAAAAGGTTTCTCTGGCGGCAGAGGGGATGATTGTAGTAGCGATGGATGTGAGAGGTCAAGGCGGGCTATCACAAGATACATGTACAAACAACTGGCGGGACTTTAAAAGGTCACTTGATTCGTGGATTAGAAGAGGACCTAAGAAATTATTCTATCGTTCTGTCTTTCAAGATGTGTATCAGTTAAGTCGTATTGTGGGAGTAATGCCGAAGATAGATAATCAACAAATGATTTCTTATGGGGTTTCTCAAGGTGGGGCATTGGCATTTGTCTGCTGCACTCGCCCAACTATTTCTAAAAACATTTGTACAGTATCCATTTTTGAGTGACTACAGAGAAGCTTACCGTTTGAAGTGACGTCATCAGCTTATGAAGAGTTAGCCTATTGGTTTCGTTACCGAGATCCTTTGCACAAAAAGGAAGAACAAGTGTTTGCAACCTTTGATTACATTGATGTCCAATATTTTGCATCATTCATTCAAGCTGACGTTGTTTGGGCAATGGCTTTGGAAGATCACATTGTCATCCCAAAACGCAATTTGCTGTGTTCAATCAGTTAAAATCTCAAAAACAATTGCTTTATTATCCAGAATATGGGCATGAATACTTGCCACAATTTAGTGATGAAATGAGAAAAGTTTTATTTAAAGAAGGAGTTATTTAAAATGAAAAATTTCCTAAGAATTTTTGGTGGGGGCTGCGACATCAGGACCTCAGACAGAGGGACGTTTTCATAAGAAACATGCCAATATGTTTGATTATTGGTATGAAATAGAGCCAGAAGCCTTTTATAAATACGTTGGTCCAGATACGGCTTCTAACTTTTTAATAGTTACGAAGAAGACATTGCCAAGATGAAAAGAAATTGGCTTAAATAGTGTAGCGTACTTCCATTCAATGGACACGCTTGATAGATGATTTGGAAAAGAATACTCTCAATCAAGAGGCGGTTGATTTTTATAATCGTGTTATTGATTGTTTCCTTTGCTAATGGAATTCACCCGATTTTTAATTTGCATCATTTTGATTTACCGGTAGAACTTTATCATCAATACGGTGGCTGGGAATCTCGTCATGTGGTTGATCTGTTTGTTGGCTTTGCAGAACAATGTTTTTCAATTATTTGGTGATCGCGTAAAAGACTGGGTTGTTCTACAATGAGCCGATGGTTGTTGTAGATGAGGAATATCTGTATCAATTTCATTATCCAAAATTGGTTAATGGGAAGAAAGCGGTTCAGGTAGCTTACCACCTCAATCTAGCAACAGCAAAAGTAATTCAAAAATATCGTGAGTTGGGGTGTGACAAAAAAGATGGACGTATTGGTATAGTGTTAACCTAACTCCGACTTATGCAGCGTCAGAAAAATGAAGCTGATGCAAGCCAGCACATTTCGCAGAATTGTGGAATAATAAGATGTTTTTAGAGCCAGCTGTTTTAGGACATTTTTCCAGAGGAATTGGAAAATGATTCTCAAAAAGATGGTGTCCTCTGGCAGGTAGAAGCTAGTGACGAATTACTTTTTGCAGAAAATACAGTAGATTTTCTTGGAGTGAATTTCTATCATCCAAATCGGGTTCAAGCACCAGCTATTTCACCCGACTCGGTGGGAGAGTGGCTACCAACTCGTTGATTACGATGATTATCAAATGCCGGGGCGTCGGATGAATATTGACAAAGGCTGGGAGATTTATCCGCAAGCTCTGTATGATATTGCTATCAATATCCGTGATAATTATAAAAATATCCCTTGGTTTGTTTCAGAAAATGGAATGGGAATTTCACGTGAAGAACGTTTTATGAATACAGATGGGCAAGTACAGGATGATTATCGGATTGACTTTATCCGAGAACATTTAACCTATCTGCATAAAGGCATTTCAGAAGGCTCTAATTGCTTTTGGCTATCATCTTTGGACACCGATTGATTGCTGGTCTGGACAAATGCGTATCGCTAATCGGTATGGTTTAATTCTAATAATATCCATACTCAAGTCAAAACCATTAAAAAAATCAGGATTCTGGTTTAAAGATGTCATTAGGAAAAATGGTTTAGAAGATACAGAAATTCAAAGATTGATCTGAGGAAATGATATGCAATTAAAAACATTAAAAATTGGATTTGTTGTAAAATTAGTCTGGGAACAACGCACAAGTGAAAGACGGAACTTTGACAACGACTGTTTCGATTGCTCTGGTGAAAAGAGCTCAAATAACGTTATCAGTTGACTATTGTTTATTTTAGATCATTATCTTTCTTCAAAAAGGTAGATTAACTCAATATAAATAGAGCCTGGGACAATAATGTCTCAGCCTCGCTTTGTTTATCGTTCCGGTCAATGGAATAAAAAGAAATTGGCAGTCTATTACCTACATCAACGGCTTATCTAAGAATTGTTTCCACGTCTGAGGGTCGGATAATTTTTCCCTAAAAAGTAGTTCACTTCGTCCGAGGGTCAGATAGCCTGCCTAAAAAGTGAGTTCACTTCGTCCGAGAGTCGGACAGTCTGCCTGAAAAAGTGGTTCACTTCGTCTGAGGCTCGGATAGCCTGCCTGAAAAGAAGTTTGTTCCGTCTGAGGGTCGGACAACCTTCACGAAAAATAGATTTACTTCATCCGAGGGTCGGACGACCTATTTGAGTAGTAGTTAAAAAGGGAGTGAGACAGGACTCCCTTTTGTAGTATAAAACATGATGATGTACTATTCATCTTTATTTAAAAATGAAAATCTCTCCGTCAGGCTCGCCCTAATTTCCCCGCATATCGGTCATGGCAAAAGTGGCTGGATTGGGTGTTTTTAAAATCATCAATCCAAGCTTGGTAACGGATTGAAAATGAGGAGCCGAGTTAAGCGGTTCAGCATTTCTTTTTCTTGCTCGGTAAGGGCGTGGGCATTTTGGACGATAGTTAGCACTTTCTTGATACTGTTGGGTTGGAAAAATTCATCAATGGACGTAATCTGAGCGTCTAAAATGAGACCGAAAAAGACATCAAAGAAATCTTTGAGCTCGTCATCAGGAACAGTTTCCACCCATTCTTTTAGAGTTTTTGTCTGTCTGAATGCTGTCTGGGTTGAGCGTGTCGGTGAAGACAAAGTGCTCATTTTCAATTTGCCAAGAGAAAGTGTCATGCTGGGCACTCCACCAATGGCTACGCTTTTAACGATGTGAGCTTGTTTAGGCGTTTCCAGCATCATCCCGACGATAGAGCCTTGAGGAATGTAGCGTTTGATTTTTGAAGCAATGCTTTGATAACCTCTCGTTTCAATAATCGTATGGTTTAATCCTGGAGCATCAAAACTGTAGATTTGCTTGATTCTATCTTGCAAAGAAGGCTCTACTTGGCTGCTAGCATAAGTCGCTAGATTACCACCTTTTGGAATGTCCGGTCAAGATAAAGGTGGCTGCTGGAAATGCCTGCATGACCTTTGAACGTAAAGGGTGCAGCAGTTTGCTGCGCAGGACATGCTCCATATAAGTCATGCGTGAAAAATCTTCTTCCAACCGGATAATGGAATCATCCGTTCACGAAAAGCAATGACGAAGGTATCCAAATCAATCTTATAAGTCATAGCAGCAAATTGTTTTTGCACATCTAGTCAATATCATTCACATAACCCAAGAGTTTGATGTTCTATAGCGTTTGACACTTGCTGCCCTGCTGCAAGAGTGCCAAGCGGTGTTTGGTATTCATCATGGAGTTTTCTTGGGGCATATATTGTGGCACATCAGTTCAAACGGCTGGCTTTTGCAGGTCAAGACCGTCCGTGACGATTGTGTCATAGTTTGAGATACGTAATCTCGGTCAAAAGCAGAATATCCAGCTCTGTAAAGGGCTGATTGTAGATACTGTCGTATTGTACATCTTCTAAATAGTTAAAAATATTTTCCCATAAAGGCTCTCTTTCTGAAAATCATTGTTAGTATAGCATATTTTCCCAAGTCTTTGTTATAATAGAGAAAGAAAGCGGAAATGAGGATAGAATGCACAAGATATTATTAGTAGAAGACAATGCCGTCATTCGCCAACAAGTCATGCTGGAGCAATGGGGATTTGAAGTGGTTGGTAGAGGATTTCATGCAGGTTTTGACGATTTTTGCCAAGGAAGAGCCGCATCTAGTGCTAATGGGACATCGGCTTGCCTCTTTAATGGATACCACTGGTGTCAAGAAATCGCAAGATTTTCAAAAGTGCCCATTATGTTTTTGTCATCAAGAGACTAGCAATGGATATCGTTATGGCAATCAATATGGGCGGAGATGATTTTGTCACGAAACCGTTTGATAACAATGTTCTTCTCGCTAAAAGTACAAGGGCTGCCATGACGGTCTTACGAGTTTGGTACGGATCAAAGTCTGCTGGAATACCATGGCGTGATTCTCAATCAAAAATCTATGGATATGATGTATGAGGGAAAAGTGATTACACTGACAAAATGAATTTCAGATTTTATGCGTGTTGTTTTTGAGCATTCAGGGCAGCATTGTCGCCCGCGATGATCTGATGAAAGAGCTCTGAATAGTGATTTTTCATTGATGACAATACCTTGTCGGTCAATGTGGCACGGTTGCGGAAAATTAGAAGAAGTCGGTCTCAAGAATTTCATTGAAACAAAAGAAAGGTATAGGCTACGGATTAACCAATGGATCATCAGAATAAGCGTCTATTTTTCAAATATTATTTCCGTTCGCGTCAGTTTTTATGTTTGTTGCTACTTATTTTTTATAGTCTACTGTTTTGCTTTTTCTTACCTTTTGAAAGTGAACGTGCTGTTTTACGGTAGTGTCATGTTGCTCTTGCTCTGGTTAGCTTTGATAGGATTCTGTCTTTGACTTTGTCAAAACAATATCAAACTTTTCGTCGCGCTGTTTTTATATGGAGAAAGTCAAGTAAAAACTCCCTTGAAGCATTACTTTTCTCCAAAATCGAAATCTAGAAAAAGGACAAAAAGAGCTGCAATTACAGCATCAAGCAAAGCAGAGTGATTCATTAGATTATTATACACTTTGGGTGCACCAGATCAAGACACCTATTGCTGCGAGCAAGCTCTTGGTGGAGGATTTACATGAGCAGACACTGAAAAATCAGTTAGAGCAAGAACTGCTTTAAGATTGATTCTTATACAAACTTAGTCTTGCAATACCTGCGTCTGGAAAGTTTTCATGATGACTTGGTCGTGAAAAAGAAAATATAGAGGACTTGGTCAAAGAGTGTCAAAAAGTATGCGATTTTCTTTTATTCAGCAAGGATTGAGTCTAAATTTGCATGATTTGAATCACACCATTATTACAGATAAAAATGGTTTGTCGTCATTTAGAACAGGTACTCTCAACAGTCTCAAATACACTAGCCAAGGTGGTATTGAAATTTCTTTAAGGAAGATACCTTGTATATGAAAAGATACCGGCTTAGGGATTCAGGATGCGGATCTTCTGCGTGTATTCGAGCTGCGGCTTTTCCGGCTCAATGGGCGTTCGAACGCACCGAGTCATCCGGTTTGGGACTCTATTATCTAAGAAAATTGCGGATGAACTCAGGGGCATGAGTTGCATTTGCAGTCGGTGGTCGGTGAGGGCAACTAAATCATTATGATTAGCTTTAGAAAAGAAAATTATTGTTTGAATAAATGTAATCTCACAAAATGTAAGGTTAGCCTCTCAAAAATGAAAGGTTATGTTATGGTAGCAGCCTTTCTGTATCATAAGTTTAGAAAAATGAATGATGTTTATAGAGGGAGACAGTCATGAAAAACAAAAGGATTGAACGCTTTTCAGCTCAAGCCTTAATGGCTTTTTAATGGTCTTTGATCTCCTGAAAAATACCAGGCTTACCGTCAGGCGAATGGGCGAGCATTTTTCATGCTTTAACACGCTGTGTAGCAGTTTGGTTTGCATTTGCAGCGGTCGAAGGCTTCTTATATACTGAAGTCGTCTGCTTTATAATATACGCCTCTTTTTATGGTCAGCTATCATGTTTTATCGGAAATACGATTCTCAATTTGTTGTTTCAGTCTAAAAGGAGTTCAGATATATAATAATATTTTCTAACCTGGCTTGCGGTGTACTTGTCCTCAATATCTTTTTGGCATAAACCAAACGAGCAAGCCAGTTGACATTAAACGCCAGCCTATTCGCTTTATCTAGGCATTGTTGTTTGCTTGCTTGCTGGTTTTGTGACAGAAGGTGGTATGGTCATTATTCCATTTATGTTGATTACCTATACTTGCAGGAAAAGAAAACCCACGCAATCTTCTGTATGGTATTTTAACGGTTGTCCTATTTTGTATGAGCATTCAGATTTATCCGTGCAGGAGTGACACGCCATTAATGATGTTTTATAATTCAGATTGGCTCTTTATTGCAGTACTGCCTTTCATTTCACTTTTATAATGGTGAGCGCGTCCCTGCGACCAAGTGGGAGCAAGTATTTCTTTTATATCTTTTTATCCAGCACATTTATGGTTGATTACATGTATCGCTTACCTCGTACACAAGTAGATGAAAAATTGGACGATGATGAATTGGCTACAATAGGAAGATTGGAAAAGAAAGCTGAGGATAAATATGGTAAAATTTTATTGGAAACAAGACAGGCAATTGCTTCAGCCATAAACGTAAAAAGATATTGAAAGCGCACTTGGCTATGAAGTGAGTCAATCAGCGCAACAGTTATATTTTAGATTTTAAAAAGGAGAAAATGATGACACTATTAGACGTACAACATGTGAAGAAAAAGTTTATCAAAACCCGCTTTCAAGGCAATCAAGTGGAAGCATCTGAAAGATATTCATTTTACAGTAGATGAGGGCGATTATGTCGCTATCATGGGGAATCTGGCTCTGGAAATCCACTTTGCTCAATATTTTAGCCATGCTAGACAAGCCAACCGAAGGACGTAGTCTTTCTAATGGCAACGACACCGCGACAATCAAAAACAGTCAGGCTTTCGAGCCTCCGTCGGGAAAAATTAGGTTTTCGTTTTTCAAGATTTCAATCTGTTAGACACGCTCATGTCAAGGACAATATTCTATTGCCGCTCGTTCTGTCACGCCGCCTGATTACAGAAATGATGCAAAAGCTGGTTAGCGACTTGTAATGAACTGGGATTAACCAATTGCAGGAAAGTTTCTATGAAATTTCAGGTGGTCAAAAGCAACGGTGGCGCGTGCTATATCACTCAATCCAGAAATTCTGCTGGCAGACGAGCCAACAGGCGCTCGATTCTAAGTCGTCTGCGGCGCTTTTAGATGTATTTGATGACATCAATGATCGTGGACAAACCATTCTCACTGGTGACACACTCGACTTCGGCGGCAAGCCGTGCTAAGCGTACTGTTCATCAAGGACGGCATTTTGTACAATCAAATCTTCCGAGGAGATAAGACGGAGCGGCAGATGTTCCAAGAAATTTCAGATACCTTAACGGTTATGGCAAGTGAGGTGAGTGGTTATGTTCAACTAACGAATAAATTAGCAGTCTCAAACCTGATATCGCAGTCTGTATTATCCATTTGCTCTAGCAGCGATTGTGGCAACAGCGATTTTATATAGTTTTGTATCGCTCTAGCCACAGTCCAAATCTGGAAGCCAGCTATGGTGGCTCGGCGGCTCGTGATGACCCTGCAATTTGGGATTTGGTTGTTCAGATTGTGCTCTTATCCCTCATACCTATGCCAATAGTTTTGTCATGAAGAATCGCTCACGGGAGCTTGGTTTGTACAGTATCTTAGGAATGAAGAAAGTCATTTTGCTGCTGATGACTTTTTCTGAAAAGTGCTTTTACTTTTCTTAGTGACGTCGGACTTGGGATTGGCTTTGGAGTTTCTTTTTAGACAAATTGCTTTTTGCAGTTTTTAATGAAGATTTATGGGAATGAAAGTAGTGATTGCCTCAACTTTCCAATGGTCGAATATCTTCACCGTTTAGCTAGTCTGGGTGTGGCTTTGCGCTTAATTCTCTTTAAATTCCACGCGCCTGATTCGTTACAGCTCGCTTCATTTGATGAGAAAAAGAGAAGGCTGGGGAGAAAAAGGACGATTTCGACTTACAGACAGCTTGTGGGTTGGGGCTTCTGCTGAGCTTATTATATCGCACTCAGCAGTTGAGAACCAGTTGCTGCGATTTTTCGAATATCGCAGTTCTCATGGTCGTTTTAGCAACCTACCTCCTCTTTTAACGCTGGAACGATTACGCTTTTGCACTTTTTAAAGAAAAAGAAAGAACTACTATTACTAAAAACGCAGAATTTTTATTTCGTCTAATTTGATTTCTCGCGTAAGAATGCTGCAGGCTTAGCTACGATTTCAACTCCTTTCAACCATGCTGCTGGTGAACTCTGGTCGTCTCTATCAATATCTATGTAGGCGGAAAAAGACTATCTGACAACTTTGTATCCAAAGGATTATAATATCATGGTTACAAGCGCAAAGACGGATAAAAATGCAGTGCATTTTACAGCAGTCAAAAGAAGTAGCACGGAAAAAGGCTTGACAGATGCCAGGTATGAAAATTATAGTTATCAATTTTCTATGATTTCAATCAATGGCAATCAGCTGACTATTGCCGAAACGACGGATGGACTAAAGTGTGAAGAAGTTCAAAATATGATTGCTCCTCTCCTTGTCATCAGTCGTCAAGTAGCAACGAAAAATGACAGGAAAAACCGTTGATTTGGCTGATAATGAAGCACTTCTATATGCAAAATCTTCAAATCAATCAAAAGCAAGCTCTTACCATCAATGGAAAAACTCGTGGAATATCGTAAAAGAGCATTTGACAACGGATTTTGCACATGGCAAGATTGTCAATACATCTGGGTATGGTATCAGAAAAACATGTATATGGTTGTCAATCAACCAAGTCAAGTCGGTCTGAAATCTTTCTATACTTACTACATCGGTATCCAATCTTCCAATAACAGGTTGATCTCCAAGAAAGTATTTTCAATGCTCTTCAGCAACAAGGTCAGGAAAGTGGCAATATCAGTCTTTCTGAGCGTTACCGCATTGAAAAAGATTATCAAGGAGTTATTGGAACTCTTCTCTTTATCGGCATTTTTCTTTCTACGATTTCTCCCACTTGGGACAGTTCTTGCTGATTTATTACAAAACAAATTTCAGAAGGTTATGAAGATCGTGAAGGCTTTATCGTTCTGCAAAAGATTGGACTGGATGAAAAGCAAAACGAAGGCAACGATCTTGCAAAGCAAATCATAACAGTTTTCTTCTTGCGTTGTTCTTTGCCTTTCTTCACATCGCTGTATGCTTTTTCATATGTTGCAGCTGATTGTAGCTCTCTTAGGTGTACATCAATATACCATTACTCATTCAAACAACGATAACTCACTTGCGGTGTTTTTCCTCTTAGTTTACATCTTAGTATTTTGTAATGACCTCCGTAGCTACCTAGAGGTGTAGCACAATAAGTATTTTGAACCATTCGTTTTTGGCGAGTGGTTTTTATCATGTAAATCTGACATCTCATCTAGCTAGCAGAACCTCTTATCCAAAAGTGCGAGATTTTTAAAGTGAGGAGTATGATAAGTTCGTAAAATAAAATTATTGAGGAACGTTATGCTACTAGAAACACGCCATCTTAGCAAAGTCTATGATAATAAGCAAGCTGTGAATGATTTGAATCTTCAGATTGAAACAGGAAGTTTTACCGCTATTTTAGGACCAAACGGTGCTGGAAAGTCTACAACGATTCAAATGTTGACAGGGCTTTTGCAACCTACGGCAGGAGAGATACTGTATGATAACGCCATTAGAATTGGGTGTTGTTTTCCAAAATAGTGTTTTTAGATGATATGCTAACGGTGCAAGAAAATTTAGAAATCAGAGCAGGTCAATATAAGGATATTGATAAAGGAAAAGTTGATAGTTTAGTGAATCAATTGGGATTGCAAAATTTCTCAACATGCAATTATATGGGGACTTTATCAGGTGGACAAAAACGACGAGTGGATATTGCCCGTGCTCTGCTAGATCAGCTCCAGATATTCTCTTTCTTGATGAACCAACTACTGGGTTTGAGATATTCAAACTAGGAAAGCCATTTGGAGCTGATTCACCAGTTGCAAATAAAAGAGAAGATGACGGTTATCTTAACCACTCATTATTTAGATGAAGCAGATGATGCAGATATGATTTATATTGTGGATCACGGTCAAGTGATTGCTAAAGGCTCTGCTAATCAGATTAAAAGAGCAGTATGCTCAGAATTTTCTCAAGGTATTCGTGACTGATACTGCTGATTTTTAAAGAAAATTTTTGAAGGAAGAGTTCCTTTTTGAGGAAGTAAGAGTGAATGAACTGTTGATTCACCCTAGAAACGACAGAAGAAAGGCTTTAGAGGATTCTAACGTGTGGTCGCTCTTTTATTCGACAATTTGAATTTCGACCAGGAACAATGGACGATGCTTTTTATGGCGTTGACAGGAAGAAAGGTACGTTAAAATGATAATGCTCATTAAAAGAAATTTTTACTATATTTTTCGTAATCGTAGTGGGTTCTTTTCTCCCTTCTTGGAGCAATGATTTGCTTTATATTGTACTTGGTCTTTTTGAAAGCAAATATCAAGGCCTCTTGGAGTCAAGTCCCTCATACTCAATCAGTTATTAGATTCGTGGTTGATTGGTGGAACGCTTTGCTATTACAGGATTAACCACAACCTTTCGAGTTTTCTCCCAACTAGCGAAAGATGAGAAAGTAACGCAACACAAGACCTAATTCTGACAGATTTGGGACGCTGGGGCTTGTCTATCAGTTACCTCTGAGTACTGCCATCATTGGATTTTGATGCAAATCATTATGTTTGCTGTCATGGAAGGCTACTTTATCTGGGACGATCAGATTGTCGTCGATTGGAATTTGCTTCCTCAGATCCTCCTCATTATGGTGCTCAATGCACTCTTATGCTCGATTTTCAATGGTATTCTTGTGGAATCACTTTAAGTCAGTAGATACACTGGGAAAAGCTAGCACATCGATTATCGGAGCTGCCTCTGGTTTCTTAGTTGGAACCTATATTCCAATGAGGGGTTCTTCCGTCATTTGCTCAAACGATAATGAAATGTACTCCTCCACATATATTGCTTCTCTCTTTGAGACAAGTAATGATGAAAGATAGTTTAGCTACTGCTTTTTCATCATAATACAACAGCACAAGATTATTTTGAAAAGATGATGGGCATTCAATTAAAGTGGGGAATCTCTATTGACAATGAAAGAAACACTATATAGTATGTAGTAGTGATTGCCTTGCTTGTCATTTTGGACAATCCAACAGTTTGCTACCAATCGGTGGACTAAAACTGCTTAAATTGATAGAAAGTTAGAGAATTTTTGCAGACTAAATTCAAAATGAATCAACCATTCCTTCAAATGATCCCACTTGTTGATGATTCAAGCGGACGAGTTAGAAGCTGAAGCCAAAGAAATTTTTGAATATTTACATCAGTACAGAATCGTCTTATGGGGAATACTATTCCATTAAAACAGATGATAAAATTGTCATGGTAAAGACGGATCAGATTATTTTGGCAGACATCAATCAGACAACATTGATGGTGTATTGTATGGATGGTATCTATGCGACGACCGAAACACTCACACATTTTCAAAAGTCGGGTTAATCGTAAAAACTTTATTCAAATTTCAAAACACGCTGTCATCAATATTGACCATTTGTATCATTATCGGATAGCTTTTCAGGAAATATGACGGCTAGATTGACAAACAAAATTAGTCAAGTGTCAGTCAATACGTCAGATTGTTGATGGATTATCTCGGTTTGCAGAAAGGAACAAACATGATTGTAGTGTCTATACTAGCAGGTCTCGCACTGGTTCCTTATGCTATTTACTTGTCTTAGCTTTTCGGATCCAAGAATCACCTAGCTACGACTTCAATATTCTCAGTATCTTTGATAATGAGTGCTTTGATATGAGCTTTTTTCCTTTGCTGTTTGGGAGTTGAAACGTTTTTCTTATTTAGTACAGTTGACGATTCATTTTTCCTATACTTTAATGGTGGTTATGTGTGATGATGATTTATAATGGCTGGGCTTTCAATCTTGTGCGAGCTGAGTTTTGGCTAGATTTCATTGTTATTTATATTTTAATTTGGCTGTTGTTCGCTTAGATATTTATCTAAAAAACAAAGAAAAATCAATGAATCACTTGTAAAATCAGAAAACATAGCAAAAAGAATAGCTTAGGTCTTGTAGTTATACCAAGGGCTGGGACACATTTGTCCAAGCCTTTTTCTTCTAAAAATGTAAGTTTTGAAGGCTCAAATGAAAGGTTATGTTATGGCAGCTGTTTAGCGATTTTTGTATGATATAAGTGTAAAGAAAATAAAGGAGAAAGAGCATGAAAAGCAATTTTATTAAAGCAAAAATCAATGCCAAAAACTGATTTCCAAAGAAGAAATCAGAAAAGACAAAAATCGGCTGTGCTTCTAGTCAATATTATTTCTGGTTGCAATATAGTCATTGAGATACATTTTTAATATCAGTGCAGCTTCAGGCAATCTTACAAAAATGTAAGATAAAAAGTGAAAAATGAAAGGTTAAAAGTGATGGAAAGTTACTTTTCTTTTCAGTATGATAGATATATAAAAATTGTTAGGAGAAAATGATGACACTATTAGACGTACAACATGTGAAGAAAATTTACAAAACTCAGCTTTCAAGGCAACCAAGTAGAAAAGCGCTGAAAGACATTCATTTCACAGTGGACGAAAGGTGATTATGTCGCTATCATGGGTGAGTCAGGGTCTGGGAAATCCACTCTGCTCAACATTCTTGCCATGCTGAGACAAAACCAACCGAAGGACGTGTCTTTCTCAATGGCACGGACACACGCGATGATTAAAAACAGTCAGGCTTCGAGCTTTCCGTCAGGAAAAATTAGGTTTCGTTTTTCAAGATTTCAACCTGTGAGACACGCTCTCGGTCAAGGACAATATCCTCTTGCCGCTCGTCTTGTCGCGCCGTCCGATTACAGAAATGATGCAAAAAGTTGGTCACGACTTGTAATGAACTGGGGGATTAACCAATTGCAGGAAAGGATTTCCCTATGAAATTTCAGGCGGTCAAAAAGCAACGGGTGGCAGTGGCGCGTGCTGTATCACCAATCCGGAAATTCTGCTGCGGACGAGCCAACAGGGGCGCTCGACTCTAAGTCTTCTGCGGCGCTTTTAGATGTATGACGACATCAATGACCGCGGACAGACGATTCTTATGGTAACGCACTCGACTGCTGCGGCAAGCCGTGCTAAGCGCGTACTGTTCATCAAGGACGGAATTTTGTACAATCAAATCTTCCGAGGAGATGGACCGAGCGCCAGATGTTCCAAGAAATTTCGAGATACCTTAACGGTTGCATGGCAAGTGAGGTGAGTCAAGGTGCTTGAGATTAGCAGGGAAAACTAGCGGTTTCTAACCTGAGTGAAAAATCGTAGATTATACTATCCATTGCGTTGGCAACTTGTTCTAGTCGTCGCTATTTCATATATTTTTAATTCTTTAACGTTTAATCCTCATTTACATGCAGGGGCAAGCTCCATATTATTTGTCTTAGTCTCTTGGAGTGGTTATTGTGACGATTGCTGCAGCGATTATCGTGTACTAATAAGCTTCGTCATGAAAAACCGTTCGAAAGAGCTAGGCTCTTTATGGAATGTTAGGACTTAACTAAACGTCATCTCTTTTACGATGGTGTTCATTGAACTCATTGATTTCTAGAGTTTTCGACGACTGTCAGCCATTGGTCTTAGGGATTCGGTATCGTATTTGACAAACTGATTTATGCCTTTTATTACTGAAATTGATGGGGGTTAAAAAGTTGTTCTTGGTTTCCACGTTTTCCAATGCTAGTTTTGATTTGTTGTTGTACACCTATGCGTTTATATGGGGCATCATGGTGTTAATGGGGAGCATCTATGTTTTGAATACTGCGTGCAAATGGCCAAGGAGAGACAGAATAGTGGTGATAAAGAAAAGGACGTTTCTCCTCGCTCCAAACGAGTTATTGGTATCGCCTCTTTAGTCTATGGACTTATTACCTAGCCTCGTGATGTCAAAATCCCAATAACAGCGATTTGGTGTATTTTTCATAGCTGGTTCTCTTTGTTATTTTAGGACTTATCTGCTGTTCAATGCAGGAGTTACGGTATTTTTGCGGTTGCTTCAGAAAAATAAACGGTATTACTATCAACCCATAAACAATATGATTTCTGTCTCAATCTGATTTTTCGGATGAAGAAAAATGCGAGTTGGCTTTAGCAACGATTTCGATTTGTCAACCATGGTCGTAGTCACCTTAGCTGGTGGTATCAACATCTACGCTGGTGCTGATTATCTGAAAAACAGCGATGTATCCCTCAAGACTATACTATAAAGGGGAAGAAGTATCAGCTGCAATTGGAACAAGCACTGACAGAGTTTGCAAATGAAAAATCATCTAAAGTTACTAGATGCCTATCAATATTATTCGATGGGAATTAAAACAAGACGGTAATCAACGATATTTATCCAAAAAGGTGAAACACGAGTTTCTCCTAGCTACATTCTTCTGTTTTCAGCTGCTGATTATCAAAAGATGACTGGCAAAACGTTGGACTTGAAAAGACAATGAGACAGCAATCTTTGCAAAAGGATATCTATAAAGCAAGATCAACCTCTTAAACTGATTGAGCAAGAATTGACAGTGAAAGAACTTTTAACAGAGGACTTTGTTCTTGGAAATGTCATGGATCAGTATAATATCGTTTGTAGCAGTCACTTTTTATGGTTGTCAGATGATCCACAAAAGAGATAGTAGATGCACAGGAGCACTACACGATTAACACGGAGTTATATGGTGCTTGAATATCAGGCTCTGATAAGGCAAAAGGTGATTTGGATACAGTCATCGAAGGAGTTTGAAACAGTTCAATACGACTCTCCCCGATAATGCCGGTATGTATGGTTATCACAAGAATCCAAGGTGTAGAAATCATGAGCATGCTCGATGGGGTTTTCTTTATCGGAATTTTTCCTATCTATTGTCTTTATGCTGGGCAGAACGGTTTTGAATTTACTACAAAACAGATTTCAGAAGGATATGAAGACGATGATCGCTTTGTGATTTTACAAAAAGGGTGGGACTGGATGAAAAGCAGACCAAGCGCACCATTCATAAACAAATTCTGACATGTGTTCTTCCGCTCATCTTTGCTTTGTTCATCTGGCTTTTTGGCTTATCATATGCTGGAGCCTTATACTGAAAGTTCTGGGTGTCTTAAATGCTACATTGATGTTGGAAGTTACCTTGGCGTTTGTGCTATTTCTTTATCGTCTATGTACTTGTCTTTCTCATCACATCACGCAGTTATCGTAGAATTGTGTCGATGTAAGTTAGTGATAAGTATGATAATCGCTGAAAAGGAGTAGAACTATTCTTGTCCTTTTTCAATTTATTTAACAAAAAGAAGCGTTTGATTCCTTTTTGATTGCTTTTATGGTAGAATAATTCAATCTAATAAATTGGAGTTGAGATGAATATTTTTCGGAGATGTTAGTCGAGATCGGACTGACATGCGGCGTCATTTACGATTGCTGGATTTGATTTTGTTAGGAATTGGCGCTATGGTGGGGACGGGGATTTTACGATTACTGGGAACGGCTTGCTACCATAGCTGGTCCTGCTTTGGTTGTTTCGATTATTATTTCTGTTCTTTTGCGTGAGTATGTCTGCTTTCTTTTATGCAGAATTTTGCGTCGAGAATTCCTGCAAATGGAGTGCTTATAGCTATCTCTATGCTGTCCTTGGTGAGATTTCCAGCTTGGATAGCAGGCTGGCTGACCATTATGGAATTTATGACGGCGGTATCTAGCGTTTGCCTCTGGTTGGGCATCCTATTTGAAAAGGCTTGCTAAGTGGATTTGTTCGGAGTATGCCCAAGGCTCTCACTGAACCTTTCAAATCCGCAGGCAAGACTTATGTAGACTTACTGCCGATTCTTGTTTTGGTATTTGTGACAGGCGTGGTTTTATTAAATTCCCGTAAAAGCAGCTCTGCGATTTAATTCGCTTTGGTTATCTTGAGTTTTCGGCGCTGGCCCTTTATCCTTGTAGGATTTTTCTTTATTAAACCTGAAAATTGGTCTCATTTTGCCCCATTTGGCTTTGGTAAACTTTATATGGTGGTCAATGTTGGAATTATGGCTGGCGCCTCTCTGATGTTCTTTGCCTTTTGGGTTTTGAGTCTATTTCTATGGCAGTGGACGAGATTAAGGAGCCACAAAAATGTCTCACGAGTGTGCTATCTTTGTCCATTAAACGGTACTATATATTGGTGACACTGGTTCTGACAGGGATTGTTCACCACAGCAAGCTAGATGTGGCCAGATGCTGTCACTGCTGCGCAGTGTCGAGCTTAGCTGGGCGGCTAATTGTGTGTCAGTGGTGGCTATTTTTGGACTTTGATTACTGTCTGCATTTCCATGACTTATGCTCTGTCGCGCATGATTTACAGCATTGCGCGTGACGGTTTATTGCCAAAGTCTTTTAGAAAATTAACCGCTACTAGTCGTGTACCGAGAAATGCTACGATTTTGGTAGGAATAGCTGCAGCAGTTTGTGCGGGGATTTTTCCGCTAGCCAGTATCGCATCCTTTCTAAATATCTGCACCTTGGCTTATCTGATTTTGTTAGCAGTGGCTATTTTGAAAGTTGCGCAAGGATAAAGGACTTCCCTCAAGCGAAATTTTAAAACTCCTGTACCTCTGACGCCTGTCTTATCCATATTATCTGCCTGTCTTTCATGAGCCAATATGGCTCTGATACTTGGCTAGCATTCGGGCTTGCCTTACTAGTTGGAACAATTATCTATTTTATCTATGGATATCAACGATTTCGGAAATCAATTGATAAGCTTTAATCCAGACAACCACTTTAGGCTGTTTTTGCTTTATACATAGAAAGAAAAGAGAGTTGCGAATATGATACGATCTGCAGAACTTTCAGATGCAGCGGCTATTCAGGAAATCAATGCAACTGCTCTCGGCTATGATTTTTGGCTTGATAGAAACTCGTCCAGAAACTATCAGAGCTGTTGGATGGGTCTGATCATTTTACTTGGTAGCTGAAGAAATAGCAGCAGGTCAAATTGTCGGCTGTGCCCACGCAGCTAGCTATGATTGCTTATATTTTCCGTCTGCTCAATCTGTTGGCTTTGGCTGTAGCTCCAGATTTTTCAAGATCAGGGTATCGCTGAGCCTTATGCAGGCTGTGCGTGAAGAGGGGTTCAGCTGCAGGCTATGCAGGTATTCGGAATAAACTCTGGTATTTCACAGATAGAGCTCCATGAGTTTTATCGAAAAATTAGGTTGTGAGGAAAAGCTGATCAGAAACGTTTTTATTGGGAATTTTGAGATGATATCTCATGAAGATTGAACCATTAAAGGCAGGCAATGCAGAAGAAAATTGCTAATAATTGGCATTATGAAGGAATTTATAGCTTTTTATGATATGCAAGCAGATCCTGGGGATTATGAAGAAATTTTATCTCCTGAAGCGCGTGGCAATCACTAGTATCAAATTCTCAAAAATGATGAATTGTATGGTTTTTCTGTCTTTTCCCAGTTAGCGAAGACAAGCATAGGTTTGAGGGATGAAGCCAGAGTATTATGGTAAAAGGTCAAGGGAAAGAGTTTTGTGCATCATCGCAGTTTATTGAAAAATATCAGTAAAAAGCTACAACTCTCTCAGTTGCAGATTTTTAATCAAAGAGCTCAAAAAGCTCTATCTTCGCTGTGGTTTCAACGTGATTGGGCGACAGCCTCGAGGAGCAATGGCGATAGTTACCTTTTCTTTGTCAAAAATGGAAAAGGAGTTGAAATGAGTTGCGGTTATCCAAGGAACCACTCGAAGATATGAATTCTGCTATTTGAATCTGCAGCGGTCAAGCGTCTGACGAGTGCTGAATTTTGGTATTTTTGAGGAGAGGAAGGGGCTGCGGTATTCTTATGTTGAGATAGCGATGACGATTAGTCTCTTAATAGAAAGTGGAGCAGTAGATTTTGTTGTAACAGGTTGTTCTTCAGGTCAAAGGTATGATGCTTGCCGTAATAGTTTACTAGGTCTTTTGTGGCTATATGAGACCCCACAAGATGCTTTTCCTCTTTGGACGAATCAATGGAGAAATTTGCTTCTGCCATTAGGGTTGAATTTTGGTTGGCAAGAGAATTGAACCTACAATACATTGGACAAATTGATTTGATGGTGAGTTTGGTATGGCGCATGTCTGAACATGAAGCAGAGAAAAAGAGCAAACAAGTGCTAAAAGGATTTGAACCGCTTTGGCGAAACGCAGTTGGGAAAGAATTATTGACCAAATTCAAAAGATAACCTCAACAAGATTGTTGCAAAGAAAAGATAGTGATGAATGCTATTACAACTAATCGAATGGAACCAATGAGAGTTCATCCGTTTGCTGAAAGCAAAATAGTAAAGATGAAATGACGAGCACTAAGTAGATGCTACACATTTCGTTATCTTTGCAATTTTGACTGTTTATGGTAAAAATTGAGCTTGACATATAACGTCATGCAAACAAGACAAGACCGAAATGCCAGTCTTGTCGTATATATAATATTGTAATATTGACTGCTGAGACCACGCTGACCTTTCTTCAATGTTAAAACATTACTTTGTCACCTTCATTCAGTGATTTTGAATCCAGTAGTTGAATCGCTGAAAAAGTGACAAAAACATCTGGTCATTGTCTTGTGAAATAAAACCATAGCCTTTTTCGGCTAGAACCATTTTACTGTACCTTGTGTCATCCATCTGCCCTTTCTACAAAGATTGTGTAAAAATAGAAAAAGTAAAGATGAAAAAGCAAAAATACTCACTCAAAATCATTTTACTCTTGCAAGTCTAACAAAAAGTAGCAGCAGCAAGGAAAAACAGCGTAGGACATCTTATTTTGCTATATGACTAGTAATATGAAAAGCAGAGGGTATATCATGACATTTGAAGAAATTTTTACCGGGTTTGAAAGCTAGAGAAGAAATATGTCCGCGTAGGCTGGGGCGGTGCTGAAATTATGTCCAGCTTTTTGATGTGAGCAGAACAGGTGGCGCTTGAGTGACGCCTTTATTTTTCTCATCAATGTATCGAGCGAGAAGGCTTTTTCCAGGGAGTCCGACTCTGTGATGTCTTAGCAGATGACTGGGTGGAAGTTCACTGACTAAGACAGTACTGGTGACGAAATCAGTTCAGGGATTGAACGAGCACAGGCACAGCTCTTTTGGAAAAATGGCTGGCGCGTCTATGGTGTAGACCAGTCTAAAAACCAAAACCTGACAGGAGATTTTTCATTTTTCTTCAGCAGATTTTAACGCTTGGCGCTTCAGTCAATTTTTAACTGAGCCTGAGTAGATGTCCTCTGCAATACAGTTGGAGTACTAGATGATCATAAACCTCTACTGGAGCAGACTGCTCAAGAAATCGAAATTTTCGAGGATTAACTCATGTAGAGCGTAACTTCGTTATTATCTGACGCAGATGCTGAAGAAACAATCAAGGCATCATCATCAATAAGTCTCTATTGCATCGAGTTTAGCTGGTGGTGGTGGTCATGCTTACACTTCTTCCTAAGCATGCTTTAGCAGGATTTACCAAGCAGTTGGCACTAGACTATGCGGGACAGGGATGCAGGTTTCAGGATTGCTCCCGGTGCGGTCAAAACGGGCATGACTGCTGGATTTTTTGAGCCGGGAGCAGCCCAGTGGGTAGCAGACGAGACTCTATCAAGCGTTGGATAGAACCAGAAGAAGTCGCTGATGTGTCACACTTTCTCGAAGTGGTGAGGCAGGCTGCTATGCAGGGCGAGATTATCAAAATCGACGGTGGTTGGGTTTGAAGTGAGGTAGCAAGTAGAATGAAAAGCAACGACCATTGAGCCAAGACTGCAAATTCTTTTCCAATATTGGAAGAATATGGTGAGATATGGTTTGAAGGCGAAGCTAGGGCAGTTTTATACAGATGAAGACGGACCGCCATTTTGTACGAACGAGATTTTCTCTTTTTGGCTGGACGGGCAGATATGGCGTGCTGGCTGATTATAGAGACATCTGTGAGCCAGACTACCGAACTCATATCAGAAAGAGGTTTCTTACGAGCCCTGCTTATCCTCTCGTCCAGCCTTATCTACCTTTACCCGCTATGCTTTTAAAAGATGAGGCAGAGATTTTGATATAAGGTACTGAAAAACATCATGGAGCAGCCATCAAACGGCTCGTTATGAGGCAATCAATTCAAAAACCCATCAAGAACTAGCTCCAGGAAGAGATCGGTCTCAGAGTTTACAGGGGAATTTTGCAAACTTTAAAGAGCTTTCAAGCGCGGGCTTTTTGGTTTTGTGATCCGAGGGTGAGGAAATCGTCGCTGGGGTCTCGACAGACGCGTGCAAAAAGCCGTGAAATCGAGATTACCACGAAACTAGCTTATCAACAGCAGGGCTTAGCTGCTGCTTCCAGAACGAAGATGATTTGGAATCCCTACGGCGTAGCGTTTTTCCACTCTAGACGCCCATAATGAAGCTTCGAAAATAGCTGAAAAGCTAGGTTATCAATGCTAGGAGCTAGCCCAGCCCGATGAGTTAAGAGTACAGATAGGAGACCGCTGACTAGAACAATTATGGAATGAATACGAAACAAATCAACCTACAATCGGCGATTAAAATAGATCGCCTGGGCCTTGGTGACTTTAGCAGATCAGCTTGCTGACCGAGTGCTTCGTGGTGAAAAGACAGCGAGCGGCTTCGGCCTATGACTCTATAAGATTGAAAATGAACCCTTGCCGCAAGTAGGAACCTTTGATGTCGTCCTAGACAGCCAGGATCAAACCGTTTGCATATCATCGAAATCACCAGAGTAACGGTTGTTCCTTTTAAGCAGTCTCTGCAGAGCACGCTTTTTAAAGAGGAGAGGGTGATAAATCTTTGAATTACTGGCGCAGGTGCATGAGGAATTCTTCACGGAATGGATGGCTGAAGCCAGCCTCTCCTTCTCAGAGGAGACAGGTGTAGTCTTAGAGGGTTTCGTGAGTTTATCCGCTATGGAAACAAACATATATATATGTGTCATGGAGAATCTTAATAAATGACACAAAAAGTGATATAATAAAGTAAATTTACTTTTGATAAAAAGACTATTATGACAAACTATGCAATTATTTTAGCAGCTGGAAAAAGCACTCGCATGAAATCAGATTTACCAAAAAGTGCTTCACAAGTTGCTGGAATTTCAATGTTAGAACATGTATTTAGAAGTGTTGAGTTCCTCGCACCTGAAAAAGACTGTGACGGTGGTCGGACATAAGGCAGAGCCAGTGGAGCAGGTACTGGCAGGGCCAAACAAATTGTTCGTCAAACGGGCAATTAGGAACTGGTCACGCCATGATGATGGCAGAGCCTGTGCTGGAAGGTTTCCGGCAGCAAACGATAGTATTGCAGGAGACACTCCCCTTTAATCACAGGAGAAAGCCTAGACTGATTGATTTTCATATCAACCACAAAATGTTGCAGACGATTTTGACAGCGAAGCGGAAAATCCATTTTGGTTATGGACGGATTGTCCGTAATCGCAGGAAGAAGTGATCAAAATTGTAGACAAAAGGATGCTTCAGGGATTTTGAAAAAGCAAATCAAAGAAATCCAATACAGAACGTATGTTTTTGATAACGCTCTGCTCTTTTGAAGCCTTGAAAATATCAATACCAACAATGCGCAAGGAGAATACTACATCACAGATGTGATCGGCATTTTCCGTGAGAATGGCGAAAAAGTCGGCGCTTATACTCTGAAAGACTTTGATGAAAGTCTTGGTGTCAATGACCGCGTGGCATTGGCAACGGCAGAAAGTATTATGCGTCGCTGAATCAATCAAGCTCACATGGTGAATGGCGTTAGTTTTGTAAATCCAGAAACGACTTATATTGATGTAGACGCACAGATTGAACCAGAGTCCAAAATTAGCTAATGTTACCTTAGAGGAACAACGAAAAATTGGTGCAGGCAGCATTTTGACAAACGGTATGTATATTGTTGACTCTGTTATTGGTGAACAAACGGTTATTACCAATTCGATGATTGAAGAATCTACAGTTGCAGACGGTGTAACGGTGGGACCTTACGTCATGTTCGCCCAGATTCAAGCCTTGCTAAAAATGTACATATTGGTAATTTCGTTGAAGTGAAGGGCTCTTCTATCGGTGAAAAATACCAAAGCTGGGCATCTGACCTATATTGGTAATTCTGAAGTGGGTGCGAATGTTAGTACTGTTGCTGGAACGATTACAGTTAATTATGACGGGACAGCACAAATTTAAGACCGTCATTGGAACAATGTCTTTGTAGGTTCTAATTCGACCATTATTGCGCCAGTAGAGACTTGGGGACAATTCTCATTGTAGGGCTGCAACCAGCCATTACCAGGATGTGCCAGCTGATGCGATTGCTCTTGGACGTGGTCGCCAGATCAATAAAGAAGAATACGCTAAGGCTTGCCACATCATCCAAATAATAAGTAGGGATTGCTATGGATTTTGAAGACACTAAAACGAACAGAAATTTACCAAGGACCTATTTTTAAACTTTGTAAAAGATGAAGTTCAGTTGCCAACAGGAAAAGGAACAGCTTACCGTGATTTGATTTTCCATAATGGAGCAGTGGCGTTTATCGCGCTAACGCCAGAAGACAAAATGATTTTGGTTAACAGTACGCAAAGCGTACTAGCTAACCTCTTATGAAATTCCAGCTGGAAAGTTAAGTTGGTGAAAATGCAGATCAAAGGCTGCAGCTTTTGCGCGAATTAGAAGAAGAAACGGGTTATACAGGTGAGTTAGAACTGCTCTGAGTTTCTATTCGGCGATTGGCTTTTTGCAATGAGCGCATCAAAACTTTATAGCGCTAACCACTTTGACAAAGTTGAAAAATCCTCGTCCACACGATGAGGACGAGACAGAACTCTATAGTGACCTTGGAAGAAGCGAAAGCTCTCCTTGCATAGTGGTGATATTTGTGATGCAAAACCATTATTGCACCCAATATTGGGAAATGAAAATGAATCGAAGATAGAGGGAACGATCATGGGAAGACTTTATTAACAGATGAAATGATTGAACAGACAAATCGCGGTGAGATATTTCAGGTCCACCTTTGCATGATGAGGAAGAAACCAAAATTTTAAAACGACATGAAGTCAGTTTGGTTATTCCTCTCTAAATAGTAGTTTCAATCAGAGATACGCTGCAAATCGATGTGGGAGCAACGGTGACCAAAAAGCCGACGCATTGAAAATGCAAAACGTGGAGTATTCAAGCGAAATTAAACAAAATTCTATTTTGGATTGTACTGCTTTTGATTGCTTTGATTGCTGCTGTTATTTGGCTATAAAGCGATAAGCTCGACTCGCTTTTTGTGATAGAATGAGGAGGAAAAATGAAAATCAGGAATTGGTAGCGCAATGCCTGAGGAACTAAAAATCTTCTGGTGGAAAACTTGGGAAAATTCGAAACAGCACTTACGTTTGGGGCATGTTTTATCCCTGCTAGGAAGTATCGGTTGTCATGAAGTTGTGCGTCGAAAGCGGGATCGGAAGGTCCATGTCTGCTATGAGGCGTGGCTGTTTTTGGTCAATGAGTTTAAAGTGATGGCTTCCAGCATCATCAATACGGGTTCTGCTGAGTGCGGTAGCCGAAGTTTATGCAAATCTGAGCGATGTTGTAGTGGCTGATCGGCTAGTGTACCACGATCGTAGGTCTGTAACTTTCCAGCTTTTGGCTATGAGATACGGACAAATGGCGCGCCAGCCACTGTGTTTGAAACGCGAGCCGCTGTTGGGTTTCTGAGATGAGAAGGTTTTAGAAAAAGAGCCCATGTCAGACAAAGTCGCGTTGGCTTGATTGTCAACGAGGAGACAGTTTTATTGCGGGGACAAGACAAGATTCAAGCCATTAAAGCATCATTTTCCAGATGTTTTAGCGGTAGAAATGGAAGGAGCAGCCATTGCTGCAGCAACCCATTCGGTCTGCCTTTTTATGGTCATTCAGTGCACATGAGGTGATACAGCTTCCTCATGTAGTCGCAAAGTAATATCGGCTTTTGACAGGTGTTATCCGCATGAGGCTGGCGGGCAGTCAGCTGAGACCCTGATAGCGATGAAGAAATTAATTTGAAAGAATGGAGTTAGCAGTGGTAGATGGAGAGATTGGCTATCATTGACTGTTTAATGTGTGTGAAAATAAGAATGGAACAAAATCAGCGTTTTTGTCAGCCATTGATTTTGTTGTCCCAGCCTCTGCAAGGTTGAGATGAAGTCTGAGCTGATAGTATCAGCACATTAAGAAGGTATTCAACTAAAAGTGCATTGAGTTTTATCTGAGTCTGGAATACTGTTGTCCAGACTATTTTTCTCATCGTCCTTATGAATTTGACAAAAGAAGATGATATAATTTTGAAGGGCAGATTCTGCTCACGCCCAATAAATCAGAAGAAGTTTTTATAAGAGCTAAATGGTATTTTCAGTAGTATTTGAGCCACGGTTTTGGTGACCCGAGGCTATTTTTGAGATGTATCTTTCGCACTTGTGAGGTGAGCATATCGGTTTTAGTTGGAGACAAACGGTGAAGAATCCACCTTTATGAGACATTGATAACTGGTCAGTGTGTTTGTCGCAGATAGAAGCAGGTTGAGTGGCCCCAAGTATATGTATGACAGCTGGTTGCTTAGATCAGCACGCTGTGTGTTGAAGAAGAGCCAATCCGTGCGTGAGTGTGTTGCGGACGGCTTTTGATGAACTCTCAAGACTGAGTCTCGAAATCAATGAGATATATCTAGCTATGGCGAAGACGGAGCTGATGTTGATGTCGCCTGTGGAAGAAGTGGGTGGTGCAGGAGCGATTGGAAGGTCGAGACTTTTATGCTTTGGATGCTAAGACGAGTGAGGTGGCTCGTGCTTTGGGGGTTATGGATTACGGCGTGGGAAACGGATGTCACCGCTTTCTTTCTGGAGGGTCAACGAACCAAGGTGACTCTTAGCAAAACTTCTCCTTCAAAAACACAGACATCTTGCTCTTAGATGAGGCCTACCAACTATTTGGACGCATGAGCATATTGAGGTGGCTCAAGCGCCTACTGTAAAATTATGAAAATGCTTTCAGTACTCATTTCCCATGATATTCCTTTCTTAAACGATGTAATCAATACTCGTCTACGTATGAAAATGAAAACTTGACCCGCTATTCTGGTGATTATTATCAATTCCAGAAGTTTGCTGAGACGAAGAAATCTCCGGCTGGAGCAGCTTACGAGCGCTCAGCAAAAAGGAAGTGCTGATTTAAAGACTTTGTAGCGCGCAGCAAAAGCTCGGGTGGCTACCCGACAATATGGCTATGTCCCGCCAGATTAGATAAAATGGAGCTGATTGGTTGCAGGGTGAGAAGCCTGAGCGCTGCTTGACTAAAATGGCTCGTACCAGAGAGCGCTTTATTTTCCAAACAGAAAGGTTGCAAATTGGTTACGATTGTCGCTGACAAACCCTTAATCTAACAGGCGCAATCAGAGAAGTTGCCATTATATCGGGCCAACGGAATCGGGAAAACAACTCTCTTAAAAGTTTGCTTGGAATCATTCCTCCTCTTGCCTTTGGTCAAGTAGGCGTGGAGACTATTTGGAATTGGGCTATTTTGAGCAGGAGACAGCTGGTGGTAATCGCCAGACCCCTTTGGAAGCTGTTTGGGATGCTTTCCGTCACTCAATCAAGCGGAAGTTCGCGCTGCTCTGGCTCGCTTGCGGTCTGACCTCAAGCATATTGAAAGCCAGATTCAGGTTCTCTCAGGAGGGTGAGCAGGCCAAGGTTCGACTTTGTCTCCTCATGAACCGAGAAAATAATGTCTTAGTGCTGGATGAGCCTGCAAGATCTTGCTCGATGTGGATGCCAAGATGAGCTCAGCGCTCTCCAAGCATACAAAGGCATCTTCTCATGGTCTGCCTTGAGCCTGACTTTTACAAAGGTGGGTAGATCAGATTTGGATTTTTAATCAATTAACGTGAGCATAAAAGAAAACGGGGTGTGGACAAAAATCAGTATTTCGTAAGAAATCGATTTTGTCGATCCCTACTCAGCAAGAGTTAGAGGGCTGTAAAGCTGATAACATCAGCACATTAGGACCACTCAATGAGTTTTATTCTAGAAAGTAAACGAGTCTGGAACATTTTGCCCAGACTCGTTTTTGTGATTATTTCTTAAATATGGTCATAGTGACTTCAATTTTCTCAATTTTGATTTTCTTTTTAGGTTTTGTCGTTTCCTTGATCTCAGTAGCAGCGATTTTTGATCCACAACATCCATGCAAGAAATGACTTGCCCAAAGACAGATGTAATTTCCATCTAAACTTGGTTCCACCTTTTTATAGGCTTCAATGATTTTTCAGGATAGGTTGACTAGAGGCTGATTAGAGACTGTCCTTGGTATTTTTGGTTGATGAAGAATTGACTACCGTTGGAATTTGGATTGGAAGAACAGATGAGCCATGGCTAAATGCGCCACGGATGTTAGCAGAGATAAGACAGAAATCTCTGTTTCTAAAAAGTCACTTCCAGGAGTCGATCTTAGAGATTTTTGCCTTTCCAGTGGATTCACCACGTGCCACATCCTCTGGGATTACTCCTGTTTGAATCATAAGAAGTTCTGTGATGACACGATGGAAAGTCACGCCGTTATAATAACCTTCTTTAGCATGCGTTTAAAGAAATCAGCAACTGCAAGTGGAGCATGTTTTGGAAAAAGCTTCATAGAAATACTTTCTATCAGTTGTGGTGATGCTCACTTCCCTTCATCGTCCTTAACCTTGTCAGACAGCTGTGGAAAGTGTAACGTTTTATCGCTCAAAGCTTGAGCTTTTTGCTCTTCTTTTTGTGTCCGCTGCTGTAAAGCTGGATTGAGGAAGCAAGGCTGGAGTCTAGGTACATTTCCTCTAATAGCTCTTTGTGAAAGTTTGTACAGCCTGTCAAAAATAAATATCAGCAGCCAGTCTAAGATGATAAGTAATTTTTCACCATAGATTTCCTGCTCTGGATATGTTGAGCTTCTTCACATTTTACTATAATATAAAGCACTCAAACCTTTTGGAGGTTGTCCAGCTGCTAACTAGAAAGGCTCTATTGGGCTACTTTTGTGTAAAGATAAGTTCAATCGTCGAAATGATAAAATCAGCTGAGACAGAGAGAGCCATCTATGTGAGGCTCAGCTAAAGCACCACACATTTGTCTGAAAAGGACTACCTTAAAATGACCTATCTCATCTTACACAAACAGGCTCGTAATGATGGGAGCTTACTATCAAAGAAAACATAAAAGTTTCCAGATATTGTGACTCACTTTTGCAGATCAAAACAGACAATCTACAATGTCATCAACTATCTGAAAGAGAGGCACTCTGCATATGATTATTATAACCGTTATAAAGTCAACAGAAACGTTGTGGCAGGAATAAAGCAAGTCTTACGCAATCAGAAAAAGATTTTATCCAAAGCTCATTAGGGCAAAATTGGGTATGATGTCATTAAAGGAACTTGTCAGATAGGGTTTCTTGTCCTATGAGAACTCTCTATCGACTAGCAGACCGTGGTAATTTTAAAGAAAGAGGATCTCCTTGGAAAGGCAAAAGAAAACCAAATGGTCATGGCGAGAAACGAGGAAAACTGAGCGTTTCGCATGAGGAATTTACGTGATGAGAGCAGACAGTTGTCCTAATTACAGGCAGATTCGGTCCATCTAGAAGGGATACAGTGTGGGAGAAAAACACAGTGCGGTCATGTACCTTGGTGGAGCGCTGCTCAGCCATCATCACACTGAAAACCAATGGACGGAAAGCAATGCGATATTTGAGGCCTCATCAGATCAATGGTTGTCCATTCCTAGACCACCTCTTTAAGTCGATCACTTTTGATTGTGGGAAAAGATTTTTCTAATTGAAAGTCTATTTCGAATGCACATGACATTGATATTTTCTTTGGGTCCAGGATGTCTGGGTCAATCGAGGTCTCCATGAACATTCTAATGGCTGATTAAGACAGATGGACTACCGAAACAAATGGATTTTACGAATATTTCTCAAAATTATTTATCAGCTATAGCTGATAAAAAGAAATAGAATTCCTAGGAAGTCTTTGAATTATCAAACACCATACCAAGTTTTTTTCTGAGTTACTTGAAAAAGTCTAGCTAATTTGACAATTTGGGCGTTTAAGAGTATGACATTTTCTTATAGAAAAGTTTTGATAAGAGATTTGCTTACGAGACAAAATTTTTGTGCTAAAATAGCGTTTATCAATAAAGAAATGGAGTTTTTATATGAAGAATTTTGAGGAATCGATATACACAGCCCTATGTATACTTGATGGTATTTGGAATGAGCATTGGAACCTGTCCATTTGTAGGATGTTTTCCTTGGGCTCATCTAGCTCAATGGGATATGTTCCTGGATTGATTACGCTTTCTCTTAGTCTTCTTGTGGCAGGACAAGTTGTGAAGGGAGTTGTTTAAAATCAACAAGAACGCCATGACAACGGCGACGGTCCTCGTTGTTTCCAGTGGTATGGTTCACAATGGTGTGGTTTGTCAGATGTCTCTTTATGGTATGCTTTTAACGGCGTGCGCGCTTTCGATATCAATTACTTTTGAGCTTGGTTGACTAATTTATGTGTGGTTTTCACTTGAATTTTCTGATTGTTGGACCAATTTCTCGCTTTTATTCTAGGTCAACTGCAATAGCAACTTTTTAATCTTGCTGCCGATAATATCATCAACAGTTATGAACTTCTTATGATATTGTTAGTGGTAAAAAATTTATATTATAATAGATTTATAAAGGAGGATAGAGAGAATAGCTAAACATTGACAAGAGATGTGCAGAATAAGAAAATTGCGGAGTGTCTGTGCAGGCATAAATTATTTACTGACATAGATCCTACTCATTGCGACAGTCTGGGAGTAGCATTTTTGTATATGAGATCGGTCTAATTATATTTGATTTTGTGGTTTGTTTTACCAGTAGATGATGTTGATGTGATTTGGAAGTAGATTATTATTTAAGCAGGAACGATTTTCTGCTTTTTCTTTCATTAGTTAGTGTCCGACTTATGGTATAATAAAAGTTATAGCAAGTAAGAAAAATAGTAAAAGGTCGGACAACGAGACTGACCTACAAAAGCAGGTTAAGAACGGCAAAAGGCCATTCGGAGGATGTTGACTTTCGGAGTAGCTTTTTGCTTCTTTTTTGCAACCTTAAAATGGGGTGCCATTGGAATCCTCTTACAATCTCGATCGCTTATTGGTGGAGTTTAGCTTATGTATTATAGCCAATTCATTTATCTTTCTTCTTTTTAAGTGGGTCCAATAAGCATGGAAAATTATAAATCATGAGCTTTTCAGTATTTTTAATCAGCTTGCTGCTTATGTTTCCAAAGCTTATTTGTAAATGTTTTTAAATTTAAAGGACCGGTTCTGGGACAACCTTGTCACAGTTTTATGGTTGACAGCTGTTAGTCAGTGCTGCTAGTGGTGGTTTATTAGGAGCGACACTATACTCCTATATGCCTTTCAAATATTGGCACCCTACTATCGGGCTCTTAATATTGCTAGGGGTGCTTCTCATCAGTCCATATTCGATTTTAGCAGTATTTTGAAAAATTAAGTGAAACCTATCATGCTTGGGTGAGAGGCGAGAAGCAAAGCGTCAGCAACGTTTATCGAAAAGAAGAAAAGCTGCGCAGCAGCGATGAATGTGCTATTCAGGTAGAGCAGACGAGCCACAAATTGATCCGCAACGGGAGAAATTTTTACAGATGATGGTCTTAAGCTCATACGCCGATTCAGTTTGAAGAAGCGGAACAGAAATTTATGATTATGATGAGAGTTTTGTCTGAGAAACAACACAAAGAAAGAGCAGCAGATAACACAGATGAAGATGTTGAAGTTAATTTCACCCCAAAAAGTTTAGATTACAAACTTCAACAATCACTTGTGTTTGCGCCAGACAAGCCTATCAAAGTCCAAAAAGAAAAGAAGAAAGAAATTGTCGCGAAAAATATCAAGATCGTACAGAAAACGTTTGCTAGCTTTTGTTATTCGTGCTTCAGCGTTGAACGATGCGAAATCGGACCGTCTGATGACTACGTACGGTCAAAGCCAGCTGTCGGAGTGCGCCAATCGCATTTCCAATCTGGCTGACGATTTAGCTCTGGCTTGGCAGCTAAAGATGTGCGGATTGAAAGCACCTATTCCGAAAATCTCTAGTCGGAATTGAAGTACTGCAGAATTCCGAGATTGCAATGGTCACTTTCACGTGAACTCTGGGAGCAATCTAAGACCAGATGATAAGAAATTACTCGAAATTCCTTTAGGAAAAGGAAAGGCTGTCACGGCTCTGTTCCGGACATTTGATCGAGCAAAAATGCCTCATTGCTGGCAGCAGAGTTCGACTGGTTCAGGAAATCCGCTGCAGCTACGGTATTATTAAGGTATTCTCGATGAAAGCACGACCAGATGAAGTCAAGTCTGCATGATGGTCGATCCTACAAATGGTCGAATTGTCTCGTCTATACGATATTCCCCACTTACCGATCCCTGTTGTGACCAATCCTCGCAAAGCAGGTCAGGCTTGCACAAAAGTGGTCGATGAGTGGAAAATCGCTATGAGCTCTTTTCTAAGGTTGGTGCTCAGATATTGCAGGTTACAATGCCAAAACAGTCAGAGTACTAATGCCAGTCCAACCAGAATATAAAACAAATTCCTCTTCCATTGATTGTGGTCATTGGGGATGAGTTGGCAGACCTATATGATGGTGGCCAGCAAATAGTGAAGACGCCATTATTCGCTTTGGGACAAAAGCTCGAGCGGCTGGTATTCACATGGATTTTAGCTACTCAGCGACCAGATCTGTTGATGTCATCTCTGGGCTCATCACAGTCGTCTGTTCGCTGCGAGTTGCTTTTGCTGTCTCTAGCGGAACTGATAGCCGAACGACTCTAGATGAAAACGCGCCGAAGCTCTTGGGACACGAGAGGATAATGCTCTGAAACCGATTGATGAAAATCACCTGTCCGTCTGCAAGGATCATTTATTTCCGATCAAAGAGATGCTTAGAGCGCATTGTCACTTTTTGTTAAAAATCGTTGAAGCAGATTATGATGATAATTTTGACCCAGGCGGAAGTATCTGAGGAATGACATGGATTCAGGTAGTGAGAGTGAACAAGGTGATCCACTCTCGAAGAAGCCAAGGCTTTCGTCATGACAACTCAAAAAGCGAAGTAGTCTAATGTGCTCCAACGTCGATTGTCCGTCGGAGTTTAATCGTGCGGACTCCGCGATGGAAGAGTTGGCCGGTGCGCCATCGGTCCAGCAGAAGGCGCAAGCCAAGAAAAGTTCTTTACGCACAACTAAAATAGGGTGCTGTTTATGTAACATCCCTTGGGAGTGATTAAATCAGTACCTCGAAGAGATGCAGTGTCGATCACCACCTCGGCACAGTCGAGTAGGGCTGTGAGGTTGATTTATCAACCGTATAGAACCGCGACCTCAACGATACGACTTGCAAGAAACTCATATCTGACGAGGTCAAGGGACTTTGTCCCAGCCTCTTTTTCTGTAGCTGTTTTATTTTGAAAGTTTTAGTAGAAAAGGTGTGGAAAATCTCACATTTTCAATTCTGTAAGTTTTCTATGACTTAAACCGGACTTTTTGATAGAATACTAATGTATGATTGTGAATGGAGCTATAAGTGTCCAGAACTGAGATATACGCAGGGCTTAGCCAACAAGAGTTTGAAGAACGAATTCAAAAGAGCTTCCATCAATAAAGTAAACGGTTAGTGCAGGAAGACAATTTTAGTCAAAATCATTCAATCCAATGTACTGACTAATTTCATCTGTTCTTGCTCTATTGTTGATAATTGTACAATCAGTGGAACAATCTGCTCTTTTGGGTTTGGTTGTTATCAATTCTTTGATTGGAATTGTTCAAGCAGCTTAGAGCGCGCAAAATGTGAAAGGCAATATGCAGATTGCTTCCTCACTATACAGCGATTGTCATTTGCGAGACGCAGTAAAAGGAAATCCAACCAGAGACAAGATTTGGCTACAAGATGATATCGTTCTTTTCTCGACAGGGAGACCAAATCTATACAGATGCTAAGATTGTGTCAAGGTGAATTGAAAGTCAATGAATCACAGGTTGACAGGGAGAAGCAGATGAAATCGCAAACAGCACAGATGATGCACTGTCATGTCGAGGCAGTTTTTGTCATCTGGCAAACGTCTATGCACTCGCTTACCCGTAAAAGCGTGGGCGATGAGATCCTACATCAATCAACTGACATTGAAAGCAAAAGAAGTCTCTGGAAAGAAGAATCCGAAATGGTACGTTCGGTCAATAATCTGGTTAAAGTGATTGGATTTTGATTATTCCTTTAGGGCTTCTTCTATTTTTCCAAAAGTTATGTGACCAATCACGAAAGTTTTCAAGTTAGTATTGTCTCCACGGTAGGAGCTATTATCGGTATGATTCCAGAGGGCTTTATCTTTTGATGACTCTGGCGCACGCTTTGAGACAGCTAGTCTAGCAAGACAGCAGGTTTTATTAAACAGTAGGAAAAGGACTGAGTCTTTCTCGTGCAGATGTTTTGTGTGTAGATAAGACGGGAAACTATTGCGGAAAATACGATGAAAGTTGCATCGAAGTACTCTCTGTTCAGCTTGAGATGAGCACGCTCGAAGCCTGTAAACAATATTTGGCAGCAAAGTCCAGATGATAAATGAAAACGATTGCAGCGATTCGAGACTTTTTGCTTCAGAAGTAGTAGAAAAGGTTGGACCGTAGTGAAAGGTCTTTCCGTTTAGTTCGAAAGACCAAGTTTGGTGCTGCTATTTCTTTCAAAGAGGCAATTTCATTTGAGGTGCTCCAGAGCTTGTATTAAAAGAAAAGTTGGAAGAATATCGCGGCTATTTTCCAATAATATGCCAGAAAGTGGCTCACGCGTTCTTAGAGCTTTGCAGGAATCAAAATCAGCCATTTACAGGTGATTTGACTCAAATAGTAGAACCTCACTCTTCATCTTATTAGAAAATCGATCTCGAGAAAATGCAGCTGAAACCTCTTTCCTATTTTGCTCTTCAAAGGTGTGGAAGTCAAAGTTATCTCAGGAGATAATCCTGTCACAGTTGCTGCAGTGGCTGCCAAGGCAGAGATTCTCATGCTGAGAAATTATGTGAGACGACGCAAAACTCTGGATACTGATGATCACTCAAAGCAGTTGAAAATATAATAGGTCTTTGGTCGAGTAGCCCTCAGCAGAAACAAAATTAGTCCAAAGCACTTCAAGCTAATCAACATAAAGGTACGAAACCAGGTGACGGTGTATGATGACTAGGCAACGAAGACTGCAGATTGCAGCATTAAGCGTGTCAGGGCAACGATGCTACCAAGCAGATTTTGCACAAAGTTGTTTTGCTGGATTCTGACTTTTCATATGCCGCATGTTGTGACAGAAGGACGTAGGGTTGTCAATAACATCTCGGCGTTCCGCTGTTTTATTTCTTTGTAGAAAATATTTTTCTATTTCCTTGCTATCTTATCTGGTTGTATTTGCTTTTACCTATCCTTTGCAGGCATCCCTGCAAGCCTCCTTGATTAGATGCGTTCACTGTTAGGTATACGGATTTATATTGGCTGTGAGCCTAATACAGCATGCGCATCTCGAGGCGTTTTATCAGAACTGTTTGCAGATATTATACCAGCAGCTTTGTTGATTTTACCAGCCGTTTTGATTGTCATGGCTTTGTGGTCGGATTTTTCGATTATCTACGCAAGAAGTGGCGTACATCATCTGTTATCTTATTGGCAGTAGTTGGTTTTCTTATCATCGTCAACATTCAGCCACTAATCGGTAATGAAAACCATTGCTGTAATCTTTAACATCATCGGCTTGGTGATTTCAGGCTTGTTATTTCACTCTATCTTTTTGTTATCTAAAATCTCACACTGATTACCATTATCTTCACAGTCATACTCTCCTTGATGTTAGAATCACTTATGCAAGATTGTTCCAATTCATAACAAATAAGTTATTTGCTCTATTTGATCGAAGTTCTCAGCACGAAATTAATATATAAAATATCGGAGGCAGATGAATCTGTCCGATGCGTGTTGCTAAAAATAAGCTAATCGCCATGGCGAGGGTAGAGAAGAAGGTCAAAATAAAAACCAGCTCGCCATGAAAAATTTAAAGAACTTGGGATAGCAAACTGCGTTTAACTCGAAGAAAGTAGACAGTAATGGTAATTGCTAAAGCAGCGAGAGAGCTAACGCCAATTCTGGCATGAGGAACTGTGGTAGAAAGGCTCCATCAAGAGATGATAGGAATTCCACACAAAAAGTGGAAAAGCCAGATCCGCAAAATTCAAAGCAAAACTGTTTGCAGGCAAAATAATTTAGTGATAATAATGGTTAAAATAATAGTTAAAAAGATAAATAAAATAGATGCGTGTCAATAATGTCATACACATATTTCACACAGAAATAGAGAAAAATAGAGATAGTATTTTTCTCTGCAATTTAGTCGTTTAATTCAGTGTATATAGCAGCATGCAAGCGCTACTGTGAGGTAAAAACTCTTATATTACCGCCAAAACCACAAAGGAGATTTAAAGATGGCTAAAAGTCGAGAAAACTTTGTAAAATTGCGGAAATCCCTCGCTGGTGAAAGCTTCTCCAGCTCCACCAGTTGGTCACTGCGCTTGGTCAAGCCGGTATCAACATCATGATTCACGAAAGAGTTCAACGCTCGCACAGCTGATCGAGCTGGTATGATTATCCCAGTTGTTATCTCGGTCAGTATGAAGACAACCATTTGCTTTCGTAACGAAAGAGTACCACCAGCTGCTGTTCTTTTGAAAAAGGCTGCAGGTAAAGTGAAAAGGATCAGGCACACCAAACAAAACAAAAGCTGCAGACAGTTACTCGTGCACAAGTACAAAAGAAACTGCTGAAACCAAGATGCCAAGATTTGAACGCTGCAAACCTTGAGTCTGCAAATGCGTATGATCGAAAGGTACTGCTCGTTCTATGGGATTCACTGTTGACCAATCATCAACACCCAAACCCGCAAGACTTCATCATACTGGAGAAGGACGTGGGAGATGAGAAATCGAGTGAACCAGTGCCGGGAGAATAGAAAATGGCTGTAAAGTCAAACAACTGTGCCGCTCTTTGAAAAATCGACAGCACAAAAGCATACAGTGTAAGAAGAAGCTGCAGCACTTGCAAAAGAAACAAACTCAGAAATTTGACGCAACCGTAGTAGTTGCTTATAACTGAACATTGATGTGAAAAGCGGATCAACAATCCACATAGTGGTGCAATGGTTCTTCCAAACGGAACTGGTAAACTCAGCGTGTGCTTGTTTCGCACGTGGTGCAGTGAAAACTGGTAAGAAGCAAAAGCTGCTGGTGCAGACTTCGTTGGTGAAGATGACCTCGTTGCATCAGCAGTGGCTGGCTTGACGTTTGATGTCGTACTACACCTGAGATGATGGCAATTTGTTGGACGTCTTGGACGTATCCTGGACCACGTAACTTGATGCCAAACCCTAAAAGCTGGTACTGCAACAATGGATGCTCGCAAAAAGCAGTTGAAGAGTTCTAAAAGGTGGTAGATTACTTACCGTGCAGACCGTGCAGGTAATGCACAGGCTATCATTGGTAAAGTTTCATTTGACGCTGATAAAGTTGGTTGAAAACTTTAAAGCATTCCACGATGTGATTGCAAGCTAAACCGGCTACCAGTAAAGGAACACATGACAAATCACCTATCACCACTACTCCAGTGTGGGTATTAAGGTTGATGTTAACACACTTTAATTTAAGACAAAAACTCTATCGATGGTGTACTGACCCCAAAAGTTAGACAAATAATTTAAGTGAAGGATTTAGTTCCTGTGTGCACAGGACTGAGTCCTTTAGTTTGACAACAATTCACGTTTGTTGTTGCTTGAAAGTAATCGTAATTCAACAATAGCTTGTTCAATTGGTTAAGTGACAAATGTTTTCTCCCATAACCATAAAACATTCAGACTTCAAAATGCCAAGAAGGATTCCATCATACTCGTTATCTGGACTATTACCTTACGACATAGACGCTGAATCCTTACTCCTCAAAAAATACGATAAAAAATCATTGATATTGCCATCCTAATCACTATGCAGACATATTCTCACAGCACTTCTCCGTGAATGCCTGTTCATCATTTTCACTTGTCCTAAGTTCGACGACGTAGAAAGATTATAAAATAATTTCACTATTAAAACATCTAAAACTGGTGATAAATAAAGCTTAGGACCATGAATAGCAACCCGTCACATCCGTACAGCACTCATCAATATCGATGCTTCAAACCGGCGTTGAATAAAGATTTCACTTTCTCGCAACCACTCATGGTATGAATAATACTTACGTTTCGACGAATACGAGCACTAAACCAAAACTTCATCAACATTGCACTTCATAATCTTACAAACATTTTCTCAATACGAGAGTGATACGACGATAGCCATAATTTTATATTCAGTAAAAATAAGCTAGAAATCGACTTGATAGTTTTGACTCATCCGTTTGATCCAGCTGTTTTAAATAAACCAATAATAGGTCGAACGAGCAGAAACAATCTTTAGAAGAATCTCAAAGCAAACCCTGTTACCAACCCTCGAACAATTTTCTTTTTCTTTTTCCTCCTCAATCAGAGTTCTCCAACTTTTTAGATAGCGTTCTCCGCTCTCAGGTATTCATTTTCTACTTGAAGACGTTCTAATTCATCATTTCTTCCAAGTTTTTCTTCCGTTTACGTCCCATTTTAGCTGGTCTCCTCTTGTTTTCTCAACAATAGTATACCCATTTTTTCTTGTATTGCGCCAGCCAATTTGAAAGCATTCCTTGATTTGGGAAACGCGTCAGGAAGCTGGCACTTCTACGTGAACGACCTTCAAGCAAGGAGACTTTACCAATCATTTCTTGCTTTAATTCAGGGAATAGTAACGATTCTTCCCTTTTTAACATTCTATTCCGCAACGGTCCAATTAATTTCACCATGTGCTGGACAAGTATCCACACAAATCTTTTTGAAAGCTGTTGAAGCTTTGACCTTATTTTAGATTATAGATTTGTCTTCATTATGATTTCATAATAAACTTTTAGTTAGATTTTTTCTAACTTTTTGGGGTGCGAATCATAGTTTTTTGAATAACTCATATTTAAATGGAGTTTATCAGACTGATAAAGCAGATAAAAGCAACAACGTTTTTGAAATAAATCAATTAATCTATTAAGAAAAAAGGATATGCTACATACATTATTGAAGTAAGGAGTCGATCAAAACTAGAATTTCTTTGTTAATTTTGATATTTTGAAAAATAGGACTATATAAAAGGTATAAATTATGGTAAAATAGTACAGATAAAATAAGGAGAATAAAATAGGTAGTCCAAAATATAAACGTATTTTAATCAGGTTATCCAGGTGAAGCTCTTGCCGGTGAAAGGATAAGGGTAACATTTCAACCGTTCAAAAAATGGCAAGAGGAAATCAAGAAATTACATAATTTAGGTATTAGAATCCTTGTATTATCGGTGGTGGAATCTTGGCGTGGAGAGCCTGCAGCAGAAAGCAGGAATGGATCATTAATGCGGGCTGACTATACTGGAGATACTTGGGACCGTTATGAATGGCAGTGATGGCTGATTCATTGCAACAAGTAGGTATGGATACTCATACAAACTGCGGTGCAGTACAGCAAATAACAGAACTTCTTATATTCGTGGACGCGCTCTGCGACACTTGGAAAAGGACGTATCGTCATTTTTGGTGCCAGTGTTAGCTCACTTGACCTCAACAGATACAACGGCGCGCCTTCGATGCAGCCGGATTGAAGCTGATGCGATTCTTGGCGAAAACAGTGTTGATGGGTCTATAATGCAGATCAGAAATAAAGATAAGACAGCTGTGAATTTGATGAATTGACTCACCGTGATAGCGATTAACAAAGGATTGCGGATTATGGTTCAACAGCTTCTGCTCTTTCAATGGACAATGATATTGATCTTGTTGTATTCAATATGAACGAATCTGGTAATATTGACAGGTTTGTTTCGGAGAACAATCTGGGTTTCGCTGTTTCAAATAATGTAGAAAAGAGATAATTTGTGAAATGCAATTGTAGAAAAGCGAAGAAAAGAATGACCCAATCATCAAAAGTTTGGCGCGTGAATTTGGCGGTATTATTCGTGCTGGAGCGTGCAGATGCTGCTAGTCTTTTTAGATCGCATTACGGTAAGAATGCTATGGTCGACTCCACTCAATCAAGTAGCTTCTATCCACAATTCAGAAGCGCGCGTATTGAAATAACTTTGTACGATAAATCATCTATCAAAGATATTGAATGCTGAATACTGCTTCTGATCTGAATTACACCTGCTGGTGATGGTTCTGTTATCCGCCTCGTCATTCCCCTGCTTTGACGGAAGAGACTCGTCGTGATTTGGCTAAAGTAAAGTTGGAAAATGCTAAGGTGCTATCCGGAATATCGCCGTGATACTATGGATGAAGCAGCATCATGGCGAGTGTGATGTTTCTTTCACTTGATTGAAAATGAAAACCAAAAACTCAGTTAGTTTGGCTAGCTGAGTTTCTTTTGAAAGGAGCTGAAGCAATGCTCCTTTAGTATTAGAAGAAAATGAATACAAATCTTGCAACATTTATAACAGGTCTGGCCTTCAGTGGCTGATCGTTTTACTTTGTTCAAGGATGGTCAGACTTATGCTTTAGCTAAAGAAGAAGGTAAAAGTATCAACTGGGAGAAACGGTCAAAGAGTTTTGTCTATAGTGATATAAGAGCAGACTTCGCCTAACTGACTCTCAAGTCCCACATGCTCCAGACGACTTTTGGTTGGGGATGGTAACAGAAGTTCACTAGATCTAGGGGTCTTTGTCGACACAGGACTTCGGATAAACCAAATCATGGTGTCGCTGGACATTTTGCCAGAAATAATAAAAACTTTATTAAAAGGAGATCAGCTTTATATTCGCCTAGATGTCGATAAAAAAGATCGAATCTGGGGACTTTGGCCCTATCAAGAGGTTTTAACAGCTCATAACACAATAATATGCAAAATCAGAAATTGGTGACCATTGTTTTATCGACTCAAACTCTCTAGCACCTTTGTTTTATCTGCCCAGAGAACAATATGAGCTTTATCCACCCCAACCGAACGTTGCTGAACCACAATCTCGGTCAAGTACTAGATGTGGGTGATTAACTCGGGAAGTTGATCGTACATAATCACTGTCAAAACCTCGCTCTTTTTTGAAATGTTGAAATGATCTCAAGTAGTTGACATACCTAAGTCAGAGGCTTTATGACTTTGAATGATAAGTCGTCCCCAGGGATAAGAACTGTGGCATTTCCAAGGACAGTTAAAAGTTTGGGCAGTCTGATGAAAGCTGGCAAAATCAAGCAGAATGGGACAGGGACAGGATTGATTTAAAAGAAATGCTTGTTGTCAATTGAAACAACATTTGTTTTAATACAATAGAGGTAAATGAAGATGAAGGAATGAATATGTCAATACATAATACAGAAGCTAGTCAGAGAGCAGAATTACACCGTAAAAATTTGGGCGATAGCGGACGATGTTCGATGGGCTATGAATGGTTGGGATTTTAACTTAATATCCTGGTATCCTTTTCTATCGATTTATTTCAGAGCATGTGTGAACTATTTTTGACCGTGCTGAGCATGAAGGCAGGTGATTCGTTCGTTATGCTGGATTGGTGATAAGAAGCTGAGCAGATTTTAAACCAGATACAGTTGAGGCTAAGGTTCTTTATCCTTCTGTTAACTATTATTTGAAAATGTGGTCAGAACGCCTCACAAAATGAAAATTTAAACAGAAAATTGGTAATATTTACCAATCCGTGAGAAGTCAGCGATTGGATTCAATCGGAAGATGATATCAGGGCTTGTTTGATAACCCGGATACACAAGCAACGTCCTTGGTGCGTTTGTTCCAGAAAAAATAAGCGCCTCTCTGATAAATGGTATCAATAGCATTAATTTGTAACTGAGGACAATGACATTGATGCCTTTAGCGATGCTTATGAATATTTGATTTCTAACTATGCCAATGTGCAGGAAAAAAGCGGGGGTGAATTTTCACTCTCAGACAGTTCTAAATTACTAGCTGCAGCTAATCATGGTTAGTAAGGACAGATTAATAAGATCTATGTTAACATGTGGTTCAGGGTCCTCCTCCTTCAAATGAAAAAACGTGTAGTCATGTCTGAAGGACGGTTTGCTGGTCAAGAAATCAATATGACCAACTACAACAGCTCATGAATATTTCTTTATAATATTAATTATAATAGTTTCAATATAAAGGGGGACACCTTTTTAAACCCTCATCTGGAAGAAAAGCCTTTTAGTGCTATCGTGTCAGGAGCCACCCTATTCTGTCAAATGGGTGGGGATGGAAGATCAACTCTGATAAGCGATGATCGTTTGCCCCTGCAGAAATTAGCACCTAAGTCAAAGCTGACTTTGCCTTTATCATGCATAGTCTTAACCGCGTGTAAAGGTCGAGCAGCTGTTGTTGTTTCAGTATTTTCTATCGTGGAGTGCTGAAAAGACCATTCGTCGGTATCTGGTAGTGCAACTTTGTTGAAGCAGTCATTGCTCTTGAATAATCTCTTCTTTGGAACCTCTATCATAACCACTAGCTGGTTCATGAAAAATAAACTAGAAAACAAAACGCTCTTTATTGATGCGAGTAGAGGAATTCAAAAGGACCAACAACAATGTCTTGACGGATAGCAATATCGAACATATGGTTGAATTCTTAATTATCCAAAATGTGGACTATAAGTCTGCTCTTAATGATAATGAGGTGATTGGCTCAGAACAAAGATTTAACTTATCTGTCTCAACCTATATAGAACAAGAAGATACACGTGAAGATTTGATATTGATGTGCTCCAATAGAAATCGCAAGACTATTGTAAAGATTGTTACTTGCGTGCAGAGATAGATAAGATTGTAAGAGGAATTGAGCCATGGCAGACAGTGTGGAGATTCTCTATAGAGACTGATGACATGAGTCCATGTGAGCTTCACTTGGATAATGGGAACGGTCAGCTGACCCAACAAGAATTAGCTGAGCTCTTTCAAACTTCCAAGCAAAACATTAGTAAACATATCAAGGCAATATTGTTGAGGATGGTGAATTGGAGTACATGATGGTTGTCAACCATCAAGCCGACAACCACTCATCTGACGCAATAACAGCAAACCCAGTCAAAAAGTCGCCTATTATAATTCCCGGACATGATTTTGGCGATTGGCTATCGATAATGCGCTCACTCGTGGACCCAGTTCGAGGCACTATGCTTCGACACAGTCTTGAAAGAGTATCTGATCAAGGGCTTCTGCTATGGATGATGAGCGCTTGAAAGGAAACTTGGGTGACAGGCTCTTACTTTTAAAGAACTCCCTTGAAAGAATCCGAGACGATCGCTCCAGTGAAAAGTCTTTTACCGTCGGGTTTTGGATCTTTTCGCGACATCAAGTGACCATGATGCAAAATTCACCAGAGGCAAAGAAATATGACGGTGCAAACACAAGATGCATTATGCCATTCACCATAATACTGCGATTGAAGTCGTCTATCGCGTGTCGATGTGAAAAGGAGTTTATGGAAGCTCGACCACTTTTGAGGGAGACCTCTCCTACTCTATCTGAAGCAAAAAGTTGCGCGGAGACTATCTTACAGAAAAGGAACTCCGTGAAGCAATCAGCTTGTATCCAGGATATCTGAACTTTGCTGAAGGCGAGCAGAGAGAGAAGAAGTCATGACCATGGCTGACTGGGTGACTCACGTAGATCGTATCCTTCAGGCTACTGGCGAATTTGCTAGATAACAGTGGTTCTGTTTCTCGAACAGATGACATAAGGTGGATGAAGATAGGCTGCAACAATACGTAACTTCCAT
>BNJU01003162.1_pt1 | contig 118583 bp, 108 predicted proteins | sample 8539281 | NCBI WGS metagenome assembly BNJU01 (sample SAMD00202456, study PRJDB9452) | human saliva metagenome | isolation source: human saliva | place: Japan
GCCAGTCTGTCCGACCAGGTGCGCAGCGCCGTCAGCCGGTTGTGGGTCCCCGGGTGCACGTAGGCCTCGGGGAGCGGGCGCTCCGGGTGCTCGTAGGCGCCGGTGAGCAGCGGCGTGTAGGCCCACAGGTCCAGCCCGCAGCGCTCGGCGAGGTCCTTGCTCTCGATGGTCATCATCCCGTGAGGATGGTCCTCCCCCTCAACCGGGATGTCCGGCCTCGGGTGGAGATACGACTCCCGCAGCTGCAGAGCGCTGAATCCGGCCGAGCCCCGCTGCTGGGCGTACACGTTGGCTGCGGCGGCGTACCAGGCCGGGTGGTTGGACAGCCCGATCCGTGCGGTCAGCCCTTGCTCAACCAGGTCGCCGAAGGTCTCGGCGACATCCGCGACCGACTGCTCTCGATCCTCCATATGGGCCCAGTACATATCGATGCGCTCCGTCTGCAGGCGCTGCAGGCTGTCCCGGATGGCTCGGTTGACAGTGTCCTTGCCGAGACCTTCCACGGCGTCCGGGAAGGCGTGGGGGCGGGTCGGCTCCGCACCGGCCTTGGTACTGATCCTCACCTGGCCGCGCACACCGCGATCAGCGAGCCACTGGCCGATGACGGTCTCGCTCTGGCCCCCGAAGCCGGTCTCGGATCCCCAGAAGGCGTAGCAGTTCGCGGTGTCGATCCACTGGCCGCCCAGATCCAGGTAGGCGTCAAGGATCTCTCGGGACTGGGTGGCGGACAGACGGGTTCCGAAGTGCATGGTGCCCAGCGCCATGCGGGGGTGTGCGTCAGTCATCGGGGTGCTCCCTTCCGGGTCATCAGGGTGAGCGGTGCGAGACGTGCCAGCGACCGTAACCGATTCCGCAGGCACCAACAAGAGCTTCAGGGACGACACGGATACGCGTCGTCCCTGAAGAAGATGTTGATCTCGACAGTGGCTCTCTCAGCTCTCCGAGCTCGGGGTGGCGTCCTGCTGCTGGAGGACCCCGGAGGAGGAGCCGGAGCCGCCCTTCTGGTTGCCATCACCCGATCCGGATCCACCGGACGCGTCGCCGTTGGGCGTGGTCCGGCCGGCTCCACCGGAGCCTCCTCCCGGACCGCCCTGCCCGCCGGGGCCACCCTGGCCCCCACCGGGACCACCACCGGGCATCTGGCCTCCGGGACCGCCCTGTCCACCAGGACCACCCTGGCCGTTTCCCGGACTCGCGCTGAGCATGATGACCACTGGCGTCACTGCCGTGGTCGAGCAGTGAGTGAGTGCCCCATCCGGCCCCGAACGAGCCCGCCAGCAGCGCCACCCCGGCAGCCCCTACGACGGCGCGGCGGCGGTACCAGGGACCACGCGCCTTGGCTCGGGCCTTCTTGGCGCTGTCAGAGGCGGAACCAGCGACACCGATGGTTGCGGCGTTCTGAGCATCCGGGGAGGCCCACGCACCTGCCAGCCTCGTGTCGGCAGTGCTGCTGGCGGCAGCGGCTGCCCGAACCGCGCTGGCCGTCGCGGCGGGAGCTGTCTGGTTGCCGCGGGCATCGTTGCGCTCACTGCGCCTGTCCGCGCCTGACGCGGCGTCCACAACGGCGTCCGCCGCTACGTCCGGCGCCATGGCCTCGACGGGATGGCCGTCGGCCGCACCTTGCGAGAGAGCCTGAGCGTCATCGTCGGTGCCGGCCTGGGTGGGCAGGCTCTCCGTGGCCGCGTCACGCTGGGAGGCTTGGGCCTTGTCGTCACCTGAGGAGACGTGCTTGGTCATGGGGGTCCTTTCAGTCTGGTTCCCGGCCCGGCCGGGGCTGGAGCAGACGCTAGGACCCCGTACTGTGCCCGCAGCAGGTCAGACCTGTGGACCGCCTGTGCCAGGCAATCCGCTCACAGTCCATGAGCCGAGCACCAGTGGACGACCAGTCCTGGGACAAGCCCGGATCCCTTACTGCTTCGAGCCACCAGCGTGTTGGAGGCCTGGGCCCGCGGCCGCACCACCATGGAGTCGATGTTGACGTGGGCGGGCAGCTCCAGCGTCCAGGCGATGCAGGCGGCGACGTCGTCGGCGCTGAGCGGCTCGGCCACGCCGGCGTACACCTTCGCAGCTGCCTCGGCGTCACCGTGGAGACGGTTGAGGGAGAACTCCTCAGTGGCCACCATGCCCGGGGCGATCTCGATGACACGCACCGGCTCACCCACCAGCTCCAGGCGCAGCGTGTTCGCGATGATCCGCTCGGCGTGCTTGGCGGCCACGTAACCGCCACCGCCGGGGTAGGTGTCGTGGGCGGCCGTGGAGGTGAGGAAGACCAGGTCGCCGCCCCGCTCGCGCATGCCGGGCAGGAAGGCCTGGCTCACGCGCAGGGCCGCCAGGACGTTGCGCTCGTACATGGTGGCCCACTCCTGGGCGCTGCCCTCAGCGACCGGATCCACTCCCAGCGCACCGCCGGCGTTATTGACGACCGCGTCGACCGGGCCACCATCGAGCACCTCTCGGGCCAGACGCTCAACGTCGCCCGGCACCTGAAGGTCGGCGGCCACCCAGGTGCAGCCGGTCTCGTCGGCCAGCGTCCCAAGGCGCTCCACCCGCCGGGCGGTGGCCACGACCTCCCAGCCGTGGGAGCGCAGGAGCCGAACGGTAGCGGCGCCGATACCCGTGGAGGCCCCGGTCACGAGGGCGCGGCGGACCGGGGAAGAGCTGCTGGTGACGTCATGCTGGTTCTCGCTCACCGTTCCACGATACGTCCTCGTCACGCTCACCTGGCACAATCGGCCCCGATTCGGATGCCCCCAGTCCGTCCGAACCGCACAACCCGGTACCCCATCGGAAGGCACCCCGTGAACGCCGTCATCCTTGCCGTCCTGGTCATGCTCGTCCTGGCGATGCTGCGCGTCCATGTGGTGCTCTCGCTGTTCGTCGGCGCACTCGTGGGAGGTCTGACCGCCGGCCTGGGAATCAGCGAGACGATGGTGGCCTTCCAGGACGGGCTGGCCGCCGGGGCCAAGATCGCCCTGTCCTACGCGCTGCTGGGGGCCTTCGCCATGGCAGTGGCGCACTCTGGCCTGCCCCAGCTGCTGGCGAACTGGCTCATCGCCAGGATCGAGACCGAGGACGGTTCCACCTCCAAGCGGGCCGTGCGCATGACGACCATGCTGCTGCTGGGCGGCCTGACGGCCATGGCAGTCATGAGTCAGAACCTCATCCCGGTTCACATCGCCTTCATTCCGCTCGTGGTTCCGCCGCTGCTCATCGTCATGAGCCGACTGCAGCTGGACCGCCGAGCGGTGACCTGCGCGATCACCTTCGGGCTGGTCACCACCTACATGTTTCTGCCGCTGGGCTTCGGACGGGTCTTCCTCCACGACATCCTCTACGCCAACATCAAGGACGCCGGCCTGGACGTCTCCCACATCTCAGCCACCCACGCCATGGGGATCCCGGCGCTGGGCATGGTTGTGGGCCTGCTCATCGCCGTGTTCGTCACCTACCGCAAGCCCCGTACCTACCGGATCGATACCGGCAGTGACACCAGCTCGGGCGAGGAGATCTCCGGTCCCGCCGAGATCGACCGCCGCAAGGTGGCGATCGCACTGATCGCCGTCCTCGCCTGCTTCGCGGTCCAGACCGTTCTGACCTGGACGGAGTCCAAGGCCGATCCGCTCCTGGTCGGGGCGCTCATGGGCCTGCTGCTGTTCATGGCCACACGGGTCGTCACCATTGCCGAGGCCGACGACGTCTTCACCGGCGGCATGCGGATGATGGCCCTCATCGGGCTCATCATGATCACGGCCCAGGGCTTCGCCAATGTCCTCAAGGAGACCAAGCAGATCGAGCCGCTGGTGAAGTCGGCGACCTCCCTGTTCGCCGGCTCCAAGCCCGCGGCCGCCTTCGTCATGCTGCTCGTGGGCCTCATCGTGACCATGGGAATCGGCTCGTCCTTCTCCACCCTGCCGATCATCTCGGCGATCTACGTGCCACTGTGCCTGTCCCTGGGCTTCTCACCGGTTGCCACGGTCTCCCTCATCGGGACCGCGGGAGCGCTGGGGGACGCCGGCTCACCGGCGTCGGACTCCACGCTGGGCCCCACGGCGGGTCTCAACGCCGACGGACAGCACGACCACATGCGCGACTCAGTCATCCCGACCTTCCTCCACTTCAACATCCCCCTGCTCATCGCCGGGTGGATCGCCGCCATGGTGCTCTGAGACCGGCCGGCTGCAGCAGGAGCCCTCACCACGAACCGACCGGCTCCCCGGAAGTGACTCCTCCCGGCGCACCGGCGCGGTACCGTGTTGGTCTCACATCACAGACGAGCAGGAGGCCTTCATGCGTATCGGGTTCATCGGTGCCGGCAACATGGTCAGCGCGATCGTGCGAGGGGCGGTGGCCGCGGGAACGCCGGCCGGGCACCTCCTGCTCACCAGCAAGCACGGCTCCGCCGAGCGCCTGGCCGACCAGGTCGGGGCGGTCCACGTGCCCGACGCCGCAGACCTGGTCTCGCGCAGTGACGTCCTCATCCTGGGCCTCAAGCCCTACGTCATTCCCAGCGTCCTGACCCGCCTGTCCGAGGCCATCGGCCGCAGCAAGCCCCTGGTGGTCTCCATCGCGGCCGGTCTGACGCTCGAGCGCCTGGAGTCGCTGCTGCCGGCAGGCACCCGGGTGGTGCGCACCATGCCGAACATGGCGGCGGCCGTGGGCGAGTCGATGACGGCGCTGGCCCCGGGGACGCAACGCCAGCGCTCACGACCTGGAGACGGTACGCACCCTCATGGAGTCCATCGGGTCGCACCGTCATCCTGGAGGAGAAGGACTTCTCCGCCTTCATCGGCCTGGCGGGATCCTCCCCCGCCCTGGTGTGCGCCTTCGTCGACGCCTTGGCGCGCGCCGGCGTCATGGGGGGCATCCCCAAGGCCCTGGCCGTCCAGATCGTGGCCCAGGCGGTACTGGGGACCGCCCGCACCGTGCAGACCGAGGCCCAGCGCACCGCCGAGGGCGGACACGGCCGCACTCCGGCCGACCTCATCGACGCTGTCTGCTCCCCCGGCGGCACGTCGGTGGCCGGGATGGTGGCCCTGGAACGCGCAGGTTTCTCCGACGCCGTCGTACGCGCCTTCGAGGCCATCGTCGAACGAGATCGCGAGCTGGGCGCGTAGCCGCGAGCGCGAGCCGGCAGGTCCCGCCCCGCTCCCGACCATTCCCGCCCCCCGGACGGGTACATGTCTCGTGTAGGGACACCCTGTTTCCGCTTCCCTACGCGGAAAAGTTCACCCTTGGCAACGACGTCGTGACTGGAAGCACATATCGTTCTTGCTTGCTGTCAGATAAACCCGTCGCTATTGTTTCGGCCATGACCTTCTCTCACGCAGTTCTTCTCAGCGGTGCTTATCCCGCTGACATTCTGCGTGCTCACGCGGTCATGTGTTGTCGGGCCTGACCAGCGCCTGACACCACGGGGACTTCAAACCCCGCAACGAGGTATCCGGCGCAATGAAGCGTCCGGAAGGCCCCGTTGAGACGGCTGACGCCAACCGAACGGCTCTGCAGGCTCTGTACGAAGCAGCGCACCAGGCCGCCCCGGACGCTCCTCATGTGCCAATGACACACCACCGTCATGGAGGAGCAATGACCACCACCGTCACGCCACCTGTCCGCACCGTGCGCCCGCCGCGCAAGGCCCGGTCGAACGGCCAGTGGGCCCTCGACGGGCGCGAGCCGCTCAATGACAACGAGGCCTTCAAGCAGGACGGGGCTCCCCGCTGGCGGTACGCGACCGGATCGTGAACATCTACGGCCCAGGCGGCTACGAGACCATCGCACCCGACGACCTCAACGGCCGTTTCCGCTGGTGGGGTCTGTACACCCAGCGCAAGCAGGGAATCGACGGCGGCCGCACGGCCCGGCTGGATGCCTCCGAGCTCTCCGACCGCTACTTCCTGCAGCGGGTGCGTCTGGACGGTGGGAGCCTGAGCCGCGAGCAGCTTCGCGTACTGGGCTCGGTCTCCAACGACTTCGCCCGCGGCACCGCCGACATCACCGATCGCCAGAACATCCAGCTCCACTGGGTGGAGATCGGCAGCGTGCCCGAGCTGTGGCAGCGCCTGGAGTCGGTGGGGCTGACCACCATCGAGGGCTGCGGGGACACGCCCCGGGGGTTCCTGGTCTCCCCGGTGGCCGGCATCGCCAAGGACGAGGTCATCGATCCGACCCCGCTGGCACGGGCCATCAAGGACACCTACCTGGGAGACCCGGAGCTGGCCAATCTGCCCCGCAAGTTCAAGACCGCCATCACCGGCTCCCCCCAGCCTCGACATCCTTCACGAGATCAACGACATCTCCTTCGTCGGCGTCAACCACCCCGAGCTCGGTCCCGGCTACGACCTGTGGGTGGCCGGCGCCCTGTCCACCGCCCCACGTCTGGGCCAGCGGCTGGGGGCCTTCGTCACGCCGGAGGATGCCCTCGACGTCTGGTACGGCGTCATCCGTATCTTCCGCGACTACGGCTACCGTCGCCTGCGCAACAAGGCCCGACTGAAGTTCCTCATGGCCGAGTGGGGGCCGGAGAGGTTCCGCCAGGTCCTCCAGGACGACTACCTGGGACGCGCCCTGCCCGATGGCCCGGCACCTGAGGAGCCGAGCGGGGACTCCGACCACATCGGCGTCCATGAGCAGAAGGACGGCCGCTTCTGGGTGGGGGCCAAGCCACCCGTCGGCCGGTTGAGCGGTGACGTCCTGCTGGGCCTGGCCGACCTGGCCAGCCGGGTCGGCTCGGACCGGGTGCGCACCACCCCGCTGCAGAACCTGCTGCTCCTGGACGTGCCGGCTGACAGGGTCGACGACGCCGTCGCGGGCCTGCGAGAGCTGGGGCTCGATCCCGATCCGGGTGCTTTCACCCGCTCGACCCTGGCCTGCACCGGGCTGGAGTTCTGCAAGTTCGCGATCGTGGAGACCAAAAGGCTGGCGGCGCGCGTATCGGCCGAGCTCGACGCGCGCCTGGCCGACACCGACCTCGAGCGGCGCATCACCCTGACCGTCAACGGCTGCCCGAACTCCTGCGCCCGCATCCAGATCGCGGACATCGGCCTCAAGGGCCAGATCATCACGGTCGACGGCGAGCAGGTGCCCGGCTTCCAGGTGCACCTGGGCGGTGGGCTGGCCACCGACGGACGCGCCGAGGCCGGCCTGGGCCGTACGGTGCGGGGTCTCAAGGTTCCCGCCTCCGGCCTGACCGACTACGTCGAGCGCCTGGTGCGCCGCTACCTGGACCAGCGCGTCCCCGAGGAGACCTTCGCCCAGTGGGCGCACCGAGCCGATGAGGAGGCCCTGCAGTGAGCGCCGTAACCGCTGAGAGTGCCCGGGTGCCCCTGGGCCCGCCACACCGCGATCCTGCTGCCGCCTCGAAGTCGCAGGGCGCAGGCAGGGCTCCGCTGAGATCCACGGAGGAGCTGCGCGCCCTGGCGGAGGCCGGCGCGCGCGAGCTCGGCGACGACGCCCCGGCACTCGACGTCGTCCAGTGGGCGGCCCAGAACTTCCCCGGCACGCTGGCCGTGGCCTGCTCCATGGCCGACGCCGTCCTGCCGCACGTGGTCTCCCGGGTCCTGCCCGGCGTCGACGTCCTCTTCCTGGACACCGGCTACCACTTCGCGGAGACCATGGGCACCCGCGACGCGGTGGCCGCCACCATGGACGTCACCGTCGTCGACGTGGTTCCCGAACTGAGCGTGGCTGAGCAGGATGAGCGCTACGGACCGGACCTGTGGTCGCGCGACCCGGCCGCCTGCTGCCGTCTGCGCAAGGTCGAGCCGCTTGCCCGGGCCCTGAGCGGCTACGAGGCCTGGGCCACCGGGGTGCGCCGCGAGGACGCCCCCACCCGCACCCGCACGCCGCTGATCGGATGGGACTTCACCCACGAGATCGTCAAGATCAACCCCCTGGCCGCCTGGAGCATGGATGACCTGACGGGCTACGCCGACCAGCACGGTGTGCTCATCAATCCTCTCCTGTACGACGGGTACCCCTCGATCGGCTGCGCCCCGTGCACAGCGCGAGTCAAACCCGGAGACGATCCCCGTTCCGGCCGCTGGGCCGGATTCACCAAGACAGAATGCGGAATCCACCCTATGAGCATCACCCTGACCCACACCCAGCCCGCCCCGGCCCCTCCCTGACCCCGTTCAGGCGCCGGACCTCGAACCGTCCGACCTCGCCGACCTTTACGAGGCCCCCACGGCTGCCGAGGCCCTGGGAATCCTTGACGTCCTGGAGGCCGAGGCCATCCTCGTCATCCGGGAGATCGCCGCCGAGTGCCGTCGCCCCGTCCTGCTGTTCTCCGGGGGCAAGGACTCCGTAGTCATGCTGCACCTTGCGCGCAAGGCCTTCTGGCCCGCTCCGATCCCCTTCCCCGTTCTGCACGTGGACACCGGCCACAACTTCCCCGAGGTGCTGGCCTACCGTGACCAGACGGTCGAGGACCTCGGTCTGCGGCTCGTGGTGGCCCGCGTCCAGGACTACATCGACGACGGCCGTCTGCGCGAGCGCACCGACGGCACCCGCAACCCGCTTCAGACGATCCCGCTTCTCGACGCCATCGAGGAGGGCGGCTTCGACGGCGTCTTCGGCGGCGGACGCCGCGACGAGGAGAAGGCCCGGGCCAAGGAGCGCATCGTCTCCCTGCGCGACGAGTTCGGCCAGTGGGACCCGCGCAACCAGCGCCCCGAGCTGTGGAACCTGCTCAATCCCCGTCACCGTCCCGGGGAGCACGTGCGGGTCTTCCCCTTGAGCAACTGGACCGAGCTGGACGTGTGGCGCTACATCGAGCGCGAGGACATCGCACTGCCCGACCTCTACTACGCCCATGAGCGCGAGGTCTTCCTGCGTGACGGGATGTGGCTGGCAGCCGGCGGCGTCAACTCGCTGCGCGCCGGCGAGCAGGTGGTCACTCGCACGGTGCGATACCGCACCGTGGGCGACATGTCCTGCACCGGCGCCGTCGAGTCCGCCGCCGCCACCAACCACGACATCGTTCTGGAGGTCGCCGCCTCCACCCTGACCGAGCGGGGAGCCACCCGCGCCGATGACCGCCTGAGCGAGGCGGCCATGGAGGACCGCAAGAAGGAGGGCTACTTCTGATGAGCACCCCCACCCTCACCGATATCCCCGCCGAGGCCGAGGCGCGCGCCGCCGCCAGCGGCTCGCTGCTGCGACTGGCCACGGCCGGCAGCGTCGACGACGGCAAGTCCACGCTCGTGGGCCGCCTGCTGTTCGACTCCAAGTCCGTCCTGCGGGACCAGCTGGCCGCCGTCGAGCGGGTCAGCCTGGACAGGGGGCTGACCAGCGCCGATCTCGCACTGCTGACCGACGGTCTGCGGGCCGAGCGGGAGCAGGGCATCACGATCGACGTCGCCTACCGCTACTTCGCCACCCCGCAGCGCTCCTTCATCCTGGCCGACTGCCCCGGGCACGTGCAGTACACCCGCAACACGGTCACCGGCTGCTCCACGGCCGACGTCGTCGTGCTGCTGGTGGACGCCCGCAACGGGGTCCTGGAGCAGACGCGCCGCCACCTGGCGGTCGCCGCCCTCCTGCGGGTCCCGCACGTCATCGTCGCGGTCAACAAGATCGACCTGGTGGACTTCTCCGCCGAGGTCTACGCGACCATCGAGGCCGATATCCGCGCCGTGGCCGCGGAGCTGGGCGTGGCCAAGATCCATGTCCTGCCGACCTCCGCGCTCCTGGGCGACAACATCGTCGAGGCCTCGGCCAGCACGCCCTTCTACGAGGGGCCGACCCTGCTGGGGCTTCTGGAGTCCCTGCCCACCGCCCGCGATGAGGGTGCTTTCCGCCTCCCGGTCCAGCTGGTCATCCGTCCCCAGGGTGCGGCGCCGACGTCCGAGCTGCGCGACTACCGGGGCTATGCCGGACAGATCACCTCGGGCACGGTGCGCGTCGGCGACCCCGTGGTGGTCCTGCCGTCGGGCAGGCGCTCGCACGTGGCCGGCATCGATCTGGGTGAACGCAGCCTGGAGGAGGCCGTCGAGGGTCAGTCGGTGACGGTTCGTCTGGCCGACGACGTCGACGTGGCCCGCGGCGACACCTTGGCCGCGGCGGGCGACGCGCCCCAGGTGCTCACCGAGGTCGCCGCCCGCGTGTCCTGGCTGAGCGAGGATCCCCTGCGCCCCCGGGCGCGGGTGCTGCTCAAGCACGGCGCCCAGACGGTCCAGGCGATCGTGCGCGCCATTGAGGGCCGCCTCGACCTGGACGACCTGACCACGGTGCCGGCGGACGCCCTGGAGCTCAACGACATCGGCCTGGTGCGGCTGCGTCTGGCCTCGCCGGTGCCGTTGGCCGACTACTCGGTCTCCCGGTCCGACGGCGCCTTCCTCCTCATCGACGCCCACGAGGGCGGCACACTCGGGGCGGGCATGGTGCAGCTGGCGGGCGCAGGCAGCGGCGAGCCGGCTGCGGCCGCCTCCTCAGGCAGGGGCTGAGGCATGACCCACGAGATCTCTCCCACATGCGCCCATCGGCTCCACAGGCGGCTGGGTGGCACTGGTGGGCGGTGGCCCGGGTAGTAGCGGCCTCATCACCGCCCGCGGCCTGGAGCTGTTGGGCCAGGCGGACGTGGTCGTCGTCGACGCGCTGGCGCCCCGGGACCTCCTGGAGGGCCTTGGACCCGGCACCGAGGTCATCGACGCCTCCAAGCGGCGCGGCCGGCACGTTATGAGCCAGGAGGAGATCGATGCGCTCCTGGTCGACCTGGCCCGCCACGGCAAGGGGGTGGTCCGTCTCAAAGGGCGGCGACCCCTACGTGCTCGGGCGCGGCGGGGAGGAGGCCGCCGCCTGCCGTGCAGCCGACGTGGCCGTCGAGGTCGTCCCGGGGATCACCAGCGCCATCGCCGTGCCCGCCGCGGCGGGGATCCCCGTCACCCACCGGGGGCTGTCGCGCGGCTTCTCGGTCATCACGGCTCATGCGGATCTCGGGGTGCTCCCCCAGCGCCGCGATCACACCCTCATCCTGCTCATGGGGGTCTCCCGACTGCGGGACTCGGTCGCCTCCCTGCTGGAGGCCGGCAGCGATCCGGCCACTCCGGCGGCGATCATCGAGCGCGGCTACCACCCCCGACCAACGCGTGACCACCACCGAGCTGCGATGTCTGGCCGACGTCGCCGCCCGGTACGGCGTGACCGCCCCCGCGGTCATCGTCATCGGCGACGTCGTCACCCTGAGCCCGTACTGGGCTGACCGAGTCGTCGAGGAGACCCGGCCGGCGAGCCCCGCCGCGTGAGTCCACTCGGCGCATGCAGACCGAACGTCCTGGAGTCTCTGATGCGCAAGCTTGTTCTTCTCGCCCTCGTCGGCCTGGCCGCCCAGCTGGTCGACGGCTCCCTCGGGATGGGGTACGGCATGACCTCGTCCTCCCTGCTGCTTCTGGCCGGACTGAGCCCGGCACTGGCCTCGGCCTCGGTGCACCTGGCTGAGATCGGCACGACCCTGGCCTCGGGTGCCTCCCACTGGCGGCTGGGCAACACCGACCCCCGCCTGGTGGTCCGGCTGGGGCTTCCCGGTGCGGTGGGGGCCTTCAGCGGCGCCACGGTCCTGTCTCACCTGTCGACCCGCGCGGCGACCCCGGTGACGGCGAGCCTGCTGATCCTGCTGGGGACCTATGTTCTGGTGCGCTTCGCCCTGCGCCCGCCCCGAGGCTCTGGTAGCCGGCACTCCCCGCACGGCAGGCGGCTCCTGGTTCCCCTGGGACTGGTGGGCGGTTTCGTTGACGCCACCGGCGGTGGCGGCTGGGGGCCGGTGGTGACGACGACGCTGCTCACTGGCGGTCGCACGGCGCCGCGCACCGTGGTCGGCTCGGTAGGGGCCTCGGAGTTCCTGGTGACGGTGGCGGCCTCGGCCGGTTTCCTCACCGGGCTGGGCACGGCGGGCATCAGCCTCGGGATCGTCCTGGCCCTGCTGGCCGGCGGGCTGGTGGCGGCTCCGATCGCCGCCTGGCTGGTCTCCCGTCTGCCCGGAGCGGTGCTGGGCACCGCCGTCGGCGGGCTGATCCTGGCCACGAACCTGCGAGTCCTGCTGTCCTGGGCCGAGGCCTCGGCCCGAACCGGGGTCATGGTGTACGGCGCGCTCGGGGTGATCTGGGCGGCCTCCTGACCCTGGCAATCCGCAAGGCGCGGGCTAGCGCCAAGGACATCCGCGAGGAGACCGATCAGGCGCTTGAGGAGGTCCGATCCACTCATCAGCGCGGCCACGCACCTGAGGTTGCTGTACCGGACGATCCGATCACCGCCGGTGGGCCCGTCAGGCCGGTGTCGGTCGAGCCGGCTCGTTCTCGCACGCACGCAGATCTGGTGGTGGAACCGGTATGAGCACTCGTCCTCTGGTGCTGCTCGCCCACGGCTCGCGCCGGCCCGGGCCGTCCTCAGTCATGTCCCGCACCGCCGAGCGCGTCCGCACGATCCTACCGGCGGTGGAGGTGCGCACAGGCTACATCGAGCTCCAGCCCCCGGACCCGGCCACGGCGCTGGAGGGACTGGTGGATCCGGTGGTGCTGCCCTTCTTCCTGGCCCGCGGCTATCACGTCCTCAATGACGTACCGGCCGCGGTGGAGCGACACGGGTCGGGGACGGTCACCGGGCACCTGGGGGTCGAGGAGCACCTGGTGGAGGCCGTCGCGCAGCGTCTCCACGAGGCATCCGCGCCCCTGGGCGGACTCGCAGGACTCGACCACATCGTCCTGGGCGCGGCCGGGTCACGTCAGGGGGTGGCGCTGGAGGAGGTCGAGGCCATCACCCGCTTGCTCGAAGCGCGCCTGGGACGCAGGGTAACGCCCGCCTACCTCTCGGCTGCGCGCCCCAGCGTCCGTGACGCGGTGAGCTCGGCCCGGGCCCGGGGTGCCAGGCGGGTGGGTGTGGCCACCTACCTGCTGGCGGAAGGGCGTTTCCATCGGGCCCTGCACTCCACGGGCGCCGACGTCGTAGCCGCTCCCATCGGCGACCACCCGGCGGTCGCCGAGCTGGTGGTCCACCGCTACCGGGAGGAGCTCGCCTGACCTCGAGGCCCTCCCTCCACCGAGAAGGACACTTTCAGCGGAAGGCAACCTTTTCCGTACCTCTACGCGAAACATGTCGCTCTCGGCGGAGGAGGAATGTCAGTCACTGCCATCCTCAAGGAGTCGCTCGGACAGGCGCTGAACGATGGGTTCGACCTCCTGCGAGGTGGTGGCTGCGGCGCTCACGCGGCCGAAGATGCCCACCGCCAGGAGCCCGAAGGCCGTCTCCTCATCCTGCTGGCTCGGCTCGCGGCGTCCGTGGGAACGGGCCACCAGGAGGGAGGTCTCTCTCAACCAGCGGCGCCAGCTGCCGGCCAGTCGGTCCCGGGAGTCCTCATGACGAATCGCGTAGAGCCAGGTCTCCAGGTGCAGGACAACATCCTCCATGGGAAGCTCCTGGAGCTGCTCGCCCCACTGGTCGGGGCTCGCCATCTCCCGAGCGGCCTCATCCGAGCTCTCCTCACCACAGGTGACGACCTCCAGGAACAGGGCCTCCTTGGAGGGGAAGGAGGAGTAGAAGGCGCCCTTGGTGAATCCAGCCGCCGAGGCGATGTCGCTGACCGACGCCCCCTCGTAGCCCTTGGCAGCGAAGACCTCCCTGGCAGCAGCAAGGATCCGCGCCCTGGTCTCCTCGCTCCGACGGCGCCCACCGCCCCGACCCGGGGCGGCGCCGCTGACTGCAGTGGAGGCGGAGGCCAGCTTCCGGGAGGCGAGGTCCAGGGAGGCCGCTACCGCACTCTCACTGCTCCGGCGCGCTCCCTGACCGGCCGCCCCCACTGCACGGGAGAAGGCGGTGATCGCCTCATTGAGGGCGCGCGTCGCCTCCCTGATGTCATCAGAGGCGGAGGCCCCGGAGTCATCACTGTCACTGTTCGTCCCACGGGCGGAGCTCCTGGCGGTCATGCCCCCACTGTAGAGGAGGCCCCTCAGAAAGGGGTTCACGGCACTTCCCCCCTCCACGTTCGTCACTCCCTCCACCGGTCTCCGACCATGCGGACATCCCGGCCGACTCAGGGCCGCCTTCCCAGGGCCCATGACGCTCCGGCGACGGCCACCAGGCACCATCCGCCCAGGAGGCCCCAGGAACGGGCGGGCATGGTGGCGTCGTGCGAGAACAGTCCCGCACGCACCACCTGAGCCATGGGCTCGAAGGGCAGCCAGCGGTGGATCTCCTGGGCCCAGTCGGGGAGCCTGTCGGCAGGAAGCTGACGGGCGAGAACAGCATGATGCTGAAGGCGAGTACCTGGGAGAGGATCTGAGCCAGGGCCGGAGCCAGGAGCGTGGCGATGGCGTATCCGATGCAGGCCGCTGTCAGGGCGACCAGCACGGCGCCGGGCACCAGCCACCACTGCGGGGCGAGGTCGACGTCGAAGCGGGCGTTGGCGACGATGACGCCCACAACCAGGCCGGGCAGTGCAAGAGCGGTCCAGATCGCGAGGTCTGCCAGGAGGAAGGCGATCCTGGGGACGGGCAGGGTGCGCATCCAGTCCAGGCTGCCCTCAGTGCGGGACTGGGAGACCCACTGGGGCGTCATGATGAGTCCCAGCGAGATGAGCGCGATCGCCGGGCCGCCGCCGGCCAGGTAGAGACTCGCCTCGCGGCCTGGGTGGCCCGCAATGAGCCCGTATCCCAGGACCATGGAGACGGACAGCAGCGTCTGGACGATGATGAAGAGAGGGAGCACGGGCAGGCTGCGTCGGAACTGCCACTGAACAAGCAGGCCGAGCTGGTACCAGAGCGGAGTCACCCGAGGGCCGGCGCCACCGGCCTGGTCCGGATCAGCAGTTGTACTGGTTGGAGTAGACATCATGTTCTCCTTCATTTCCTGATTCTCTGGGGACGGGAGTCGCACCGCGCTCACGCGGCAGCACGGGGACGACGCGAATCATCGGGACGGATCCGGCCTTCCGCGGATTCACACGGTTCAGGCGGCATGACGGCTCACCTCCTCACCCGTACTCCCGGTGAGGTGCACGTAGACGTCCTCCAGTGAGATCGGTGCCAGCTCGTATCGCTCGATCACTCCGTCCTTGAGGGCATGAGCGGCCCATTCCACGGCCTGGGTCGTACAGTGAGAGTCCACCGCCACGGATGCGCGCACGGCGTCGTGCTGCGTCAGGCTCATTCCCGCGGGCGGCTCGATCCGCCGGCCGGGAGTCCGGCTGACCTCCAGGACGAAGGACGATCCGTGGCCGGCCACGAGTGCCGCAGGGGTTCCCTCGGCGATGACGTGACCGTGGTCCAGGACGGTGAGCCGGTCGACCGCCCGCTCGGCCTCCCGCACGTTGTGGGTCACCAGGAGGACCGCCGCCCCGGCCTCGGCCAGAAGGCGGATCTGGTCCCACAGCAGGCGCCGGCGTACCGGGTCGACATCATTGGTGGGCTCATCGAGGATCACCAGGCGCCCGGGGACGACGGCGCACATGGCGAAGGCAGTCAGACGGGCAACACCGCCGGAGATCTTCTGCGCGGGAGTCCTCGCCCACTCCCCCAGGTCGAGGGCCTCGATGAGCTCCTCGGCGCGCCTGCGCGTCTGACGCGGACGCCCTCCTCGCATACGCCCCACGAGGTCGATCGCCGTCAGGGGCGTGAGTCCCGTGATGGGCACATTGGCCTGAGCCTGGACATTGGTGAGGCGACGGGCGAGAGCGGGGTTGGCGACGGCGTCAACCCCGTCGAGCCTGATGCTCCCGGAGGTCGGGCACAGCAGCCCCACCACCTGGTTGACCAGCGTGGTCTTGCCCGCGCCGTTGTGCCCGAGGAGCCCGACCACCTCGCCGGCACCCACCCGCATAGTGACGCCGGCGTTGGCTCTCACCGCGTGCGGCCCGCTTCCGAAGTGCTTGTGAAGGTCCTCGATGGCTAGTACGTCGGCCATGAAGCCCCCTCCTTTCGTTCAACTACCTGGATCCGAGCACCCGATCGACCACCAGGCCGATCCGTACCGGTTGGTATTGACAATACCATCCAGTATTACCAGGAGGTTTCATTGAGTCCTGAGACCTTTCATAGCAACAGAAACGCTGTCCCATACCAACCGGTACGGGACAGCGTCTGCCCACCATGTCGTCTGACCTGAAGCGGCCCCGCTTCACCCCTGACGGATGTGCCAGCGCGAGGAGGCCGTGGATGCCTCGATGAACTCGCGGAAGGGGCCGGGAACGGCAGCCAGCTCCTGGGGCGTACCGCACTGGGCCACGCGGGCACCGGCCTCGGCCGGTTCGAGGAAGACGACCTCATCGGCCTGGCGGACGGTGGACAGACGGTGGGCCACCACGATGACGGTGCGGCCCTCGGAGAGCTCGCGCACCACCTCGGTAATGGCGGACTCGTTCTCCCCGTCCAGGGCCGAGGTGATCTCGTCGAGCAGCAGGATGGGGGCGTCCTTGACGAAGGCCCGGGCGATGGCGACGCGCTGACGCTCCCCACCGGACAGGCTCAGCCCGCCGGGACCGACCTGCGTGTCCCACCCGTGCGGCAACGCCTCGATGACGCGGTCCAGGCGGGCGCGCCGGGCGGCCTCGGCCAGCTCGGCGTCGGTGGCCTCGGGCCGGGCGATGCGCAGGTTCTCCCGGATGGTGGTGTCGAACAGGTAGACGTCCTGGAAGACCATGGAGGTCATGCCCATGATCGTGGAGGCCCGCATGGAGCGAACCGGTGCGCCGCCGATGGTGACGGTCCCGTCGTCGACGTCCCAGAACCGGGCGGCCAGGCGCAGGATCGTGGACTTGCCCGCCCCTGAAGGTCCCACCAGAGCGGTCACTCTCCCCTGCGGCGCGCTCAGGGAGACGCCTGCCAGGACGGGGCGACCCTCATCGTAGGAGAAGGAGACACCGTCCAGGGCGATCGTGGTTCCCCGGGCTCGATCTCCTGACCGGGCTCGGGGTCGGGCAGGGGACGCGCGTCGAGAATGTCCCCCACGGCCCGTAGGGCGACCTTCGCATTGTCGGCCTCGGAGCCGTACATAACGGCCTTGGTCAGTGGCAGGAGCGTGCGCGCGGTGACGGCCATGATCGCCAGGTATCCGACGACGTCGAGCCGGTGCCCGCTCACACGTGACAGTCCAGCCGCCATGACCAGGGCGAAGGCGATGTTGACGATGAGGTTGAAGTACTGCCCGGGCCTGCCCTTGACCCGTAAGCCGTCCAGGGTGGAGGCGGAGTCGGCCTCCAGGGCGGCTCGCACCGGCGCCCAGCCCGTCTTGGTGACACCGGTGGCGCGCAGCACGGGCTGGAGCCGGGCGAACTCCACGAGGCGTCCGGCCGCGGCGCTCGAGGTGCGGTCCTCCGTCTCGTTGGCACGGGTGGTCGCGGCTCCCATGAGTCGCCACACGAGAACCAGCGGGACGATGGTGGCGGCCATGATGAGCGCCAGGGGCCACTCGACGACGGCGGTGGCCCCGAGCATGACCAGCGGGACGATGAAGGCGTTGCACAGGTTGGGGATCACCATGGAGGCCAGGTGGGAGAGGGTGTTGACCTCCTTGGATGTGGCGTTGACGACTGCGGCCTCCCGCTCGGCGCTGAACCAGCCCAGAGGCAGGGTCAGGACGTGATCGGCGATGCGGTCGATCATCGTGTCGCAGACCTCGAAGACACTGACCCGGTAGGAGCGGTGCATGGCGGTGGTGTCCACTGCGGCGGTGATCACCCCCGTGAGCACGACTGCGATCAGCCAACTGGTCAGCGACTCCGAGCGCGAGTAGAGGGCGCGCAGGAAGGGGATCATGAGGGCCAGGGTGAGGCCCTGAAGGACGGCGGCAGCCACGAACCAGGCGGTGATGGTCCGCATCTCGGCGGCGTTGACGACTCGCGTCAGCAGCTTCCACATGGCTACTTCTCCTCCTGCCCGGCCGCCTCGGCTCCGAGCTGTTCGACCTGGGCGGTCAACGCCGCGGCGTCGGCCTCCTCGCTCAGGTCCTGGCTGCTCCACATGGCGGCGTAGCGGCCGTCTGCAGCCAGCAGCTCCTCGTGCGTGCCGCGCTCGGTGATGTGTCCGGCGTCGACGACGAGGATCTGGTCGGCGTCACGGATCGTGGACAGGCGGTGGGCGATGATGATGACGGTCCGCCCGGCCGCCAGCCGGGACAGGGCCTGATGGATGTCGCGCTCGGAGGCCGGGTCGGCCTGGGCGGTGGCCTCATCCAGGACGAGGACGGGGGCGTCCTGGAGGTAGGCGCGCGCCAGGGTGACGCGCTGACGCTCCCCTCCGGAGAGGAACCCGCCCGTATCACCCAGGATCGTGTCGTAGCCGTGGGGCAGACGTGTGATGCGCTCGTGGATGCAGGCCGCCCGGGCGGCCGTCTCGACCTGCTCCCGAGTGGCGTCGGGACGTCCCAGGGCGATGTTGTCGTGGACGGAGTCGTGGGCCAGGGCCACGTCCTGCAGCACGATCGCCACGCGAGAGAGCAGCCAGGGGAAAGTCGCGCCGCGCACGTCGACGCCGCTGATGCGCACGGCGCCGTCGTCGACGTCGTAGAAGCGGGCGATTAGGCGGGCCAGGGTCGACTTGCCACCACCGGAGGGGCCGACGAGCGCTGTCACGGTTCCCGGCTCGGCGGTGAAGGACACACCGTGCAGGACCGGGGAACCGGCCTCGTAGGAGAAGGTGACGTCCTCGACGTCGACGCGCCCGGGGGCGGGCCCCTCACCGTCGTCACGGGTTCCCTCGGGCATCGGCGGCAGAGAGAGCAGGTCGGCGGTGGCCTGGGCGGCCATCCTGGACTCGTACATGTGCTGCATGAGACCGATGAGGGTCATGAGCCCTTCCGGGAGCCCGAGGGCCACCAGGAAGAACGGCAGGGTCGCTGACAGCGGTGTCCACCCCTGGGAGGTGAACAGGACGGCCAGGAGCGCGACCGTGGCGAAGACCGTGGAGGGCCGCAGGACCGCGGTCATGGCACTGATGGCCCGGCCGGACCTGCTCACCCACTCGTATGACAGGCTGGAGAACTCGGTGCGCGCCTGGCTGAAGCGGGTGCGGGAGGCGTCGGTGGCCTGGAAGCCCTTGATCTCCTTGATGCCCTCGAGCATCTCGACGGTCGCGGCGGCCAGCGCGGTCTGAGCGGCTCCGAAGCGCTCGGTGATGCCCGACAGGCCGGACAGGGTCAGGAGCATCGCTCCCAGCGCGAGTACCCACAGTCCCACCAGCGCGCAGGCCAGGCGCCAGTCGGTCCACAGCAGATAGGCCGTCCCCGCCGCCGCCATGACGACGGCGTTGGTGGCGTCCCCGGGAACGTGGGCGACGAGGGTGTGGATGGAGGTGGTGTCGTCGCAGACCATCTTGCGGATGGTGCCGTGCGGGATCTGCGCCACCCGCCCCAGGGGCAGGCTGCTGATGGCGTCGACGACCCGCTCACGCAGGTGGTGCCGCAGCCGGGCCTCGGCCAGGTGCGTGATCCCGAGGCCGGCCAGGTAGAGGGCCTGGGAGGCGAAGAGCGCCCCGACGGCGATGGCCGCCCAGATCCACAGACTGCCGCGCCAGCCCTCGGGGGAGGTCTCGCCCAGCCATATGGCCGCCATGTTGCGCAGGGCCTCGAAGGGGACGATGGACATCAGCGCTCCGACAGCGGTCAGCAGCCCGGTGACGATCATGGCCGGGCGCGCCGGCCGGATGAGCTCGCCGACGGTGACGCCGGAACGCCCGGCGCCGCCGCCCCGTCCGGCCTGTCCGGGGTGGTCGGCCGGCTCCTCGGTGAAGCGTTTCGTTGCCTGGTGAGTTGTCTGGTGAGTCGGTTGGTCGGGCATAGTTCTCTCCTCAGCGGAGGGTGTTCCAGGTGAAGGCGACCAGCGCCCAGGTGAGAACGACGACTCCCCAGTCTCGTGCTCTCCAGGGCTCGTCAGTCATCTCGGTGCGCCGTCGGTGGGCGCCGAAGGCACGTGAGTCCATGGACAGGGCGACGCGCTCGGCGTGCTGGATGGCCAGGATCATCAGCGGCAGGATTGATCCGATCCAGCGGACCACGGGGGCGAGCGGCCCCCAGCGGTCACCGACTCCGCGCAGCGCCCTGGCGGTGCGCAGGAGCACGAAGTCGTCTTGGAAGCGGGTGATGAAGGCGATGGACGCGATTCCCGCCGCCCCCAGTCGGTAGGGCATGTGGAAGGTGGTGGTCAGGGTCCGGATGAGGGCCTCGGGGTCGGTGGAGACGCCGGAGACGAGGACGAGTGCGACGAGCGCACCGATGCCGGTCCCTCCTGTCACCGCGTCACCCAGGTCGTAGAGGCGCGCAGCGGTCTCCTGGTGGTGGCTTCCGCTGCTGAGGATCCAGATCATGAGCGCAGTGACCGCCCAAGGGGTGATCACCGAGGCCATGGTGCGTCGCAGGGAGGCGCGCGCGGCGATGACCAGGACCGAGGAGGCCAGTAGGACGCCCAGGTTGAGGTGATGGTTGCGCAGAGCGAAGACCATCACCATGACCGGCAGGACCGAGGCGAAGAGGGTGAGGGGATTGAGCGAGGTGAACAGGCCTCGCCGTGGCTGGGGCCGGGGCGGCACCGAGGCGGGCTCGGGCAGACCGGTGCACGAGTCCGCTGCTCCGGCGCCGGACGCCTCCGCCGGCTCATCCACGTCGTCGGCGGCGGCGACCTCCTGCACCGAGGCTGGAACCGTTCGGGTTCGCGACGTCGGTCCCGGCAGGGCGATGATGTGGGTGCAGTGCTCCAGGGCGAGCTCGAGATCGTGTGTGGGCCATGATGACCGTGCGCCCCTGATGGCGCAGCTGGTCGATGAAATCCATGAGCTCGCGGGTGTTGTCCCAGTCCTGCCCGTAGGTGGGCTCGTCCAGGACGACGACGTCGCGCTCCTCGCTGACCATGGTGGCCACCGACAGCCTCCGAGCCTGGCCGCCCGAGAGGGTCAGGGGATGGTGGTCCCGGTGGGCGGTCAGGTGGAACTGCTCAAGGAGCTGGTCGACCCTCGCCTGCGAGGTCCCTCCGACGGCGAGCTCGGCTCCGACGGTGGTGGCCACGAACTGGTGCTCGGGGTTCTGGAAGACGTATCCGACCAGGTGCCTGCCCTTGCCGACGTCCCGGCCACCGACCACCGCCTTGCGTGCGGTGGAGCGCACGAGACCGGCCAGGGCGGACAGGATCGAGGACTTGCCCGCGCCGTTGGGGCCGACCAGCCCCACGAGCTCTCCGCCACCCAGTCGCATGGACACGCTGGGCGAGCGCCCCGGTACCTCGAGGTCGACCAGCTCGACACTGGTTCTGGGCTCCGGCCGGGTGCGGCCGGCGAGCGCGTCGCGGGTGTCGATGGACTCAACCTGCTGCCAGCTCTCAGCGGAGTCCCGCATCTGTTTCTCCAGGTAGCGCACCTCGACGTCCGCACACAGATCAGCGAGCCGCGGCACTCGGACTCCGGCTTCGGCGCAGGTCAGTGGTGCCTCAGGTGCGGAAGAGCTCGCGGGCAGGCCGTCCTCGGCGTCGCGCAGCGCCCGGGGCATCCATACGCCGGCGTCGGTCAGCTCACCGCGGTGCCCCATGAAGACCTCACGCGGGGTGCCGACGGCGATGATGCCTCCGACGGTATCGAGAGCCAGGACCTGGTCGACGATGGGTAGCACCGGGTCGAGGTCGTGGTCGATGACGACGACCGCCGTGCCGGAGGCTGTCAGAGAGGAGATGAGGTCGTAGAACTCCTCGCGGCCGGTGGTATCGATGGTGCTGGTGGGCTCGTCGAGGACGAGGAGCCGGGGGTGCATGGCCAGGGCGACGGCGACGGCGAGCCGCTGACGCTGTCCGCCTGAGAGCGTCCAGGGGTCGTCCCAGATGCGTTCGATCAGGCCCGCCCCGCGCAGGGCCTCGTGGACCCGCGAGGTGATCTCACTGCGGGGCAGGCAGAGATTCTGCAGGGGGAAGGCGACGTCGTCGTGGACGGTGCGGGTGACGACAGCGGCGTCGGGGCTCTGACCGACGTAGGCGACGGTCTCGGGCCAGGGTCTGGACAGTGGCGTCTGCGACCTCGGTGCCGTCCAGGCTCAGGCTGCCGGAGTACTCCGAGGGCAGGCAGTGCGGGATGAGACCGCACAGGGCACGCACCAGCGTGGTCTTGCCGCAGCCCGACGGACCGATGACGGCTGTGACCCGACCGCGCAGGTGGGTGAGGCTCACCGAGTCCAGAACCCAGCTCTCGCGTCCGAGGTAGTGGACACTGAGCCCCTCGATCCTCACCAGGGCCGATCCTTCCGGCCCGCCATGCGGCTGTTCCACCGCCGGCGCGTCGGACACGGCGAGCGCTGACTCAGGCACGGCCGGTCGCACGGTGGTCGATGCCGACGCCGGCGCGGTTGAGCAGCCGGGTCAGGACGATGGTGATGGCACCACCGACAAGTGCCGAGACCACGGCGATGATGACGCCGGCACTCGCCGAGGCGATGCCCGCCGAGGCGCTCATGACGGAGACGTACATGATGCCGTTGAGCAGGCCGAAGGTCGTCGCCGAGATCAGGAAGGACCACCAGGTCCACTTCCGGTAGAGCATGAGGGCGAGGGCGCCTCGACGAAGGCTCCGCCGATGAGGGTGCCGACGATGGCGGCGGGACCCGTCGGAGTGGTGAAGACACTCATGATCCCCATGAGGAGGGCCGCGATCATCACGGCGCCGGGGCGGCGCACGACGGTGGCGGGCAGCAGGAAGGGAACGAGCCACAGTCCCATGATCGCGCAGCCCAGGAGAACTGCGTCTCGGGAGGCTCCCGCCGCCGGGGCCAGGTAGTTCAGGGGCACCAGGAGGATCATCGAGACCACGGCCAGAGCCGCGATCGTCATGAGGTGACGGGTTCCGAGCGCTGAGTCGGCCAGGCCCGAGCGTGACGACGTGCGCACGGTGGGCCGCTCCTGCCCAGTCGATGTCGCTGTGCGGTTGGTGGGACTCATGTCTTCTCCTCGTGTGTTCTCGCAGGTCACGGTGAACAGTCCGACGCCGTGCCGGAGCACCGGGGACGCACCGCCTCAGGCGCGTCAGCGCGACGGCCTCACGTCTACTCGGATATCGTCATATTTGCAAATCATTATCATTATCTACCTAGATGTCATTCGATCTCGATGACGTGGTCGGTGCACTCGTTGAGGAACTCGATGTCGTGGCTGATGACGATGACGACGCGCCCCTCGCGCGCCAGGTCCCGCAGCTCAGCGGCGATGGCCACGAGATGTCGGTGGTCGACACCGGAGGTGGGCTCATCCAGGATGAGGACGCGGGCGTCCTGGTCGATCGCGGTGGCGATGACGAGGCGCTGCTTCTGCCCGCCGCTGAGCGAAAGCGGGTGACGGTCGGCCAGGTCGGCCAGGTCGAGGCGCTTGAGCTGCGGAAGACCGGCCTCCTGGGAGACCGACTCGGCGAAGAGCTGGCGGTGGACGTCCTGCATGACGAGGAAGGCCTGCCCGGTGACGACCTCCTTGCCGTCCAGGGAGATGCGCACGCCCCTGCGGGCGCGCTGCAGACCGCAGACAGCCCGTGCCAGGGTTGTTTTGCCGATCCCGTTGGCACCCATGACGCCGGTGATCGCACCTGCGGGGAAGAAGAGCTCGGGGATGTCGAGAATGAGGCGGCCGCCGCGCTCGACCTTCAGGTTCTCGATGCGCAGACCTCCCTCCTGCGGACCTCCGGAAGTCTCGTTGGGCTCAGCCCATAGTGCGCCACCGGCCGCGCGAGAGGGATGCTCGACGCCGCTGCTCACGACGTCGTCGGCCGTGCTGCCCGCGTGGCCGGTCCGGGCTGCGACGGGCTCGGGGCTCCTAGCCAGGCGGGGCCGCTCCAGGGTGCGCAGGCCCAGCCGCCTGCGCCGCTCGTCCTCGATCCGCCACAGCTCCTCGCCGCTCATCCGGTGCAGGACGCGTCCCCGCCCCATGATGACGGCCTCGTCGACGAGGCCGCGCAGGAAGTAGATGCGGTGCTCGGCCACCACGAGGGTCCGGCCGGCCTGTTTGAGCCGTTCGATGGCGGCGCGCACGTCGTCGATCGCCCGCGGGTCCAGGTTGGAGGTGGGCTCGTCCAGGAGGATGACGGGGGTCTGCTGGGCCAGGGCCTGGGCGCAGGCGACCTTCTGGGTCTGGCCGCCGGATAGGCCGCGCAGCTCCCTGTCGGCCAGGTCGGTGATGCCCAGCGTCTCCAGGGCCTCGTTGCGACGTCGCCGGATCTCCGGCGCGGGGACCTGGTAGTTCTGGGGCGCGAAGGCGAGTTCGTCGGCCACGGTGGTCGTGAAGAATTGGGAGGCGGGATTCTGGAAGACCGTGGCGGTGCGCAGGCCGGAGCGCTCGATCGGGGTGTCGCAGACCTCCTCGTCCCCGACGAGGACCCGGCCGGTGAGCTCGCCGTCGTGGAAGTGCGGGATGAGGCCGTTGAGCAGCCGCAGGATCGTGGACTTGCCCGACCCCGAGGCCCCGCACACGAGGGTGAGGCTTCCGGGGGCGACATCCAGATCGACGCCGTCGAGCACCTGCTGGCCGGTGGGATAGGCGTAGGAGACGCCTCTGATGCCGAGCCTCGTCTCATCAAGCGGGGTCACCGCCACACCCCCGGGACGGGAAGCAGCGCGAGAGCCACCATGGCGGCGCTCAGTGCGAGGAGCACGGCGTCGGCACTCCCGAAGCGCAGACGATCGACGACGGTGGGGCGGCCGCCGCCTCCTAGCCCCCTGATGAGAGCCGCGGCCGAGAGGTCGTCGGCGCTGCGGGCCGAGGCGGCCAGGACGGGCACCACGAGCTTCTCAATGCACTGAAGCGGGTGGCGCCACAGGTAGGAGCCGCTGTAGCCGCGCAGCCGCATGGCCTCGATGACGCCCCTGGCCTCATCGAGGGCCACCGGCACGAACCGGAAGAGCACCGCCAGCGGAATGGTGAGGAACCGCGGCGCGCGCAGCTGGTTGAGGGCCGCCAACAGGGTGCTCACACGGGTGGTGGTGACGAACCATGCCCCCAAAGACAGTGAGATGGCGAAGCGCAGCAGCCAGTAGGCGACGACCCCGAGGAACACCGCGAGCCCGCTCGGCCACCACTGAGGCAGCTGAGTCAGCCCCCAGAACATCGCGGTGATGGCGCAGTAGCTCATGAGGACGCGCACCGGCTCGTCCAGGGCGATGAGCATCCCCACCAGGACCGCGATGAGTCCGACGGCGCCGGTGGGGGCAACCCCCATCACCAGCACGTTGCACACCAGGAGCAGCAGGAACTTGCTGCGCGGATCGGCGCGAACACGGGCAATAGCGCCGACGCCGGAGCGGGGGCGCGCCCCGAACGGGGCGTCGAGGAGCGAGCGGCTCTGCGGGCCCGGCGCCGCCGGGCCGGCCGGGGACATCGAGATCTGTGGGCGCCGCATGCTCAGGCGACGCCTGCGCGCTCGAAGTGCTTGCGCAGCACCTTCATTCCCAGCAGAGCGCTGGCACCGGCCACGAGTGCGATGACGAGTATCCACCCAAGAAGGAACTTCATACTGATCAGCGACTGGAGGTCTCTGGCGTACGTGTCCCCCATGGACTCGCGGATGTCGGCGAAGTAGGCGTCCGAGGCCCATATCACCGGGAGGATCGGGCTGATGGCCCACATGGAGAAGACGGCGAATCCCAGGGCGTTGGTGGCGGTTCTGGCGTATCCACCGGCGCGGGTGATGGTGTCGGCGGCGAGTCCCAGGACGGTTGCGACCAGGGGTGTGACCCAGGCGTGTCCGGTGGCGACCATGAGGATGCCGATGATGAGCCCCAGGATGGCGTAGGCGCCGAAGGCCCGGGTCCGGGCCACGTAGAGCATGCAGATGATCGCCTCCACGATGATGCCAATGATCCCGCCGATGAAGATCATGATCGGGTGGATCGCCCCGAGCATCCCGGAGGCGAACAGAGCGATGAAGTACAGGGCGGTGAAGACTCCCACGTTGATGAGGTTGCGCGGCGAGGCGATGTTCGCCGCCCGGGCACCACCGTTGCCACTGGCGGGGTTGGTCGCTGCTGACCTGACTGAACTGGCTGTGCCGGCCATACCGGATCCTCTCGTCAGCACCTCACCGGCTTTGGTGAGGCATACCTAAGTGTGTACTCCTTCTCGGGGGTTCCCGCAAGGGCCGAACAGGCACGGAGCAGCTATAGGACGATCAGGACTAACCGTTGAAAAGACGGGAGAACCGGGTAGTGAACCGGCGCTGAGGATGCCGGGCGAGGTCCTCAGGAGCCTAGCCCGGAGCGCCCAGGCCACCGCGTCCCACAAGGTCGATGCGGTGCATCTCCTCGGGACGCAGGCGCCGCACCCGCTGAGTCAAGGACTCGGCGGCGTCGCTCACAGTCGCCAGAGGGTCGGGCAGGTCCACGGGAGCAGTGGGTGGTGAGTCCAGGCGCAGGCTCTCCCAGGTCACCGAGAAGTCGGCGCCCACCTCCAGACAGGCCGCCACGAAGGCCCCCCGCAGGGCGGCGCGCGTTGCCGGGGGCGCGTGGCGGGCGCGCTCGATCTCCTCCGGTTCGCACAGGCGCGCCATGGCCCCCTGGGTGACCAGGCGTGGCCCCAGCCCGGTCTCGGCGTTGAGGTCGTGGTAGGCCAGGTCCACCCGCGAGCGCAGGGCCTCCAGGGCACCACCGGACAGCTGGGGGTGGCGCTCGCGCTGGGCGCTCATGAGGCGGCGCTTTGATCGCCCAGTCGATCTCGGTGTCGATAGGACCGGTGTCATGGCGACGCAGCGCAGAGATGACGCGGGGCGCCAGGTCCTCCAGCAGGTGCTCGGCGCCGCGGAGGAAGTCCGGTACTCCGGTGTCGCCCAGGTAGGAGGTCATCCGCTCCAGGAAGGCCTCCTGGATGTCGACGGCGCTCAGGCGGCGGCCGTCGACGGTGATGGCGGGAACGTCTCCCCAGGGGCTCTCCCCCAGTGCGGACAGCGTGGCCAGCGGGTCGGCCAGGATGAGGTCGGTGAAGTCCCAGCCGGCCTCGAGGGCGTCCAGGAGCAGGAGGGTCACCGCGCTGCGCAGTCCCGTCGTCGGCTCGGCCATGGTGGTGTCGGCGCAGGTGACGTGCAGGCGGCGCAGGCGGGTGGCGTCGGCATGGGGCTCGTCGCGGGTGTTGACCAGGGCGCGCTGCCCGGTGGTGTCGGCCGAGGTCAGGGCCTTGAGGTGGGGCGCACGCGGCGACAGACCCCAGAAGGCATCCTCGTCCCCCGATCCCCGAGCGTCCGTGCCGCTGCCGGCGGCACCTGGCTCCAGTGGTCTCCCGGAGCCGACCAGGACGGGGCGGGTGGCCAGGAAGGAGGTGAGGACCGCCATGACGGCTTCACCACGCCCGACGTCGACGCCCTCAGTCCCGGGCGCGTCATCGAGCAGGTGACGGGGCACGGAGTAGCTCTCGTGGCAGCCGTAGGTATGGCCGGCGGAGTCGGTGTTGTTGGCCAGGAGGTGGAAGCGGGCGGAAGTCCCCATCTGCGCGAGCCCCGCGGCGGCGCGCTCCGCCATGGCGGCCAGGATCTCGCGCCCGGCCTGGTCCTGGGCGACGAGGCTGCGCACGCTCACGCACTCGGCGGTGGCGTACTCGGGGTGGGCTCCGATGTCGAGGTAGAGGCGCCCGCCGTTGGGCAGGAACAGGTTGGTGCTGCGGTAGCCGGCGGGCCGGTGGCGGAAGACGAGTGCCGCCGCCCGCTCGACGTCCGGCAGGTCGTCCTTCGTCGCTCCCGACGGCCCGGCGGGAGCGCACAGGACACCGAACTCGGTCTCCAGGCCGGTGACGCGCGGCCCCGGGGCGCTGGCGCTCACTGGCCGCCCTTCTGGACGAAGCCTCGCACGAACTCCTGAGCGTCAACGGCCAGGACGTCGTCGATCATGTCCAGGACCGAGTCCAGACCCTGGCCCTCGGGCAGGTCCGGCCGGCGCGGGGGTCGGGTCGTCATCGGGGGCAGGGGTCGTCCTGGCGGCTGCGGGACGGCTGGGCGAACTCACTCATGTCTGCTCTCCTGACGGGGTGGCGGGTGCGGTCACGGCTTCGGTAGTCGGCGCCAGGCGGTCCAGACGCTCGCCCGTGAGGCGCGTCAGGACCTCGACGACGTCGGCGGCGCCCTCGACGGCAGGTGACGCGGTGGCGCGGGTGAAGGACAGGGGGTCGGTCAGGGGCAGGCGACGCTGGTCCTTCTCACCGGTCTCCAGAACCATGGAGTGCCAGCCGGCGGCGACCACCTGGCCGGGGAAGGCGCTCACGAGCCTACCGCGCAGCCAGGCCCGGGTCGTGGTGGGCGGCTCGCTCAAGACGGCCTCCCCCATCTGCTCGCCGAGCCCACCGCGTGCGTCGACGCCGGCGGGCACCCGCTCGGCCAGGCCTCGCCCGGCCGGGGACAGCTCGGACCAGGCCAGGTCGACGGCGTGGAGGACGTCGCGCCCGCGCGCATCGGGTGGCGGCGAGCGGTGGCGTCCAGAAGCTGTTTCTTGGCGACCCACTCCAGGTGCCCTGCGGGGCCTTCCGGGTCCCCCGGGTCTCCCGACTCGTCGCCCCGGGCGCGCAGGGTCTCGAGCTCGCGCAGCGAGGCCTGCCAGAAGGCGAGGATCGCGCCGGTCTCGGCCCCGCCGGTGTCGGCGCCGTCGGCCAGCGCTGCCAGGTCCGGGCTCAGGGGGTCGCCCGCCGGCGCCGGCGCGAGGCGCCCCTGGTCCTCCAGGTGGCCGCGCACCGTCTCGAGGTACTGCTCCAGGATCTCCAGGGCGCTCAGGCGCCGCCCGTCGGCGAGCTCGAGCGCGCCGCGAAGGCAGGTGTCGCGGGAGACCTCCCGGGCTTGGGCCACGGGGTCGGCCAGGCGCAGGCGGCGCCAGGCCGCGGGGACGCCGTCGGCCAGGACCTGGAGCACCAGGGAGGTCATACCGAGCTTGAGCCAGGTCATCGTGTCGAAGCAGTTGGCGTCACCGGGCACCAGGTGGAGGCGCCGCCAGCGCTCGGGGTCGGCGTGGGGCTCGTCGCGGGTGTTGACCAGGGGACGGTCCACCGTGGTTCCCAGGCCCACGACCTTCTCGAGGTAGTCGGCCCTCTGACTGATCTGGAAGGCGGCGTCCTGGGAGACGGCGCCAGTGCCGACCCGGCCGGCGCCCACCAGGAGCGGGCGGACCACGAGCAGGGGCACGAGAGCCTGGGTGAGGTCGTCGAAGTCGATCGAGCGAGGGCACGAGGTAGTTCTCGTGGGTGCCGTAGGTGGCACCCTTGCCGTCGACGTTGTTCTTGAACAGGCGGGCCGCCACGCCGCGACGGCGCAGCAGCTCGGCTCCCCGGGCCACCAGGAGGTCCCCGGCCCTGTCGGCCAGGGTGGCCTGCGCGGCCCCGGTGCACTCGGGGGTGGCGTACTCGGGGTGTCCGTGGTCCACGTAGAGACGCCCGCCACTGGACAGGCAGGTGGCGGTGCCGCGCTGCCAGGCCTCCTCCTGGGCGGTCAGGCGCGCCACGACGGTGGTGCGCAGGCGCCCGGGGACGGGTCCCCTCGACGGAGGCGGCTCCCGGGACGTCGGTGAGCATGGAGGGATCGACCGCTGAGCGGTCCACCTCGAAACCGCGGGCGTCACGCAGGGGGTACTCCCCCGAGTAGTCCCAACGCACGCCCGGGCAGCGCCCCTGCTCGCTCTCGGCCTCCAGACAGGCCGCCACGACGTCCTCGGGCTCAGCACCGAGGATGCCGTACTCGGTCTCCATCCCCATGACCGTCACCTCGCGGCCGGGAGTCCGCCGGGAGCTCGTCGATGCCACGGTCTCACTCCTCCCGGAGGCGCTGGAGCACGGTCATGGAGGTCACCGGGGCGCCGCGCCGCCCGCTGACGCGAGCCCAGTCGTCGGGGTGGACGGTGGCGGGCAGGCCCTCGTTCTCCATGATCTCCTCGATGACGGCGCGGTGCAGGTGCTCCTGCGTCAGACCGCGCCTCCCGCTGGTGACCAGGTCCTTGACCGCTGCCTTCTTGGCCCGGTCGACGATGTTGGCGAGCATGGCGCCGCTGACGAGGTCGGCGACGTGGAGGATCTCGACCTGCCCGTCGGAGCGGGTGAGCTCAACCATCTCGGTGGCGCGGCGGCGGGTGTAGAGGGCCTCGACCACCTGCTCGATAAGAGCGTCCACCGCCCCCTTCGCGCCGCCGTGGGCGGCCAGGAGCTCCTCGCTGATCGGGAGGTCGGGCGTCAGGTAGGTCGCCAGGATCTCGGCGGCGCCGTCCCGGTCCGGTCTGCCGATACGGATCTTGACGTCCAGGCGGCCCGGTCGCAGGATCGCAGGGTCGATCATGTCCTCGCGGTTGGTGGCGCCGATGACCACGACGTTGTCGAGCTCGTCGACGCCGTCGATCTCGGCGAGCATCTGCGGGACCACGGTGGTCTCCACGTCCGAGGACCGCCCGGACCCGCGGGTGCGGAACAGGGAGTCCATCTCATCGAAGAAGACGACGACGGGCACCCCGGTGGCGGCCTTCTCCCGGGCACGGGCGAAGATGACGCGGATGCGCCGCTCGGTCTCCCCCACGTACTTGTCCAGCAGCTGGGGTCCCTTGATGTTGAGGAAGTAGGCCTCGCCGCGCCCACCCGCGCTCAGGGAGGCGGCGACCGCCTTGGCGATGAGGGTCTTGCCGCAGCCGGGCGGACCGTAGAGCAGCACCCCGCGCGGCGGGGTGAGCCGGTGCTCGCGGTAGAGGTCAGGGTGCAGGAAGGGCAGCTCGACGGCGTCGCGGATGAGCTCGATCTGCTCGCCCAGTCCCCCGATGTCGCCGTATCCGACGTCGGGCACCTCCTCCAGGACGAGCTCCTCGACCTCGGAGCGCACCACGGGGCGCAGCGCCATGCGCACGGCCAGGTCGGCCACGAGGGCGTCGCCGACCCGGGGACGGTGGTCGGTCAGGGTCGCCGAGAGGCTGAGGACCTGCTCCTCGTCGTGACGGGCCAGGACCAGGACGGTGCCGTCGTCGTAGGTCTCCTTGACGGTGACGACCTCCCCGAAGCGCGGCGAGGGGCAGGTGGCGGTGATGACGAGGTGCTCGTTGAGGACGACGTCGTCGCCCGGGTGCAGGGAGGAGGACACGACGGCGGGCCCCACGCCCACCCGGTGGCGCCGCCCGGCGATGGAGACGTCAGCGGTGCGTGCGGTGGCGTCCACGGCCAGGACCGTGGCGTGCGCCAGGGGTGGGAGCTGAAGGGCCTTGACGTCCTCGTGCAGGGCCGCCAGCTCCTGGCGTGCCGCCCGCAGGGCGTTGGCCAGGTGGGTGTTCTTACGGCTGAGCACGCCGGTCTGCTCGACCAGTTCGCGCAGGCGGTCGGTGGCGTCCGACGACGTCGCCGCGCCCGAGCCCCTCTGCTCCACCGCTTCCTCCGGCCCCTCGTCCATGCGCGTCCTCCTTGACTCCGGTCTGCCTCCGGCCCGGCATCGGTCCGGGTCCTCCTCAACCCGTAGTGGTACAAGCGTACCAATCCAAGCTCGTTTCGTAACCCGGATTCAGACCTGCACCGTGGACGAGCCCCGCCGACGTCTGCCGACCTCACACCGGGCCGTGTCGAGGCCTCCGGCCGCGCCGTGACAGAATCGGCCCCATGTCTGAGACACCCCACGAGCCCCTGCCGCTCCCCCGTCATCGTCCAGCCGTCTGCTGCCCTCCGAGCCTCACAGCCCGCGAGTGCCGGCCAAGGTGTCGACCGACGGCCTGGAGACCACCTGGGGCGAGCGCTGGGAGTCCGAGGGAACCTACGCCTTCGACCGCAGCGCCGAGCGCGCGGAGGTCTTCTCCATCGACACCCCGCCGCCGACGGTCTCCGGCTCCCTGCACGTGGGACACGTCTTCTCCTACACCCACACCGACACGGTGGCCCGCTTCCAGCGCATGCGCGGCAAGGCGGTGTTCTACCCCATGGGCTGGGACGACAACGGCCTGCCCACCGAGCGCCGTGTCCAGAACTACTTCGGGGTGCGCTGCGACCCCTCCCTGCCCTACGACCCGGACTTCACCCCGCCGCACACCGGCGGCGAGGGCAAGTCGATCAAGGCCCGCGACCAGGTGCCGGTCTCGCGTCGCAACTTCGTCGAGCTGTGCGAGCGACTCACGGTTGAGGACGAGAAGCAGTTCGAGGCCCTGTGGCGCCGGCTCGGACTGAGCGTGGACTGGTCCCACACCTACCAGACCATTGGCGAGCGGGCCCGCAAGGTCGCCCAGACCGCCTTCCTGCACAACCTTGAGCGCGGTGAGGCCTACCAGGCGGCGGCACCCGGCCTGTGGGACGTCACCTTCCAGACGGCGGTGGCCCAGGCCGAGCTGGAGTCTCGCGAGTACCCCGGTTTCTACCACCGTCTGGCCTTCCACATCGTGGACGAGGAGGCCGCCGCCAAGGCCGAGGCCGCCGGCGCCCCGGTGGAGAACAGCGTCGACGTGTGCATCGAGACCACCCGCCCCGAGCTGCTGCCCGCCTGCGTGGCCCTCGTGGCCCACCCCGACGACGAGCGCTACCAGCCCCTGTTCGGTACCAAGGTCTCCTCCCCCGTGTTCGGCGTCGAGGTGCCGGTCCTGCCGCACCCGGCCGCGGAGAAGGACAAGGGCGCCGGGATCGCCATGTGCTGCACCTTCGGTGACACCACGGACATCGACTGGTGGCGCGACCTGCAGCTGCCGCTGCGCGCCATCCTGCGCAAGGACGGCCGCATCGAGACCGAGACGCCCGAGTGGATCACCTCCGAGGCGGGCCGCGAGATGTACGGGGCCATGGCCGGCAAGACCACCTTCTCCGCCCGCGAGGCCCTCGTGGCCCGTCTCGCGCAGACCGGTGAGATGCGCGGCGAGCCCATCAAGACGGTGCGTCAGACGAACTTCTTCGAGAAGGGCGACAAGCCCCTGGAGATCGTCACCTCCCGCCAGTGGTACATCCGCAACGGCGGCAAGGAGTGGACGAACCCGGCCTCCGGCACCGACCTGCGAGACGAGCTGCTCGAGCGCGGCCGCGAACTGGAGTTCCACCCCGACTTCATGCGCGTGCGCTATGAGAACTGGGTGCGGGGCCTCAACAACGACTGGCTGGTCTCGCGCCAGCGCTTCTTCGGCGTCCCCTTCCCGCTGTGGTACAAGGTGGGCTCCGACGGCGAGGTCGACTACGACGCGGTCCTGACCCCGGACGAGTCCGAGCTGCCGGTGGACCCCTCCTCCGACGTCCCGGCCGGCTACACCGAGGACCAGCGCGGCAGGCCCGGCGGCTTCGTCGGCGAGCTCGACATCATGGACACCTGGGCCACCTCCTCCCTGTCGCCCCAGCTGGCCTCGGGCTGGCTGACCGATGAGGACCTCTTCGGCCGGGTCTACCCTGATGGACCTGCGTCCGCAGGGCCAGGACATCATCCGCACCTGGCTGTTCACGACGGTGGTGCGCGCGGACCTGGAGTTCGCGGCCCTGCCGTGGCGGAACGCCGGCCTGTCCGGGTGGATCCTGGACTCCGACCACAAGAAGATGTCCAAGTCGAAGGGCAACGTCGTCACCCCCATGGGCCTGCTGGAGCAGTACGGCTCCGACGCCGTGCGCTACTGGGCCAGCTCGGCCCGCCTGGGCCTGGACGCGGCCTTCGAGGAGACCCAGATCAAGATCGGCCGGCGCCTGGCCATCAAGGTCCTCAACGCCTCCAAGTTCGCTCTGTCCATGGGGATCCCGTGGGACGCGGACGAGGCCACCGTGGCCGCGGCGCCCGCCCCCTGCCTGGACGCCTCGGTGGTCAGCGAGCCGATCGACCGGGCGGTCCTGGCCGCGCTGGCCGACGTCGTCGACACCGCCACGGCCGCCTTCGAGGAGTTCGGGCACGCCCGTGCCCTGGAGGTCACCGAGTCCTTCTTCTGGACCTTCTGCGATGACTACATCGAGCTGGTCAAGGACCGGGCCAATGACTTCGACGGTTCTCACGAGCCCGCGGCCGTGCGCTCGGCGCGGGCGACGCTGGCGATCGCCGTGGACACCTTCGTGCGCCTGCTGGCCCCCTTCCTGCCGTTTGCCACCGAGGAGGTGTGGAGCTGGTACCGCAGCGGCTCGGTGCACCGGGCGGCCTGGCCGCAGTCAGTAGGCCTGCGTGAGGCCTCCGCCGGGGCCGACGCCGAGCTGGTCGCCCGCGCCGGGGCCGCCCTGGCGGCGCTGCGCAAGGTGAAGTCGGAGGCCAAGACGAGCCAGAAGACGCCGATCCTCTCGGTGACGCTGGCCGTCGCGGCCGACCGGCCCGAGTACGCCGAGGCCATCGAGGCGGTGCGTGCGGACCTGACGGAGGCCGCCAAGGTCACCGGCACCTTCACCGTGGAGCAGGCCGCCCAGGCAGCAGACTCCGAGTCGGCCGACGGCGCCTCCCCGGTGACGGTGACCGCCACCGAGCTCGGTGAGGCCCCGGCCAAGAAGAAGTGAGCCGCTAGCAGCCGGTCTTCTGACGAACGGTGGCGCCATCCCAGGGCGGGGCGGCGCCACCGTCGTCGTTCTAGGACGCACCGGGCAGGCTCACGCGATCGGTTCTCGCCTCGAGGCTCAGCAGGATCCGGTACTCGATGAGGACAATGGCGATGGCGGTCAGCAATGCCGCAACGACGTCGATCCGACTCTGCACGACGCAGTCGTGGGAGAAGTACCTGAACTCGAGCGTGGAGAAACGCTCTCGCATGCACAACGCCGAACCGGCGCCGAACTCGTCCTCGACCTCGGCGTTGTCGACTGTGAACAGCCAGGCGAGCCCGATCGCCAAGGCGAACTCGCCACCGAACCTGAACCATGAGAACGTACGGGGAGCAAGGGGCATACGGAGTATACGGTCGCGCTTCCACCAGGACAGAGCCATCGCCGCCAGGGCAATCGCACCGAACGCAGCGGAGACCGCCTGCGCGATATGCACCCTGTCCGGAGGACCCCCCGTCAGCTCGGGCTCGATGATGACATCCTGCACCACCTTGTAGCCGGCTCCGTCACTACCAGCAAGAGTCAGAACATGCGGGATCACCTCTGTAGTCACGACATCGGAGGAGTCTCCGTAGATCATGCTCGTCGTGACCTTCGCAGTAACACGCACAGTCCCATCGTGCTGGAATACCGCCTTGACGAGTCTCACTTCGCTCTTGACATCCCTCCACCGAATCCCCATCTGGGCGAGCTGATCACGCTCGCCACGGATGGTCTCTTCGGCTCGCATAGGCGGGGAGGCCCCAGTGGAGGCCTCCGCATCGGTCCGCTCGGCGTCGATCACCGCCTGATGCGCCTTCATCGCCGCCAGGACGCGGCCGGAGTCGGGGTGCCCCCGCATCGACTCCTGGACTCTAGGGACCAGCCACGGGAGAATACTCAGACCGACCACGGCCACGGTCAGAAGGACGATCAGAGTGTCGACCACGCGGGTTCTGCTCAGCGTCATCCCTTCTCCTTCAATGCCGCACGCTCACCGTCGAGTCTGACAGATCGTGCGACGATCCGGGTGGTTTCGCATCTGCTCCTCAGCTCCGGAAGCGCGCCGTGGACCCACGGTCCCTGAGGAAGGCGGGCATGAGCGTCCGACGCTCCACCGGATCCGGTTCTCCCCTCAGGCGCGCCAGAAGCAGAGAGCCCACTGCGGCCCCCATCGCCTCACGGTCCACGCTGAGCTCACTGAAGGACTCCCCCTGCCGTCCGCGGCACTCCGTGACCCCGAGGGTGAGCACGGACAGGTCGGCGGGAATGGAGAGCCCGTGGGCCTGCGCCGCACAGGCGAGCCCCACCACGGCAGCCGGGTTGTTGGAGATGACGGCGCTGCACCCCTCCACCAGACCATCGGCTCCCACGATGTCACCGCCGGCCAGCGCCAGCTCCGGCACCTGGCGCACCAGGACATCCACCCCCAGATCACCCGCGGCACGCAGAAGCTCATGGGCCTGGTCCTGGCGCGCGTGGGCGTCGTCGTGGGCGGTCTCCCGCATGAGCGCGATGATGCGCCGGTGCCCGAGCCCGGCCAGGTGCTCCACGGATGCGTGCGCCATCTGGACGAAGTCGGTATCGACACCCGGCGCCCCAACGGCACGACCAGAGGATCCGATGAGGACGGTGGGGATCTCCTCATCCAGGAGCATCGCTTCCCGCTCATCACCCTGAGCCACGTCCATGAGGACAACACCGCCCAGGGAGCCCGAGCGCACGAGCGAGCGCAGCTCGATCAGCGGTGCCGAGGAGGTCATGACCGGGATGACGACCTGGATCCCACTGGGTTCCAGGGCCCGGCGCACTCCGTCGACGTAGTCGAGGTCGTTGGCGTCAATGGTCGAGCGTTGCCGTCGGAACAGCACCCCTGCGGTGCGCAGCCCCGGCGAGGCCAGTGAACGGGCGGCGATATTGGGGTGGTAGTCGAGCTCACGCACAGCCCGCATGACCCGTTCGCGTGTGCTCGAGCGCGTCGAGCGCTGGCCGGACAGGACGTAGGTGACGGTCGAGGGCGATACACCCGCCGCCCTGGCCACGTCAGCGCGGGTCGCCGCCATCGGGTCCTCCTGCGGGTAGCTCCAGCCAGCAGGCACCGTTGGGCGGCAGGACGACGGCGCCCGCATCGCCCCTGTCATCCTGGCTGCCAGGAGGTGAGCAGCAGGCTACCGGAGCCCTTGAGAGTCACCGGCTGCTCGGTGGTGTTGAGGGCGACGCCGGTGCTGCCGTTGCGCAGGTGCAGGACCCCGGACTCTGCCGGAAGCCACTCCACTGAACCACGCCCGAGCCGGCGCTCTCGGCGCAGGGCGATGGCCCTCCGGTACAGGCTGAGGGTGGAGTCCTCGTGTCCCTCCTGGGCCTCGGGCGAGTAGCTGCCCCACCCCTCGGGCTGGGGCAGCCAGGTGCGGCCGGAGGTGCTGTAACCGTAGGAGACCCCGTCCCGTGTCCAGGGCAGGGGAACCCGGCAGCCGTCACGCCCCGTCACGAGGTGGTTGGTGCGCTCCCACAGGGGGTCCTGGCGGGCCTCGTCCTCCATGGTGGTGTGCTCGGGCAGTCCCAGCTCCTCACCCTGGTAGAGGTAGGCGCTGCCGGGCAGGCCCAGCATGAACAGGGTGACGGCGCGAGCCCGGGCCAGGCCGAGCTCGGCGTCGGGCTGGGGGTCCTTCGGCCCGATCCCGGGATCGGTGTCCATCTCGGCGGGGTAGGCCAGGCGGGAGGCGTGGCGCACGACGTCGTGGTTGGACAGCACCCAGGTGGCCGGGGCCCCGACGGCCCCGTACTCGCTCAGGGAGACATCGATGACGCGGCGCAGCTCAGCAGCGTCCCACCCGGCGCCCAGGAAGGGGAAGTTGAAGGCCTGGCTCATCTCGTCGGCGCGCACGTACAGGGCGGCATCCGCTTCGGTGGGCACCCAGGCCTCGGCGACTAAGAGGATGTCCGTACCGACCTCGTTCAGGACGCTGCGCCACTCGCGGTAGATGTCGTGGACCCCGGGCTGATTGAAGGCGGGGCCGACATCGGGCAGCTTGTCACGGGCGGCGGCAGCGTCCTCGCCTTCTGCGGCGACGACGTTCCACCGGTCCGGACCGAGATCGTCGTCGGGCAGCCCCTCGGCCTTGACCAGTCCGTGGGCGACGTCGACGCGGAACCCGTCGATACCGCGTTCCACCCAGAAGCGCAGGAAGGTGCGGAAGTGCTCATGGACGTCCTCGTTGGACCAGTTGAAGTCTGGCTGCTCGGCCGCGAACAGGTGGAGGTAGTACCAGTCCTGGTCCTGGCTGCGGCCGGTGAGCGGCTCGACCGGCTGCCAGGCGGGTCCGCCGAAGAGTGAGCCCCAGTTGTTCGGGGCGCCGTCGGCGCTGTGGCGGAAGATGTAGCGGTCGCGCTCGGGCGAACCGGGCCCGGCCTCCAGGGCGGCGCGGAACCATTCGTGCTGGTCGGAGGAGTGGTTGGGGACCAGGTCGATGACCACCCGGATGCCGACATCGTGCAGGTCGGAGATGAGCGCGTCGAGCTCCGCCAGCGTGCCGTACTCGGGGTCCAGGGAGAAGTAGTCGGAGACGTCGTATCCGGCGTCGACCTGCGGTGAGGGGTAGAAGGGCGAGAGCCACACGGCGTCGACGCCGAGCGCGGCCAGGTGGTCGACGTGCTCGCGGATGCCCTGGATGTCGCCGATCCCGTCACCGTTGGCGTCGGCGAAGGAACGGGGATAGATCTGGTAGATAACAGCGTCGCGCCACCAGGCATCGGTGTCTGTGCGCGGCGCGAGGCCCTGAGAGCAGGAGCGGGTCGAGGTCATGGGCGGATCCTGGTCGGGCCGCAGCGTTGCGGCGAGGTGAGAGAGAAGGAGGAAGGAGGAGAGCAGAGACATGCAGAGAAAGATGCCCCTAAGAGCCGGCGGGAGTCGCAGACATCCTCTGCGGGGCGGCGCGGTGCCGCCGCCCCGCAGAGAGCCTGTGGCGGACGAACCCTACAGTGATCCGGGCTCTGGGCGCGCCGGCACTACTGCTTGAGTCCACCGGCGGCCAGACCCGCCACGATGCGGCGCTGGAAGAAGAGCACCATGAGCACCAGCGGCAGCGTCATGATGACGCCGGCCGCCATCTGGGAGCCGAAGGGCGTGTTGAACTGGGAGTCCCCGGTGAACTTCGACAGCAGCACCGTGGCCGGCTGCATCGAGGGTTTGATGATCATCGTGACGGCCACAAGGAACTCGTTCCAGGCGCCGATGAAGATGATGATGGCGGTGGTGAAGATGCCCGGCGCGGCCAGAGGGAGGATGACCTTGCGGAATGCCTGGCCGGGGGTGCATCCGTCAACCATGGCGGACTGCTCGAGCTCCTGGGGCATCTGCCTGAAGAAGCTCGTCAGTTCCACACCGCCAGCGGCAGGGAGAAGGACAGGTCCGGGATGATCATCGCCTGGTAGGTGTCCGTCCAGCCCCAGGCGGCGAAGTTCTTCAGCAGGGGCACGATGATGGCCACGAGCGGGAACATCGAGGTGGCGATGATGAGGAGCATGAGCACGCCCTTGCCCCGGAAGTCGAGGCGCGCCAAGGCGTAGGCGGTGAAGGTCGCCACGGCCAGCGCCACGAGCGTTACAACGACGGAGACGATGACGGAGTTGATGAGGCCGTCGGCGAAGTCGTTCTTCGAGGAGAAGACCGCCTTGTAGTTCTCGAAGGAGGGGTGGCGGGGCCACCAGCTGTTCTCGAAGATCTCACTGTCGGGGCGCAGGGAGGAGACCAGCATCCAGTAGAAGGGCGCCAGGCAATAGATGACGATGAGGACGATACCGACGGTGGAGAAGAGGCTTCCCCAGTCCCTCTTGGTCTTGCGAACCGGTGCAGCGGTGGAGGTGCTCATGCCTGCTGGCTCCTTTCAGTAGCCGTCTGGGAGGCCGGGGAGGAGGAGCCGGAGCGCTTGAAGAAGGCGCTGACCGGCAGCTTGCGCTCATTGCGCTTGCGCCGAGCCTCGTCGTTACCGCTGAGGTCGGTGTTAGTGATCTTCAGGAAGGCGATGGCGAAGACGAAGACATAGAGGAACAGGATGAGGGCGTAGGCCGCGGCACTGCCGTAGCGGGAGTTGGAGCTCTCGTCCTGGACCAGCATGGAAAGGGTCTCCACGCTGCTCTTCCTGGGGCCGATGAGGATGTAGGGCAGGTCGAACATGCGCAGGGCGTCCAGGGCCCGGAAGACCACGGCCACAACGAGCGCGGGCTTGACCAGCGGCAGGGTGATGGAGGTGAAGCGCTTCCAGGCGGTCGCACCGTCGATCTTGGCAGCCTCGTAGACCTCGTCGGGAATGAGCTGGAGCCCTGCCAGGGTGAGCAGCCCGATGTAGGGCGCCGTCTTCCACACGTCAGCGATGATGATGGCCATCTTGGCGCTCAGATCCCCCGAGGCCCACATGACGTGCTGGCCCAGGATCGCGTTGGCGACACCGTTCTGGTTGAAGATCCAGCCCCACAGGATGGCGGAGACGGCGGTGGGGATCGCCCAGGGGACGAGGATGGAGGCGCGTACGATGCCGCGCCCCTTCATCGCCTTGTGCATGATGAGTGCCATGGCCACACCGAGAATGGTCTCCAGAACCACGGTGACCACGCCGAAGAGGGTGGTGTTGTAGAAGGCCACCCAGAACCTCTCCCCGGCGCTGGAGAAGATGTCGGTGTAGTTCTTCAGGCCCACGAAGGGCTCGATCGTGGAGAAGAAGCCGTCGTCCTCCAGGCGGGGTCGCCCGAAGAGCGACTGGTAGAGGGACTGGGCGATGGGGATAAGAATGACGATAGTCAGCACCAGCACCGTAGGTGAGATGAGCAACCAGGCCAGACGGGCCTGGGCCTTGGAGCTCTTGGACTGGTGATTGACGACTTGTTCGGAGTGCGTCGTTGTACTCATGACTGTCCTTTGACCGTCCTTTTGACTGTCCTAGCTGACATGACTGGGTTCACGAGGGGCGCTGCCTGAAGCGGTCCCCGTGCCGGGGCTTTAGCCCTCCAGCTTCTTCAGGCTGCTACTCAGGCTGGCGATGACGTCCTTGGCCGCCCTACTCCCCGGCTGCTGGATCGCGGGGTAGATGCTGTCCTGGATCTTGGCGGTGACGTCTCCGTAGAAGACGGCCTGAGGACGACTCTTGGCGTTCTCGAGGCTCTTCTTGAGGATCGGCAGGTAAGGGAAGTCCTTGAGGAGCTCGGAATCCTCATAAAGGGAACCGAGGATCGGTGCGAGAGTCTGGGTCTTGAGCTGGTAGCGCTGGGAGTCCTCGCTGATCCACCACTTGACGAACTTCAAGGCGGTGGCCTTGTTCTTCGATCCCTTGGTAATGGCGCAGTTGTGCCCGCCCAGGGTCGACACGAAGTCCTTGCCATTGATACTCGGTAGGGCGGCGACGTCGAACTTCTCCGTCCCCAGGGACTCCTTGTTGTTGGCGTACTGGTAGGGCCACTGACGGTAGAAGAGGAGCTCACCCGCCTCGAAGGCGTTGCGGCCGTCCTCCTCCTTCCACTCCAGGGACTCCTTGGGGATGTAGCCCTTGGCGAAGCCGTCGATGAGCCACTGCAGACCGGTGACCGATTCGGCGGAGTCGACGATCACTTGGTTGTCCGCGTCGTAGAAGCCACCGCCAGCGGTGTGGATGAACTCCGCGGCGCAGCAGGTCAGGCCCTCGTACTTGGCGAACTGTCCCCCGAAGCCGCCGATGTTCTCGTGACCGGGCAGAGCCCGCACCTTGTCAATGGCGGTCTTGACCTCGTCCCAGGTCTTGGGAACCGCGACGCCGGCCTGCTTGAGGAAGTCCTTGCGGTAGAACATCACCGGGGCATCCGTGTGGAACGGAACGGCGAAGAGCTTGTCCTTATAGACGCCCGTCTTCCACACAGGTTCCAGGATGTCGTCGTTCTTGAGCTCGTCCTCGGGCAGCTCGACCACCCACCGGTTGGCGGCGAACTCGGAGACCCAGACGTTGTCCAGGGAGACGACGTCGTAGGCGTTGGAGTTGATCCTGGCGGCATTGACCAGTGCCGTGCGCTGCTGGTCGGCCTCCGCGGAGAGCTCGATGAGCTTGACCTTCTCGCCGGGGTTGGCCTTGTTCCACTCATCGATCCTGGCCTGGACCTTGCCGCCGGAGTTGTCCTTGCCCTGGACCCAGGTGATCGGTCCGGTGCCTTCAAAGGTGACGGGGCCGTCGTCGTTCCCGCTGGAGGTGGAGCAGGCCGCCATTGAGGCCAGCGCCGCCGCCAGGGCAGAGCCCTGGATGAACTGACGACGGGGTAGGGGTGTCATGCGTGTTTCCTCCTTGAAACTGTTTCGGAGCCCACCGGCTCCGTTCCGGAAGGATCCCACAGTGTCGACGCGCGTCGACTTGGGCATGAGACTCACGTTACACATCTGTGACCGGTCGGTCAATCCGTTTCATACTCGTTTTCTCCGGCCCGATCGGAACAGGCCCCCTTCCCCGACGCCGCGGACCCGAGGTCACCTCTCAGGTGACCTCCACGAGACCACCTGAGACGGGCTGTGAAAACCTCCACAGCCACCCTCCCGTTCTCTCGCCTCAACGGAGCGCCACCCGCCGAACGGCCTGACAGAATGAAACCGTGAGCTCTCGCCCCTCCTCATCCCACGGCAACAGCACCAGGCCGCCGCGCTACCCCGACCACATGACCGGCGGTGTCGCCGGCACCGAGATCCCCTTCCAGCCCGAGGCGCACTGGTCGGTTCCGTGGCTGCTCGCTGACCGCATCGCCCGCAGCGGCGACAAACCACTCGTGGCCCGTAAGTCCTCCGTGTCAGGAGACTGGCAGGAGGTCTCGGCCCGTGCCTTCGGCGAGGAGGTGACGCACGTGGCCGCAGGCCTCATCGGCATGGGCTTCGAGGCGGGCAGCGCCGTCGGCATCATGGCGCACACCTCCTACGACTGGTTCCTGCTGGACATGGCCATCGCCCGTGCCGGCCTGGTCTCCGTACCCATCTATGAGACGAGCTCGGCCGAGCAGGTCGAGTGGATCGTCACCGACTCCGACGTCCGCCTGGTGATCACCGAGAGCACCACCCTGGCCGAGCTCGTGCGCGGCGCCGTCACCGACGTCGGGCGCACGGTCGACGTCCTCGCCCTGGACTCCGACGCCATCACCACGATCGTCCAGGCCGGCTCGGGCGTCAGCCCCTCGCAGGTGGACCAGCGCTCCAACGCCCTCAGGGTCGACGACGTCTACTCCATCATCTACACCTCCGGCACCACCGGCCGCCCCAAGGGCGTCGAGCTCACCCACCGCAACGCCGTCGGCATCCCCTACCACGGGGTGCGTTACCTGCCCGGGGTGCTGTGGGGCAACCACGTGCGTCTCCTGCTGTTCCTGCCGCTGGCCCACGTCTACGCGCGCTGCCTCCAGCTGCTCTCCCTGGCCGGAGAGGGCGTGCTGGGGCACACCCCCGATGTCAAGACGCTCCTGCCGGACATGCAGTCCTTCGCTCCCTCCTACGTGCTGGCCGTCCCCCGCGTTCTGGAGAAGATCTACAACGCCGCCGACGCCAAGGCCGGAGGCGGCGCCAGGCTCAAGCTGTTCCGCTGGGCCGCCAAGGTCGCCATCTCCTACTCACGCGCCCTGGACACCCCCGACGGGCCCTCGCGTCGCCTGCGGCAGGCCCACACGGTGGCCGATCGCCTGGTCTTCCGCAAGATCCGTGCGCTCCTGGGCCCCAACGCCCGCTTCATCATCTCCGGAGGAGGTCCGCTGGGGCAGCGACTGGGCCACTTCTACCGAGGACTGGGACTGGTCATCCTGGAGGGCTACGGCCTGACCGAGACGATCGGCCCGGTCAGCGTCAACACCGACTGGCTCAACAAGATCGGCACCGTTGGTCCGCCCGTGTGCGGCAACGAGATCCGCATCGGCGAGGACGATGAGATCCAGGTGCGGGGTCTGGGGGTGTTCTCCACCTATCACAACAACCCCGAGGCCACCGCCGAGTCCTTCACCGCCGACGGATGGTTCCGCACCGGCGACATCGGAACACTCGACGACGACGGCTATCTGCGCATCACCGGGCGCAAGAAGGAGCTCATCGTCACCGCCGGCGGCAAGAACGTCGCCCCCACCCAGCTCGAGGACCGGCTGCGTGGGCACCCGCTCATCAGCCAGGTGCTCGTCGTCGGGGACGGGGAGCCCTTCATCGCCGCGCTCATCACGCTGGACAAGGAGATGCTCCCCCAGTGGCTGCGCAACCACGGGCTGCCCGCGATGGATGTCGTCGAGGCCTCCACCCACCCGCAGGTGCTCGCCGCCCTGGACCGGGCCGTGGCACGCACGAACCGCGCGGTCTCTCGGGCCGAGTCGATCCGCACCTTCCGGGTACTCACCACCGACTTCACCGAGGCCAACGGCCTGCTCACCCCGTCGCTCAAGGTCAAGCGCGGCCCGGTGATGGAGGCTCACGCCGACGTCATCGCGGAGATCTACTCGTCCACGCGCAAGGGACCGCAGGAGTAGACCTCGTCGAGCGTTCGGGGCGGGCATACTTGCCACCATGACCGACGCCTCCACCTCCCCGGCCGACACCGTCTTCTCCGCCTCGTCGCAGGAGCACACCACCGAGCTGAGGATCCCGGTTCACGACGGCATGACGACGCCCTGGGCACTGGCCGAGCGCGTGCGGCGCAACCCCGACGGCGGACTCATCGCCCGCACGTCCCCGCTGGGGCGACGCTGGCGAGAGATGAGCGCCAGCGCCTTCCGCGCCGAAGTGCGCGAGGTGGCCGCAGGCCTCGTGGCAAAGGGCCTTGAGCCCGGCGACGCCATCGGCATCATGTCGCACACCTCGTATGAGTGGACGCTGCTGGACTTCGCCGCTTGGGAGGCGGGCCTGGTGGTGGTGCCCGTCTATGAGACCTCCTCGGCTGAGCAGGCTCAGTGGATTCTCACCGACGCCGGGGTGAGGCTCATCGTCGTGGAGAACGAGGCCATGGCCTCCATGGTCGGAGCGCTGACGACCGCAGTCCCCGAGCTGTCGGACCTGCAGGTCCTGTGCGTGGAGCGCGAGGACGTGCTGGGACTCATCGAGGCCGGCCGAGGCGTGGACGCCGGCGAGCTCGATCGGCGCACCGCGGCCCTGAGCTCGCAGTCCCTGGCCACGATCGTCTACACCTCGGGCACCACCGGCCGCCCCAAGGGAGTCGAGCTGAGCCACGGCAACCTGGTGCACCTGTGCGTCAACGTCTGCCCGCACGTGCCCGAGGTCCTAGGAGGGGCTGAGGTCCGTTTCCTGCTGTTCCTGCCACTGGCCCATGTGCTCGGCCGGTTCGTGGAGATCGCGATCGTGTGCTCGCACTCGGGCGTGCTGGGACACGTGCCCGACGTGCGCAACCTGGTGGCGGACCTGGGCTCCTTCAGGCCCACCGCGGTTCTGGCCGTGCCTCGTGTCTTTGAGAAGATCTACAACGCCGCCGATGCCAAGGCTACCGGAGCCAAGCAGAAGGTCTTCCGTCTGGCGGCCAAGACCGCCATCGCCTACTCGCGGGCCCTGGACACGCCCGAGGGGCCGTCCCGCAGGTTGAAGGCCCAGCGCGCGGCCTTCGACCGTCTTGTCTTCTCCACCCTGCGCTCCGTGCTGGGCGGGCAGGTCACGCATGTCGTCTCCGGGGGCGGCCCACTGGGCGAGCGCCTGGGACACTTCTACCGTGGCGCTGGAGTCACCGTCCTTGAGGGCTACGGCCTGACCGAGACCATGGGGCCCTGCTGTGTCAATCTGCCTGAAGCCACCCGGATCGGAACCGTCGGCACGCCGCTTCCCGGCTGCGCGGTCCGCCTCGATGGGGACGGGGAGATCCTGGTTCGAGGCATCGGCACCTTCACCGGTTACCACAACAACCCCGAGGCCACGGCCGAGGCCTTCACCGATGACGGCTGGCTGCGCACCGGTGACATCGGCTCCTTCGAGGGCGCCGAGGGATTCTTGCGGATCACCGGGCGCAAGAAGGAGCTCATCGTCACCGCCGGCGGCAAGAACGTCGCCCCGGCGCCTCTGGAGGATCGGCTCCGGGGGCACCCGCTGGTCAGTCAGGTACTCGTCGTGGGCGAGAACCGGCCATGTGTCGGGGCGCTCGTCACCCTGGACGCTGAGATGCTGCCGCTGTGGCTGTCCTCCCACGGGTTGGAGGAGATGACCGTCGTCGACGCCGCTCAGGACCCCCGAGTGCGCGCCGCCCTGGAACGTGCCGTGGCGCGGACCAACGAGGCGGTCTCCCGGGCCGAGTCGATTCGCACCTTCGAGGTGCTACCCACGGACTTCACAGTGGCCAACGGCCTGCTCACGCCGTCGCTCAAGGTGCGTCGCGCCGAGGCGGAGAAGCGCTTCGCGGCTGAGATCGATGCTCTCTACACGCGTACCCCGCTCGTCCCCAGCACCACGGCCTCACCGTCGCAGGACTAGGGGCTGTTGCGACAGTCTGTTGAGCTCAGCCGCTCTCCGGGTTGCCCCGCGTCTCGCGTACGCTCCTGCGACGTCGCGCCAGTAGGCGCCGCCAGGTCCGCTCACCGGGCGAGCTCGGCCTCATGCCCGTCGCGGATCTCCTCGTGGTGCTGAATGACCTCGGCAACGATGAAGGCGAAGAACTTCTCAGCGAAGATCGGGTCGAGCCCCAGACTCCTCGGCCAGCGCTCGCAGGCGTGCGACCTGCTGGCGCTCACGTCCAGGATCAGCCGGAGGCAGGTCAAGGCGGGCCTTGAGCAGTCCCACTTGCTGGGTGCAGCGGAAGCGCTCGGCCAGGAGGTGGACGAGAGCGGCATCGAGGTTGTCGATCGTGGCTCGGTAGACGGCCAGCTGCGCAGGGACGCCGACCCGCCCCTCGCTCATGCGGTCCGGCTCCGCTCGCCAGCCTTGGCGGTTGACCGGAGTGTGCCTGAGCCCGCCTGGTAACGGGGCTTCCCGGTGCCTCTCACGGCGTCGGCGTCGACGACGACGCGCCCCACCTCGGGTAGCGAGGGGACCTCGAACATGGCCTGCCCCAGGACCTCCTCGACGATGGAGGTCAGTCCGCGAGCCCCGGTCTTGCGCTCCAGTGCGAGGGAGGCCACCGCCTCGATGGCGGCGTCGGTCAGCTCCAGCTCGACGCCGTCGAGGCTGAAGAGGTACTGGTACTGGGAGACCAGAGCGTTCTTGGGCTCGGTCATGACGCGCACGAGCTCGCGCACACCCAGGTCCTGGACGGTGGCGATGACGGGCAGACGGCCGATGAACTCGGGGATGAGACCGAACTTGTGAAGGTCCTCCGGACGTACCGGTGAGGTGAAGATGTCCTGAGATCCCGCGCTGCTGGTCAGCTGTGCCCCGAAGCCCACCATCTGAGCCCCGGACTCCTTGCGCTGGCGCTGGCGCACGATCTCCTCGATCCCGGCGAAGGCTCCTGCGGCGATGAAGAGGATATTGGTGGTGTCGATCTCCAGGAACTCCTGATGCGGGTGCTTGCGCCCCCCCGCCCGGGGGCACGGAGGCCGTGGTGCCCTCAATGATCTTGAGCAGCGCCTGCTGCACACCCTCACCTGAGACGTCCCGGGTGATGGAGGGGTTCTCCGCCTTACGACCGATCTTGTCGATCTCGTCGATGTAGATGATGCCCTTCTCCGCGCGCTTGACGTCGCCGTCGGCGGCCTGGATGAGCTTGAGGAGGATGTTCTCCACGTCCTCGCCGACGTAACCGGCCTCGGTCAGCGCGGTGGCGTCGACAATGGCGAAGGGGACGTCCAGAAGGCGGGCCAGGGTTCGGGCCAGGTGGGTCTTTCCGGTTCCGGTGGGTCCCAGCAGGAGGATGTTGGACTTGCCCAGCTCCAGGCCGTCACCCTCAGCCACGGAGCGTTCCTTGACCTGGACGCGCTTGTAGTGGTTGTAGACCGCCACGCTCATGGCGCGCTTGGCCGCCTCCTGCCCAATGACGTACTGGTTGAGAAAGTTGAAGATCTCCTGGGGCTTAGGCAGCTCAAGAGGGACACCGGCACCGGACTCACCCAGCTCCTCATCGACGATCTCGTTGCACAGCTCGATGCACTCGTCACAGATGTAGACACCGGGTCCCGCGATGAGCTTCTTGACCTGCTTCTGGCTCTTGCCACAGAAGGAGCACTTGAGCAGATCCACACTCTCAGCGTTACGTGCCACAGCTTCCTCCAGATTCGTCTTCGGTCCCCGCACCCGGGCGCCACTGCGTCAGCCTACGGGCTGAACCGGCAGGTGCACCGAGGGCATGGCGGCGTGTCCAGTCCGCAATATGCCATGTTGGGCACCTTGCTGCCAGCGTTTGGGGGCTTCATTTTCACCGGCTGTACGGCCGGCGCTCCCGCCGGCAACCGGCAGGAGCGCCGCAGGCGGTGTCATTGCCCTACCACCACTCACCCGACAGGAGGTCAGGAGGAGTGGGGAGAGGCCGAGGTCTTGCGAGAGGTGAGCACCTGGTCCACGATCCCGTAGTCCTTAGCGGCCTCGGCAGTCAGGATCTTGTCACGCTCAAGGTCGGCATGAATCTTCTCCTGGTCCTGACCGGTGTGCGACGCCAGCGTGTCCTCCAGCCAGGAGCGCATGCGGTCGATCTCGTTGGCCACGATCTCGATGTCGCTGGCCTGCCCCTGCATTCCCTCCATGGCGGGCTGGTGGATGAGGACGCGCGCGTTGGGAAGGGCCAGACGCTTGCCCGGGCTGCCGGCGGCCAGCAGGACCGCTGCAGCGGAAGCAGCCTGCCCCAGGCAGACGGTCTGCACCTGCGGCTTGATGTACTGCATGGTGTCGTAGATGGCCGTGAGCGCGGTGAAGGAACCGCCGGGGCTATTGATGTACATGGTGATCAAGCCATCAGAGTCCTGCGACTCCAGGACGAGGAGCTGGGCCATGATGTCGTCAGCCGAGGCGTCGTCGACCTGAACGCCCATGAAGACGATACGTTCCTCGAAGAGCTTGGCATAGGGATCCTGACGCTTGAAGCCGTAGGCGGTGCGCTCCTCGAACTGGGGCAGCACGTAACGGGCCTGCGGCATGGCACCGGCCTGGCGGGCGACGGCCTCGAAGTAGGGACGGGTCGAGGACATATCAGTTGTCTCCGTTCTGCTTGCCGATCTCCCGGCTGGAGCGCACGATGTGGTCGACGAAGCCGTACTCGAGGGCCTCCTGAGCCGAGAACCAGTGGTCTCGGTCGGAGTCGGCGATGATCTCCTCCACCGTGTGACCGGTGTTGGCCGCTGTGATCTCCGCGAGTTCCTGCTTCATCTTGATGATGAGGTCGGCGTTGATGCGGATGTCCGTGGCTGAGCCACCGGCCCCGCCGGAGGGCTGGTGCATGAGCACGCGGGCGTGCGGCGTGAGGTAACGCTTTCCCTTGGCGCCGGCAGACAGCAGGTGCTGTCCCATGGAGGCGGCGAGCCCTGTGGCCACGGTGGCGACATCGGGCTGGACGTACTGCATGGTGTCGTAAATGGCCATGCCGGCGGTGACCGAGCCACCGGGGCTGTTGATGTAGAGGTAGATGTCCCGCTCAGGGGTCCTCGGCGGCCAGCAGCAGCATCTGCGCGCAGATGGCGTTGGCGTTGTCGTCACGCACCTCGGAACCGAGCCAGATGATGCGTTCCTTGAGGAGGCGGTTGTAGATGGAGTCGGTCAGCCCCAGACCTGCACCGTTGGCGTCGGCTGCCTGGGGCGGGGCGACCGCAGCGGGTGTATAGAGCTCGCTCACGTCAGTCCTCTCATGTTCGGTATCGCCAACGCTAACGCGGCGCCCCCGTCCGCGATGCCCGCCATGACAGCCTTTTCGCCCACGGCGCAGGCTTCCCGCCCGCAGGTCGACAGCCCGACCGCGTTGTAGCTCACGGCACGGCCCGGAGCCGCCCGAGCGCCACGACCGTCAGGCCGACCACGCTGGATCCCAGCAGCCATACCGGCCACCAGCTCGGGATCGCAGCAGGAGGCTACTGCCACACCCCTGCGCCGCGACGATCACCGCACCGGCGAGGACGGTAGTCCTGGGCGCCCTGCGCTTCCGGCACAGCATGAGACGCACCCAGGGAGTCCAGTACAGGCAAACGCCACGCACCAGAGAGTCCACCTGTGGGGCAAGGTCCTGCGCGCCATCGGGATGGTCCATCGTGGTGTGACCTCCTATCATCATGGCCGCGCTGACACCGGTGCTCGAGCTGTGCGCTGCGCCCGCCGCGCCACTGCCTCATGGCATGGTCGCCCCAGCACTCTTAGCGTTGACGGCCTCCACAGCCCTCACACTCCAACACCGATCACCCCAACACCGAAGGAGCACACATGTCCCCCGCAGCCAGCACCCCGTCCACCGAGTCTCTGTTCCGGCTCGGCCTCAACGATGCCCTGCCGATCTCCGACGAGGCCACGACCTCACGGGTCGTCGTCAACAACGAGATTCTGCGCACTGTCATCTTCACCTTCGACACCGGTCAGCTGCTGACCGAGCACACCTCCCCTCGCGCAGTGATCGTCACGCTCCTGGAGGGCGAGATGGACTTCTCCATCGGTGAACGCACCGAGCGGATGGGCGCCGGGGATGTCATCTACCTGGCCCCCGGTGAGCGTCACGCGCTGACGGCCGTGTCACCGTGCCGCATGCAGCTGGTGATGGTCGACGTCGACAAGGCGGGCACGACCACCACGAAGTAACCAAGAACAGGAGATGCCGACCGACGGCGAGCCCACCGGCCGGCAGACCGCGATCCAGCACCTGGAGTGGGGGCGCGCAGGGTGAGACTCTCCGCGCCCCCACTCCTGTGAGTTCCGCAAAGTCACGGACGCATTAGGACACCCGTTCAAGCCAGCGGAACCGCGGTCAACCACGAGCATCGCGCACAGTGTCGCGCCTCACGCCGATTCGACGACCGGCGGGGGCGGTAAGGCAACTCACGCCCCTTAGTGGGAAAACTAAACCTTCCGTAGGTTAGATTGTGGGTGCCCGAGATCTTGACGTGACCCGCTTCCCACTCCGTGGCACAGGCATCGCAGGCGTGGCACCATCGATTTTATCCACCCAGAGAATATCTAGAGAGTCCGCATGTCCGATGACTCCCGGACCGAGTTCTCGCCGCAACCACCCTACCACATTATTTCACTCTTCAATAACTTCTCTCGTCCAACGTCTCACGCCTGCCACACCACCCAGTAAGGGGTCCCCCGTGCTCAGCAAGCCCGCACAATTCCATGCACCAGAAAGGACCGTCGCATGATCGTCATTACCCTGCTGGTGGGAATCCTATTCTGGATCGGAATTGACATATGGGCCGGCGTCACCTCGAAATGGTACAAGGCTGTGGAGCTGGACCCGAGCATTACTTCGGACGATTTCAGCGTCCTCGTACCGATCTATGGCAACGTCAAGTATCTCCAGAATGCAGACTACCTGCGCCCCTACGGTGACCGAGTGGTCCTGTGCACCACCTCCGGCGAGTCGGAGCAGTTCTATCGCGACCTCGAGGACATTGCCATCCGCTACGGATTCCGGATCTTCCGCAGCGAGTACGTTCCCCGCAAGGTCGGACGCAAGCGAAGCACCTCTGGGATCACTCGGGACACGGTCGTCCGCGACGCACTGCTGGCCGCCCCGCTGAACTCCTACACCGTCTGCCTTGACGCGGACACCACGGCGCAGGAGCCGCTGACCCACATCATTGGCGCGCTGGTGGCCAATAAGGCCGACTTCGCCTCGGTCACCATCGTGCCCCAGAAGACGGGCCCCTTCATCGTCCAGATGCAACGCCATGAGTACGTCGTCTCCATGCGCGCCCGTAGAATCATGCCGTGGCTGCTCAGCGGCGCCCTTCATATCGGCAAGACCGACGTCATGCGCCAGATCATGGCCCGTCACTCACTGTTCTTTCAGGGAAACGACATCGAGTCCGGCATTATCGGGGACGCTCTGGGGTACAAGGCCGTGCATATTCTTGCCCACGTCAACACCAACGCCCCTGACACGCTCTATGCGTGGTGGCGTCAGCGAATCGCGTGGAGCGGCGGTTCCTTCAGACTTTTCATCGTCAACTTCAGATTCGTCTTCCAGCACCCGTTCCTGTGGCTCTACAGCGGCATCGTCGTGATCAGTATGTTCGTCCTCAGGTGGATCGCCGTCGTCGACCCGGGTTGGACGCTCCTGCTCGCACTGTTCATCTACTACGCAGCCATCGTCTGGCTTCACTGGGACCACGGGAACAAGTGGCTCATCTTCCAGCCCTTCTACTGCCTCTTCGTGAGTCTCATCGTGGTTCCCATCGGAAGTGGCCTACTACTTCAAGATGGCAATTCCGGAGCGTAACTTCGGCGTCATTCGTCCCAAGCGCAAAGAGCTGGTACCCGCGAGCTGAACTCGATTCCGCAGCTGCCCGGTAACAGCATCTGGGCGACACGCAGATCGGCGGGCCCTCCTTCTCGTAAGAAGGCGGGCCCGCCGAAGGTTCCCCGTATTCCGGGGCAGTATCAGCTCACTGCGCAGCCGGCTGTCAGCTCACTCATCGTCACTCTCGGCAGAGTCGGTGCTCTCCTCGGACGTCTCGGCGGCTGCGACAGCAGCAGCCTCTGCAGCCGCTGCGGCATCGTCCTCGTCGGAGCCGATGTAGGCCGACAGGTCAACGGCCTCGCCCTTGGAGTCCACGACCTTGGCCTGACGCAGGGCCATGGCCAGCGACTTGTTACGAGCGACCTCGGAGACGAAGGCAGGGATCTGGCCGGCCTGCTGGGCCCCCTGAAGGAACTGGGCGGGCTCCATACCGTACTGCTGAGCGGTCTGGAAGAGGAACTCGAGGAGCTCGTCCTGAGCCACGCCGACCTTGAGGTCCTCGGCCAGGACGTCGAGGATGATCTGGTCACGCACGCCGGTGACGATGTCGTCCCGGATCTCCTTGGCGTGCTCCTCGTCGCTCTCCTTGCCCTCGGCCTGGAGGTGCTGGGCGATCTCAGCCTCGACAACGGCCTCAGGGACGTCGAAGGAGACCTCGCTGCGCAGCTGCTCGAGCAGGGCGTCACGGGCGGCGACGGCTTGCTCCCCGGTCTTACGCTCGGTGACCTGCTTGATGAGGTCCTCGCGCAGCTCCTCGACGGTGTCGAACTCGGAGGCGAGCTGGGCGAACTCGTCATCGACCTTGGGCAGCTCGCGCTGCTTGACGGCCGTGGCGGTCACGGTGACCTCAGCCTTTCACCTGCGTGCTCACCGCCGGCCAGCTCGGTGGTAAAGGTCGCGGACTCGTCGGTCTTGAGACCACGCAGCGCGGTGTCCAGGCCCTTGAGCATGTTGCCCTTGCCGATCTCGTAGGAGACACCGGAGATGGAGTCGACCTCCTCGCCGTCGATGACCGCCTTGAGGTCAATGGTGACGAAGTCACCGGTCTTGGCCTTGCGCCCCACGGACTTCAGCGAACCGAAACGGGCGCGCAGGTTGTCCATCTCGGTGTCGACGTCCTCGTCGGTGACCTCGACGGCGTCCACGGTCAGCTCGGTCTTGCTCAGGTCGGGCAGCTCGATGACGGGGCGAACGGTGACCTCGGCGGAGAAGGCGAGCTGGCCACCGTTCTCACCGGTGGCGTTGGGCAGCTCGACAACGTCGACCTCGGGCTGGAGCATGGGGACCCGCTCGGCCTCGGTGATGGCGTCCCGGTAGAAGTCGGAGAGCTTGTTGTTGACGGCCTCCTGGATGACGGTCCCACGGCCGACCCGCTGGTCGATGACCCGGTTGGGAACGTGACCGCGGCGGAAGCCGGGAACCTGGATCTGGGAGCCGATCTCCTTTGTAGGCGGCATCAAGGCTCGGCTTGAGCTCCTCATAGGGGACCTCGACGGTCAGCTTGATGCGACTGGGGTCAAGATTCTCGACAGTGGTCTTCACGGGGGTTGCTCCCAAGGTCTGAGTTCTGCGGTAACACCGAAGCGTTCGGTAGTGTTCGGCGGACGCGCGTCTGTGGCGTCAATCCGTGCCATCTTAGGGCAAACGGGCAGTCGGATCGATGATGCATCCTCTCCTGGCGCATGACTCTGGACACAGGGTCGAGGGCCGTCACGCTCAGTCGCGGTCAGTCACGAGCCCCGCTCCAGCGGCACGCTTCTGCCTGCGCGGACGCGGGCCGGCCACACCTGCTCGACCTGGGCGACCTTCCTGACCTCATCGACGACGATCGCGTGCACCTCGCGGGCCTCGGCATCGTCGATACTCGTGAAACGGACTGTCACTCGGGGCCGGCCGCGCACGATGCCGATCTGGAACGACTCCAGAACGGTCATACGCCTCACGGCGTTACGGGCGGCGGACTCGACGTCCTCCGGCGCATGTCCCGGCTTGAGCACGGTCACCGTGAGAATAGATCGGTACGAGGGCATGCACCCAGCGTAGAGCCACTGGGGCACGCTACGGTCGCGGCTCACCCGTCCGATGTCGGCACGAGTCCGCGGCACATCATTGCCCCACAGGGCGAAGAGTCGGGCTGGCGGGATTTGAACCCGCGGCCCCCTGCTCCCAAAGCAGGTGCGCTACCAAACTGCGCCACAGCCCGTGACGTGATGAAAGGGGCCACCGAGGAGGCGGCCCCTTTCGGCTCACAGAGCGGGTGACGGGAATCGAACCCGCGCAATCTGCTTGGAAGGCAGAGGCTCTACCATTGAGCTACACCCGCGTGGATGAAGGGCTATCGCCCTCCACCGGCAGCCTCACTGCTCGATGAGGCCCTCCTTGTAGGCCCGCGCCAGACGGCGGGGCACGGAGATCTCGCGGCCCTGGACGCGGATGGTGTTGAGCTCAGTGAGCTTCGCCTTCCACTGTGAGCGGCGGTTGCGGGTGTTGCTGCGGGACATCTTCCGCTTCGGCACTGCCATGGGCCCGCTCCTCTCTCATAAACCACTAGGGATCAGGCGACCCCTCGAAACTGGACCGAGGGACACCATAACGACATTCGCGCGACTGCTTCCAGTCCAGGACCGCCCCATTGCGTGTGACATCGGTCCCGCGCTCCCACATGCGAGGATCTTCCCATGGCCTCGCGCGCTTCTCAGACACCGTCCGACCAGTCATCTCGGAGACCGGGTGCCCCCGGACTTCTCACGCTGACTCGCGGCGAGCAGCCCGAGACCGACCTGGAGATCAAGAGGTCGCACTTTCTGGCGCGCGCCTGCCGTACCGACTCCATGGACGAGGCCCGTGAGTTCATCGCCCGCGTGCGCTCCTCCTACCCCGATGCCCGCCACCACTGCTCGGCGACAACGATCACCGACCTCTCTCAGCCCGACGCCCTGTCGGCCTCCCACCAGCCCACTGAGCGCTCCAATGACGACGGCGAGCCCTCGGGTACGGCGGGACAGCCCATGCTCGACGTGCTGCGTGGAACAGGCCTGACCAACACGACTGTTGTCGTCACCCGTTACTTCGGTGGGACGCTTCTGGGAACCGGCGGACTGGTGCGGGCATACTCCGAGGCCACGGCCCAGGCGTTGGAACAGGCCTCGCGCGTCCTGCTGACCAGGCTCCACCTGTGGGACCTACGGGTGCCGGTCGCCCAGGCCGGCAGGATCGAGGCGGAGCTGCGCTCCCGGGATCGAACCGTGTCGGCAGGACCGACCGGGGCCGATGGAACCTCCGAGGACGAGCCGGTCATCCACGTCGAGGAGACGATCTGGGGGCCGACCCACGCCGTCCTGGTGCTGGCCACGTCCTACGCCGACCCCTCAGCCCTGCAAGCACCACTGGCCGCTCTGACCCGGGGCGAGGGGACTGCCGAGCCCGCGGGGAGCCGTCTGGTCGAGCTGCCGGCGGTCACGGGCTGAGACTCCTGAGCCACGAGCACCGCATGACAGCACGCGACCAGGATGTGACACAGACGATGGGCGATTGTGGCAATCGTCGTTGGACACGGGGTAGGTTTCCGCAACGGCCGGGGCACCACCCCCGGAGGAGCTCACGAGCAGCTCTGACACCGCCGGACGCGAACAGGCGCAGTCAGTCGCCTTGAGGACAGGAGGATCCGTGATGGCCATGACCGTCATGTGCGCCATGCCTCCTGCGCTGTCCGCCCCCATGTGTCGCTGCTGCCGGTGTCGGTAGGGCGCCAGGCCACGACATCTGTGCGCGTACCGCTGCGCGCATGCCCGGCGCTCCCGGAGCAGGCGGTCACCCCTGCTGTTCTCAGCCACATGACACAACGTGGCCATTCCTGACGGACGCGGACCGTCTCTTTTTCCTCTGTTATCCAGAGCCCTCGCGTCAACGCCGCCCTGGCCGCTGCCAGTCCGGAACCGGAGCCGTGGGGCCCACTCAACCCGCAACCCCCAAAGGACATCACTATGACCTACGCACTCGACGCAACCGCCCTGGTCGGCAACACTCCGCTGGTTCGTATCAACCGCGTGACCGATGGCGCACCCGCCACCGTCCTGGCCAAGGTCGAGGCCTTCGAGCCGGCATCTTCCGTCAAGGACCGCATCGCCCTGTCGATCGTCCGCGCCGCGGAGGAGTCCGGCGCTCTCAAGCCCGGTGGCACCATCGTGGAGGCGACCTCAGGGAACACCGGCGTCGGCCTGGCCATGGTGGGAGCGGCCCTGGGCTACAAAGTCATCATCACCATGCCTGAGACCATGTCCAAAGGAGCGACGGGCCATTATGCGGGCCTTCGGCGCCGAGCTGGTGCTGACCTCCGAGGGCGGCGTGGCCGGTGCGGTCAAGCGCGCCGAGGAAATCCAGGCGGCCACCCCCAACTCGATCCTGGCCTCCCAGTTCACGAATCCCGCCAACCCCAAGGTCCACCGAGAGACCACGGCCCGGGAGATCCTGGAGCAGACCGGGGGCGACATCGACGTCTTCGTGGCCGGAATCGGCACCGGGGGCACGCTGACCGGCGTGGGCCAGGTCCTGCGTCAGGAGAAGCCCGGGGTGAGGATCTACGGCGTCGAGCCCTCCGAGTCCCCGCTGCTGAGCGAGGGGAAGGCCGCTCCCCACAAGATCCAGGGCCTCGGACCCAACGTAGTTCCCGAGATCCTCGACCAGGAAATCTGGGACGAGCTGCTCCACATCGAGTCCGACGTCGCCATCACCTACGCACGCCGCGCCGCCGCGGAGGAGGGCCTCCTCGTAGGCATCTCCTCAGGCGCTGCCCTGGCCGCCGCCAGCGAGCTGGCCAGGCGTCCTGAGCTGGAGGGCAAGACGATCGTCACCGTTCTACCAGACACCGGTGAGCGTTACCTGTCCACGCCTCTGTACAAGGACTATCTCGACTGACGGCCCCGACGGCGGCGAACCTGGGAACAGGCGAGCCGCCGTCGGTGTTGTGAACGGCGCAGCGGATGCGGTACGAGCTCACGAATCCGCCTGGGCCGCACCGTCACCCATCAGAGGAGCACACCATGCACAACTCCAAACGGTCCCTTCTGGAACTGGCACGCGAGGACCTGGCTACGGCGCGTAAACGCGATCCCGCTGCCCGTTCCAACGTGGAGGTAGCACTCCTCTATCCAGGCGTCCACGCCCTGTGGGCGCACCGCGCCGCTCACAAGCTGTGGCACAAAGGGCACCGCTTCGCCGCTCGCGCTCTGTCCCAGGCCGCCCGAAACTTCACCGGCATCGAGATCCACCCGGCCGCGGTCATCGGTGAGCGCTTCTTCATCGACCACGGCATGGGAGTGGTCATCGGCGAGACGGCGGAGGTCGGCGACGACGTCCTGCTGTTCCACGGCGTGACTCTTGGTGGGGTGTCCATGAGTCCCGGCAAGCGTCATCCAACCATCGGCAACAACGTGCAGATCGGCGCCGGCGCCAAGGTCCTGGGACCGGTCACCGTCGAGGACGGGGCCAAGGTGGGGGCCAACGCGGTCCTGGTGAAGAACCTCCCGCAGGGTCATGTCGCCGTGGGCGTGCCAAGCCGGGCCCGCGACCCCCGCACCGACCCCGAGCTCATGATGGACCCGACCATCTACATCTGAGTCGCCTCACAGCATCCCAGCGAGCACCCGGCAGGCCGCCTCACGCCGTCCCTCACGTGCTCATCAAGCACCCGGCTGTGTCCCGGTGCGCCCGGTGGGCGCACCGGGACAACAGCTGTCAGCGGGCGATCGCTCCGGTAGCCAGCTCTCGCAGGCGGTCGAAGACCCGGCCGCCGGAGGCGCGCGAGCCGTCATGCTCATACTCGCTGGTGATCCAGGTGCGCAGGCCGGGAATGAGCGCAGCCGTCTCCAGGGAGGTGATCATCGGCACGAACACGTCACGGGCATACACGGCGGCCGCCCCGGGGGTCGTCGTGGACCTGAGGCGAGCTGGCTCGTAGAGGGCCGGCCACTCGTGCGCGGCCAGAATGTCGGCCGCCTCCAGCCAGGGGCGCAGACCGGCGTCTTCGGCGAAGAACTCGCGTCGCACGTGCTCGCCAGTCAGCAGCGTGGGATCCTCGTCGAAGATGGCGGGACGCACGCGCTGGGCTGCCCAGTCGGTGGTACCGGCATCGGCCCAGCAGGACTCGTGGATGACGGCGTAGAGCGGGAACCTACCGCCGAAGGGCAGGCACTGCCCCAGGTCGTAGCGGAAGGCCCAGGAGGCGGGGTCGCGCTCCAGGAGGTAGTGGATCGTGTCCGCTCCCCCCGGCCCGTCCCAGCAGGGCACCGAGCGAGCGCAGGCGCTCGGGGCCGACGATGTCCCCTCCCACCGTCGTCAGCTCACCCCGACCGGCCTTCTCAGTCAGACGCGCCATCCGGTCGCGGTCCTGGGGGAAGCGGGCGTAGTACTCCTCGCTCTTGGCCCGCATCGCCTCGTAGCTGAGGGTGTAGACCTCATCGATACTGTGCCCGATGGCGGGCAGGCCACCGGTGATGTAGACGCTCTCCAGGCTCTGGGCGTGCTCGGAGAGGTAACGGGTGACGCAGAACCCTCCGAAGGACTGGCCCAGCAGGCTCCAGCGCTCCAGGCCCAGGGCACGGCGCAGGTCCTCACAGTCCTCGACGATCTCGTCGGCGCGCAGGTGGGTGAGCAGCCGGGCGGTGGCTGCGGGGGCACCGGCGATATCGGGCCGATCCACCGGGCTGGAGGCACCGGTACCGCGCTGGTCAATGAGGATGAGCCGGTGGTGCTCCAGGATCGCGCCGATCCAGCCAAGCCCGGCGTCGGCGCTGGGGCGCGGCGCCTCACAGCCCGGCCCGCCCTGGAGGAAGACCAGTGAAGGCCGGGAGAGCGGGTCGATGCCCGCGGCTGAGATCTCACGGGCGTAGACGGTGATGGAGCCCGTGCCGTCCGGTGCCAGGTCCCCCTGGCCGCTGCGGTCCAGGGGAACGGTCAGGTGGTGGTCCCGGGTCAGCAGGCCGGCAGTCGAGGAGGACCAGCTCGAGGAGTGCAGGGCGGGCGAGGCGTTCGACATGGCGCCACCTTAGTGGCGCTCGGTGGGACTCCAGCCGGATTCAGCGGGCCTGGCAGGTCGGGCACCAGAAGAGGCGACGAGCCGCCACCTCCCGCTCCGCCACCGGAGTTCCGCAGCGCAGGCAGGGACGGCCAGTGCGGTGGTAGACGTACCACCGGCCGGCCTCAGGGTCGTCGGGAGGCAGGGGGTCTGGGACGTCGTCGAGGTCGACGGTGGTGATGAAGCCGGTGGCCACCCCGTACTCCATGAGGGGGCGCAGGTCCTCCCAGATGGCCCGCAGCCGATCCTCGCTGATGCGGTTGCCGGCCCGGAAGGGTGAAACCCCCACCCGGAAGAGCGTCTCGGCCCGGTAGATGTTGCCGGCCCCGGAGATGACGGACTGGTCCATGAGGAGCTCCCCGATGCTCTTGCGCCGCGAGCGGGCCTTGGCCACGAAGACCTCCAGATCAGCGTCGGCGCGCAGCGGGTCCGGTCCGAGCCTGTGACGCACGGCGGCCACGCCCTCGGCATCCAGCAGCTCGCAGGCCGCCGGTCCTGTCAGGTCGGCCACACCGTGCCGGCCGAGGAGCCGCAACCGCACCGCACCACGCGGCTCGGGTGGCTCCCACTCGTCGGGAGCCGGACCATGGTGAGGGGTGCCGCCTGCGCCCTCAGCACTCCGCTGAGCGTCGTCGATGTCAGCAGCACCGCCGTTCAGCCCGGCCAGGGCTGAGCCTCCCCCGCCCTTGAGGGCGTGCTCGCCACGCTCACCCACGCGCCTGCGGGGTGCGCCGATGGCGTGGGGCGCGATGAACTCGCGGTCGCCGTCGAAGGTCCACGAACCGTAGAGGCCCAGGTGGATCCGTAGCCAAGTGACGCCGGGGTCGTCGTGGGACATGTCGGCACGGGGACCGAAGGGAAGAAAGAGGTGCTTGCCGTGGGCCTGGCTGCCCAGAAGCACCTGGCCGTCCAGGCGTCCGGCTCCTTCGGCGAAGCGCCCCTGCGGAGAGGAGGCGTGCAGGTTCTGTCCACCGTAGAGCTCGTCCAGGGCAGCGGCGAGCCGGTGGATGGTGTGGCCCTCCGGCATGTGGCGGCTCCGGTCAGTCCCCGACAGGGGTGATGGTAGGGGCGCCGGACGGGCCTCCGGTGGGGGCGATACCGTCGTGGATGCGCATCTCGTAGTCGGTGAGCTGGGCGATGCGGCGCACGTGACGCTCGTCTCCGCTGAAGGGCTCGCAGAGGAAGGCATCAATGATTGCCAGGCCCGCTCCCAGGTCGTGCATGCGCCCGCCCAGGGCGACGATGTTGGCATTGTTGTGCTGGCGAGCCAGCCGGGCGGTCTCGATCGACCAGGCCAGGGCTGCGCGTACCCCGTCAACCTTGTTGGCGGCGATCTGCTCCCCGTTGCCACTCCCTCCGAGAACGATGCCGAGGCTTCCGGCGTCGGCCACCACGGCTTCTCCACAGGCCAGGCAGAAAGCGGGATAGTCGTCATCTGGGTCGTAGGAGTGGGCTCCGTGGTCGATGACGTCGTACCCCTCCTTCCGCAAATGCTCGATCACGGCGCTCTTGAGCTCGAAGCCGGCGTGGTCGGAGGCGATATGGATGCGCATAGGCAGGATTGTGCCTCACGCGAACAGCGCTTCGCACCAGGAGAGCATGAGCGTCGTCAGGACGCCAACGGGGCCGAGCCGGGTTAGCGTGTCCGTCATGACTGACGCCTCGCCGATTCCCACTGGACCTTCCTCCGACTCACCATCGCGGCCCTCCACGCGGCTGGGCGCCGCTGCTGAGACCGCTCCCCCCGGTTCTCGCCGGTGTCCTGGAGACGGCCACAAGCGATTCCTCGATCCGCCCCCAGGACGACCTGTTCCGCTTCGTCAACGGCGGGTGGCTCGCCACCGCAGAGATCCCGGCAGATCGTCCTAGCAGTGGTGCCTTCACCGTGCTGCGCGACGAGGCCGAGGCCGCCTGCCGCCAGATCGTGGAGGAGCTCGCCGAGGACTTCTCCACAGAGTCCTCCGAGGTCCTGCGCACGAACCGGGGCCGCGTCGGTGCTCTCTACGCGGCCTTCATGGATCAGAAGCACCTGGAGAAGCTCGGGGCCGAGCCCTTGACTGTTGAGCTGACGCCGGTGCTGGCCGCCTCCTCCAAGGAGGAGCTGGCCCGGGCACTCGGAGAGATGACGCCGCTGGGGTTCATGGGCGTCGTCGGCGCAGACGTCGAGGTCGACATCAATGACCCGCAGCGCTACACGAGCTGGATCGGCCAGTCGGGGCTGGGCCTGCCGGACGAGTCCTACTACCGCGAGGAGGCGCAGGCCCCCCTGCGCCAGGCCTATGTGGCGCACGTGGCCACGATGCTCGAGCTGGCAGGGCTGACCGAGTCCCTCACCGCCTCCGGAGAGAGCCTCGCCGAGCGTGTCATGGCCGTGGAGACCGATCTGGCCAAGGGCCACTGGGACCGCGTTACCTGCCGCGACGTGGAGAAGATGAACAACCCGATGTCCTGGCAGGAGATCGTGGACTCGGCCCCGGGCCTGCCCTGGCAGGAGTGGCGCGAGGGGGATCCTCACCGCGGCTCGGGCCGCCGGCGTCGAGCGGACCACCTTCCTTGACGAGGCCATCGTCACCCAGCCCGACTACCTGCCCCACGCCGCCGGCGTCTGGCAGGGCGCCGACCTGGAGGACCTCAAGGCGTGGGCGGCCTGGCACGTCGTTCACGGGCGCGCCACTCTGCTCTCGAGCGCCTTCGTCGAGGAGAACTTCGCCTTCTACGGCCGCACGCTCCAGGGGACCGACGAGCTACGAGCCCGGTGGAAGCGCGGTGTCGGCCTGGTGGAGTCCTGCCTGGGCGAGGCACTGGGCGAGATCTATGTGGAGCGGCACTTCCCGCCGTCGCACAAGTCGGCGATGGAGGCCCTGGTCAGCCGGCTCATCGAGGCCTACCGGCAGTCCATCTCCTCACTGGAGTGGATGAGTCCGGCCACGCGGGAGCGGGCCCTGGAGAAGCTGGCGCTGTTCACCCCCAAGATCGGCTACCCGGTGCGCTGGCGCGACTACTCCGCCGTCGAGATCACGCCCGGGGACGTGCTGGCCTCGGTGCGCAGCGTGGAGAGGGCCGACATGGCCTACTCCCTGGGCAAGCTGACCAAGCCGGTGGATCGCGACGAGTGGCACATGACGCCTCAGACCGTCAACGCCTACTACAACCCGACGATGAACGAGATCGTCTTCCCCGCTGCGATCCTTCAGCCTCCCTTCTTCGACCCGCATGCCGACGACGCCGTGAACTACGCGGGCATCGGCGCTGTCATCGGCCACGAGATCGGCCACGGCTTCGACGACCAGGGCTCCACCTTCGACGGCACAGGAAAGGTCAGCGACTGGTGGACCCAGGAGGACCGGGAGGCCTTCACTGAGCGCACACGGGCGCTCATCAGCCAGTACGACGCCTACACGCCCGAGATCATCCTCGCCAAGCACGAGGCCGCGGGCACGACGAAGGAGGAGATCCCCCACGTCAACGGCGCTCTGACCATCGGGGAGAACATCGGCGACCTCGGGGGGCTAGGGATTGCCCTCAAGGCGTACGCCCTGGCCCTGGCCGACGCCGGCATCGACTCAGTGGACGAGGCACCGGTCATCGACGGGCTCACCGGCCTGCAGCGGTTCTTCTACTCCTGGGGACGGATCTGGCGCTCCAAGAGCCGCCCGGACTACGCCGAGCTGCTTCTGACCGTGGACCCGCACTCGCCGGCCGAGTTCCGGTGCAACGGGATCGTGCGCAATGTCGACGCCTTCTACGAGGCCTTCGATGTCACGCCCGACGACGCCTTGTGGCTGGCCCCGGACAAACGGGTCTCCATCTGGTAAAGGACCCGGGCGCTCGGAATCGCATCCGAGCGCCCGAACTCATTGGCCCACATGGGCCAAGCCGCGACTGCTCAACACTGAGGCCGATACCTCATTCTCAGAAAACGATGGAACCTCCTCCCATACAACGCTAAGGTTGATAACAACGCGGTGACACCCCGTCTCACCGGTTGCCACCTACACCCGTAGACCTAGGAGTACTCATGCGTCTTGGACGCCCCCTGGCCGCCGCGAGCGTGATGGCCGCCGCCATCGGCGCTTCCCTCGCCGCCTCGCCCGCCCTGGCCGATGGCAGCATCAAGTTCGCCGACGACCAGCAGAACATCGTCAACCCCTCTGACACCGCCTTCGAGGTGGCCGGAACCGGGTGCACCGGCAAGGACGCTGCTGTTGGGATCGCCCTGTACGCCCCTGACGGCACCATGTCGGACGTCGTGAAGGCCACCCCCGACGCTGAGGGCAACTGGTCCACCACCCTGGACATCCCCGCCCTGGTCAAGTCGACCGGCGTTGAGGCCAAGACGGACGGCTCGACCGACGGCTGGTCCATCGGCGCCGGCTGTGTCGCCTACGGCGAGGAGAAGGGCCAGGCCCTGGAGGCCGTCGCCTTCGACGACACCAAGGTGGACGGCACCTACGAGATCACCACTGACGAGAACGGCGCTCAGACCATCAAGGTGGACGTCAAGGGCTTCTCCCCCAACGAGGAGGTCACTCTCACCCTCGTCGGCAAGGACGACCCCTCCAAGACCTACACCGTCGGCAAGCTGAAGGCGGACGCCGAGGGCAACATCAAGGGCGAGCTGCCTGCTCCCTCGGGTGTGGCCGACGGCGAATACGTGCTGACCTTCGAGGGTGCCCGCTACGGCGAGGGCGGCAGCAGCAACAAGACCGTCGTCGCCAAGAACGGCGTCCTCGACCTCATGACTGACGGCGACAACAACATCGCTGACAACGGTAGTGCCACCGCCAGTCCGACCACTCCCGCCAACGGCGGCAACAGCGCCCCGGCCAGCACCGGCTCCCCCCAGACCGGCACCACCAACAAGCCGCTGGCGCAGACCGGTTCCAACGGCCTGCTCTTCGGCGGCATCGCCGCGGCCCTCGTGGCCATCGGTGGAGGCGCCCTGTTCCTGCGTCGCCGCAAGGCCTGACCCCGCCCTCCCAGCATGACTGGGAACCCGTCCCGCCGGGGAGACGGCATCGAAGTGTGCCGTCTCCCCGGCGGCCTTGTGCCGCCCGGAGGCACCACGCGGCACAAGAGCGACCACGGCCTGCGCCACTCTTCCCAGAGGCGGACACTGAGACCATGAGCCCTCCCCCCGACGACGAGCACGACGCAAGCTCCCCAGCCACTTCCGAGGACACTGCGGACGGCGCTGACGTCAGCTCCTCCCAGCCCCGGCGACGCCGCCGCAGGGGCGCGAGACGGTGGCCGATGCGGCGCAGGGTCACTGTCGGTCTGAGTGCCGCGGTCATGACCGCCGCTCTTGTCCTGGGGACCGATCTCGCTGTCCTGGCACATCGCCCTGCACGCGTCGACATCGCCATGCCCTCCACGTCATCTCCGACGGCGGGCGAGACCTGGTTGATCCTGGGGACGGACTCACGTACCACCGTACCGGGAGATCAGAGCCGGTACGGAACCACTCAGGAGGTGGAGGGGACCCGAGCCGATGTCCTCGCCCTGGCGCGCCCCTCCGAGGCAGGACTCACCATCATCAACCTGCCCCGAGACCTGACTATCAACAGCAAGGACAGGGAGCTGGACCGCCTGGCCACCACCTATGTCTCCGGACCGCAGAACACGGTCAACGCCCTGTGCACCGGCCTGGGAATCCCCACCACGCATCTGGTCACCATCGACATGGCGCAGTTCGCCAAGATCATCGACTCCCTGGGCGGGGTCGAGGTGGATGTCCCACAACCTGTTCGGGACGCGTATACCGGACTGAACCTCACCTCGACCGGCCGTCACCGGCTCAAAGGGATCGACGCTCTTGCCCTCGTCCGTTCCCGACACCCGGAGATCCTGCGCAACGGCACCTGGGAGGCCATGAGCGAGGCCGACGGCGCCCAGCGCCGCAACCAGTCCACCACCATGGTGATGCAGGCGGTTCTGTCCGCCGTCGGACAGGAGTCCAGTAATCCTGTGACGCTCCACCGTCTGGCACATACAGTGGCAGGCAACATCACCCTGGACTCAGGAAGCGGGCTCGGTGACCTGATCGTCCTGGCACGCAGCGCGGCCAAGGCACAGAAGACCGGGACCACCACGATCATCGACTGCCGACCGGGCCTCGGGACGAATCGATCATCATCTCCCCCAACCGGCAGTCTCGCGATCTGCTGGCCGGCTACGGATACAGCCCCAAGACCTGCCATCCATCAGGCTCCTGATCACCCCGCTACCGAAGTCGCATGTATTCCCCAGGATTTCAGCATTTCAGGAGGATCCTCAACGATCATCGTTTTTGTCACGTGAGTGAGGCCACTCATTGAAGTGTTGGGGATCACATGACATACCCACGACATCGCCATATTCCTCGTTACGGTAGATAACGAGCCGGTGAAGAATCAGGTCGCCGGCAGCCATCGTTCCCCGTAGACCTAGGAGGACACATGCGTCTTGGACGTCCCCTTGCCGCGGCGAGCGCAGTGGCCGCAATGACTGGAGCCTCTCTCATTGCCTCCCCTGCTCTTGCAAATAACTCCAACCGGAACAGTCCGAGCAGCCCGAGCGCCACGAGCAGCCCGAGCGCACCCAGCAGCCCGAGCAGCCCAAGTGCACCCAGCAGCCCGAGCACCACGAGCAGCCCGAGCCCTTCCGAAAGCGCCCCGAGCCCCAGCGGCTCCCCCAAGGCCAGCCCAAGCGGTTCCAGCGAGACCACCTCAAGCAGCAGCTTCAAGATCACCCAGGAGAAGACCTTCGTCTCCGCCAGCACCAACACGTCCTTCACCGTCTCGGGAAGCGGCTGCACCGGGGAGCAGGCCACTGTCGGTATCGCGCTGTACGCCCCGGACGGCTCTGTCTCCGACGTCGTCAAGACCCAAGCGGCCGCCGACGGCAACTGGTCCGCTGACCTTGACCTGGAAGCGCTCATCAAGTCCATCGGCACCTCTGCTGCCACCACCACCGAGGGGGTGGAAGATCGGCGCCGGCTGCACGACCAACGGCGGCCAGACCGAGATGACCCAGGTGACTACGCAGCAGCAGACTCAGATCTACTTCGACGACACGCGCATCACCGGCTCCTACGAGGTCTCCGCCCGTACGGAGAGCCAGGGCCAGACCTTCTCCTTCAACGCCCAGGGCTTCTACGCCAGCGAGACGGTGACTGTCGTGCTCAAGAGCAAGAGCGACTCCAGCATCACCTACACCCTCGGAGAGCTGACGGTTGACGCCAACGGCAACCTCCAGGGCAACCTGCCCGCGCCCACCGACGCGGCCAACGGCGAGTACCTCCTGGTGCTGACCGGTTCCCACCACAGCGAGACGGCCACGAGCCAGACCGTGACCAGGGTCTCGGAGCACACCTTCACCATCGAGACCTCCGAGAGCACCACCACTGAGCGCGGAACCACCGAGAGCCAGACCACCGAGAACAACGGCGGTGGTGACACCTCGGAGAAGACCGAGCGTGAGCGCACCGAGAACAAGGCCGGCGCCAACAACGGCGGTGGTGACAACCAGAAGAACGGCGGCTCTTCCGAGACCTCCGAGAGCCAGAAGTCTGAGAAGTCTGAGACCTCCACCTCTGAGAGCCAGAAGTCTGAGACCTCCACCTCCGAGAGCCAGTCCACTGAGCGTTCCGCCTCCGAGGCCAACGGCGCTAACAACCAGGCCAACGGCAAGGACAACAAGGCCGCAGCCGAGCAGCAGGCCAACGGCGCTAACAACCAGGCCAACGGCAAGGACAACAAGGCCGCAGCCGAGCAGCAGGCCAACGGCGCTAACAACCAGGCCAACGGCAAGGACAACAAGGCCGCAGCCGAGCAGCAGGCCAACGGCGCTAACAACCAGGCCAACGGCAAGGACAACAAGGCCGCGGCCGAGCAGCAGGTCAACAACCGGGCCGAGGAGGGCGGTAAGAACTCTGGCTCAAGCGCCAAGGACTCCTCCTCCGAGAACAAGGCCGCTGGTGAGACGAAGACCGGCGAATCCGACCGGTCCCTGGCTCACACCGGTGCCAACGGCATGATCTTCGGCGGGATCGCCGCGCTTCTCGTGGTCGGCGGAGGGGCGGTTCTGCTCCTGCGTCGCCGCAACAAGGCCTGAGCCGCTCTGCGGCCAGTCTCCTGAGTGAGATTCCTGGCATCAGGAGAACTGCCTTCCGTCGCCGGGGAGACGACATGCTCATGTGTCGTCTCCCCGGCGACGTTGTCGTGCACCCCGGGCGCACCACCTGAGACAGGAAGATGAGACAATCGCCCGGCGCCCCATGAGCCGCGTTTCCCTCTTATACAGGAGTTCCTCTTATGCCCGGTCAGAACCTGACTCGTCTCGAGGCCACCGATCGCAGCGCGACGGTGCACACCCGGGAGTTACGACGTCACCCTCGATCTCACACGCGGTGAGACTGTCTTCGGATCATCAACGACCGTACGGTTCACGTCCACACAGGGCTCCTCCACCTTCATCGACCTGATCGCCCCCGTCGTCCACTCCATCTCCCTCAACGGGCGTGCCCTCGACCCCGCTGAGGTCTATGCGGACTCACGCATCACCCTGACGGGGCTGGCCGCCGACAACGAGCTGGTCGTCGTTGCTGACTGCGCCTACATGCACACCGGAGAGGGACTGCACCGTTTCACCGACCCGGCCGACGGCGAGACCTACCTCTACAGCCAGTTCGAGGTACCCGACTCCCGGCGCGTATTCGCCGTCTTCGAGCAGCCGGACCTCAAGGCATCCTTCACCTTCACCGTCACCACCCCGTCGAGCTGGACGGTGCTGTCCAACTCCCCCACGCCCGAGCCGACTCCCACTGAGGACTCCGACGGCTCGGGTGGCACCCACACCTTCGCCTTCGCCCCCACAGAGCCGATGAGCTCCTACGTCACGGCGATCGTCGCGGGCCCCTACGTGGGAGCCACCGATGAGTATGTGGCGAGCGACGGGCGCACCGTTCCCCTGGGCGTCTACTGCCGCAAGAGCCTGGTCGAGCACATGGACTCAGCGGAGATCCTGGACCTGACCAAGCGGGGCTTCGCCTACTACGAGGACCTGTTCGCAACGCCCTACGCCTTCACCAAGTACGACCAGATCTTCGTACCCGAGTTCAACGCCGGGGCGATGGAGAACGCCGGCTGCGTCACCCACCGTGACGACTACATCTTCCGCTCCCGCCCCTGTTGAGGCCCGCGTCGAGCGACGGGCCGTGACCATCCTGCACGAGCTGGCCCACATGTGGTTCGGCGACATGGTCACCATGACCTGGTGGAACGACCTGTGGCTCAATGAGTCCTTCGCCGAGTTCACCTCCACCCTGGCCACTGCTGAGATCACCCGGTGGGACCAGGCCTGGACGACCTTCCAGACCCTGGAGAAGAGCTGGGCCTACAACCAGGACCAGCTCAGCTCCACTCACCCCGTGGCCGCCGAGATCAACGACCTCCACGATGTCGAGGTCAACTTCGACGGCATCACCTACGCAAAGGGGGCCTCGGTGCTGGCCGCCCTCGTGGGCTACGTGGGCCGGGAGAACTTCTTCGCCGGCATCCAGCGATACCTGGCGGCGCACGCCTACTCCAACGCCGAGCTGGGCGACCTGCTCCGGGAGCTGGAGGCGGTCTCGGGCCGTGACCTGAGCAGCTGGACCCGTCTGTGGCTCCAGGAGGCCGGCGTGACAACCCTGCGCCTGGAAGTCGTCACCGACGCCGACGGCGTCATCACCCAGGCAGCCGTCCGTCAGGAGATCCCGGCCGACTCGCCGGCATCACTGCGCCCTCACCGGGTGGCGATCGGCTCCTACAGCCCGACCGGCCAGGGCGCCGATACGCACCTGGAGCGCACCAACCGCATTGAGCTCGACGTCGATGGTGAGCTGACACAGGTCCCCGAGCTGGTCGGTGCCAAGCGGGCGGATGTCCTCGTCCTCAACGACGACGACCTCACCTACGCCAAGGTCCGTCTCGACGAGGAGTCCCTGTCTCATGGGCTCACGCATATCGAGGCCTTCGCCGAGTCCCTGCCCCGCTCGATCGTCCTGGCCTCGGCCTGGGACATGGTGCGCGACGGCGAGCTCGCCGCTTCCCATTTCCTGAAGGCGGCACTGCAAGCACTGGACGTCGAGGAGCACTTCCTCGGTCATCCAGGGCCTCCTGGGGCGGATCACCACCTGCTTGTCGGCCTTCCTGCCCCCGGCCGTGCGCCGAGACCTCGCGCCTGGCACCGCTGACCGCCTGCTGGAGCTGGCCCGGGCGGCCCAGGCCGGAAGCGACAAGCAGCTTCAGCTCATACGTGCCGTGGCCGCCCACGCAGTGACCGGTGAGCAGCTCGACGTCGTGGCCGGCTTCTTGGAAGGCACCTCGGCACTTGAGGGTCTCGATGTCGACCAGGACCTGCGCTGGGACCTGCTGACCGGACTGGTGGCTGCCGGCCGCTTCGGTGAGGAGCGGATCCACGCCGAGGAGACCCGGGACCGCACGACCACGGGACGGGAGCGCGCCGCCGAGGCCCGTGCCGCCATCCCGACACCGGAGGCGAAGGAGGCCACGTGGCGGGCGCTCGTCGATGACGCCTCCATGCCCAACGAGACCCAGGTACGCGTGCTGCGCGGCCTGACCAGTGTCGAGCGCCGACCCGACCTGCTGGTGCCTTTCGTGAGCGAGTACGTGGAGGCGATCGACTCCCTGTGGTCCTCTCGCACCTTCCACATGGCGGAGAACCTGCTGACCGGCCTGTGGTCCTGCGCCACGGTGGGCCTGGACGGGGCGGACCCGGCTGCTGCTCTGGAGGGCTGGCTGGAGTCCCACGCCCAGGCGCCGGCGGCCCTCAGGCGGATCGTGCGCGAGAACCTCGACGACACCCGACGTGTGGCCAGAGCTCAGGCGGCTGAGACCGGCGAGTAGCCGCTTCGGGAACTCACTCGGAGCGGGATCGAGAGAGGGACTGGCCGGGGCCGGACGCACGATGCGCCCGGCCCCGGCCAGGTGAGTGATGATTGTCGGAACCGCTCAGCGCCGACGCGTTTCCTCGGCCTTCTTGCCCGTGGACTTCGCGGCAGCGGCCTGGGCGGCGGCGAAGGCGTCGACGTCGTCGTCCTCACGACCCGGGGTCTTGAAGTCGAACCTGATGATGAGGAAGCGGAAGAGGAAGTAGTAGATGACGGCGTAGACCAGCCCCATGATGACGATCATGAGCGGGCCTTGGACCACACCGCCGGAGAGCTCGGAGGACTTGCCGAAGTTGAGCAGGTAGTCGATCGCCCCGGCGGAGAAGGAGAAGCCGTCCTTCGCGCCCAGGAGGTTGGCGATCGCCAGGGGAGGACCCGGTCAGCACCGCGTGGACGGCGTAGATCGGGAAGGCCACGTAGGCGAAGGCGTACTCAAGGGGTTCGGTGATGCCGGTGATGAAGGCGGTCAGAGCAACCGAGATCATGAGGGCGCCGGTCGCCTTGCGCTTGGCGGGCTTGGCGGTGTGCCAGATGGCCAGCGCGGCTGCGGGCAGGGCGAACATCATGATCGGGAAGAATCCGGTCATGAAGCCTCCGGTCCACGAGTTCGAGCCGTCCACGCCCTGGAAGAAGCAGGTCAGGTCGCCGTGCGCGGTACCGCCCGAGGCCGTCTGGCAGGATCCGAGCTGGAACCAGGGCACCGAGTTGAGCAGGTGGTGCAGGCCGAAGGGGATGAGCAGCCGGTTGACCGTGCCGAAGACGAAGACCGCCAGGGCGCCGGCAAGACCCTTGGAGTTCCCGGCATTGATGAGCCAGCCGCCGAGCTGTTCGTTGATGAGCCAGTTGAAGGCCGGGTAGAGCGCCGACATCACCAGGGCGATGACGAGCGCGGCACCGGAGGTGATGATCGGGACGAAGCGGCGCCCTCCGAAGAAGGCCAGCCAGTCTGGCAGCTTGACGCGGTAGTAACGCTGCCAGAGCAGGGCGGCGACGACGCCGATGACGATACCGCCGAGGACCCCGTAGTTGATGGGTGTCTGGGTGGGAATGTCACAGATCTTGACGCCCTGGTTCCAAGGGCCTACCTGAGCGATCTCCCCCCTTGGCGGGATCGAAGCCGTGCAGGCAGTCGAGAGTCTCCTGGCTCAATGGCTCAGGCTTGCCCATGATGATGGGCGACATGGTCCAGGTGACTGCGCGGTAGACGAGGAAGCCGAACAGGGCAGCCACCCCAGTGGAGCCATCGGCCTTCCTGGCGAACCCCACGGCGACGCCGACGGCGAAGATGAGGGGCAGGTTGTCGAAGACCGCTCCACCGGCCGCTGCGAAGACGTCTGCGACGGGTTGCAACCAGGACAGGTTCTTAGCCAGCCCGTCGGCTCCAGCATGTCCGCCTGCCCCAGACGCAGCAGCAGGCCCGCCGCTGGAAGAGTGGCGATCGGCAGCATCAGCGATCGCCCCAGCCGCTGAGCGAGTGCGAAGGCGCCACTCGTTTTCTTCCTCTTGTCTGCCACGATGTTCTCCAGTTCAGGATCAAGCGGCGTCACTGCCGCATCGGAGTTGCCCGCATGGCTGCCCGCCATGACGGTGGCGGTCTGGACGGCTCGACTCCGAACACGTCTGGACCAGTGACACCAGAGAAACCGAAAGAACTTTCAATGTCAAGCACTGCGTGCACTCTTCAGCCATAATGAGGCACGCAAACGCAACGGAGCGGAAACAATGGTTGCGACCAGTTCACTTTCTGACCGCTTCTATCCACCGTCGACCAGGGAGTCCCATGCCCAAGAACCCAGGTAAGAGACCGGCGAAGTACGTCATCGTGCGCAACCATCTGCTGGAGCTCATCAGGAACGGACTCGCCAGCGGCTCCCCGGTCCCCTCCGAGCGTGAGCTGTGCGAGCAGTTCGAGGTCTCCCGAATGACCGTGCGCCAGGCCATCGACACCCTCGTCGTCGACGGGGTCCTGGAGCGCCATCAGGGCAGGGGCACGTTCGTCGCACCCCCCGAAGCTCGATCTGCAGGTAAGACTGACCTCGTTCACCCAGGAGATGCAGCGGCGCGGGATGGAGCCCGGCGTTGTCATGCTACTGACCGAGACCGTCCCCGCAGGCGAGACCGTGGCGGCTGCGCTGGAGCTCGAGGCGGACACCGAGGTCCATCACCTGCGTCGCCTACTGACCGCCAATGCCATCCCCATGGCCATCGAGGAGAACTGGATCCCTGCGGCGCTTCTTCCTGACCTGCTGCGCACCAGCCCGAACTTCTCGGTCTACGCAGAGCTGACCCAGGCCGGAATGGCACCCGAGTGGGGCGAGGACATGATCGAGGCCCATGCGGCCACGGCCCAGGAGGCGGCACTGCTGTCCGTCCAGGAGGGAGCCCCGACCCTGGACATCACTCGGCGGACCTTCCACGAGCACTGCGCGATCGACTACTCGCGCACCCTGTTCCGCGCCGACCGTTACACCCTGTGGGTTCCGGTGGCCGCTCCCAAGCCGGCCTTCCGCCCCTCTCGCCCTCGGCCTTAAGAAAACATCACCGATCGACACTGGACAAGCCCATGACGACCTGTACCATGGTCTACTGGTATGGACCACTAGTCCGGTAAGGCGAAGGAGCCATCACCTGACAGTGCATCTTCGCTACTTTCTGACGCCCATTCCGGCACCGCCACGCACCACCCCAGAACCCGGCACCTGTCCGGTCAGACCCAGGAGGAACCCATGTCCCAGGCACAGAGCATCGTCGACGCCCTCGGTGGATTCGACAACATCGTGGAGATCGAGCCCTGTATCACCCGTCTGCGCTGCGAGCTCGAGGACGGATCACTCGTGGACGAGCCCGCACTCAAGGCGGCGGGTGCGCACGGGGTCGTCAAAGCTGGGCGAGATCGTGCAGGTCGTCGTCGGTCCCAACGCCGACACCATCGCAGAAGACATCGAGGACCTGCGGTGAGCCAAGGCGTCCGGTCACCGGTGGCCGGCGTCGTCGTTGCTCTCGACGATGTTCCCGACCCCGTGTTCTCCGGCCGGATCGTCGGTCCGGGAGTAGCGGTCATCCCGGACCGTGCTGGTGGCGATGACGTCAGCGCCCTGGCACCGATCAGCGGCACCGTCTCGAAGATCCATCCCCATGCCTATGTCATCACCGATGACAACGGTCGCAGCATCCTGGTCCACCTGGGCCTGGACACTGTGGGTCTGGGAGGCAGCGGCTTCACTCTCCTGGTGGCCGAGGGCGAAGCGGTCGATGCGGGCCAGCCCGCCATCACCTGGTCACCTGTTCAGATCGAGGCAGGTGGACTCAACCCGATCGTCCCCGTCATCGCCCTGGAGGGGGCAGGAGTCCGCCCTGACCCCGGTTCCGTCGGGACAACGGGTTGAAGCCGGAGACCCGCTCATGACCTGGGCATGAGGCCGGGCTACCGCATGCGGTCATACACGGTCGCATGCGGTCGCTCCCTCGCACGAATGGACTGTGGTCCCGGCCATCAGCTGGACGGCCGGGACCACAGTCTTCCGCGGCATCGTCATCGTCGGTCAAGCCGACGCAGACGTCAGGAGGACGACGTCATCTCATCACGCACGACGGACAAGAGGCTGCCCAGGCGGGCGTTCTCGGGCAGGTCGTCGACGAGGACGACCTCACCGGCGCCGTCGGCCAGGGGGATCCTCCAGTTGGGGTACTCCTGGTCAGTACCGGGCTGGTTCTGAGCGCGCCGCTCCCCCACGCCGTCGACCAGCGCGATGCCGACCAGGACCGAGGGGGTACGTACCACGTAGCGGTGCAGGGCCTCGACCACCTGACGCTCGGTGGGGGCCTCCCCCCAGCAGATCGTGCTCACGCAGCCGGGCCGTCATCCGGTCGCGCTCGATACGGGCCTCGGTGCGCACCTGCTCGACCGGCTCGGTGAGCAGGCCGAGGCGCTCACGCAGCTCGACGTGCTCGTCGGCGAGGTAGCCGGCTGTCGGAGGGAGGTCGTGGGTGTTGACCGTGGACAGGGCCAGACGCCGGTAGTCCTGCGGCTGGAGGGGCCAGCCGTCGTGCTGCTTCTCGAACCACAGCACACTGGTTCCCAGCACACCACGGCTGGCCAGGTAGTCGCGAGCCCAGGGCTCAACGGTGCCCAGGTCCTCGCCGATCACGACGGCGCCGGCTCGGTATGCCTCCAGGAGGACGACGCCGAGCATGGCCTCATGGTCGTAGCGCACGTAGGCGCCGCAATCGGCCCCCATGCCCTCAGGGGATCCACCACAGGCGGAACAGGCCGATGATGTGGTCCACGCGCAGCGCACCAGCGTGACGCAGCACCGTGCGCACCATGTCACGCAGAGGGGCGTAGGCGGAGCGGGCGAGGTACTCAGGGGTTCCACGGCGGCTGGGACCAGTTCTGGCCCCTGCTGGTTGTACATGTCCGGCGGTGCGCCCACCGTGACGCCGGAGGCGAATGCCTCCGGGTTGGACCACACGTCCGCACCCTGCGAGTGCACGCCCACGGCGAGGTCGTCCATGATGCCGAGCGCCATTCCCGAGGCCAGGGCCTCGGCCTGCGCGCGCGCCAGCTGCTCGTCGACGATCCACTGCAGCCAGGCGAAGAAGTCGATGCGCTCGGCCAGTAGGTGAGCCTCGTTGGCCACATAGGCCGAGTCCGGATCGCGCAGCGTAGCGGGCCACGTCTCCAGGGAACCGTGCTTCTCCACCAACGCGCTCCACAGGGCAAAACGCTCCAGCCCCTCGCCCTGCTCGGCACGGAAACGCTCGAAGTCGCGCTGCCGGGCGTAGGAGCGGCCTGCGGAGAAGATGACCTCAAGGGCCTCATGCTTGGCCTTCCACACCGTGTCCCGATCGATAGGCTCGGCGCTCAGGTCGCTGTCCTTGACCTCCTCGAAGGCCCACTGCACCAGCGAGCGCTTGGGACCGGAGAGCCGGGCCACCTCCGGGATGTTCTCAGGCCGGATGTAGAGCGGGTTGACGAAGCGGCGGGTGACGGGCAGATAGGGCGAGGGGGTCATCGGTGCTACTGGCTCAGCCGCGTGCAACGGGTTGATGAGCAGGAAGTCGGCCCCCTGGTCCCCCAGGAAGGAGGCGAGCTCGGTGAGGTCGTCGGTGTCGCCGGTTCCCCAGGAGCCCCGCGAACGAATCGAGTAGAGCTGGGTCATGACGCCCCAGCCACGCTCCCCAAGAGCCTTGGGCAGATCAAGATGGTTAGGGGTGACCGCCAGAGCCGAGGTCACCGTGACCGTCTCCGCCTCACCGTCGGCCGGCGCAGCGGCGTGCGCGCCCTGAGGCGCCGACTGTCCGGAGCCGGGGCTGACCTCCGCGATGAGCCGGTGCCAGCCCAGGGGCAGGTCGGTTCCCAGGATGAAGGAGGCGCGACCACGCTTGACTCCGTCGACCTCTCGGGGCACCGTCCAGTCCTCGGTCTGGGTCAGCTCTCGGACCCCACCGTCCTCAAGCTCGACGCGTACCCGCACCTTCGCACCGTCGGGGACGTACACGGGGACGGTGGACTCCACTCCGCCACGAGTGACTACGGTGGGAGCGAGTGTCTGGCGCCAGGGAGCGTCCTCCACCTCTCGCAGGGAGCGCTCGATCTCCTCATCGGTGCGGGCGCTCACACCGAGCGCGGTGAGCACGGCCTTGAGGGTGGCGCCTGAGGGCGAGGCGAGGTTGCCGTGGTAGTCCCAGTACTCGGTGGAGACACCATACGCCTCGGCAAGGTGCTTGAGGCTCTCAGAAGCGGGTGACTGGTCGTCGTTGAACTCATTCATGTGCATGGGTCAGCCTTGCGTGAGCAGATGTGCGGTGGAGTGCCGTGGAGGAGGGTTGCGCTCCGCCGTCAACCCTGGGGAACCGCCGGGTTGGAACGGGACGCAGACGCTAGAAGGGCTAGCAGTGTCCAAGTGTGCCCCAGCGACGAATGGTTGTGCACCCGCCGCACCGGGCCTGCTGACGTTTTGCTGCAACTGTTTCACGGTGACGCCCCAGAATCACGCCGATGCGTACCAGGAGCCCGGGAAGCATGTGTCCAGGACCGCATGGCGGGTCGGCGCCCGGTTGAAGACCGGCGGGGCCATGGGCCGCAGCACGCCCAGACGTCGTATGACCGCGGACAGGTCGTCCGGCTCCAGGATGAGGGTGCTGGAGCCGGACGACCTACCGACCGACGGCGGCCGGGCCGCAGTCAGAGGGACGCGATCTCCGAGGCGAGGGTGTCCGCCGTCGGGCCGACGACGACCTGGACGACGCGGCCGGAACGCACCACGCCGAAGGCGCCGGCCGCCCGCAACGCCTCTTCATCGACCTTCGCCTGGTCGGTAACCTCCACACGCAGACGCGTGATACAGGGCTCGAGGGCGGTGATGTTCTCCCGGCCTCCGAGGCCGGCAACGATGTCTGATGCAGTACTCATGGCTATTCCCTTCTCGGTTCCCGTCCTCTCGCAATCCCCATCTGTCATGCGGTCGGGCGGGCGGCTGAAGTCCTTCGTGGTCACGATCACTTTATCCCACCTCCACGCCGTTCGCGGCGAGGGAGCCCGGTCTCGGTACGGAGAGGATGCGACGGGGCAGCGAGGAGCCCGGGGGCTCCGTACGAGGCGGCACTCCCACCGAGCACCTCCTCGCTTCACGAGATTCCCGCACGTAACCTTATGGGAACGCGATAGAAGCCTTGACGACGCCGCTGAGGAGATCGTTATTCCCCTGGCGGAAACGTCTCATTCAGGGCGTAGTCAGGGCACAATGAGCGATGATCCCTTTCGTCTCCGATGAGGAGCACCACATGACAGCGTCCGACACCACTTCCACAACCCTGTCCGGCATCGGTGTGAGCCCTGGCCTTGTGGCCGGGCCCGTCGCCAGGATGGCGCCCCCTATTCCTGAGCCCGAGATCGCCACTCTCGAGCCCAGCCGCGATGTCGAGAAGGAGTGCGAGCGCATCGCGCTGGCGGCTCAGCAGGTCAAGAAGGGCCTGGAGCTGTCCGCCGCCGAGGCCAAGGCCGAGGCCCGCACCCTCCTTGAGACCACAGCACAGATGGCGGCCGATCCCACTCTGACCTCGACGGCGCAGGCCATGGTGCGAGAGAAGCGCCTGGTTCCCGAGCGTGCCGTGTGGGAGTCAGCCGGAACGCTGGCCACGATGCTGGAGTCGCTGGGCGGCTACATGGCGGAACGCACCCGCGACGTGCAGGACGTACGAGACCGTATCGTCGCAGTCCTGACCGAGTCGCCCATGCCGGGCATCCCCCGCCTGCCCGAGCCCTTCGTGCTCGTGGCCACCGACCTGGCCCCGGCTGACACCGCGCTGCTGGACCCCGAGAAGGTCATCGCCTTCATCACCTCCGAGGGCGGGCCCACCTCTCACACCGCCATCCTGGCCCGCGCTCTGGGTATGCCGGCGATCGTCGGCACCGGCGAGGAGGTCACCGACGCACTGGCAGAGGGTGACATCGTCCTGGTGGACGGCACCAAGGGAACGATCACCATCAATCCCTCCGAGGACGCTCTGCGCCGGGCCCGCGAGCTCGCCTCGCGCGTGCGTGTCTTCAACGGCGACGGCGCCACCAAGGACGGCCACGAGGTCCAGCTGCTGGCCAATGTTGGTGACGCAGCCGGAGCCCGCAGTGCTGCGGAGGCCGGAGCGATGGGTATCGGCCTGTTCCGCACCGAGTTCTGCTTCCTCGACCAGCCCGAGGAGCCCACGGTGGAGGCTCAGGTGGAGGCCTATCAGGGCGTCCTGGAGGCCTTCCCCGGAAAGAAGGTCGTCGTGCGCACGCTCGACGCCGGGGCTGACAAGCCGCTGCCGTTCCTGACCGATGCCACCGAGGCCAACCCGGCGCTCGGCGTGCGCGCCTACCGGACCACGCGCCGCGACCCCGAGGTGCTGGAGCACCAGCTCGAGGCGCTGGCCAAGGCCGAGGCCGCCACCGAGGCGAAGGTATGGGTGATGGCCCCGATGATCTCCACGGCCGACGAGGCCAAGGCCTTCACGGAGAAGGCGCGCTCCTACGGCCTGAAGACGGCCGGCATGATGATCGAGGTTCCCTCCGCCGCGCTCATGGCGGACAAGCTCTTCGAGCACGCGGACTTCGCCTCCGTGGGCACCAACGACCTCACCCAGTACGTCATGGCGGCCGACCGCCTGCTGTCCTCGCTGGCCGACCTGTCCACGGCCTGGCAGCCGGCCGTGCTGCGTCTGATCGGCACGGCATGCGAGGGTGCCTCTCCCAAGGGTCGGCCAGTGGGCGTGTGCGGTGAGGCCGCTGCGGACCCGGCGCTGGCAACGGTGCTGGTGGGCCTGGGCGTCGCCTCGCTGTCGATGACGGCACGCGCACTGCCAGATGTCGACGCCGTTCTGAAGTCCGTCACCCTCGACGAGTGCCGGGAGCTGGCCAAGATCGCCATCGCCGCGGCCACCGCCGAGGACGCTCGCGCCGCCGTGCGCGCCAAGCTTCCGATCCTGGAGGAGCTCGGTCTGTGACCAGCCCCTACCCTGTCCCCGCCGCCACGGAGGAGCCCCTCGGCTCAGTGACCCGGGTCCTCGGCCTGGCGGCGGGAGATGGGGAGGATCTCTTCACCGGCGGTTCCCTGCCGCAGCTCTCGGGCCGGGTTTACGGCGGCCAGGTGGTTGCCCAGGGAATGCTCGCCGCCGCCGCCACGGTCGAGGACGACGGCGACGGGGAGCGTCTGCCGCACTCGGTCCACGCCTTCTTCATGCGGGGCGGTAAGCCGGACAAGCCGATCAGCTTCGCCGTCGAGCGGTTGCACGACGGCCGATCCTTCTCCCAGCGGCGTACTGCGGCCTCCCAGGAAGGCACGTCGATCCTCACGATGCTCACTTCTTTCCAGGAGGAGCAGGAGGGGGCTGACATTCACGTCACGGCCCCCTCGGTACCGCGGCCTGAGGACCTGACGAGCGCCCTGGAGATCTTCCGCACCATCGATCACCCGGTGGCGCGCTTTCTGGGGCGCACGGCGGCATTCGACCTCAGGCACGTGGAGGGCAACCTCTATCTGCGTCCCGCCAGGGAGCGAGCCGGCCGCCAACATCTGTGGATGCGTTCGCGCAGTCGTATCCCGACGCAGACCTCTCAGACCGTGCACCGGGCGCTGCTGGCCCTATGTGTGACCAGGTGATGCTGGAGCCGGTGCTGCGCAGCCAGGGGCTGTCCTGGCGCAGTGAGGGCATGAGTCTGGCGACCCTCGACCACGCACAGTGGTTCCACCGCGACGTGGACATGGGCGACTGGCTGCTCTACGTGCAGGACTCCCCCTCCTCGCAGGGTGGCCGGGGCATGGCGCGAGCCCAGGTCTTCGACTCATCCGGCAGACTCGTGTCGACCATCGCCCAGGAGGGCATGGTCCGCATACCTACGGACTCAGGGGCCGACGCCGGCTCGGGCCGTTGGCGGATCCGCATAGGCGAGGGCGACGACGGCAGCGCGATCCCCAGTTGACGCCCTCCCCACCTTTCCCTCTCAGGTGATTCATCGTGCCGATTGCCGTACTTCAGGTTCTCAACGCTTTCGCCGCAACAATCAGTACAGTGTCATCACTGCTGGTTGTCTTCCAACCTCGGATCATGAGCAAGTCGCAAGAGATCAGCGCCGGAGAGAGGTTCTTCGCTCAGATGTACGCGGCTCGAGCGGTTCCCTTCGGCATAGTCACTGCAGTCATACCTTTCGTCGCAACTTCAGACGTCGCTACCGTGAGACTGGTCCTCATGGCTGCGATGGCGGTCCAGATCGTCGATGCCGGCATCGGTGTCCGACGCAGAGAGCAGGCCATGATCGTCGGTCCATCAATCGCGGCAATCGTTCACGGCACTATGGCATGGTATGCCTAAGAAGAAGGTTTCCTCATAGGAGTCACTGCTGCCTTTGCTGTTCACGGGATTCTGGTTCTGAAGGAGAGATGATCCATGGACTGTGAGCCGGAGGAACTCATCCTCGACGGAATTCCCGCCTTGAGGTGGGGAGAGCCCGGTGGGCGGGCCGTTATCGGTGTGCACGGCCAGTTCTCGAACAAGCGCGATCCCGTCATGGCACAGTGCGGCGACGTGATTGCGTCACGGGGTGACCAGCTGATCACCTTCGATCTGCCCACCCACGGTGATCGTCAGGACGACAAGGCCTTCAACCCCATGGAGGCGAGTCCCGAGGTGCGAACGTTCGCGCAGCTGGCCCACAGCCAGTCGACTGAGATCGGTCTGCTTGCGAACAGTATTGGGGCCTACTTCTCCTTGTGCGACACGCCTGCCGGGACCTTCGAGCGCGCTTGGCTGGTGTCGCCGCTTCTTGACCTCGAGTACTACATCCGGGACATGATGGCCGAGTACTCGGTGACCGATGAGCAGCTGGAGGCAGAGACCGAGATCAACACGCCTCGTGGGGTGCTCGAGTGGCCCTACTTACGTTTTGTCGAGAAGCATCCGGCGAGGTTGGACATTCCCAGTTGGATTATTCGCGGCGACCAGGATGAAATGGTCCCTCTGGGCACCCTCAGCCGGTTCGTCGGCGCACCCGGGGTCGAACTCGTCCAGATCGAGGGTGGCCAGCACTTCCTTGGCCGACCCCCGTATCTTGACACCGTGGTGGCATGGTTCGAGGAACGCTATCCGGCATGACAAGGACCGTTTGGCGCCTGGCATTCTCGGGAGGGTCTGCGATCATGAGCAGACATGCCGACCTCACGGTCAGATGGTGCGGGTCGGGAACTGCGTTGTTTGTCCAGGGACGTACCTCTCCGACAAACGACTGCCACCGGGCCTCAGAGGTTTGCAGGAAGACGCAGTCCTCGCCGGAAAAGTACGTCCCCGATCAGAACCAGCGCACCGCACCGTAGGCTCATCCCTCTAATTCTCGTCGCAATCAGGCCGCAGCAGCCCCGCAACGGATCGTCACGCCGGATCTGAGACTCGTTCTATGGCGTCACATCAAAGTCGAGCGATGACCGAGCCCTGCTCAGGGCAGGCCTGCTCACGCAGCGTCCACGGGGCACCTTGCCTCGGGCGGTGTTGCTGGAACTCGTCGAAACGGAGCGGCACACCTTTCGCGGCATAGGGATCAGGGCTGTCCATCGCCTGAATGTGGAGATGTGGCTGCGTGGAGTTCCCGGAGTTGCCGCATCTGCCGATCTGATCGCCGGCGCTCACCCGGTCACCAGCCGACGCTTGAACGGAGCCTCGCTGGAGGTGTACGAGTCCAACGTAGTAAGGGCTTTCTGCAACCTGGATGATGACGTGATTCCCAAGGATCGCGGTCAGTCCCTCGCCGAATCCTCCGGGGCTGACTCAACCCGTACGGGATGAGCGTCAGTATCGAGCGGCGCGCCTCGTGGTCGGGTTCGCCGTCGTGAACAGACACCACGGTTCCTGCGACGGGCGAGTACAGGGGGCGCCCGAAGGCGTAGAAGAGCTCTGGCGGTTCGGTGGCGAAGACCGTGCGCAGGCTGCGAGCAGGCGCCGTGCGACCGTGATCGTCGACGACAAGGAAGTCGAGCGCGTACGTGGTGCCGAACAGGTCGGTCCCGTGGCTCGGGACGCGGCGCGTGGGGCTGACCTCGCTCAGCCACCACCCCTCGAACGGGAGCCTCCCTATGACGCCGCCTTCGGGAATGGGCCCCGATGTCTTCCTACTCATCGCAACGCCTCCCAATAGGCACTCTAAGCACGGTCAATCTTGCCGGACAAGGCACGTGAGACGCAATCGGGGGCGTTTATCATGAGAGCAGTGCCAGTCGACATCTGTTGAAGTCGACTGGCACCACTGTTTACGACACCCCATCAGCTCAGCCCAGGCTACAAGGGGCAGTTCCCATTCACGCACAACTTAACGTTGTCGATCTTATGCGACGCATTCTCATTCTTGAGGTCAGGACGGAGGTTCACCGGCTCACCATCAGGAATCGTTTGACTAGGCCCCGAGTAGTTGGAGTTGTAGTAAATAGTCACCGACTGGCCCGTCCGATTCCAGACCGAGGCCACATTGTTCTTCACACACTCACCTCGACCATTTCCGTCCCCCTTGAACTCATAGCAGTTGGGCTGACTTCCCCCATAGTTTGGGACGGAGCTACTGAAGTCGGAAACCGATCCTTCCCCGTTGCTGTTGTAGTAGAAGCAGACCTCCCCCTCGTCACAGACGCCGTCCCTCTCAGCGGCACTTGCTGCCGAGGTCGGAATCAGGAGAGCGCCGGCGGTAAGCAGGAGAAGTGAGCCGGCACTTGCGATACGGCGAGCCATTGTCGCACCCATGATGATTGTCCTTTCAAAGTGGCGGAGTACTCGAGGCGGCACCCCGACCACACGAGGTCGCCGCCTGAAAAAACCATAGAATCCACCGTGCGAAACTCACCAGAGCGGTCGATCCCCCTTGACGAGCATCTACCCAACCACTATTGTTGTCGATTTTCTTCATCCAGTCGTGCCGGCGCCGACACCACCCCTCTTGGTGAATGCCTCCGAGCCCTCGGCGATGACGGCTTCCAGCACCATGACGCGGCACCCTCATTATTCATAGTAGAGACGCCATCCCCTCAGCCAGTCGGCTGAAAGAATGGCGTCTCCGTCTGAGATGGCAGATCGAGCCGGAGCTCGATCACTCGAGGATCAGTCGCGGGTCAGCTTCCGGTAGGTGACCCGGTGGGGGCGGGCCGCCTCGGGTCCGAGGCGCTCGACCTTGTTCTCCTCGTAGGAGGCGAAGTTGCCCTCGAACCAGTACCAGCTGGCCGGATTCTCCTCGGTGCCCTCCCAGGCCAGGATGTGGGTGGCCACGCGGTCGAGGAACCAGCGGTCGTGGGTGATGACCACGGCGCAGCCGGGGAACTCCAGCAGGGCGTTCTCCAGCGACCCCAGGGTCTCGACGTCGAGGTCGTTGGTGGGCTCGTCCAGGAGGATGAGGTTACCGCCCTGCTTGAGGGTCAGTGCCAGGTTGAGGCGGTTGCGCTCACCGCCGGAGAGCACACCGGCCGGCTTCTGCTGGTCGGCCCCCTTGAAACCGAAGGAGGCGACGTAGGCGCGCGAGGGCATCTCCACGTTGCCCACCTGAATGTAGTCCAGCCCGTCGGAGACGACCTCCCACAGGGTCTTCTTGGGGTCGATGCCCGGCCCGGGACTGGTCGACGTAGGAGAGCTTGACGGTCTGGCCGATCTTGAGGTCTCCGCCGTCGAGCGGCTCCAGGCCCACGATGGTCTTGAACAGGGTGGACTTTCCAACGCCGTTGGGGCCGACGACCCCGACGATGCCGTTGCGCGGCAGGGTGAAGGAGAGCCCGTCGATGAGGGTGCGCCCGTCGAAGCCCTTGTTGAGGTTGGTGGCCTCCAGGACCTGGTTGCCCAGGCGGGGCCCCGGCGGGATCTGGATCTCCTCGAAGTCGAGCTTACGGGTGCGCTCGGCCTCGGCGGCCATCTCCTCATAGCGGGCCAGACGGGCCTTGGACTTGGCCTGGCGTCCCTTGGCGGAGGATCGCACCCACTCGAGCTCCTCCTTGAGGCGCTTGGCGAGCTTGGCGTCCTTCTTGCCCTGGACCTCGAGGCGCTTCTCCTTGGTCTCCAGGTAGGTGGAGTAGTTGCCCTCGTAGGGGTAGAGGTGGCCGCGGTCGACCTCGGCGATCCACTGGGCGACGTGGTCGAGGAAGTAGCGGTCGTGGGTGACGGCGATGACGGCACCCTGGTAGCTGGCCAGGTGCTGCTCGAGCCAGAGGACGGACTCGGCGTCAAGGTGGTTGGTGGGCTCGTCCAGGAGGAGGAGGTCCGGGGCCTCGAGGAGCAGCTTGCACAGGGCCACGCGGCGGCGCTCACCACCGGAGAGGTGCTTGACCTCGGCGTCCGGCGGGGGGCAGCGCAGGGCGTCCATGGCCTGCTCCAGCTGGGAGTCGAGATCCCAGGCGTTGGCGGCGTCCAAGGCGTCCTGGAGGGTGCCCATCTCCGCCATGAGGGCGTCGAAGTCGGCGTCCGGGTCCGCCATGGCGGCGCTGATCTCGTTGTAGCGGTCCAGCTTGGACTTGATCTCGGCAACGCCCTCCTCGACGTTGCGAGCACCGTCTTGTCCTCGTTGAGCGGGGGCTCCTGCAGGAGGATGCCGACGCTGTAGCCGGGGGTCAGGCGGGCCTCGCCGTTGGAGGGCTGGTCGATGCCGGCCATGATCTTGAGGATGGACGACTTGCCGGCACCGTTGGGGCCGACCATGCCGATCTTGGCTCCGGGGAGGAAGGCCATGGTGACGTCATCGAGGATGACCTTGTCGCCGTGGGCCTTGCGCGCCTTGATCATCTGGTAGATGTACTCAGCCACTGCTCGTATGCGCCTTTCGTCAGGGTGTGAGCGGAGGTTCTGCGCGACGACAGCGACCGACCGGTCCCGTCCGTGCGCACCGTGGCCAAGCCTAAGGGAGCCCTGGAGCAATGGCGACGACGGCGGAGGTGAGACGGTGCACGCGGCTCCGCGGTGAGCCGATGAGAGGCAGAGCGGCGCCCGAGCGTGACAGCATGAGCGGGACAACGAACGAAGGAAAGGAATTCATGCACTACCTCAGTCACTACGAGTCCCCCTTGGGAGCCATGACCATGGCCGGCGATGGCGAGCACCTCACGGGCCTGTGGTTCGACGGTCAGAAGTACGACCGCTCGACGATCGACGACGACGCGGTACTCCAGCCCCGTCTACCTGTTTTCACGCAGACGGCCCAGTGGCTCGACGCCTACTTCGAGGGTGCTGACCCGGGTTTCACTCCGCCGATCAGCATCGAGGGCTCCGACTTCAGGAAGATGGTCACCTCCATCATGCTCTCCATCCCCTTCGGCGCCACCAGCACCTATGCCCGCATCGCCGCCGAGGTTGCCCGGCGTACTGGCAGGAAGCAGATGTCCGCCCAGGCGGTGGGTGGCGCGGTCGGGCACAACCCGATCACTCTCATTGTGCCGTGCCACCGTGTGCTTGCCTCCGACGGGAGCCTGCGCGGCTACGCAGGCGGGGTCGACCGGAAGGAACGTCTCCTGGAGATGGAGGGGGTCAACATGTCCGGTCTGTCAACGCCGCCAGCCGCTGACGACGGCGGTGGAAGGCGAGAATGAGAAGGCCGACCGCGGCCCAGAGTAGGCCTTGGAGCACCCAGGTCACCGAGTCAGCGGGGAGATGCATGGAACCGGACACGAAGTAGTTCACCATATGAAATCCTCCGTGCACTCCGATCGCCGCCCAGGTTGACCCCGATACCAGCCGAACAATCAACGCGGTCACCGCGAAACCGCACGGCAAAACGAGGTATGTGAGGTGCTCGATGAGATTCTGCTGACCTACTTGAGAGAAGAGATGAAGAGCAGTGAATCCGAGGACGCTGGACACTGCTGCAAAACGCGTCTCACCCAACGAGGAGAAGAGCCACCCTCTCCAAATCACCTCCTCAGGAATTCCCTGAAGAAGGAAGGCTATGGAGAAGGGCTCGACGATCATGAGCCACGGTGGACCCTGGGGTACCGGCTGGTCTCCACCAGCAAGCCCGAGCGCATGGAGCATGCCGGCCACCACAAGGTCCACGACGAGCGCAGCCAGAATCATCCCCACCAGCCAGAGCAGCGCACGCCTGTCGATGCGCAGCCCCACACTGACATGCCGGCCTCGGTCAAGCGTGCGACCCAAGACATAGCACAGGATAAGAGCGAGCACCACCGCCGCCCCATAAATCAACAACACACACGACCCCACCGCGAAGGACTCCAAGAGATCATCGGGATTCTCATGTGCGAGAGCAAAGGACTGGATCGCAGGAATCTGTTTCAACAAGGCCGGCGTGAGCGCGCAGGCGAACATCATCGCAACCGCGATGACAATGCGCAGCACCTTTCCAGTCACGGTCAGACGACGCTCCTGATCCGATTGATATCCGCTGAGATCCGAGGACTCGAGAGACGAGAGTGTTGATGAGACTTCCACCGACCGAGGTTTTTCATGTGATGCGCTCATAAAATTCACGGTACGTCTAATATTTTGCGACCTCAATCGCAAGTCAGAGAAACCAGGGGCACATAGAAAAGAAATCAGGGATCCCTCCGGGGGATCCCTGACTCCGGTGATGCTTCTGATGAAGCGAGCCGCTCAGTCCTCGGCCGTTTCCTGCTGCTTGCGCCAGCGGATGCCGGCGTCAATGAAGCCGTCGATGTCGCCGTCGAACACCGAGTCGGGGTTACCGACCTCGAAGTTGGTCCGCAGGTCCTTGACCATCTGGTAGGGGTTGAGGACGTAGGAGCGCATCTGGTCCCCCCAGGAGGCCTTGACGTCCCCGGCGAGCTCCTTCTTCTTGGCGTCCTCCTCCTGCTGCTTGAGCAGGAGGAGTCGCGACTGGAGGACACGCATGGCGGCGGCGCGGTTCTGGATCTGGGACTTCTCATCCTGCATGGAAACCACCAGCCCCGTGGGCAGGTGGGTGATGCGCACGGCGGAGTCGGTGGTGTTGACGCTCTGCCCGCCGGGTCCCGAGGAGCGGAAGACGTCGATGCGGATGTCGGTCTCGGGGATGTCGATGTGGTCGGTGGACTCGATGAGAGGGATGACCTCGACGGCAGCGAAGGAGGTTTGGCGGCGGCCCTGGTTGTCGAAGGGGCTGATGCGCACCAGGCGGTGCGTGCCGCCCTCAACGCTCAGGGTCCCGTAGGCGTAGGGGGCGTGAACCTCGAAGGTGACCGACTTCAGGCCCGCCTCCTCGGCGTAGGAGGTGTTGAGGACCTTGACGGAGTACTCGTGCCGCTCGGCCCAGCGGGTGTACATGCGCAGGAGCATCTCTGCGAAATCGGCTGCGTCCACACCGCCGGCGCCCAGAGCGGATGGTGACGACGGCGTCGCGCGGGTCGTACTCGCCGCTCAGCAGCGTACGGATCTCCAGGTCGGAGAGATCCTTGCTGATGGCTGACAGGTCCGCTTCGGCCTCGGCGAGGATCTCGGCGGCGTCCTCACCCTCCTCCTCACCGGCGAGCTCGACCATCGCCTCGAGATCCTCGATGCGCTCCCCCAGGCTCTCGACCCGCTTGAGGTCGGCCTGGGCGTGGGACAGGGCCGAGGTGACCACCTGGGCGGAGTCGGGGTCGTCCCACAGGTCCGGGGCGGACGCCTGCTCGGAGAGCTCGGCGATGCGGGTGCGCAGGGCCTCGGGGTCGGTCACCGCGGCGATGGAGGCGTAGGTGTGTCGGAGTCGTTCGATCTCGGAGGAGAAGTCAGTGGCCACGGAGGCGAGTCTACGGCAGAACGCACCGGGGGCGCCGTCGGGCGGATTCGGCCCGTCACTCCCACCCGCTCCGCGACGCTCGGTCTCGAGCATCACCCCAGCTCGAGGCCTTGGGCCTGGGCGAGCAGCGCCTCGAGCACCGCACGTGTCGCCGGGCCCGGATCGGTGCGGGTCGAGCGATGGCGCACCACCAGCTGGCGCACCCCCAGCCCGGGCAGGCGCACGACGCTCAGCTCGTCGGGCAGAAGCCCGGAGTAGACGGACAGCTCGGGCAGAAGCGCACAGCCCAGTCCCTGGCTGACCATGGCCAGGACGACGTCGTAGTCGTAGGCGACATGCCGCATCGTCAACGGCGTCCCCAGCTGGCGCTCCAGACGGTCCAGGGCGAAGGCTCCCGCAGTTCCGGGAGCCAGGTCGATCCAGGTGGCCCGAACCAGGTCCGCCAGAGTGGAGGGGGCGGCCTGCTCGGCCGGGACGACGACGAGCCAGGACTCGTCGAGCAGCGGGACATCGGTCATTCCTCGGGGCGCAGCGGGCAGGGAGTGCTCGTCGCGCTCGATGAGGACCAGGTCGAGCTCGCCGCGGCGCAGCCGGGACAGGGCGCTGCGCTCCTCGACCTCCTCGACGATGACCTCCAGCTCCGGACTGGTGGTTGCCAGTGAGGACAGCAGGGGCAGCAGAAGCGCACGGACCGCGGAGGCGAAGCTGCCCACCCGCACCACGCCGGAGGGGGATGGAGTCGTCCAGGTCGGCCAGCTCACGACGCACCGTGGTCAGCTCGTCCTCAATGCGCTCGGCCGCGTCCGCCAGGACCTTCCCGGCGACTGTGAGCACGGCTCCGGCGGGCGTGCGGTCCAGGACCCGGGTGCCGCACTCGCGTTCCAGAAGGCGAATCTGCTGGGAGACGGCGGACGGCGTGATGTGAAGGATATCTGCCGCTGCGACGACTCCTCCGGCCCTGTGGACGGCCAATAAAACCGAAAGCCGCTGGGGAAGAACTTGCATGAAGTAAATCTACATCCCTTATGCAGATAGATGCGATTGACCTTCATCGAGGAGCGCCCAAGAATCATCCCCGTGAACGACGTGCTCTCCTCCCTCATCTCTCTCGGCGGCTGGATCGGTGCCGCTGAGCTCCTCGTGGCCTACTTCCTGGTCTCCAAGGGCACGATCGCGGGCGATTCACTGAAGTACCAGGCCCTCAACATCACCGGTTCCGTGCTGCTGACGATCAACTGCGCGAGCTCCGGCGCCTGGCCCAGCGTCATCGCCAACACCTTCTACCTGCTGGTGGGCATCAACATCCTGTTCACGGTGAAGCGGGCCTACATCGCCCAGCTCTCGCGCCGGCAGGGTGAGGAGCTGCGGGCTCGGGTGCACGGGTTCCGACGCCCCTCCCCCACCGTCTCAGCAGGCTTCGTCGAGCAGGCCTGACAGTACCCGCGCCGCCAGCCCCTCCCGTCGACAACCAACCATCCACCAGTTCCGACGCAGTGAGTCCTGAAGGCTCACTGCGTCGTCGTCATGCGGGCCGATCCGGTGGCGGTGATGGTGAAGCCCTCGGCCGGGATGATCCCCCAGGGCAGGAAGGGCGGGTGGGAGCGGGCCTGCAGCGTCACCACGGCGGTCCGACTGTCGGCGGCGCGGGCGCTGACGACGGTGATCCCCGTCAGCCTGGCAGCAGCGGGCTGGGCCGACACGTCTGCAGCCGCATGGCTTCGCACCTCCGCATCGGTCAGAGCGCCCGGCGCCGTATCTGTTCCGTCGCCCCCGTAGTACGGGTGCGCATCCATGCTCTGCGCCCCGGCGGCTGCGGCCGAGTCCGCGAGCGACGTGAGGGTCTTGAGGTCGAGGTAGACCGCTGTGGCCGATGCGGCGACGAAGAGCAGCGCGAAGACGACACAGATGAGTCCAACCCCCAGCAGCAGCGTCTGTCCACCCTCCTCGCGGCGCAGGCGGCGCGCCAGCGCCCGTGCGCCACGAAGAACCTCGCCGGGCTTCAGTCTCCTGCTCACTGCTCCTCCTCACCCGGCAGGGTGATGGCCCGTTCGGCGTCAACGACGACGACGTCGCGACCGATCCCCAGGGAGGCGAAGCCCGGCAGGTCCACGCCGACAGCCACCTTGACGATCGCAGCCTGCCCTCGGGCACAACCGTGGTCACAGGTGACTGACAAGGAACGGTCCGGGTCGGCCTCGACCCCCTGATCAGACAAGGACAGGCCCATCGCCACCCGGGCCTTGTCCATGGCCGACGGGGAGTCGTCGACCTCGAGGACCCGACTGGAGGCATCGGCCGCTGAGGCAACGGCGAAGCTCGTCGCCTGGATCTGGGCCAGCGAGATCACGAGGTAGAGGACGGGCACCACGAGCACGGCGCTCCACCCGATGAACTCGACGATCGCGTTGCCCTCCTCCCGACGCGCGAGCCCCCAGGACTTCCGGGCGACACTCCCGAGAATGTCTCGGAGCCCTCGCGCAGCCCGTCTCCCCCACCGAAAGATCGCGGCGACCCGATTCGCCGCCGACGGCCGTGGGGCAGGTGGACGTCTGCGAGTCTTGGGGACAATCATGGCGATCACCCCTGTTCACTCTCCCGGACGAGTGAGGACTCGTCGACCGCGTGTCCCTGCACCTTCATCGTCCCTCCGGGGCCGAACAGCCCCAGAACCGGAAAGGGCGCAGTCGCCGTCACCTCAACGATCGTCAGGTCGCCGGAAGGAACTCGAGAGACGGTCACGGTGTTCACGTAGCCGCGACGCAGCGCGGCGTCGGACAGGGCCTGCACCCGTTGCCGAGCCTCAGCCTCGGTGCCTCCTACCAGAGCGGCCCGGCGGGCCCCGTCGCCGGCGGCGTCAGTGAGGACGTTGCGCGCGTAGACACCCAGTGCGACCTGGAGGAGCGCGACGAACACGATGACGACGAGGGCACCCACCATGACGAACTCGACGACCGCGGATCCGGACTCGTCCCGGACGCTCAGACGGCTCGGGCACAACCGGAAGCCTGCGCGGTTCATGCACGGAACCGAGACGCTACGGCCGATCCGTTCAGATCGCACTCGTCACCTTCGCGATGGCGTTGAGGAACACCTCGGTCAGTGTGCTGCCGGCGACTGTCCACAGGGCCACCACCAGACCAGCGGTCATGAGGGTCACCAGGACCCAGCCGGGGACATCACCACGCTCGTCCCGCAGATCGATCCGTGATGGGCGGATGATCCTCCACGTCCTGGATCCTGGACGAGACGACTGCGACAGGGCGAGAACAATGCGCTTCATGACTGCTCCTTGTTGACGGATGGGAATCTGATCGGAGGGACGAGGGAGGGGGAGGGTCCGGGAGACGGAAGAGACGAGGACGACGGACGTGCCTCACACCCCCAGTCTCAGGACGAGCAGCCCCGGGAAGAGAGCGAAGACGACCGTGATGGGCAGGACGAGGAAGACCACGGGGACCATCTGGGCGATCTCACGTCTGCCGCCCTCCTCCATGAGGTCCTGACGCGCCGTCTCCCGCGCGTCCTTGGCCTGGGAGCGCAGGACATCGGCCAGAGGCGTGCCACGTTCAAGGGCGACGATGATCGCCTCGCACAGGCGGGTGACGTGGATGGAGCCGATTCGTCTCTCCAGCCGATCCAGGGCGGTGGACAGGACGGTGCCGGAACGAACATCGGTCAGGGTCGTGTCCAGCTCGTCGACAAGATCTCCTTGTCCAAGGACGACAACACGTTCGATGGCGGCCACCGGCCCCTGACCGGCTCCGACAGCCAGGGCGAGGAGCTCGACGACGTCGGGCAGCTGGGCCTCGATCCGCGCCAACCGCTTTGAGACGGCCCGGCTGAGCCACCAGTCCCGGGCCGCCGCACCGACCACGACGGCCATGAGGGACAGGACGATGAGCGCGGGCACGTTGACGGACCTGATAAGGGCCGCCAGTCCCCCAGCCGCAAGGGCGAGCAGGAGCGCCGTCGTGGACCACAGAACCTGCTGGAGGCGGAACTGATCGAGCCCGAGAGACGAGCCGGAACGCGCCAGCCGCCGTCGGACCGAGTCTGCCGATGACCCCAGGGAGTCCAGTATCCGCCCGAGGCTGAGGACCTCTGCGATGGAGGCCGCGAGCAGACCGACGACGGTGCGTCCGTCTGAGGCCGGCCCCGCCGAGGCGGTCAGAAGCCCAGAGGTCGTGGGACGCCGGTGGACGTACGGCTCCAGCCTGGCCATGAGTGTGGGACGACGTCGCCGGACCGCCGAGATGATGGTCAGGATCCCCACGGCACCCACCAGGCCCGCCAGTCCGCCGGCGAACGTGACGTTCATCGGGGTCATCGCAGAGTCCTCTCCTCCTCGGGAAGGCGCCCCAGGCGCAGCATGAGCCGGTAGGCGATCACCGAGACGACGGCGCCGACCAGAAGGATGAGGGCGCCGGTGGCGGTGGCGTATGCGGCCGCCGCCTGGGGCCGGGTGGACAGCAGCGCCAGGACGAGCCACGGGGCGGCGACCGCGACCTTGGCGCCGTTGACGGTCCAGGACTGTCGCGCCTCGAGCTCCCCACGGGTACGCATGTCCTCACGCAGCATCTGAGACAAGGAGCGCAGGAGCGTTCCCAGGTCCGTACCACCAACCTCGTGGGCCAGGCGCAGGGCCTCGACGATCCGATCCGCAACAGGGTCGGCGAAGCGAGCCTTGAGACGATCCAAGGCGCTGTCGAAGCGGGCGGAGGCGGCGTAGTCGGTGGCGAAGGCCCGGAACTGGGGACGGACCGCTTCCGGGCCGCGCTCACCAAGGTTGGTCAGGGCCTCTGGCAGGCTCATGCCCGCACGGACGCCCGAGACGAGGGTATCGACGGCCTCGGGCCATACCTGGCGCAGACGAGTGCGGCGGCTGCGCGCCCGCGAAGAGATGATAAGGAAGGGAATCGCGGTGAAGATGACGGCGAAGGACAGCGCGACCGGCCAGGCCCGCGAGGTTCCCAGAAAGACCAGGCCGATGAGCAGCCCCAGACCGATCGATCCCAGGACGAACATGGTGGGGCTGGTGCGACCGGCGCCGGCCTGGACCAGGATGTCCGCCAGGAGACGCGAGCGCCTTGAGCGCCACTGGGGCGGATCGGAGGTGCATGCCAGCCAGATGAGCAGAAGCCCCACGCCTGCGAGAAGTCCCGCGACAGCACCCATCAGTACGCTCCCTTGCTGTTGTCGGGGTGGGAGCTCAGCAGAGCGGCGAGATCGTGTCCGGCCCGACCGAAGCGCTCGGCGCCGCTGGGAGCACCCGCGCCCCGGACGAGATTGCCGCTGTGGTCACGGTGAAAGACGTCGGAGGTCTCGATGACGCCGTTCTCAACCCGGCCGGACAGGGCGGCAACCTCCCTGACGGTGCGCCGCCCGTCCCGGTCCAGGTCGAGGTGGACGACCAGGTCGATGGCGCTGGCCACGGTCGGGACCACGAAGTCGCTGGAGACGTTCTCCCCTGCCAGCAACGGAAGCGTGCAGATCTTGATGACGGCCTCCCGCGCGGAGTTGGCGTGCAGGGTGCACATTGAGGACAGTCCGGAGTTCATCGCGAGGAGCAGGTCGAGGGCCTCGGCCTCACGCACCTCTCCGATGATGAGGCGGTCGGGACGCATGCGCAGTGCCTCCTTGACCAGTCGGCGCAGACTGATCTCACCAACGCCCTCGAGGTTGGGCGGACGGGTCTGCATCGCCACGCAGTCCCGGTTGCGCAGGGCCAGCTCGAAGACCTCCTCGCAGGAGATGACCCGCTGCCCGCCCGGGATGGCTCCGGCAAGCGCCCTCACCATCGTGGTCTTCCCGGCCTGGGTGGCTCCCGAGACCAGGATGTTGAGGCCGGACTGCACGGAGGCGTCCAGGAAGGCCGCGACCTGGCTGGTCATCGAGCCCATGCGCACCAGGTCGCTGGTGCGCGAGGCGCGGGAGGTGTGCTTACGGATGTTCACGGCCCAGTGCTGGGAGGTGATCGGCGGGATGACGACATGAAGTCGCTGTCCTCCGGCCAGCTGGGCGTCGACGAAGGGGCTGGACAGGTCCAGGCGGCGCCCGGAGGCCCGCAGCATCCGCTCGACCAGAACGGCGAGGTCCTCACTCTCCAGGATCGTGGTGGTCAGCTCCGGGCGCCCGGAGCGGGCGATGAAGACACGGCCGGGGGCGTTGACCCAGATCTCCTCGATGGACTCGTCGTCGAGGTAGCTCTGGAGCGGTCCCCAGGCCCGCCATGGAGTCCAGCACGTGGGAGCGGGCTCCAGCCGGGTCAATGAGTGGCGGCACGAGTCCGGCGTCGGAACGGCGCAGGTAGTCGTCCTCGGCATCGGTGACGAGCTGCTCGAGGGCGGAGGTGTCCTGAGCGGGTCGATTCCGCGAGCGCGGACCAGCTCGCGCACCTCCGCGAGGAGGAGATCGGCGGCGTCCATGGTGCCTCTCAGTGACGTGAATTGATGAGAACGGGATGAGTGAGGACGTGTGAGGGCTGCGCTGGGGATCGGCGCCGCCCTCTCATCCACCGGCCACTTGGTGACCGTCATCACGGAGAAACTCTAGGGCACCTGATCGCAAAACGACCACCACCTCGGTAAACCCTGTGGATAACTCGGACGTTGTTGCACATTCATCGGTTCGCTGTCCAGCGAATTCGGCGTTTGCCGCCAGCGGACGGGCGCGGCTGTCCTGCGAGACATAGGACCTGTCGCCTACGGTTGGACCATGTCACAGCCTCCGCAGTCCCCGGACGCCCCCGGCAGTACCGATGTCGACGGCCGCGTCGACAGACTCACCGATGAGGCGGCCTCCGACGTCGAGCACGCTGAGGCTCCGACGGCCGGCGACGAGGACAGCGACCAGCAACAGGCTGAGCACTCCGATCAGCGATCCGACGAGCACGACGAGGACTATCGTGCGCCCGTGGTCGTGGCCCCGCTGCCGGGGGCCTCGGCCGAGCCGCCGCAGAGCAGCACGCCGGCCCCGCAGGCCCAGCCCGCCGAGACTCCTCGTCCTCATCACTCCGCACTCTCCCTGGCCGCCATGGCGAGCGTCGCCGTCGCCGGTCTCAACCCGGCCCGCCTGGCGCTACCGCAGTCCGAGACCCCCGAACGGCACATCATCGGCGTCATCGACACCCAAGGCCGGCACTGGGAGGTTCATGAAGCGCGCACCGACGCCGTCGGCGCCTCTCTGGAGGCCGAGGCCGAGGTGCTGCGCCGCGTCGGCAGGGTCGTCGATGACGGGAGGCTCTCCTTCAACGTGCCCCGGGCTGCCGGTTCCCTGCGCCAGCAGGGCGCCCACATCCAGGTCCGCTCGCACGTGGAGGGCAAGCCGATCCCGATCGAGGCGCTCCGCCCGGGGCCGGGGATGTCCGCAGGACTAGGCAAGGCCCTCGGCGAGATCCATGAGCTGGAGATGTCGGTGATCTCTGAGGCGGGTATGCCGGTCTACGACGCCGAGGAGGTACGCCGGCGCTGGCTGAGCCTGCTGGACGACGCCGCCGCGACGGGCAGGACTCCACCGGAGCTGCTGGGGCGCTGGGAGCAGGCGCTGGAGGACACTGCCCTGTGGCGCTTCCGCCCCACCGTGGTCCACGGCGACCTCGCCGAGGAGAACGTGCTGGTGGCCGGCGGCACGGTGGTGGCCGTACGCGGCTGGACTCAGGCGCACGTGGGTGACCCGGCCGAGGACCTGGCCTGGGTGTACTCCTCGGCGCCGGTGGACTGCCTGGACTCCATCGAGGACGCCTACGACATCGCGCGCACCGAGGGCGTCGACCGGCACCTGCGCGAGCGGGCCGAGCTGGTCAGTGAGCTCAGCCTGGCGCGCTGGCTGCTGCACGGGGTGCGAACCGGGGACAAGCCGGTCATCAACGACGCAGTGGCAATGCTGGAGGACCTGGCCGCCCAGGTGGGTGACGCCCCGCTGGTGGAGCCGGCCACGCCCAGGCTGGCGCCGGTGCCCGGGGAGCGTGAGCCCGCGGAGCCCGACGCGATCACCAACCCGGTGGCGATGGTGCGCGTCGACGACGAGGACGACTGTCGCCGCCTCCTGCCTCGATTGGGGTCAGGTCAGAGGGTTGCGGTCACGAGGTCAGGAAGGCACACCGGCCTGGCCACCCGGCTGACGATGAAATGCTCCGTCCAGCGGTTGCCGGGTAGGGGCAGACGGAAGCGTACCACGGCAGGGCCTGCACCGGCGGGGTCAGGATCAGTGACCATCGGGGCGGTGGCCCGGAGCCCAGAGCGCGCAGACAAGGACCCAGCCCAGCGTCGTCAGCTGATGCCGAGGGGATCCAGGTCATATGAGAGTTGTGGAGCTCGCGGCATGCTCCAGGGCGGCAGGACGGGCGTCGTCCAAGCCCCTGGCTCATCGTCTGGCCGACACGTAGGTCCGGTGGGTTGCGTGCGCGCGCTCCGAGGCCAGCGCGATTGGGTAGAAGGAGGCGTGGGCCAGGGGTGAGAGGCTGAACCCGATGCCGAGCAGCAGCACTCCCAGCCTGTCCCGACCGGCGATCCGCGCAGCAGCACCCAGTGCGCGTAGAGGCCGGAGTATGAGCGGGACGAGTAGTTACAACAACGCGCCCATCGCAGGCGGGGCCTCGATGCGCGTGTAGAAGGGGCGCAGGCGTCGCTCCATGATCGATGAACGCCGTGGTCGTTCCTGGTCAGCCGATGAAACGACGATGAGCAAGGTCATCGAGGATCCAGCAAGGAGCTGATGAGGAAGGCGACGATCGACCAGGTCACCAGCATGCGGGGTCTCCTTGCAACGTCGGACGCGAAGCGCGAGTGCGCGGACCGTGAGTGGCTCCGCGTCTGAACGAGACGGCGAGCCCCGGGCAGTCCTGAAGGTGACGTTAGCCCGGATGCTCAGGCGGGGGAAGAGGCGTCATCTCGTCGGATGGGAGCCCCGGTGTCAGGGCCGACTCGATCCGGTCGAGGCTGAGCAGACCGGCCGCGGCGAGCTCGTCGACGCGTCCCCCGGGGTAGTCGACATACACGTAGGCGGCACGCACCGAGCCGGCGGAGACCCCCTGGGAAGCCGCCCAGGCGTGGACGTAGACGCTGAGCTGGTCCACCGGGACCTGGCGGCGTCCGGTCTTCCAGTCGACGATGAGCCATCCGGACCCGTCCAGGCGGCGGAAGACGGCGTCCATGCGGCAGCGCAGGGTGGTGGCACCGATGGTGATCTCCCGGTCGATCTCGGTGTCGACAAGAACGTAGTCGTCCAGGAGCGCCAGGTTCTCAACCGTCCCCAGCCAGCGCTCAACACGTTGCCGGTCCTGAGGGTCGAGGTTGTCGGGAACGCCCGGCCTCCCCAGCCCGAACAGGGTGCCGCGAGCGCTCAGGAGCTGGGCGACGGCGTCGTGGAAGACGGTTCCGAGCCGGCCCGCGGCGCGGGGCTCGGGCGGAAGCGGCCGACGCAGGTCGAGGGCGAATCGCCGACGGTCGGCGCGCAGGTCGTCCAGGCGGGTGGCGGCCAGGTGCTCGGGCAGGCGGACAGTGGGGGTGGCCGACGTCGCTCGGGCGCGCTCGGCCAGGAGAAGGTCTGTCTCCAGCCGCCAGCGTCGCAGTGTGTCATCACTCGCCTCCGGTTCATGGCCGGGGCTCGTGGACGCAGCCCTGACGGGAGTCGGCTCTGTGAGCAGCTCGGTGGGGCTCGCCTCGCTCATGGCGGCGGCGACCTGGGCGGCGGCCGCCTGCCGGGCTCGGCGCAGCGCGGCAGCCCGGTCCGTATCCGCTCCCCCGTCGTCGTGCGATTGCCCGTTTCCCAGCGCCTGAGCGCCCGGTGTCTCCGTCTGTCCGGCGTCCAGGGGCCAGGTGCCCACCTGGGTCAGGGCGGTCAGGGGGTTGGGTCGGGACTCATCGAAGTCGACCCATCCGTCTGCGTAGGGGACCAGGAGGTCGCGCCGGCGGAGCTCGGTGAGGAAGCGTGAGGGCCGGCGGGGCTTGGAGGCGGTCTTGGACAGGTGGGAGCCGGTCAGGAGGAGATCGTGGCGGGCCCGGGTGAAGGCGACGTAGGCCAGGCGGCGCTCCTCGCGCAGGCTCTGGCGTCCCAGGGCCTCCTTGTAGGCGGTCATCGTCTCGGTCAGGAGGGGCTTGTCCGTAACGGCCGGGCTGAGTCGCCGACGGTGAAGGGGGGAAGGTCGTCGGCGTCGGCCCGCAGAGGGAAGGGGAAGATCGAGGTGCTCCCCATCCAGCCGGTCTCCACCACGCGCAGGTCCTCCTTGACGCTGCTGGTGTAGGAGGGGAAGACCTGCTCGTCCATGCCGGGCACGGCGACGGCGTCCCACTCCAGTCCCTTGGCGGCGTGGACGGTCAGGAGCTGGACCGCCCCGGGCGTGGGGTCGACCTCGGGGGCGCTCATGGCGTCCTCATGCTCCTCGGCGGCGTCGAGCCACTCCAGGAAACCGGTAGGCGTCGGGGTGTCGGTGTCCGTGGCGTAGGCGAGGGCCGTCGCCTGGAAGGAGTCGAGGGCGCGGTGACCCATCGGGTCGTCGACCCTGGCGGCGATCTCGATGTCGAGACCGAGGGCCTGCTCGGCCAGCGCGACGAGGTCGGGAAGAGGCAGGGCCAGGGCCTCCCGGACGCGCCTGATCGCTCGGGCGGTGCGCAGCGCGACCGCCAGCCCCGCCGGGGTCAGGCCCTGGGAAGCAGCGGCCGTGGCCCCTCCGCCCCGTCGTCGTGCCATCGCAGCAGGGCGTCCAGGGCCTCGCTGAGCAACGGCGAGTCGACCTGGTCGCCGCTGCCGTCCGCGCCGTCCCGGGTGCTCTGCGTGCTCCGCGCAGGTGGTCGGAGGAGATCACGGGCCAGGCCCGCCAGGGCGTGCAGGTCGCCGGCGCCGATGCCGAAGCCGGTCAGGAGCCTGACCACCCGGTCCCCGCGCTCTGGGTCCGTGGCGGCAGTCAGCAGGGCGCGGACGTCGGCAACCTCGGGGACGTAGAGCATTCCTCCCAGGCCGACGATCGTGTAGGGCAGACCGGTCCTCTCCAGCTCGGCGGCGATGGGTTCCATCTGCGCCCGGGTCCGGCACAAAACGGCCATCTCGGCGTCGGGAGACCAGCGCTCGGCGAGGAAGGCGGCGACGGTACGGGCCTCCTCGGCGGGGTCCTGGAGGAAGGCCCCGTGCACAGTCCCGGGCTTCAGCCCGAAGGCGACGGGCCGGGCCCGCAGGGGGGCGACGGCGATGTGCTCCCCCACCGGGTCCCCGTCCTGCACGACGCCGGAGCGCAGCGGCTCGGAGACGGCGTTGGCGACGTCGAGGATGGCGGAGTCGTTGCGCCAGGATGTCGACAGCTCCAGGACGGGGGCGGCGTCGGCCGGTGGTATCCCGGAGGCGAGGCGGGCGGTGCCACTAGGGTTGAAGCGCTGGTGGAAGGTGTCCAGGGCTCCGGCGCTCGCCCCGCGCCATCCGTAGATGGCCTGGTGGGGGTCGCCGACGGCAGTCACCCCGGAGTCGGCGAAGAGTGCGGACAGGAGGCGGACCTGGGCGACCGAGGTGTCCTGGAACTCGTCGAGCAGGACGGCGGGGTACTGCGCCCTCACCTGGGCGACCGCCTCAGGAACGGACTCGGCGATGGTGCAGGCCAGGGCGATCTGGTCCCCGAAGTCGAGGAGGCCGTGGCTGCGCTTGTAGTCGTGCAGCTCGGCGACGACGTCGAGCAGGGCCTCCCACTCGGTCATGACGGCCGGTGCCTTGCCGACCAGGGTCTTGCAGCCCTTGATGGCGGCCAGGGCGGTGAACTGCTCGCTCAGGTCGGCCAGGTCCTTGGCGGCCTCGTCAATGGTCAGCAGGTTCTGGCTCAGGGCATCGCCCAGGACCAGGACGGCACTCGTGTTGTGGATGAGGCTCTCGTTGGGAAGCGGGAGGGTGCGGGCCTCGAGCAGGGAGGTGACGATCTGCCACGAGCGGGCCTGGGTGATGAGGGCGGAGTCGGGGTCGATGCCGATGCGCAGGCCGTGGTCGCGCACCAGGGTGCCGGCGAAGGAGTTGTAGGTGGCGATCATCGGCTCACCGACATCGGTGGCATCGGCAGCATCGGCGCCAGTCCCGTCAGTCTCCGGCGCGGTGACCGGGAGCAGACCGGCGGCGCCGAGGCTGGCCAGGCGGGAGGCGACGCGCTGGTCCAGCTCGGCAGTGGCCTTTCGGGTGAAGGTCAGTCCGAGGACCTGGTCGGGGCGGACCTGCCCGGTAGCGACCAGGTAGACGACCCGCTGGGCCATGGTGGCGGTCTTGCCCGAGCCGGCTCCGGCGACGACCAGGAGCGGGCTGAGTCGGTGAGCGATGACGCGCGACTGCTCCTCGGTGGGGGTGTGGATACCCAGCGCCTCCGCCAGGGTCTGCGGGGTGATTTCGCGAGCTCTGGTGGGGGTCATGAGACGACTCTCCTTCCCTCGACCTGGACGGGGCAGGAGTCCTTGACCATGCAGGTGCGGCAGTGCTCGCCGGTGCGGGCCTGGAGCAGGGGTCCTGAACCGGCTATGGCCGCGCCGGCCACGAGGTCCTCGGCCCAGTAGTCCTCGGAGACCTCGGCCGCTGTGCTCGCGTCCCCGTCGCTGGGCTCGTCCCCGGACCTGTCCACCGGTTCGAGGGCTGCGGGACTGGGGTCGAGCGCGGCGCCCGGCGGAGCCAGGACGTAGCCGTCACCGGATCGCTTGGAGGGCTCCTTGCCCAGGAGCACAAGGGCTCCGCCCAGGACATGGTGACCTTGTGACGCCAGGGCGAGCCGGTAGGCGGCCAGCTGGGGGTGGCGCTGGACGTCCTTGGGGACGCGCTGCCCGGTCTTGAGGTCCATGACGCGCACACCGTTGTTCCCGTCTGGGTGGTCCTCATCCTGTTGCTCGTAGCCGCCCAGGTGCTCGAGCCGGTCGATGCGTCCGGAGATCGTGACGGGGACGGCGTCGAGTCCGGCTGCACGGATCCGGGCCCCGGCCCGGTCTCGAAGCTCGGGGCTGAGGAGCCGCACGGGGATGTCGACGTCGGCGCGAACGGGCTGCTCGACGTCGGCGCGAATACCCAGGGCGTCGCAGTCACTCAGGTAGGCGTCGAGGCGCTCGATCATGGCGCGGGCGCGGTCGGAGGCCAGGCATCCCAGCCAGGTGTCGGGATAGCCGAGGCCGCCCAGACGTTCCTCGAAGGCCGCCTTCAGGGCAGGGCCGCGCAGGTGCTCCTTCTCCGCCCGCTCGGCGATCTCGTGGATGAGACTGCCCAGGGCCTGGGCGTCGCTGGCGGGGACCGAGCCGCCGTTGCGACTCAGGAACCACTTGAGAGGGCAGGCGGCCAGGCCCTCGACGTCGGAGGGGCTGACTCGTATCCGCTCCCCCTCGGCGACGAGGGGGCTGGTGGAGGTGGGGCCTGCCGCACTGATCCAGGTGGCGGGGTCGGCGCCGGGAACGTCCCGGCGAGCGAGATCGGCCAGCAGTTCGACGGCGACCTGGCCGCGCCGGCGCTCCTCGGCGGTGGCCGTCTCCAGGTTCCCGGCGACAGCCGCGCGGCGCAGCTCCCCCACCAGGCCGCGCAGGGTGAGGTCTCCGGTGTCGGGGCTGAGGAGGGGGCGCCGTCGGCATCGGTCAGGGCGATCCCGGCGCTCTGGGCGATCTCCGTCAGAAAGGGTGAGGGGGCGTGCTCGGCGTCGGCGGTGGCGGTCAGCAGAAGGCGTCTGGTGGCGCGGGAGAGGGCCATGATGAGCATGCGGCGCTCGTCGGCGCGCACCTGTGCCCGCGCGGCGGCAACGGCGCCGCTGCCGCCGGCCCCGTCCCCCGACGCGGTGACACCTGCCGCCAGACGGTCGGTGACCGCGTCGACGAGGAGGCCGGTGCGGGTCAGGGAGTCCCTCAGGCGCAGGTCCGGCCAGCGGTCCCGCTCCAGCCCGGTGACCACGACGAGCTCCCACTCCTGGCCCGCGCAACGAGCCGGGGTCATCACGGCGACGCCCTCCGGGCGCCGGCCCTGGGGGGCGACGGAGTCCGAGGGCAGGACCTCGGCGTCGAGCTCGCTCAGGAAGGTGGACGCGTCCTGGCCCGGATGACGCTCGGCCCAGACCTCAGCGCGCTTGAAGAGGGTCGTGACGACGTCGAGGTCGTGCTCGGCGGCCTCGGACAGGAGCGAGCGCACAGAGCTTCCGGAGGGCTGCAGGGCGACGGCCCGCCAGGCCTCGGCCCGGTCGGAGGCGTGCCAGGCGGCCCAGAGCAGGGCCTCGACATCGCGAGGGGTATCGGCAGGCACTCCCCCGACGGCAGCGCGCAGTGCCTCAATGATCCGGGCGGCGATGAGGAGCCGATCCGCCTGGGCGCCCAGCGGCTCTCCGCCCAGGGACCGGGCGAAGGCGGAGGCCTGATCGGTATCGGCCAGCAGGGACAGGAGGGCGGCATCGGCACCGGTTCGAGGAGCGGTCCTGGTGGCCTCAATGGAGACGCCGGGCTCACTGGGCTCGGCCCCGCTGACACTCGTGACTGCGGCCTCCGGATCCTGGCGCAGCCTGCGGCGCAGCCGGCGCAGGTCCATGGTGGTCAGCCCCACCAGGGGGCTGGTGAGGAGGTTGATGGCGGCCTCACGCTGAGGCGGTTCGCCGCGCCCACCGAGCTGGTCGCGGATGGCGGCGCGCACGATGTCCAGGAGCGCGGCAGCCGCAGGTTCTGCGCGCAGCAGCACCGCGGGCGTGCGGGAGGCCAGGGGAACGCCCCGCCGACGCAGGTCCCTGGCGAGTGACTCGGCGTCGGCGGCGCTGCGGACGATGACCGCCATCTGCGACCAGGCAGTGCCGTGATGGACGTGCTCGAGCCTGAGAGCCCGGGCGACGTGTGCACGTTCCTGCCAGGCGGAGGAGGCCAGGATCGCCTCGACACCGGTCGGCGCCGTCACCCGGTCCGCGTCAGGCGCCCCGGAGCCGCGCGAGGCCGAGGTACGGGGGGCCAGGGACGCCTGCCGGTGGGCCGCCGTGCCGGTCACCGGGACCCGGGCGCTCTGGTCGGCGACCACCGCCGCGATCGCCGGTTCGCCCCGGTAGCGGGTAGTCAGCCGCAGGCGGCTGGCTCCGAGGCCCGTGTGGTCCTCGGCGGCGACGAGCAGGCTGGGCGTGCCGCCACGGAAGGTCTCGACCGCGACATCAGGGTCTCCCAGTACCGCGATCTGCGCCCGGTGCCCGTCGGGGTCCGGGGCGGCCAAGGCCGTCAGGAGCCTGGCGGTGGCGGCCGTGCAGTCCTGGTAGTCGTCGACGATGATGAGGTCGGGGCACGGGTCGGGGGACGGTGACGGCGTCGAAGTCCCAGGATCCCAGGGCTTCCACGGCTCGGTCCTGGAGACGGGCGGTGTCCATCTTGCGGGTCTGCGCCCTGCGCTCGGCACTGGTCCGGCCCTGCGCGTCCCACGTGCGCAGAAGCTGGGCGGCCGGCCCCCAGATGGGGACGTTGAGCCGGCGCCCCAGCTCGGCCAGCTCATCGGCGGTGACGCCGAGCTCCCCAGCACGTGCCAGGAGGTTGCGCAGCTCGGAACGGAAGGCCCTCGAGCCGGTCGCCTCGACCGGGAGCCCCGGCCAGCTGATGGCGCTGATCATCGAGGCCAGGACGGAGTCCTCCTCCGCACCGGCCAGAAGGACCGGGGGAGGCAACGGGTCGGGCCGCCTGGTCAGCGAGGTGGTCAGGATCGTCAGGGCCAGGGCGGCCGGGGTGCGGACCCGTACGACGCCGTCGCCGTGGCCCTCGCGCAGCAGGTGGGCGGCTCGCCCCGCAGCCAGTCCGCACGCGTGCGGGTGGGTGCGAGCAGAACGGCGTCCCGGCCGCCTGCGACCGCCTCGGCCAGCAGCCTCAGGGCCAGAGACGTCTTACCGGTCCCGGGAGCCCCCAGGACGACGACGTTGGACCCATCGGCCACGCGATCCAGGACCCGCTGCCCATCGGCGTCAGCGGCGGGGAGCTCGGGCGCCTCGGGGGGCGGAAGGAGACGGACGGGGTCCTGGGACATGGGACCATCTCACCACGGGTCACCGACAGGAACGCGCACTGTTAAAGGATCGTCACCGACAACCGCCCCCTCAGCGCCGAGAAACCGGCGGGTCGCCTGTCCGCGTGGCGCGAAACGGCGCGGTGCCGGGGGTAATCGGACCTCTGGCGCGCCCGGGCGCCTCTAGGATCAGGGCAGGTTCACGCCGCCTCTCCCCCGATGGGCGGCACGCCGCTCAATACGGCACACAGACGATGCGAAGGAGTCCCATGCAGGTCACGATCGGAATCAAGCACGCCAGCCGCGAGCTCTCACTGGAGACCTCCGACTCCCAGGAGAAGGTGCTGGCCGCCGTGGCCGACGCCGAGACCAAGGCCGTCACCCTCAGCGACGACAAGGGCCGCAAGGTCTTCGTGCCGGCCGGCTCCCTGGCGTACATCGAGCTCGGTGAGGCCGAGCCCCGCCGGGTCGGCTTCGGTATCTGAGCCGCCTCCTCTCGACGAATGCGCAAAGAGCCCAGATCCGGCGGAGCATCATCCCAACCGTTCCGCCGCTGATCTGGGCCCTTGCCGTTGTACTCGGCGTCCTGCCAGGAGGTTGAGGCCAATTTCCCGGGGATCCGGGGACTAGGGCGGTGATAACCGCTCGATTTCCTACCCTGATCCCAGACCATCACCCGCGAGACGGCATCGGATCTAGGCTCTCTGAGACGACGAACCGACACAGCAGGAGATTAGGACCGGTCAGCATGAACCTGACGGAGCAATTCGCTCATATGGCGACTGGCGCGATGTACGACGACCTGACGCCAGAGCTCGTCACAGCGCGGATCGAGACCGTCCGGGCCACCGATGCGTACAACCGTTCCTACGGTCGGCCCGCTGAGGAACGCGAGGCCCTGTTGCGTCGGATCGTGGGATCGATGGGCCGCGAGGTGAGCCTCGAGCCGACGTTCCGGTGCGAGTTCGGACGCAATATCCACCTCGGCTCCCATTTCTTGCGAACTTCGACTGCGTCATGCTCGACGGCGCCCCGATCACCATCGGAGACAATGTGCTTCTGGGTCCCAAGGTCGGCCTGTACACCTCCAACCACGCGCTGGATCCTCGTGAGCGCGCCGACGGCGCCTGCCGAGCTCGTCCGATCACGATCGGCGACGACGTCTGGATCGGTGGCAACGTCACGGTCCTCCCCGGCGTGACCATTGGCTCGGGTAGCGTCGTCGGAGGAGGCAGCGTTGTCACCCGCAGCATTCCCTCCGGTGTCATCGCTGCGGGTAACCCGGCTCGGGTGATTCGGGACGTGACCGAGTCCGATCGCACCAACTACCGGCCAATCCACTGACACCTGGCCCAACGCTGAGCCATCTACCCCTTGATTCCTCACGTTGTCGGGATGCGGGCCGATACAGTCGCTCTCATGAGGTCACCCGTGCTCGCGGCCGTGTGCGCCGTCTTGTTCTTCGTCAACGGCGTGCTGCAGCTTCTGCTGGCCCTCGGACTTCCCTTAGGCCGGTTCGTCCTGGGCGGTGCCTATACCGTCTCCCCGCTCCTACTCAGGCCGGTCAACCTGGCACTCTTCCTGGCCTGGTTCGGTTGCGCCCTGGCATACCTCAGGTACGGCGGTCTGCTGCGCCGTCCCCTGCATGAGCGCACCGCACGTAGCATTGTGTACGTCTCGACCCTGTGGCTGTTCATCGCCTCGGTGTTCAACCTCTTCATCACCACCAGCGACTTCGAGCGCTATGTCACCGGGACACTGTCGACTGTCGCGTGCGTCCTGAGCATGTGCCTCATATGGCGCCGCGACAGGTTCCAGCTCTGCCCCTGCAGGATCAGTCCCCACCGTTAGGCTGGGGTGCATGGACCACCAGGACGGCCAATGGGGCCTGCTCAGTCAGTGGATCGCGCGGTCGCAGCGCATCGTCTTCTTCGGCGGCGCCGGGGTCTCCACGGAGTCGGGGATCCCTGACTTCCGGGGCGCCAAGGGCTTCTACCACCAGGAGCGAGAGATCCCCCTGGAGCAGGTCCTGTCCATCGACTTCTTCACCGTGCACCCGCAGGCCTACTGGGAGTGGTTCGCCCAGGAGAACGCCCGCGACGGCGTGGCCCCCAACGCGGCCCACAGGTTCATGGCCGATCTGGAGAGGGCCGGGAAGCTGTCTGCCGTGGTCACGCAGAACATCGACGGCCTCCACCAGCGAGCCGGTTCCGAGCGGGTCCTCGAGCTGCACGGCAACTGGTCGCGTCTGACCTGCACCGGCTGCGGTGAGCGCTTCACCCTGGACGACGTCGACGGCGCCCGCTCCGGCGCGGTTCCCCGCTGCCCTGCCTGCGCCTCGGTGCTGCGGCCGGACATCGTGTTCTACGGGGAGATGCTGGACAACGACGTCATCGAGGGCGCCGTGCGGGCCATCTCGGAGGCGGACCTGCTGATCGTGGCCGGAACGAGCCTGGTCGTCTACCCGGCGGCGGGCCTCATCGACTACTACGCCGGTGAGCGCCTGGTCCTCATGAACGCGACTCCCACGCCGTACGACTCCCGCGCCGACCTCATCATCCGTGAGCCGGTCGGCCAGGTCTTCCAGGAGCTGGAGCGTCTGAGGCGACAGCCCTAGCCGATCCCCTGGTCCTCGAGGTCCACGTAGCGCTCGGGCGCATCGGACTCGCTGAGGGTGGCCGCGTAGTCGGGCACCTCGCTCTGGAGGGAGCGGTCCGTGCGGCGGTAGCCCGACGACGGCAAGGAGGACTTCTTCGGGAACGTCATCTCGGGACGCTCCACGTGCTCGTAGGGAATGGACTCCAGCAGGTGGTGGATCATGTTGATACGAGCCTTGCGCTTGTCCGCCGACTCCACAACGTGCCAGCGCGCGGAGTCGATGTCGGTGTGGACGAACATCTCGTCCTTGGCGCGAGAGTAGTCCTCCCAGCGGGGCAGAGCCTCCAGGTCCGTGGGTGAGAGCTTCCAGCGCCGCATGGGGTCGGTCATCCTCGACTTGAACCGTTTGTACTGCTCCTTCTGGGGCACGGAGAACCAGTACTTGCGCAGCAGGATGCCGTCGTCGACGAGCATCCTCTCGAAGACCGGGCACTGCTGGAGGAAGCGCCGGTGCTCCTCCGGGGTGCAGTAGCCCATGACGTGCTCGACGCCGCCGCGGTTGTACCAGGAACGGTCGAACAGGCAGATCTCGCCGGCGGCGGGCAGGTGCGCAATGTAGCGCTGGAAGTACCACTGGGTGCGCTCACGCTCAGTGGGGACGGGAAGCGCGACCACGCGCGCAATGCGCGGGTTGAGGTACTCGGTGATGCGTTTGATCGCCCCACCCTTGCCGGCCGCGTCACGGCCCTCGAAGATGACGACGACGCGGGCGCCGGTGGCCCTGACCCACTCCTGCATCTCGACCAGCTCCGCCTGCAGCCTCAGCAGCTCGGCCTCGTACAGGGAACGGTCCATGGTGGGGTGCTTCTTCGCCATACTTGAGTCTCGCACAGATCTCATCCAGGCGCGCAGGCAACTGGACAATCCTCCGTGCAGTCAGACGCAGAGGTGCCCGGTCCTGGAAGGACCGGGCACCTCTGGAGTGGTAGCGGGGACAGGATTCGAACCTGCGACCTCCGGGTTATGAGCCCGGCGAGCTACCGAACTGCTCCACCCCGCGTCGGTGAAACCAACCTTAGGGGCCACCCCGCCCTCGAGGCAAACAGCGAGGGCGTGCCCTTGCTCACCGCCCGGTGAGGCGGGTCGCAGGGCACGCCCTCATGCTGCGCTCTGGGTGGGCTCAGAGTGAGCTCCGAGTGGGCTCAGCCCAGCTTCTGCTGCGCGGCGATGGCCCGGTTGACGGCATCGTTGAGGCGCTTCTGCGCATCGCCGTACGCCGCCCAGTCGCCCTTGCTCCTGGCGTTGTCCGAGTCGGTCATCGCGGTCTGGGCGTCCGACAGAGCCTGGTTGAGCTCGGCCTTCGGGTCCGAGGATCCTGCTGCCGACGGCTCAGCGGACGGGGTGGCCGACGCGCTCGCAGAGGCCGTGGGCTCGGCGCTCGGCGCCGGTGAGGCCGTGGCCCCACCGCCCGCCGTCGGATCCTTGCCGTCAGTGGACTCGTTGGTGTCGTTGGCCGCTCCGGCATCACCGTTGACGGCCTGCTCCCCCGTCGTCGCCCCGGAGTTGCCGCCGAAGACCTGGTCGAGCGCCCCCGAGAGGGTGTCGGCGAAACCGACCTTGTCACCGAAGGAGACCAGCACCTTGCGCAGCAGCGGGTACTGAGTACCGGACGACGACTGCACGTAGACGGGCTGGACGTAGAGCAGGCCGCCTCCCACCGGCAAGGTCAGCAGGTTGCCCTTGATGACCTGGGATCCTTGCTGGGAGAGCAGGTTCAGGGTCGTGGAGGCCGCCGGGTTGGAGTCGAAGATGTTCTGCACCTGACCGGGGCCGGAGACATTCGAGGATCGTGGCAGCTCCAGGAGTCTCAGCTTGCCGTAGCTCGCACTGCGCTGGCCCTTCTTCCCCGTACCAGGGGACGTCTCGGAGTCAACCGCGAGGAAGCCGGTGAGAACGTTGCGGTTGGTGTTACCACCAATGATGTAGGCACTGGACAGGGAGAAGCTCGCCTGCTCCTGCCCCGGCATCTTGAGGGTCAGGTAGTAGGGGGCCTGCTGGTCCTGGCCGGGCGTGGTCGGATCATCCGGGATCTTCCAGAAGTCGCCCCCGGAGTAGAACTCCGCGGCGTCGTCGACGTGATAGCTCGCCATCATGGTGCGCTGGACGTTGAACAGGTCCTCCGGATAGCGCATGTGCGCGATGAGGTCGGCACTCATCTGGCTCATGGGAGTGACCGACCCGGGGAAGACCTTCTCCCAGGCCTTGAGGATCGGGTCCTTGTCATCCCACTGGTAGAGCTTGACCGACCCGTCGTAGGCGTCAACGACGGCCTTGACGGAGTTGCGCACGTAGTTGGACTCCTCCGGCGCCCCGAGCAGCCCGCCCTGGCTGTCGGCGGTCGCCGTCGCCTGAGCCAACGACTCGTGCTGGGAGTAGGGGTAGTTGTTCGTCGTGGTGTAACCGTCGAGGATCCACATGACCCGCTTGGGCGTGGCCGGGTTGTCGTCATGGTCGACGACGGCCGGGTAGGGGCTGTTGTCCAGGGTCAGCCACGGAGCCACCTTGGAGACCCGCTTGGCCGGGTCACGGTCGTAGAGGATCTGGGAGCCTTCACGTACCTCCTGGGAGAAGAGGATGTTGGGCTCCTGGAACTTGGCGGCGTAGAGGAGCCGGTTGAACGGATTGGACACGCTCGGTCCACCGTTGCCGGAGAAGGTGGTGTTGACCTGACCGGTCTTGGACTCGTCATCGGGGTAGTCCAGCTCGCGCGGCGAGCCGTTGTCCTTACCGCCCACGATGGAGTAGGACGGCGAGGACTGGCCGAAGTAGATCCGGGGCTCGTACTTGCCCAGGTCCCCCTTGGACGGGATGCCGCCCTCCCAGAAGGAGGGGTAGCCGCCGGAGGCCACGGTGTTGCCGTAGGCGTTCACGACGCCGTAGCCATGGGTGTACACCGTGTGCTCGTTGACCCAGGTCCGCTGTCCCTGGCCGAGGCCGGACAGGTTCAGCTCGCGCACCGCGATGACCGTGTCCCGGCTGCTGGAGCCCACCTTGTAGCGGTCGACGTTGAGACGGTTGGCGAAGGAGTAGTACTGCTTGTTCTGCTGGAGCTGCTGGAAGGTCGGTGAGACCAGGCCCGGGTCGAGCAGACGGATCGAGGCGGTGGACTCCGCGTCCTTCTCCAGCTGGCCGGCCGCTGCCTCCGTCGTGGCGTCGTAGTTGGTGGTCTCCACGTTCTCCAGGCCGTAGGCGGCCTTGGTGGCGTTGATGTTGCGCTGGATGTACTCGGCCTCCTGACGCTGGGCGTTGGGATCGACGACGAACTTCTGGATGACCAGCGGGTAGGCGGTTCCCACCACCAGCGAGGAGACGATCATGACGGCCACACCGATGATCGGCAGGCGCCAGGAGCTCGAGCGCACCGAGGCGATGAACAGGACCGCCACGGCCAGCCCGATCGCCGCCAGGATCGCGTTGGCGGGGATGACCGCGTTGACGTCGGTGTAGTTGGCGCCGTCGAACTTGGAGTTGGAGGCGTACAGGGCGCTGTAACGGCCCAGCCAGTACCCCGCTGCCCGAATGACGGCGTACAGCGCCAGGAAGACCGCCAGGTGGATCCGCGCCGCCTTGGTGAAGTGGGGCTTGCGCACCACCGAGATGCCGCCGTAGAGGTAGTGGACGACGACGGAGGCCACCCCGGAGAACAGCACGACGCCGGCCAGGAAGGACACGAGCGTCAGCACGGCAGGCAGGATGAAGACGTAGAAGGAGATGTCGATCCCGAACTGGGGGTCCTTGACGCCGAAGGACTGCACGTTGAAGGCCAGGAGCACCTCGCGCCAGTTGGGGGCCAGCTCCCAGGCCGATCCGAACAGGGCGAGAACTGCGGGCACCACCCAGGTCAGGCGACGCCGTAGGGGCTCGATCACGGTGCGGTAGGCCTCGAGGTTGCGGGTGGCCTCGTCGTCGGGCATCCCGATCTCCCGGGCCCGGTACGCCCTCGTCATCGAGACGAAGACGGCCCCGAACATGATGGCGAAGCCCACCAGGAACAGGACGATCAGGGCGATCCACTGCGTCCACAGCACGCGGGCGTAGCCGATCTGGCTGAACCAGAGGACCTCGGTCCACACCTGCGACAGGACGGCGATGACGACGGCGATCGCGGCGACGATCGAGATGGTCAGCGCCAAAGGGCCGGGGCGACGGCGTGCTGTCTTGCTGCGCGGCGGGCGGGGAGGGCGGATCCCGCCGGCGCCCATGCGTCCCAGACCAAAGAGTCCGGCTCCGTTCTCCGGTTTCTTCCGCCTGGACGAGTCGGCGGACTTGCTCGAGGACTCGTCGGAGGATGAGTCCCTGGACTCGTCATCGGGCGTGCTGCTCACGATCCTGCTCCCTGTCTGACGTACGTGGTGGCGCTGCCTCGCGCACGGCTGAGCGCGGCGTCATCGGCCGGAAGGGCCGCTCGGCCCATCGTCCCACACCTCACCGACACGACCATAACCTTCTCCGGGATGAGAAACCCGTTCTGGACAGCCACGACGCCGAGGCCGCACGCGCGACGCCGTGTCATTGGAACCAGCGCCGACACCGGTGAGACGATGACGGGGTGAGCGACGATATGCATGACGATGTCACCTCCTCGAGCACGCAGCCGTCCCCGTCTTCTCGAAGCCGGGCCCTGGCGCGCGCGGTGACCGAGACCGAGGCCCACGTGGCGGCCTTCGGCTGGGACCAGCCGGTACGCGTCTTCGCCCTGGTGCGGACCGATGAGGCGCTGGCGGCAGATCCGGATATCGCCGAGCTTCTGGACGCGGCCACCGTGGAGGAGTCCCGTACCGACCCCGAGCTGCTCATGGTCGTGGAGCAGGAGGGGCTGCCGGCCGCCGCGGACCTGGAGCACCTGCTGGCCCAGCTCGCCTGGCCCGAGTCGGTCCACGGCGCCGCGATCAGCGTCGAGCGGCTGGTCCTGCCGCCGGCCGCCCAGGACGAGGCCGAGGCCATCACTGACGCCGCTGAGCGCCTCGCCTTCCTCCAGGCCCGCCCCGACCGCGAGGACATCCGCATGGTGGTGGGGGTCCTGCGCAGCGGGGAGTCCTGGTGCGTGCTGCGCTCCCGCACCCACGACGACGATGCCTCGATCTACCAGGGCGAGCAGCTGGTTCCCGGGCTGACCGAGGCGCTGGCTGCGACCTTCCTGTAGCCGGTCGCCATCGGGCGAGTGGCCGACGTCGGCCGGCACCGGTCGACGTCGCCGCGCGCCCCGCCTGTCTCAGGCCTTGTCCGTGCCGGTCGAGTCCTGGTCGTCGGGCTCGTCGGACTGGTCGCCGTCGGCGCCGTCAGAGGCGGGATCAGCTGACTGGTCGGACTCCTGCGAGGCCTCGCCACTGGAGGCGGGGGTGGTCCGGTCCCCGAGCCCTTCGGGGCTGTTCTCATCCGCCTCCTTGGCGCCCTCGGCGTATCCGAGGGTGCCGTCCAGGAGGGAGGCCAGGTCGGCGTCGATCTCGGCGTCGATGTCCTGGGCCATGCGCCGCATGGTGAGGAAGTCCCTGGGGTTGGCGAGCTCGGACGCCGTGGGCATGACGTCGGGGTGGTTCCAGAAGGCGTCGCGCTCGGCGTCGCCGGCCTGGGCTCCCAGGTGCGACCACAGCTCGGCGGCCTCGCGGGCACGGCGGGGCCGGAAGGTCAGCCCGATGAGGCGGGCGAAGACCTGCTCGGCGGCTCCGCCCTGGGCGCGGCGCCGGCGCATCATCTCCGCCAGCGCCATGAGGTGGGGCAGGTGGGGTGCAGCCGCACGGGCGGTGACCACCTCGACCCAGCCCTCGACCAGGGCCAGCAGCGTCTCCAGGTCCTCAAGGGCCTCACGCTGGGCCGAGGTCTCCTGGGGCGCGAACAGCCCACTCTCAAGGGCCTCGCGCAGGGCGTCAGGGTCATTGGGGTCCACCTGGGCCACAGCCGACTCAAGGGTCTCGGTGTCGATGCGGATCTCACGGGCGTAGGCCGCCACTGCCTGGAGGACCTGTCCGCGCAGCCACGGCACATGGGCGTAGAGGCGGGCGGTGGCGGCCTCGCGCACGGCCAGGAACATACGGGCCTCGTCCTCGTCGACCTCCAGTCCCTCGGCAAAGGCGGCCACGTTGGCGGGAACCAGCGCGGTGCCCGGCTCGCGGGTCAGGGGCAGGCCGGTGTCCGTGGCTCCCAGCGTCTCCTTGGCGAGCTCGCCGATGGCCTGGCCGAGCTGGAGCCCGAAGGCCGTACCGGCCATGGTGCGCATGATGGATCCGAGCGCCCCCATCTGCTGGGCGGCCTGCTCCATCTCGGCCGGCATGTCGCGGATCTGGTTCTCCAGGGTGCGGGCCAGGGCGGCGGTGACGGCCTCGGCCACGGGGGCGCACACGTCCTTCCACACCGGCAGGGTGCGCTCGACCCAGGTGCTGCGGCTCCAGGCCTCCCGCTGCCCGGGAGCGGGCATGAGCTCGGTGGCCGTGTCGAGCCACAGGTCGGCCACCTGGAGGGCCTGGCGCGTGGAGTCGGCGACCGCGGCGGTCACCGTGGGGTCGCCGTCGCCGCGAGCCTGCCGAAGAGCCAGATCCTGGCCCATCTGCCAGTTGACCGGCTCGGAGGTGGAGGCGGAGAACATCTGCTGGAACTGGGCGCGCATGGCCAGCAGCTGAGCGGGGCTGAGCTCGGAGATGTCCCCCCACGCCCGGCATCTGGGCGATGGCGCTGGGATCCACTCCGGATGAGCGCAGGGCTCCGACGGCGTCGGAGGCCATCTGCTCGCCGAACAGTGATGCGAGCATCTTCTCGAGCTCGTCGAAGGCGTCCTCGCTCACGGGATTTCCTCTCGCCGGGTTGTCCTGGGACATCGTCTGGGACCGTCTGGACCGTCTGGGCACAGTCTCTAACGGCCTTATGGTCGCACCCATTCCTGTGTCGGGGCCATGTTCCGTTCGCCGACGGCGTGCCAACCGCCGTCGGATTCCTCTCGGTCGATGCCGTGTCGTCATTGTGTCGACTTCGTGCCAAGTTCGTATCGATATCTGTCCGTCTTCCCCAGGAAGATGTCGCATGATGAGCGCGTGACGCACCCAGACCAGCACGCCGCCGCCGACACGGCGGATCCCGTCGGTTCCACCCGCCTTCAGCCGTCCTCGGCGAGCCAGAAGGATCAGCTCGGCCAGGCCGGACGGGAGGACGATCCGGACACGGCGCCCTCCGGGGAGTCCCGTCGTCGGCGCAGACTGCGGCGGGCCGTGGTCGCAGGGTCGTTCATCCTGGTTGTCGCCCTCATCGCCGCCGTCTTCCTGGTGCCGGTCAACGCGGTCATCGAGGCCCCCGGCCCGACCTGGAACGTGCTGGACAACGGCTCATCATCCGACCAGGACGTCCTGAAGGTCTCGGGAACCGAGACCTATCCGACTGAGGGCGCCCTGCGGATGACGACGGTCTCGGTGTCGGGCTGCCCCGGATACCCGGTGACCACCGCCGACCTCATCGCCGCCTGGATCTCGGCGGACAAGCGGATCGTGGACCGCGACGAGGTGTGCCCCCAGGACCAGAGCGCCGAGCAGGTCGAGGAGACCGGCAAGGCCCAGATGACCGCCTCGCAGGACTCCGCCGTCATCGCCGCGCTCGTTGAGACCGGCAAGGCCGGCGCCATGCACCTGACCGTCACCGAGGTGACCGAGCAGCAGACCTCGACCGAGATCCAGGCCGGGGACGTCCTGGAGACCATCACCCCCCAGGGCGGCCAGACGACGACCCTCGCCTCCTTCTCCCAGCTGCGCGAACTGATGACCACGATCCCCGAGGGAACGCGGGTGACGCTCGGTGTGCGCCGTGGCGATCAGAAGACGAGCGCAGCGCTCACGACGATCGCCCCGCAGGAGGGGACGACCGGCTCGCTGCTGGGTCTGAGCCTGAAGATCTCGGTGGACAGTCCGGTTGAGGCCACCTTCGGCCTGTCCGACGTCGGCGGCCCCAGCGCCGGCATGATGTTCGCCCTGGGAGTCGTTGACGAGATCACCCAGGGGTCCCTGACCGGCGGCAAGGACATCGCCGGGACCGGGACGATCGACATGACTGGTCAGGTCGGCCCCATCGGGGGCATCCAGCAGAAGATGGCGGGGGCCCGTGAATCCGGCTCAACGTTCTTCCTGGCTCCGGCGAGTAACTGCAACGAGGTCACGGGGCACGAGCCCAAGGGCATGCAGGTCTTCGCCGTGAACACGCTGCACGAGGCCGTCGCCGCCACCGAGGCGATCGCATCGGGCAACACCTCGGGCCTGGCGACCTGCTCCGCCCAGTGACCCCCGGCACCGACCAGCGCAGGACCAGTGCTCGACGCCGTCGAGTTATCCACAGGGCGCCGGCTGCCTCTGGCCACCTGAACCCGCCCGTGCCACTCTCGGGTGAGGCCCTGACACGGTCGTCAGGACGACGGGCTCCGGACGTCTGCGCGCGGGCGCCGGGAGAGCTTTGAGGAGGCACGATGCGTATTCGAGGCGGGTGCGCCATCCTGTGGCGCCAGCAGGGCGTCAGCCAGATCGGTACGAGTCCCGCGCAGCGCACCATCGTCAGCGGCCTGAGCCTGGCCGAGCAGCGCCTGCTGGACGAGCTCGCCCGCTCCCTGGAGGCCGGCGGCATCTACCGGGCCGCCCGGCGCAGTCGGGTCCCGGTGAAACGGGCCCGACAGCTCGTCGAGGAGCTGGAGCGCCAGGGGGCGCTGGTCTCCTCGGCGACCACCGAGCTCGGCGGGGCCGACGGCGTCTACTGGGACCGGCTGGGCATCGACGCCAAGGCCCGTAGCGCCGCCCTGTCCCAGGCGGTCCTGGCAGTGCACGGAATCAGTGCCCTGGCGCAGGAGGCCGCCCTGTGGCTGGCGGAGGCCGGGGTGGGCACGATCCTGTCCACCCGCTCCCCCGGGGACGGGGGCCTGGAGCCGCTCCTATCGGCGCGCTTCCCCGCCGTGAGGACGCGGGCACCGTTGCGCACTCGGCCCGACGTCATGGTGACGGTGGATGCTCACGTGGTGGAACCGCTGCTCGCGCGCCGGCTCGTCCAGGAGGACATCGCCCATCTTCCGGTCGTCGTCGGCGAGGCCGGGGTGCGTGTCGGCCCTCTCCTGGGCGCCGGCGGTCCGTGCTCGACCTGTCTGAACCTGTGGGAGCAGGACGCCGATCCGTGCTGGCCGGCGCTGGCCACCCAGATGCGCACCCTGCCGATGCCCGACGTCGAGCACCTGGTGCTGCACGAGGCGGCGGCGCTCGTGGCTCGGGCCGTCATCGACACGGTCCTGGGTCAGGCGCTGCCTGTCACCAGCGCCGCAGACGGCCCGGAACCTGGCGGGGAGCCGGCCGGACGCTCTGCCGCCTGGTGGACCACCCACTCGGTGGAGGTCACCGGCAAGGAGCCCCTGGGGCGGGTACGGTCCTGGGAGAGTCATCCCGAGTGCCTGTGCTCGCAGCTGTGAGCGGTCGGGAGCTCCGGGAGCCACGCCGGCTCGCGCGGTTCAGCTCCCGCTCTCGAAGTCGCGCAGGAGGGCGAGGACCGGCCCGCCGTACTCCTGGAGCTTGGTGGCGCCCACACCACGGATGAGGGAGAGCTGGGGCAGGGTGGTGGGCTTGACGACAGCGATGTCCCGCAAGGTGGCGTCGGCGAAGACCGTGTAGGCGGGCTTGGAGCGCTCCTTGGCCACGCCTGAGCGCCAGGCCCGCAGCTCCTCGAACAGGGCAATGGTGCGCGGGTCGTTACTGGCCTCGAAGTCGGCCGCGGACTGCCGGGAGCGCTCCTTGGCACTGAGTCGTCCCTGACGCCGGGAGGCATCGCGGGAGCCCTGGGCGGTGGGCCACAGGCCGTCCAGGAAGCGGGAGGGCTTACGGGCTGCCCGGCCTCCGGCGTTACGGGCGCGCGCGTAGGAGATGATGAGGTGCTCTCGCGCGCGGGTGACGCCCACGTAGAGCAGGCGCCGCTCCTCCTCGATGGCGGCCTGCCCCTCGGCCAGGGAGATGGGCAGCAGTCCCTCGCAGGCGCCCGCGAGGATGACGGCGTCCCACTCCAGCCCCTTGGCGGCGTGCAGGGAGGAGAGGGTGACGCCCTCGACGGTGGGGGCGTTCTGGGCGTCGGCGCGCTCTCGCAGCTCGGTGTGGAAGGCGTCGAGGTCGGCGCCGCGGGTCTGGGACATCTCGTCGGCCAGGGCCACCAGGGCGTTGAGGGCGTCCCAGCGCTCGCGCACGGCTCCGCGGGGGGCCGGAGGCTCCTCGCTCCAGCCCTCACGGGCCAGGACGGTACGAGCATCCAGGCCGAGGTCACCGGTCAGGGTGGCCTTCTCGGTGCGGGCGGCACCGAGGATGACGGCCATGGCGCGCTTGACCTCCTCGCGCTCGAAGAAGCGCTCGCCGCCGCGCACGAGGTAGCCGATCTGGGCTCCGGCGAGGGCCTGCTCGAAGACCTCGGACTGGGAGTTGGTGCGGTACAGGATCGCGATCTCGCTCAGGGGGACCCCGGCGGCCTGCAGACGGCGCACCTGGGCGACGGCGCCCTCGGCCTCGGCGACGTCGTCGTCGTAGGTCTCGAAGCGCACGGCGGGACCGCTGGGGCGCTGGGCGACCAGCTCGACGGCTCCGGCCGGCAGGTGCAGGCCGCCTCCCCCGCGCCGCGAGCGCGAGAGGACCCGGTTGGCCAGGGAGACCACCTGCGGGGTGGAGCGGTAGTCGCGGCTCAGGCGCACGGTGCGCGCACCCTCGTAGCGGGTGGTGAAGCCGGTGAGGAACGCGGGCGTGGCCCCGGTGAAGGAGTAAATGGTCTGGGAGACGTCGCCGACGACGCACAGCTGACGGCGCCGCCCCAGCCACAGGTCCAGCAGGCGCTGCTGGAGCGGGGAGACGTCCTGGTACTCGTCGACGACGAAGTGCTTGTACTGGCCGCGCACCTGGGCGGCGATGTCCTCACGGTCCAGGAGGATGCCGATGGTCAGCAGGAGCACGTCCTCGAAGTCGATGACGCCGCGCTCGCTCTTGGCCTCTTCGTAGAGGGACAGGACCTGGGCGACCGTGGCCGCCTCCTGGCCGGCCACGCCGGTGCGGCCGGCGGCCACGGCGACCTGGGCGTAGTCCTCGGGCAGGGTCATGGTGACCTTGGCCCACTCGACCTCGGCGGCCAGGTCCCGCACGGTGGCCCGGTCGGTGGGCAGGCCCAGGCGGCGGGCGGCAGCGCCGACCAGGGGCGCCTTGTGGGCCTGGATGTCGGGGCGGCGTCCACCGATGGCGGTGGGCCAGAAGTAGGTGAGCTGGCGCAGGGCGGCGGCGTGGAAGGTGCGGGCCTGGACCCCGGGGACGCCGAGGTCGGCCAGGCGCGAGCGCATCTCGCCGGCGGCGCGGGCGGTGAAGGTGACGGCCAGGACCTGGGTGGCCTGGTAGGCGCCGGTGGCCACGCCGTGGGCGATGCGGTAGGTGATGGCCCGGGTCTTGCCGGTGCCGGCGCCCGGCCAGGACGCACAGGGGCCCTTCGAGGTGCTCGGCGACCTCGCGCTGGTCGGGGTCGAGGGCCGCCAGGAGGCCGGCGGCGTCCAGCTGGGCGCTGGGCCGGCGCTTCGGCGTGCCGATCGGGTCGGGGCGGGGGGTGGTCGGGCTCATCGGGACCAGCCTGCCACGGGTCGGCGACACGAATCGGCGGCCGTCGGGTGGCAGTCGGGCGGTGGCGGCGGACGCCGGATGGCTGGAGCCGCTGGAGTCACTGGAGTCAGCTGACGATGGGACCGCCGTACCAGTCCTCGATGAGGAGTCTGGCGATGGAGGTGGGGCCGGGAAGAAGGATGCTGCCGTCGTCGGCGGCCGCGGTGAGCTCGTCACGGGAGACGAGGCGCGCCTCAACGACCTCCTGACCGTCGGGGCGGGGCTGGTCCTTGCCGGGGCCAGGCGCGCCCGGCAGCCGAGCATGAGGGAGCGGGGGAAGGGCCAGGGCTGGGAGGCGACGTACTCGACCTCGGCCACGCGCAGCCCGGTCTCCTCCCACACCTCGCGGGCCACGGCCGCCTCGACGGACTCTCCGGCCTCGACGAAGCCGGCCACTACCGAGTAGCGCCGGGGCGCCCAGGTGGCGCCGCGCACGAGGAGAAGACGGTCGGACTCGTCGGTCGCCGTCATGATGACGGCCGGGTCGGTGCGCGGGAAGTGGACGGTGGCGCAGTCGGTGCACCTGCGGGCCCAGCCGGCCTCGGTGACCTCGGTGCGCCCGCCGCAGGCCGGGCAGTAGGCGGAGCGGGCGTGCCAGGCGGCCAGGGCGGTGGCGGTCGTGGCCAGGCCGGCGTCGCGGGCCGTCATCTGGGCGCCCATGGCCCGCAGGGCGGAGAGCGGGTAGCGCTCCAGCAGACGGCGCAGGTCGGGGTGGTCGACGGCGGTGCCCTCGGCGTCGGAGCCGGTGGCGGGCGGCTCAGGGGCGTCGGGGACCTCCAGGGCCGGGGGCACGACGACGGCGATCCAGCTGGGGCCGACGGGTGCGCCGTCGTCGGCGCGCTCGCGGCCCAGGTAGAGCACGGTCAGATCCGGTGAGCGGGTGGGGGCGGAGCCGCCGAGGTAGCCGGCGCGCAGATCGGGCAGGCCCCAGCCGCTGCGGGTGCCGGGACCCTCCCAGGCTGTGGCGCCGGGGCTGCCGATGAGGCTGGGCGGGGTGAGGCCGTCGTCGGGCAGGTCAGGGTGGATAGCGGGGCCGGTCAGGGCGACGCGGCCGCGGGCGTCGACCAGTAGGAGCCGGGTCTCGGGGTCGGCGGCGAGGCGCTCCAGAAGCCCTGGCTCGCTGCGCCGCTCGGCATCACGGTCGGTGGCAGAGCGGGACAGGGCTAGCTGATTGGTACGCATGGGACTCACTCTCCCACCCCGCAGTGCGAAGTGCACATGGGCACGCCTACACCAATAGGCGACGAGTATGGAACTCCGGCATCCTTGGCGACGTCCACGACGCGGCCTGGGGGCTCGGAAGCGCGGGTGCGATGCGAGGCCGGCGGGAGCGTGTCCGTGTGGGACGGCTTTGGCGACGAGCCGGTCGAGCGCCATTGGCATCTGTACAGGTCAGAGCGTTACGGGCCGGCTCCACATGCGAAAAAGCGGTTTCAAAGTCGTCCCATGTGGACAATCCGCTCTTCTGAGCCGCCG